>OCTA010005159.1_pt1 | contig 11332 bp, 5 predicted proteins | sample 1538991 | NCBI WGS metagenome assembly OCTA01 (sample SAMEA3539302, study PRJEB22396) | soil metagenome | biome: tundra; feature: field; material: soil | place: USA | collected 2010-05 | depth 0.15 m | reverse complement strand
GTAGCCGGTCGCGGCGACCACCGTCACCGCTACCGCGATCACCGCCATCGGCCATACCGGGACCCCCCGGCGGCGCAAGGCGACGATCCCGACCGCGGCCGCCGGCAACAACAGGTAGTAGGCCATCAGGCCGGCGAACGAGGCCGGGACCGGCCGCCCCTCGTTCACGTCGCCGTCCACCATCTGCAGAGGTTCGTAGAAGTCCCACACCCGCCCCACTCGGGCGAGGACCACCACGGGGAGCCGACCCGGATTGCTCTCTATATTGCGCTCGGCCGCAGCCGTCTGACGCGCCGACTCCACGGACTGATCAGCGGCGTGGGGCACGGCAATCGAGCAAGCAAGGCTCCAGCTCCCGAGCTCCGGTCCGTAATAGGTCGCCGGGCAATTCGCCCCGAGCAGCACCGGCCCTTCGCCGGTCGACAGGAAGGTCGGCTCTTTGAACGAGGCCAGGTTGCGACCCACCCAAGGGCCCACGGTGAGACCCGCTACCACAACGCCAACGGTGAGGAGCTTGAGGCGGCCCTTCCAGGACACGCTTCTGACCACGAGCGCCGCCGGAACGAGGAGACACAGCACAAGCAGTGCGAGCTCGGCCCTCACCAACATCGCCATCCCGCATGCCAATCCCATGAGTGCGGCGTTGCCCCATGTCGGCGAGCGGAACAGGCGATATGTCGCCAGCAGGATAAGGGCGACCATCACCATGCTCACCGTCTCGGACATGACGATGCCGTTCGGCATCCACATGTTCGGGTACGCCGCCGCCACCAACGCGGCCAGCAGCCCAACGCCTGGCCCGACCAGGGTTCGCCCCAGGATCCCGACGAGCAGGACGACCACGGCGCCGAGGACGGCCATGGTCAGCCGTTGGGGCGCGGCGCCGGGAGGGAGGCCAAAGAAGTACGTGACTGGCGTGATGACCAGCGAAGTGAGCGGCGGGTGAGCGGCATCCGGTCGGAATCCGAGAACGACGGGAAAGAAACGCCCGGAGGCCAGGCCCAGTGCCTGTAACTCGTACCACAACGAGTCATAGAGCTTGGCGTTCTGGTGCCGGGTGACGATCATCACGTAGAGGATCCGCCCCACCAGGCCGCCGGCCACGATCAGTCCCAGCCCGGTCCAGAACCGTCGGCGCTCTCGGCGAGGCCCGGGGTGCGCTCTACGTGGCTGCTGGGACGCGGTGGGTTGTTCTGTTCCGAGCTCTAGCATTGGCGACCATTATGTTCGGCGTGGGCGGGCTGTGACCGGCCACCGTAGCCACGGAGAAGATGGGATGCAGAGGCGTACCAGCATTCGGCGTCCGGGTGCAGCACCCACGGATGCACGGCCCGGTGGAGGAGCTACAACGCGGTCTCCGGTTGGGCAGTAGCCGATTGCCCCGATCCGACCTGGTGCGCCACCGGTACTCGGCGTACACTGCGGCGGGCGGCGAGCAGCTCACGGACCAACGGGAGCAGCACGTTGCCAATGGAGAGGCGCGAATCGGGCCGGTTGCTCCATTCGATGCCTGTCTCTCGTACGGTGTAGCCCATGCGGCGGGCCAGGGCGAGCGCTTCCGCGTCGAAGGCCCAGCCGTCCAGGTGCACCCGCTCGAACACCGCGTGGGCAGCTTCCCCCCGCCAGAGCTTGAACCCGCAGTAGATGTCCCGCGGAAGTCGCCCCATGACGACACGAGTCAGGGCGAGAAAGCCCACCCCCACAAAACGCCGACGGAGTGGCTGTTGACGTGAGACTTGTGCTCCTGGGCTCAGGCGCGAACCCACCACCACGTCGACCTCTCTGGCGACGTCCTCCATGTGGGGGAGCGAGCGGAGCGACACGACACAATCGGCATCGCACATGAGGCGCAGATCACCGCGCGCCTCGAGCATCCCGCGCCGGACGGAGTAACCCTTGCCCCGATTGACCTCGTTGCGCAGAAACCGCACATGCGTACCATCGACAAACGGCTCTGCACGTAAAGAGGTCTCGTCTGAGCTCGCGTTGTCGACGATGATGATCTCCCACTCGCCGCCCCGCTTTTCGAGAAGAGTCTTTGTCGCCGTCAGGATGCGGTCGATCTCCTCTTCCTCGTTGAGAACCGGGATGACAACCGACAGCGAAGGTAGTCTCGGCATTGCGCTACCCTAGACTACTGGGAAGCGCCGAGGCTCGGGCAGCGTGCCGAGCCTGGAAGCAACCGGCGGCCAAGGTCATTGCTGCCCGGGAAGAGCACCTTCAGTCCCCTTCATTTGGTCTATTGATCCTCAGGGATTTGATCGATGGATCCTCAGGGACGCGCCGTCCAAGCATCATTGGGACGAACCAGTTGAGAGATTTCAACCGTAATGCGTGTTTCTCGATCGCCCACCAACTAGCCGTAGCAAACGGGACCACCGCAACCACGCTCAAAAGCGCGTAGGGCCAGTACCCCCACCTGCTGGCGCCCCAAATGACCAGCAGTTGCTGGACAGGATACGCGTAGATGTAGACCCCGTAGGAATAGTCGTTGCGCGCTCCAACCATATGGAATGGCAGGTGGATGCCGAGCCACAGCAGTGGATAAACAAGGAACACTGATGTCAAGTCCATGCTCGTGAAGGTAAAGGTGGGAACACTGTTGCCCACCGGGAGGACCAGCCCGAAGAGGAACGCGAGGCTGCAGCCCAACGCCAGCAATCCCGAGTCCGGGATCTTCTCGCGATACAGGTACAGGAGCGACCCTCCGAGGAAGATGGGCACAAAGGTGAGCATCTTCATGACATACCAGTGGTGAGACGGAGAGAAGCTCTGGTCCAAGGTCGGGACCGAGGTAATGGTGATCTCGGTCAACCACACCGCGCCTGCCAACGCGGCTACGGCCAAGCGGTGCCTCAGCAGGCCGATCCAGGCCAAGAATGCCAGCATGAGGTAACAGAGAAATTCAAAGAAGAGCGTCCAAAGCGAACCGTTCCAAACGGGCCGAAAGTAACCCAACGGAAGCGTATGGGCAATGGTCGATTGAGGGGCCCGGAGCCACAGGTTATGAAAAACGTAACCCAGGGGGCCTCCCGGTTCCTTTACGTAGCAGGAGATGCCGCAGCGATGGGCCAGGACCGGATTGGCGCGGTACCAGACGATGACGCCGACCAAGAAGGCGGTCACGATCAGGCAGACCCAGAATGCCGGAAAGATCCGTAGGAAGCGTTGCCAGAGAAAGCGTCCGACGTGGTTTCGTGATGCGCTTCCGGCGATCAAATATCCGCTGAGGCCGAAGAAGCCGTACACGGCCACTGTACCCAGTGTCGTCTTGTTGAGGATCGTCTCGCTGCCAAAGCTGCCGATAGTGATGGCGTGCGAGAAGACCACCGCGAACGCCAGTACGAGCCGAAGGAAGTTGAGGCTGTTGTGCCGGGGCCGGAACGAGCTTTCGACCGTCGCTCGATCGGCAGGCGTTCGGGCATGGGCACCGGCTTTTCTCGCCTTCCCCACCTCGCGGTGTCCCATCGCCATGAAGATGGTAGTTTCGTGCTCCGGTTCTCGACTGTCAACGGTCCAGGGCATCGACATTTCGTAATGGGACACTAATGTCCCCACAATGCGAGACGGTCCAGGTGTTCCACCGCCCCGAACACATCGAAGGGCTTCTGAGACCTCGGCCCGTCGATTCCTGTACGGCTCCACGGTTGGCATCACCATCGCCGGCGTCGCCTTCGCCTGGATGGTGACCGGAGGCACGTTCCAGTTCTTTCGGTCCGTTCCTTTTTCCACCTTCTACGACGTCCAGGCGCGGTCGTTCTTGCACGGCACATGGAGCATGCCGGCCAGTGTTCTGTCGATCGAGGGCATTCGCACCGGCGGCCGAACCGACATGTACTTCGGACCGGTCCCCGCGCTCTTTCGCCTCCCGGTCCTCATCTTCACGCACCGCCTCGATGGCCGCCTCACCGAACCGTCGTTGTTGATCGGCTTCGTTGTCGCCCTCGTCTTCGCCAGCCTCCTCAGCTGGAGGGTCCGAGGTATGATCCGTGGGGCAGCCCCCGTCAGTCGGCTCGAGGCCGCCCTGACCGCGGCCATCATCGTGGTCATCGGCCTGGGGTCCGTCTTCTTCTTCCTGGGCGCCACCGCCCAGGTTTACGAGGAAGCCGAGATGTGGGGTGCCGCGCTGGCGTTGGGCTCGTTCTACGCGCTGGTCGGGTTCCTGGATCGACCCAGCACCGGCCGTCTGGTAGCCACCGGGGTACTCACGACGCTGGCGCTGTTGACTCGAGGGTCGGTGGGTGCCGGTCCCGTGGCGGCGCTCGGCTTGGCCGCCGCGGTCTACCTGCTCACCTGGTTGGCGAAGCGAGTCCCTCGTTGGCAGTCGACGATCCAACGGCTCCCCCGGGCCTTTGGCATCCAAGTACCCGACGCGCCGGGACGGTTCGGTGTCGGCTTGGTGGCGGCCGTGGCCATCCCCGTGGTCCTGTACGTGGCCATCAACGAGATCAAATTCGGCACACTGTTCAGCCTCCCGTTGAACCGCCAGGTGCTCACGTTGACGAACGCCCATCCTCGGGCCGTGCTGGCGGCCAACGGCGGCAGCCTGTTCGGCCTGAAGTTCCTCCCCACCAACCTGTTGCAGTTCACTCGCCCCGACGCGCTGACCCCGACCCGGCTGTTTCCCTGGGTCTTCTTTCCCGGGAAGGCTCTGGTCCTCGGCCACCTTCTCTACTACTCACGAGACTGGACGTCGAGCGTCCCGGCGAGCATGCCCGTCCTGTTCCTCCTCGCCGTGCTGGGCGTCATTTCGGTGTTCAGGCCCGCCCGTCTTCGGGGCCGCTTTGCCCCGGTTCGGGGCCGCTTTGCCGCTCCCGGCTCTGGCATTGCACCAGCCGGGCCCGAGCCGGTCACCATCGAGGAGGCACTCGCCGCACCGGGGATCGCTGCGCTGCGGCTCCCGCTGGTGGGGAGTGTCGCGGGCACGGCCGGCATGTTGGTCATTGCCTTCATCGCCGAACGCTATCTGTCCGACGCCATGCCGATGCTGTTGCTTGCCGCGCTCCCCGGCTGGCACGTTGTGATGCGACGGTGGGTCGGGCCGGGTACGATCCCGACCCCCAAGGTGGTGCGAACGGTGGGAGCAGCCGTGCTGGTGGTGCTGGCCCTGTTCGAACTGTGGACGACCTTCTCCCTGAGCCTCTTCTACCAACGAGAACTGGGCTCGGCCATCACCATTCCGCAGCGGGCGGGCATGGTGTCCTTCCAAGAGCAGGTCGACCAAACGCTGGTAGGCGGCCCGGCGCCCGGCGTGCGCTTTGCCCCCACGCTGCCTACCCATGCAGAAGCACTCGACTTGGCGGTGATCGGGAACTGTGCCGGCGTCTATCAATTCGACGGGAAAAGTTGGCAGCCCGTCGAGCTGGGGGCCCACGGCGGCGCCCTGCTGCTCAACGTGGACTTCCCGCGCACCGAATTGGGCCGACGTCAGCCCCTGCTCGTTACCGGTGGGGCGACCCCCCAGGACGTGGTCGCGGTCACCTGGGAGGGCGGGGATCTCTATCGCTTCTCGTACCTGTTCGACGGGTCGGCGTTCGGCGGGACGGGACGGGATTGGTACACCGAGCCTGCCGTCGCGGTGGCCCCCGGACAACCGCACCGGGTCCAGGTGGACCTGGTCACTGGGCTCGGCCAGATCTACATCACTGTGGATGGATCCCCGGTCTTCTCGCTGCTGTACCCGGTGGCACCCCCGAACGGCGTCAGGCTGGGCTCGGCGCCGCCGTCGATCTCGACCACCCCATTGTTCGCCGGCCGAGTTCGCTCGCTCCCGGTGCCAACACCGATCTGCAACGACCTCGAACGCCGCCGGTAGAAGCCGGGAACCTGCGTCTTGGCGCCCTATCGAGGGTTCGATATCGCGGACGGGCCCAGGATGGTCCGACCGCCCATCTCCGGTGTCATCCCGGGTTCCGGCAGAGCATCCCGAGCGACACGCCGGCCGGCAGGCGGGCCCCGTGTCCGATCATTATCGCCTCGAGTTTCATGGGGAGCTCGAGCACGCCGTTGAGGATTGCCGGGGTGCGGTCCAGGTCCGTGTGCCCCCGCCGTGACGACGGTCGCTCCGCCAGCCGCGCCGCGGCAACGAGCGGCAACGCCATCGAGTTGAAGTACGTGGCGCGAACCAGGTCCCATCCTGCATCTCGCACACGGAAGCGCAGGTTCCGCAATGTATAGCGGCGGAAGTGGTGGAGTTGGACATCGTGCTCCGTCCACATCCACTGATAGGCGGGCACGGTGATGAGCAGCATCCCGCCGGCCGAGGCGACCCGGCGGAGCTCTGTCAGCGCTCCGCCGTCGTCCTCGACGTGCTCGAGCACGTCGCAGGCGCACGTCGCAGGCCAACAGCAGGTCGAACTCGCCCGGACCGAACGGAAGGGTCTCGAGACCGGCCTGGCGTACGTCGTGCAACCCGCGCTCTTGGCAGAAGGCGACGGCATCGGCCGACGGGTCCACGCCGGCCGCCGACCCCAGGGAACCGAACTCGACGAGGTTTCGACCCGTGCCGCAACCGGCGTCTAGCAGGCGGACCTTCGGGGGAAGCTTGGCGTGATCGAGGAGCGCCCGGATCACGGCCCGCCGGCCTCGGAACCACCAATGGGCGTCCTCTAGACCGTACATCTCCGCGTAGGCGCCTTCTTCCATATCCCGGCGACTTTACTTCAGCCGACCCGCGCCGGTATCCTCGCCTGCTTATGCGCGAGGACGACGCTCGCCCGGCGCCGATCGCGTGGGCGCTGGCCCGACCCACATTTCTCGTGCTGTGTGCGTACGTTCTGCTGGCGGTGATCTTCTTTTGGCCCGGGTTCCTTCCGGGTCACGCCGTGTCGGCCGCCGATTATCTGTGGAACGCCGCACCGTGGGACACGGCGAGGCCAAGCGGAGTGCCTACACAGAGCCTGCATCCGCTCGTTTTCGGGTCCAACCCGCAACTTGTCGACGGCATTACCGTGTTCGAGCCGTTCTTGCAGTACTCGGCATCCCAACTGCCCCATATACCACTATGGAACCCCTACATCATGGGCGGTGCTCCCTATCTCGCCGACATGCAATCGGCAGTATTCTCGCCCTTCAGCCTGCCTGCATATATTTTGCCTTTCTGGCTGTCATTGAGCGTTATCGCATTGCTCAAGGTCGTTGTTGCCGCGATGGGCGCCTACCTGCTCGGGCGCACCCTGAAGATGGGTACTGCGGGGGCATTTCTCTGCGGCCTGGTCTTCGGATTCGGGATGTTCATGGTGGCCTGGATCCCGTGGCCGCTGACCAGCGTGTTCGCCCTCATCCCCTGGATGTTGGTGGCCACCGAACGGCTCATACGGCGTCCCGGCGTACTCTGGGCCAGCACCTTAGCCGCACTGGTGGCCCTCCAGTTCTTCGGCGGTCATCCCGAGACGAGCGTGTACGCGCTGTTCGCCACTGCCGGTTACTTCATCCTGCGCGTGCTCCAAGAGCCCGGTGGTGGCGCCTCGGCCATGGCGGCCGCGTCTCGGCGGGGCCGTTCCCGGCTCGGGGCTTTGTTCAAGGCGGCACGACGACCGGTCATTGCCATCGTCATCGCCATCGTCGTCGGGACCGCTATCGCGGCAGTGGCCATCCTCCCGTTCCTCGAGCTCCTCAAGAACTCCGCGGACTTGACCGCTAGGCCCCGTAGCCAGGTCCACGTCCAAGCCAAGTACTTCTTCTCCGCGTTTCTACCCCAGTACTTCCCCTCCGGGTTCGTGATCGAGACGGGCTTCTACGCCGGTGCGCTCCCGCTCATGCTTGCCATCATCGCCCTGTTCCGTCGGCGAGTGGAGCGCGTGGTCATCGCCGTGGTCGGCGCACTGACCATTGCCGTGGTGCTCGGCATCCAGCCGTTCTTTTACATCGCCGGCCATATCCCCGGTCTCGACCAGACGTACCTGAGTCGGCTGACGATCGTCTATCTCCTCTGCGTCGCCCTCTTGGCCGGATGGGGAATCGACGACGTGATCCGCGGCCGCGTGCGCGGTCGTCGTGCCCGGGCCGGCCTGGTCGTCGCCATCGGCCTGCTTGTCCTACCTGTGGTCGTCGTGGCCGCCACGGGGGGTACGTCGACCCGATTTCTCGGACGGGCCGTGCACATCGCCTGGTTGTTCACGTCGGCCCCCCTGCTCAATACCCCCAACGTCGATCCCATCTACCGCTTGACCGCGCTCATTGCCTGGATCACCGTTGCCGCCGTGGCCGTGGTGCTGCTCGCTCTCGTGCTCAGACGAAGGATACGGCCAACGGTCTTCGCTGCCCTCGCCATCGCCCTGGTTGTCGGCGACCTCTTCCAGGCGGGTATGGGCTACAACCCCGCGATTCCCGAGTCCCACGCCGTCCAGCCCGTCACCCCAGCCATCCGATACCTGCAACGACAGCGGCCGGCCCGCTACGTGGGGGTGACTCCGTACGCCGGGGTCAACCCGCTGCCCCCCGACGTCAACATGCGGTACGGGCTGTACGACTTGCGCGGATACGACCTTCCAGTGGTCAGCCGGTTCGGCAACCTCTGGCAGCGGTACGTGGCTCCGCCCACACCCTTGCTCCCGCTGGACACGCCATCGGTCCCGCTCACCCTCGACAATGGGCTCACGCCGGACACCATGAGAGTGCTGTCGCTCTTCGGCGTGCGCGACGTCCTCGAGGACGTGCACGGGCCGCTTCTCCAGGTGCCCGGCCTGCGCCTGGTCTACAACGGACCTGACGCCAAGATCTACGCCAACGACGACTCCCTGCCTCGGACGTGGCTCGTCGCCGCGCAGGACGTCGTCAAAGGCGACAGTCAAGCGTTGGCCAAGATCGTCTCGTCCGACTTCGACCCCCGCCGAGCCGTGGTCACCGAACGCCCGCTACCGGCGCTCTCCGACAATAAGGCCAGTGGCACCGCTCCCGGCGATGCCCGTATCACCCACTACGGAGCGGAACGGGTGGAGATCTCGGCACGAGCAAACCGTGCAGCTGAGCTCGTGCTGTCCGACACTGCCTATCCAGGGTGGCAAGTGACCGTCAACGGGCGTCCCACCCAGATCACCCGGGTCGACTATCTGCTGCGAGGGGTGGCCGTCCCCGCAGGAGACGACCGCATCGTCTTCACCTACGACCCCACCAGTTTCCGCAACGGCTGGTTGGTGAGCCTGGTCGCGGTGGTGGTCACGGTGACGGCGATCGTGATCACCCTCCGACAAAGGCGATGGCGCAGTCGGGGGCGCCACGTCCGGTCCCGGCCCTAGCCCACGCCCGGTCCCGGCCCTAGCCCAGCCATGCCGGTTTCGCCGCCCCGATGGCGGGAAATGCCAGGATCGATCGGCCGTCATCGGTGGCTCCGGCTATGGCACGAGCCTCAGGTGGGCTGGGCGGCCGCCATCACGCAATCCGGCACTGCCTCAGGGAGCGCGCTCGTGTACGCCGCCGTACAGTGCGAAATTGCCTGGCTCGAAATCGAGAGGCGAGCAAAGGGAGCGCGCACGTTGGTCCAGACCCATGTGTCCCCGCGAAATTCGGGCTTCCGGGCGAGGGCTACGGTGACGAGGCCGAGCGCCCAGGCGGTGTTGTCGGAGCGATCATAGGGCGGCTGCAGCGTCGTAGGATCGGCGACGGCGATCAGCGTCACTCCCCAATCGGAAAGCGCCTGTCTAACATCGTCGACGTTTCTCGCCGTGAGCGGTGGAGGCGACGAGAGCACCGAAGACCCCGCGTCGATCACCGCCTGGCCGGCCCGCTCCTTACCGGCACGGCTGAGAACATCCCCTGGACCCGTGCCGGTAACCAGGGCGAAACTGAGCCGGTCGACTGCCTGCCAGGCCGTCGTCGACCCCCCGGCGCCGGGCGGCGGGAACGCCAGCATCACCTGTCCGGGCGGCAGGTGTGGGGCGGCGTCGGCGAACCAGCGGGGAAGGGTGACCGCCCGGGTGGTGATAGGAACATTGGTGGCTTCCACTGTTGTCAGCGGCACCACCGCGACGGCGGCGACGGCCAGGGCTGTCGCTCCCCCCAGCAGTCGGGCCCAGTATCCGGGCCGAGCCGCAGCGTGACGGCCCGTCCCACCGGTTCGCCGGTCCAGGACCCAGGCTGTCACCGAGCCGTAGGCGCGATCGACCACGATCGCCAGCATGGCGGTGCCGCACAGCGTCACGATCGACATGATGCGTCCGGGAAGAACGTTCTGGATGAGCGGGACGTCAACCAACAAACGCCAAGGTGTCCAGTAGCGCTGGGAGCCGAGGGACAACACGATGGCGATCAGTCCGAGGGCGCCGAAGAACCACAGCCGCCGATCGCGCCGCCAGGCCACCACGCCGGCGACGAGGACGGCGATCATCCCCGCCCCGAGGTACTCGGGGTCGGGCAGCGCCGGGCCTTCATAGCCGCCCGTAGCTTGCATCTCACCGCGCAACGCGGTCATGAAGCGAAGGTGCCAGAGGTTGCCGAGCGTGATGCCACCGTGCCCGGGCTCGATGGTGGGCCACACGAGTCCCGACAGGTGCGCCGGTCCTTCCAGGGCGAACCACACCGGGTAGGCCAAAAAGACGGCGGCGACAGCCAAGGCGGCGAGAAGGCCGCGTCCGGCATGTGGTACTCGAGCGGCGAGGTGGCCCGGGTGGCGAAGGGCATAGACGATGAGCAGCACCAGGGCGGCGACGGCACACAGCACGACCAAGGCGAGGACCTCGGTACTCAAGAAGAACTGCACCGTCACCAGAAGGCCCAGGAAGGCGCCGGTCAAAAGGGGCCGTCGTCGCTGGCGTACCAGCAGCTCGTCCAGGCAGGCGACCATGAGGGGCAGCAGAACCAGGATCCCGGTCATCAGATGGGCTCCGGCCAGGTTCACGAAGACAAAGGGTGAGAAACCGAAGACGAGGCCGCCGATGAACGCCGCCGGGGTCCAGGCCACCCAGCGCCGCAGCAACCAGAACATGGACAGGGCCGACAGGGCGGGGCCCAGGGTGGACGCCACGTTCAACGTGGCCACCGGTCCGAACAGCCATGTCACCGGGGCCAGGGGGATGCCGATGGCCAGCACGCTCGTGTTCGCCAGCAGGTTGATGCCGCCGGGGTGGAACAGCGCTGTTGAGTAGAACGGGTTGTGGCCGTGGGCCAGCGCGTAGGCGGGCCACTCGAGGAACCACAAGAAGAGCGAGGGGTCTCCACACCCACAGGTGGTGACGGTGGTCGGGTGGGTCGACCAGGCATGCCACCACAACACAACCGCCACCGCCAGGTAGCCGGCGAAGACCAGCCCGAACAGGGCGGCCGACCGCATGCCGCGGCGTGGTTGCCGCCGAACCTGTTCGGACACGGGGTCGGTCCGAGCGTCGGGCAGAGCCTC
>OCTA010005158.1_pt1 | contig 11332 bp, 12 predicted proteins | sample 1538991 | NCBI WGS metagenome assembly OCTA01 (sample SAMEA3539302, study PRJEB22396) | soil metagenome | biome: tundra; feature: field; material: soil | place: USA | collected 2010-05 | depth 0.15 m | reverse complement strand
CGTGGACGTCATCATCCTGCCCCGAGGCGGCGGGTCGCTGGAGGATCTCTGGGCGTTCAACGAAGAGCCGGTCGCGCGCGCCATCCTCGGATGCCGCGTCCCGGTCATCTCCGCCGTCGGGCACGAGACCGACTTCACGATCGCCGATTTCGTGGCCGATCTGCGCGCCCCCACGCCGTCGGCCGCCGCCGAGCTGGCGGTGCCGGTTCGTGAGGACCTCTTCGCCGAGGTGGCGCTGCTGCAGCGCCGCAACGGGCGCGCGCTGGCCGAGACGCTGCGCGCCGCGCGGCACGCGCTCGAGCGGGCGCGGGGGCGTCTCGGCGATCCGCGGCGGCTCCTCGATGAACGGCGGCAACGCCTCGACGAGCCGATCGAGCGGGCGCGCCGCGCGCTGGCCCGGCGCTTCGCCGCGGCCCGCGCCGAGCTGCGCACGACCGAGACCCGCCTTTATCACTTCCACCCGCAGCGGCGAATCCTCGAGCAACGGGGCGAGCTGGCCGGCATGCGCCACCGCCTGGAGGCGTCGATCCGCCCCGCGCTGGTCCGGCGGCGCCACGCCGTCGACGCCGCCTGCGGCAAGCTGGATGCGCTGTCGCCCATGAAGGTGCTCGAGCGGGGCTTCAGCCTCACCCAGCGCGCCGACGGCCACCTCATCAAGAGCGCCGCCGAGGTCACCCCCGGCGACAGCGTCCAGATCCGCCTGCACGACGGCGCCTTCGCCGCGACGGTCGTCGACAAGAGGCAGAAGTGACCAAGGAAAGCGTACCGACTATCGCCGCGGTCCTCGGAGCTGACGTCAGCAAGAGTCGTTCACCGGCGATTCATGAGGCCGCCTATCGCGCCATGGGAATCTCCGGTAGGTACGTGCCGCAGTCTATAGAGCCGGACCGGAGGAAATTCAGAGCGCTCGTGCAGCAGCTTCGCGCGAATGGCTTGCGTTACCTCAACGTCACCATTCCCCACAAGATTCGGGCGGCAGAGCTGGCCAACAAGCGTGGCTCGGAAGTTCGCGTTTCGGGCGCCGCTAATACGTTGATCTTCGAAGGTGCACACCGAATTCGAGCGGAAAACACCGATGGATACGGGCTGCTCGCTGCCCTCGATGATCTCGGTTTTTCACCCTCTGGTGAGACGGTTGTCGTCATCGGGGCGGGAGGCGCGGCCGCCGGAGGCGTCGAAGCTCTGACTCGAAAGGGCTCGCACGTGATCCTTCTGCCGCGGCGGATCCGCGCGGGAAGACGCTTGCGAAGTCGTTTGTCCGCGAAACAGCAGAGGCTGGTCCAAGTGCTCGGGTGGGAGAAAGGTCTCGAACACGAGCTCAAGGGTGCCACCGCCCTGGTATCAGCTGTTCCTGCTGCTGCTTGGAACAGCGATGAGCGCCGAAACGGCCTTCGGAGCCTGGTCAAGAACGCCGTGGTGCTCGAGATGGCGTACGGCGCGCCCACCCCGCTCGCCGAAGCGGTGCGACAGCGAACCGATCGTTACGCCGACGGGCTGGGCATGCTGGTGCATCAAGCCGCCCGCACCATCGAGCTGGCGCTGGGAGAAAAACCGCCGCTGCCGCCCCTGTTCCGAGCCGCGCGCCGCGACCCCTAGACCATTGCAGAATTCATATGCCTGTTTGTGCTACCATAGGCATATGAAGACGCGCCTCAAACGAAAGTCATTCTTCATCGACGAGCGGGAGCTTGGCGCGGCACGACGTGCGCTGGGGGTCGCGACGGATTCGGAGACCATCCGAGCGGCGCTCCGCGAGGTGGCCCGAATGACGGTCCTGGCGCGGTTCATGGATCGGACGAGCGGCAGCCTGACTCCTGGAAGCTTCTCCGGACGCTAGCACGACCGCCTTGCGCTCGGCTGTACTGGATACGAACGTCTACGTCGACTTCTGGGAGAGAGGTCTTCATTCGGAGACCGTGCGGGCGATCCACGCCGCCTTCGTGGTGCGACATGCCGCCGTCGTGCTTTCCGAGCTACGCCGCGGCGCTCGAACGCAGCAGGCGCGGCGCACAGTCGAATCGCTCTACAGAATCGCCACCGAGGTGTGGGCACCCAACGCGGACGATTGGTGGGAAGCGGGAAAACTGGTGCGCGATCTCGGCGATCGGCAGACCTGGGATATCCACAAACGGCGCGAATTCCAAAACGACGCCCTGCTGGCGCTCACCGCGCGACGACAGGGCGCACTCCTCATCACCTCGAACCGATCGGATTTCCGGTTGCTTGAGCAGCGCATCGGGGTGCGGGTGCAGTACCTCTAACCCGGACCGCAGACTCACGCCGGCTGACTCACCAGTAGGGGTGGACGTAGCCGCGAATGCGGCGATCGTAGATCTCGCGGACGCGCGCCATCGTCGCGTCCGACAGGGGCGACATGGCCGCGGCGGAGCAGTTCTCATCGACCTGCGCGGGGCGCTTGCCGCCGGGAATCACGCAGGTCACCGCCTCGCTCATCAGGATCCAGCGCAGGGCGAAGGTCGCGAGGCTGTCGCCCGACGGGACCAGCGCGCGCAGCTCTTCGACGGCCTCCAGGCCCACCTCGAAGGGGACGCCCGAAAAGGTCTCGCCCCGATCGAACGCGGCGCCGTCGCGGTTGAAGTTGCGGTGGTCGTCGGCGGCGAACTTGCTCTTGGCCGTCATCTTGCCGGCCAGCATCCCCGACGACAGCGGCAGGCGCGCCAGGATCCCGACCTTGCGGCGACGCGCCTCCGCGAAGAAGAGATCCGACGGCCTCTGGCGGAAGGCGTTGTAGATGATCTGCACCGACTGCACGCCCGGAAACTCGATGGCCTTGAGCGCCTCCTCGACGCGCTCCACGCTGACGCCATAAAAGCGCAGCTTGCCGGCCTTCACCAGGTCGTCGAGGATCCCGAACGCCTCGGGGTGGTAGTACAGATCGGTCGGCGGGCAGTGGAGCTGCAGCAGATCGATGGTCTCCACCTCCAGGTTCTTCAGGCTGCGCTCGACGAAGGCGGTCAGGTTCTCGCGGCTGTAGCCTTCGACCGTCTGCTTGGGCAGGCGTCGGCCGGCCTTCGTCGCCACGTAGAACGGCTCCTTGCGCTCGCGACGCAGGCGCGCGATCAGACGCTCGCTCGACCCGTCGCCGTAGACGTCGGCGGTGTCGAAGAAGTTCACCCCGCGATCGAGCGCCCGGTGCAGCGCCGCCAGCGACTCGTCGTCCTTGACCGCCCCCCAGGTTCCGCCGATCGCCCAGGCGCCAAAGCTCACGGCCGAGACCTGCCAATCGGTCCGACCGAGTGTCCGATATTCCATCACGCGCCGAAAACTAGCATGAGTGGCGGACGTCACACCAATCGATCGAGCGAGGCTTCGACGGAGCCGACGTAGCTGCCGCCGAAGAGGTTGACGTGGACCATCAGCGGGTAGAGCTGGTAGAGCGCGACCCGCTCGTGGTGACCGTCGGCGAGCGGCCAGGCCTCTGCGTAGGCGGAGAACACCCCCGCGCCGAAGCCGCCGAAGAGCCGCATCATCGCCAGGTCCATTTCGCGGTGGCCGCCGTAGACGGCCGGGTCGATGAGGCACGGGGCGCCGCGATCGTCGCAGAGCAGGTTGCCGCCCCATAAATCACCGTGCAGGCGCGCGGGCGGCTCGGGCGGGCCGAGGAGATCCTCGAGCTCGGCGAACAGCCGATCGAAGCCCCGCCGCATCCGCGCCGTGGCCCGCCCGCCGTCGATGGCCTGCCGAAGCTGCGCCTCGAGCCGGCAGGTCCGGAAGAAATCGAGCCAGGTCGCCGCGGCGACGTTGGCCTGCGGGAGCCGCCCGATGAAGTTGTCGTGGTCGAGGCCGAAACCGGGCGCGCCGGTCCGGTGCAGCGCCGCCAACCCGCGCCCGAGCCGCTCGTCGAAATCGCGAGCCGGAGGCGCGGGCGCGATCAGCTCGAGGACCAGGAACTGCTGCATGTCGTCGGCCTGCGATACGGCGACGACCTTCGGGATCCGCAGCACGTTCGCCTCATCGAGCCAGCCCAGGCCCCGCGCCTCTGCGGCGAACATCCCACGCGGCGATCGCTCGTTGGTCTTCGCGAACATCCGGCGACCGCTGGCGAGCGTGATCTCGTAGGCCTGGTTGATGTCGCCCCCAGCGATCGGCCGCGACGCCATGACCTCGCCGCCGAGCGCGGCGCCCAGCGCCATCTTGAGCGGCGCGTTCATCTCCAGCGCCAGCGACTCTGCACCCCGGCCCCACGCATCTACGCCCCGTGGTCGCGCTGCAGATGCTCGAGCAGCCCCCGGCAGGCGCGCTCGCAGATATCGAACACCTCTTCGAAGCCGCGCGGGCCGCCGTAGTAGGGATCCGGCACCTCGGCGTCGGGCGGGGCGACCGGATCGAACGAGCGCAAGAGGCGCACCTTGGCCCGATCGCGATCGTCGCGCGCCAGCCGTAAGAGCTCGTCGCGGTTGGCGCGGTCCATCGCCAGCACGTGGTCGAAACGATTGAAGTCGGGCCGCGTGAACTGCTGTGCCTCGCCTTCCAGTGGGATGCCCCGCGCCGCGCCGACCGCCCGGCTGCGGCGATCGCGCGCCCCGCCCACGTGCCAGTCGCCGGTCCCGGCGCTCTCGACCACGATCCGGTCGCCGAGCCCAACCTCTTTCACCAGATGCCGCATCACCGCTTCCGCGGTCGGAGATCGGCAGATGTTACCGAGGCAGACGAAGCAGATACGGACCACCGACTACCCGTTCTCCGCTCGCCGCCCGTTACGTCGGCTCGGGCTCGGAGCTCGGCGTATCCGCGCCGCTGGTCGGTGCGCCGCCGCCGGCTGGCGCACCGCCGGCCGTGGACGCCGCCTCGTTGTGGCGCTCCGCCTCGGAATCGGCGAGCGACTCCGGATCGATCGCCCCCGCCTCATCCTCGGCCAGCATGGCCTCGACCTCGGAGGGTGGACCGAGCTGCCGCCGGCGCCGTCGCCGGCGCTTCGAGGAGGACGGCCCGTCCTTGTCCTCGCGCGCCGCGCCGGCCACCTCCGATTTTTCGATCGGTGCCTTGTCGGTGGGCGAACGGATCTCGAAATCCTCGACGTGAAACGACCCGCGCGCCTTGATCACGATCCGCTTCTGCAGGCGCTTCTCCATCTCCTCGAGAAAGGCCCGATCGGTGGTCTGCAGCACCTGCGCGACGTCGGGGTGAACCTCGACCAGCACGGTGTCGCCTTCGACCAGGTCACCCTGGCGGCGCAGCTCGCGCAGCAGCTCATAGGTCACCGTGCGCCGCGACTTGGTGTAGCCCTTCCCCTCGCAGGAGGTGCAGGGCTCGGTCAGCGTGTGCAGCAACGACTCGCGCGTTCGCTTGCGCGTCATCTCGATGAGCCCCAGCTCCGAGATCCGCGTGACCGCCGCCTTGGACCGATCCTTGCGCAGGTACTCGTTGAACGACCGGGTGACCTTCTCGCGGTTGTGCGGTCGATCCATGTCGATGAAGTCGACCACGATCATCCCGCCAATCGATCGAATGCGGAGCTGCTCGGCCACCTCACGCGAGGCCTCGAGGTTGGTCTTGGTGATGGTGTCTTCCAGGCTGGACTTGCCGACGAAGCGCCCCGTGTTGACGTCGATGGCGGTGAGCGCCTCCATCTCGTCGACGATCAGGTAGCCGCCCGACTTGAGCCAGACCTTGCGCTCGAGCGCCCGGTCGATCTCGATCTCGATGCCGTAGCCGTCGAAGATCGGATCGTTGCCTTCGTAAAGCTCGATGTTGCCGGCGAAGTCGGGCATGAGCGCCGCGATGAACTTTTTGACCCGGTCGTACTCGGCCCGCGAATCGATGATCAGCTTCTCGACGTCGGCCGTGAAGAGATCCCGCACCGTGCGCAGCAGCAGATCCAGATCGTTGTAGATGAGCGCGGGACAGCGGCTGCCCTCGGCGCGGCGAACCACCTCGTTCCACAGCTTGATGAGGAACTCCATGTCGCTCTTGAGCTCGCGGTCGGAGATCCCCTCGGCCACCGTGCGCACGACGAAACCCGAGCCCGGCGGACGCATCGAATCGACGATCTCGCGCAGCCGCCGCCGCTCCTTGTCCGACCCGATGCGGCGCGAGATCCCGACGTGATCGACGGTCGGCATGAAGACCAGGTGGCGCCCCGGCAGCGAGACGTACCGGGTGACCCGGGCGCCCTTGGTGCTGATCGGCTCCTTGGTGACCTGGACGACGATCTCCTGCCCCTCTTTGAGCAGGTCCTCGATGCGCGCGCCGGCCCCCACCCGCGCGGCGTCCGCGGCGTCCTCATCCTCGTCGTCGGGGCGCGCTCCCGAGTCGGGCGACAACAGCCGTTTGAGATCGTCGGGGGTGCCGCGCACGTCCGAGACGTGGAGGTAGGCGCTCTTCTCGAGGCCGATGTTGACGAAGGCGGCCTGCATCCCGGGGAGCACGCGCTCGACCCGCCCCTTGTAGATGTTGCCGGCGATCCCACGCTCGCGCTTGCGCTCGATGTAGAGCTCGCCCAGATAGCCGTCCTCGACGAGAGCCACGCGGGTCTCGGGGCCGTCTGCGTTGATGACGATCAGGCTATCGGCCATACGCGATCAGGCTAAGTACGGAGCGCGTGTGCACGGGGGGCACAGGCTGACGCAAATGTCAGGGTTCATCGCAAACTTCGAAAGGGGGAAACGAGGCTGTAACATGAACCTGCCGCCAAATCAACGAGTTCGGCACACGCCCCCAGCTCGGCACACCCCTTGCTCCTTCCAGGTCTGGAAGCATCGAGCAGGGCTTTTGGGCTCTGTCCGGTCTCCCCTCCTCCCTCACACCGGCGCAAGTCGGTGTGACCTTAGATTGACGGTTCCGGGGTTTACCCGTACCTCGGCCCGGAGCCGCTTCCCTAACTGTCCCGCCTAGCCTGCACCGTCTAGCTTCTGCATCACCTAGCTTCGCCATTTTCGTTCCGCCTACGACCCCCGCCCGGTTCTGCCGCGCGGGGGTCACTTATTTCAGGTGAGCGACATAGAGGTAGGTCCAGGCTCCCACGAAGAGCAGCGCGTCGATCCGGTCGAGCATGCCGCCGTGACCCGGGATCAGGCGACCGGAGTCCTTGACCCCCGCCGACCGCTTGATGAGCGATTCGACCAGATCGCCGATCGGCCCCAGCACCCCCGCCGGCAGCGCGATCCACAGACAATCGCTCACCGTCAGCCAGGGCGATAGCGTCGCTCGCACCACCAGCATGATGATGAGCGACGCCAGCAGCCCGCCCACCCCGCCCTCCACCGTCTTGGCCGGCGAGACCTTCGGGTAGAGCTTGTGCCGCCCGAGCGCCCGGCCCGCAAAGTAGGCGCCCGCGTCGTTGCCGAACGTCACCGCCACGGCGAGCAGCACCCAGGCGCGCCCCTGGGGCGCGTCGCGCTGCAAAATCGCCAGCGGCGCCGCGAGGCCGCCCACGTAGAACACGCCGAAGGTCGCGAGCCCCAGCCGGGCCCCCGCGGCCGGGATCTCCCCCGGATCAACGAGTGTCAGGGTCGCCGAGGCCACCAGCGCGAGCAGGACCCAGATCAGCGCCTTTTCGGGCGCCAGATAGAGCGCCGCGGTCAGGCCGGCCCCGATCGCCACCACGGTCCCCCTGAACCATCGCGAGGCGGTGGGCAAGGTGATGGCCGCGTACTCGACGAGGGCCAGCGCCGCCACCAGCACGACCAGGGCGCCGAAACCCAGGGGCTCGTGCCACAGGACCAACGCACCCAGCAACGGGAGCAGGATCAGAGCCGACAGCGCGCGCAGCGCGAGGTTGGACATTTGGTCCGCGCCGCCCGCGCTCAGCCCGCGCTGCGAATCTGCTCGCGGGTGCGCCCGAAACGCCGCTCCCGACCCCGGAACGATTCGAGCGCCTGATAGAGCTCGGTCTTGCCGAAGGCGGGCCAGTAGGTCTCGGTGAAGTAGAGCTCGGCGTAGGCCGCCTCCCAGAGCAGGAAGTTCGAGAGGCGCTCCTCGCCGGAGGTGCGCACCAGCAGGTCGAGCGGCGGCAGGCCGCCGGTCTGTAGCGAGGCCCCGAATTTGTCCTCGTCGATCTCGGCGGGGTTCACCTCGCCGCGCGCGACCGCCTCGGCCAGCGCGCGCGCCGCCGCGACGATCGACTCGCGGCCTCCGTAGGAGAGCGCCAAGCACAGCGTCATCCCGCGGTTACCGGCCGAATCGGCCACCAGCGCGTCCAGCGGATCCTTGGCGTAGGCCGGCAGCCGCTCCACCTCGCCGATCGCGATGAGACGGATGTCGTTGTCCATGATCTCGCTGCGTTCTTCGACCACGTAGTCGCGCAGCAGCTGCATGAGCGTGGCGACCTCTTCGGGCGGCCGCTGCCAGTTCTGCGCCGAGAAGGCGTAGAGGGTCAGCGCGCGGAGCCCGGTTTCGCGCGCCGCGCGGACGATCTCGCGCACGGCCTTGGCCCCCTGGCGGTGCCCTTCGACGCGCGGCAGACCATGCTCCTGCGCCCAACGGCCGTTGCCGTCCATGATGATCGCCAGGTGGCGGGGGAGCTTGCTGGGATCGAGCATCCGGCGCGTTTCCGGTACCATACCGTGCGGTGATTGTCGAATGGCCCCGGCGATTTGTCGATGAGAAAGGGATCGACTAACCTTTCGGCATGAAGAGCGCCGAGGATGTGGAGTCGTATCTCCTGCGGATGGGGGTGGCGTATGAGACCGTCAAGCCGGGAATCTGGCTGCTCCAGATCGGCGGGCCCCGGCTGGCCGTCTCGATCGCGGGCCCGGTGGTGGCCTTCCGGCTCAAGATGGCCGACCTGCCGTCCACCGGACGCGAGGAGCTCTACCGCGCTCTCCTGACCCTCAACACCAACGAGATGGTGCACGGCGCCTTCGGCCTCGAAGGGGATGCCGTCGTCATCGTGCACGCCCTCGACCTCGAGAACCTCGACCTCTCCGAGTTCCAGGCGGTGATCGACGACATGTCGATGGCCGCGGCGAAACATCAACCGAACCTCGCGCGCTTCCTGGGCGGCCAGACCGCCGGCGCCAGCGCCCACGTCTAGGACCACACCATGGGAATCTTCTCCAGGCTGGGAACGCTCATCAAGTCGAACCTCAACGATCTGATCAGCAAGGCGGAAGACCCGCAAAAGATGCTGAATCAGATCGTCGTCGAGATGCAGAACCAGCTCGTCGAAGCCAAGAAGCAGGTGGCGACCTCGATCGCGGATGAAAAGCGCCTCAAGAAGCAGTGGGACGAGCAGATCGACCTCTCCAAGGAATGGGAGCGCAAGGCGATGCTGGCGGTCCGCGCCGGGGACGACGGCCTGGCCAAGGAGGCGCTCTCGCGCAAGGGCGACCACGACAAGATGCAGGACGAGTTCGGCAAGCAGTGGCAGCTGCAGAAGGATGCCGTTGAAAAACTGAAGGATCAACTGCGTACGCTGAACGACAAGATCGAAGAGGCCAAGCGCAAGAAGAACATCCTGATCGCGCGCCAGAAGCGCGCCGAGGCGCAGAAGGCCATTCAGGACACGATGCGCGGCCTATCGGACAACAGCGCCTTCGACACCTTCGAGCGGATGAACCAGAAGGTCGAGCAGATCGAGGCTGAGTCGGAGGCATCGACCGAGCTGGGCGGCGAGCTGGCCGGAGACACCCTGCAGCAGAAGTTCAAGAAGCTCGAAGGGGGGACCGGGGGCGATCTGGCCCTGGCCGAGCTGAAGGCCAAGATGGGCCTCGGCCCGGCCCCGGAACGCCCCGCCCTGCCCAGCGTACCCGCCGAGGCGGGTTCGGAACCGCCCAACACCAAGTAAAAATTTCGCCCATTGCCGTACGTGTGGAAACGCTGCTATACGAAGATCCCCGAAGGGAACTAAAGGACCGATGGCACAACATCAGAACCACACGACGACGCGTTTCAACGGCGTAAAGGTCTTCTCGGCGACGATGGCGCAGGAGCGCGAGAACCTGGGTGAGAAGGTGACGGCCTGGATCCGCGAGCACCAGCACTGTCAGGTCGTAGACACGATCGTGACCCAGTCGTCCGACGAGGCCTTCCACTGCCTCGCCATCACCGTCTTCTGGTGGGAAGATAAGTAGGATGGGAACCCTGGGAGGTTTCCCAAACCTTCCCGCGATGGGTCTCGCCGGGCAAAGCCCGTCGAGTTCCCACGCCATCGATTAGGCGTCCGGGCTCGTAGGCTCGCCGCCGCAGACGACGAGAGCCGCGGGCGGATCTGGCTCGGCAGATAAGTCTCCGGTGGGCAGAGCCCACCTCCGATCCACCGAAGAGTTTCTAACCGGCCAGAAGCAGGACGCCGGTGAGCATGTGGATGCGGGGGCGTCCGCAAGTGGGTGCGATCTCGAACGAGCTCTGGATGCCGGCCAGCGGCAGCGGTCCGAAGCGTCGCTGGATCAGCTCCGGATCTAGTCCGGGCTGGCCGTAGAGATCGCTCCCGCGGCCGGCGCAGTTGAAGTAGACGCCGAATTTGGGCGCCGAGTCGTGGCGGGCTTCCCGCGCCTCGGCCTGCTCCTCGAGCATCGCCTTCATGTCCTCGCGGGCACCGATCGCGTCGCGCATCGTGAAGCAGATGGTCTGACCGGCGCGCACCGGCTCGGCGACCGCCAGGGCCGGCTGGTCGCTGTCGGCGATCGCGAAGGGCCGCACGACATAGTCCGAGCGGCCGCCGGCGCCCAGCTCGCTGATGCCCGCCAGCAGATGCTTGGCCATCTGCCGCAGCCCCGGATGGCGCGGATTGGAGAGCGCCCGCTCCAGCGCCTCGACCGCGGGGCGTCCCTCGATCTCGAGGATCAGATTCCCCTCGGCGGCCGTGATCGTGAGCGGCTCGCCCAGCGCCTGACAGCCCTGGGTCATCCCCAGGCTCGGATGGAGCTCGCGCGGGATGACCAGCGCGACGCAGGCGTCGGCTTGCGCGGCGTCTTGCCAGAAGACCCGGCAGCCGGATTCGCCGCCCGACGCGCCCGCGCCGGTGATGATCAGATCGGGCGCCACGTCGGCGATCCCGGCCACGAAGTCGGTGGCGTCCAGGTCGGCGGGATCGACCAGCACGGCAACCGCCGCACCCGTCGCGTCTCCCCCCAGCGCCTGGAGCGCCTCGCGTCCCAGCCGGGCGCCGGCGATGCGCGGCTCGGCGCGAACGCCCGGAATGAAGAGCGGCGTCGGCAGCGGCGCCCCGTCCAGCGCGAGCACCGCCACCGCGGTCGTGTTCTCGACCTCCTCGGTTCCGGTCCAGACGCCCAGCGCCGAGCAGCCGACGATGGTGGCGCCCGGAATCGTCTTGCGGACCGCCGCGAGCACCCCGCTGTACTCGTCGTCGTCGTGGCGGGTTCCGGCGAACACCACCGCGATCTCGATGGCGTCGGTGCCGGCGGCGACC
>OCTA010005157.1_pt1 | contig 11332 bp, 12 predicted proteins | sample 1538991 | NCBI WGS metagenome assembly OCTA01 (sample SAMEA3539302, study PRJEB22396) | soil metagenome | biome: tundra; feature: field; material: soil | place: USA | collected 2010-05 | depth 0.15 m | reverse complement strand
CTGCCGCGCCCGTTTTGTTAAAACTTGAAAGGGCCGCGCCGTGACTTTAGGATGACGCACTTTTGATGAAAGCGATTCTGGCCCTCGAAGACGGCTCGGTTTTTCACGGCGCGGGTTTTGGCGCGAAAGCGTCGGCCGGCGGCGAGGTGTGTTTCAACACCTCGATGACCGGCTACCAGGAAATCCTCACCGACCCGTCTTACAAAGGCCAGATCATCACGATGACGTATCCGCTCATCGGCAATTACGGCGTCAACTCGCAGGACGTGGAATCGTGGCGGCCGCACGGGGCGGGCTTCGTCATCCGTGAACTGTCGCCGGTGGTCAGCAACTGGCGCGCGGATTTTTCGCTCGCAGAATATCTGGAAACAAACGGCATTCCCGGCATCCAGGGCATTGACACGCGCGCGCTGACCAAAAAACTTCGCGTGCGCGGCGCGATGAACGGATTCATTTCCACCGAAAAAATTTCCGAGGCCGAGGCCGTGAAGCGCGCGAAGGAGTTTGTTTTCCTCGGCGTGGATTACGTCAAGGAGGTCACGCACAAGCAGGCTTTTCGCTGGGACGCAAAGGACGAGCAAAGCGCGGCCTTCGATCTCGTTCGCGGAATAAAAGTGGCCGACGCCCGCAACCTGCGCAAGCCCATGCCGTCCGCCGACATTCCGATTGTCGCGTTTGATTACGGGATGAAATACAACATCCTCCGCCGGCTGCGGCAGCACGGCTTCGCCACGCAGGTTTTGCCCGCCACCGCCAGCGCCACCGACGCGCTCCAGCACAAGCCCGCCGGCATTTTTCTCTCGAACGGCCCCGGCGATCCCGCCGCGCTGAATTACCTCGTGCGCGAAGTGCGGACGCTGCTCGACACCGGCATTCCGATTTTTGGCATCTGCCTCGGCCACCAGATTCTCGGCCAGGCGCTCGGTGGAAAAACCTTCAAATTAAAATTCGGCCATCGCGGCGGCAACCAGCCGGTGAAAGATTTGGAAACCGGCAAAGTCGAAATCACCTCGCAGAATCACGGTTTCGCAGTGGACGCGCAATCGCTGCCGTCCGAGGTCGCGGTGCATCGCATCAATTTGAACGACCAGACCGTCGAAGGTTTCCGGCACAAGACCAAGCCGGTGTTCTGCGTGCAATATCATCCCGAAGCCTCGCCGGGGCCGCACGATTCGACGCCGTTGTTTGCAGAATTCCGGCAAATGATAGAAAAGCGCGGTTGAAAAAATGCAGCCAGCTTGGATTTGCGTTTGACTTGAAACCCGCCGCGCCCATAATCGCATAAAACAATCTATGGCCACACTCGTTATCCTGAATCAGGGCATGACCGGGCGCACGTTCGAGTTGAGCATCGAACGCACCACCGTTGGTCGGGTGGAGGATAATACTTTTCAAATCGCCGACTCCTCGGTTTCCAGTCATCACGCCGAGATTCTGCTGCGCGGCAGCGACATCGTCGTCAAGGATCTCAACTCGACGAACGGCACGTTCATCAACAACGAAAAGATTTCCGAGACAGTCCTCAAACCCGGCCAGACGCTGCGGTTCGGCCAGGTGGAACTGAAGATTGACGACGGCAAACCGGTTTCCGCCCCGCCGCCGCCCGCCGTCGCCGGTGCGCCGGCTCCCGCCCCGGCATCCGCGCCGGCGGCACCGAAAAAAACCGTGGAAGGCACCATGATCATTCCGCGCGGCGTCAGTCTGGAACAGCTTGAACAAGGCGGCACGCGCGCACCCGGATTTGACACCAAAGGCACCGGCTTCTCGAAAAAGTCCAACAAGGCCAACACTTACTTCATCATCGGCGGCATTGTTATCGGCCTGATTATTGTCGGGCTGATCATTTTCGCGCTCAGCAAGGCCAACGGCAAATAGCCGCCGGCGGTGTTGAAACCGGAAAAATCCGCCCGATAAATCCAGGCCCGGCGGCAAGCCTCGTCCGCCCGAAATTCAACCTTCCAAAATGGTCGTGGCCGCCGCGTAATGTTCCGTGTGACTCAAGCTGACGTGCAGTTTTTTGGCACTGCGCGCCGCCAATAATTCCCGGCCCTTGCCATGCAGCACCACAAACGGTTCGCCGGATTCCTTGCGGCGGATTTCGATGTCCAGCCAGCCGAGCTGCGCGCCGATGCCGGTGCCGAACGCCTTGGAGACGGCCTCCTTCGCCGCAAAGCGCACCGCCAGAAACGGCGCGGGGTTTTTGTGCGAGAGGCAGTAGGCGATTTCGTCCGGCAGCAAAATCCGGTTCACAAACCGATCGCCGAATTTCGCGAACGAGCCCGCGATGCGCGCCACTTCGATGATGTCAATGCCGGTGCCGAGGATCATTTTTAAGTTCCAGCCATCAATTTCAACGATTCTCCGCTGGACAACAACCTTTTATGTTTCAAAATGCGGCGCAAGCCATGTCACCGGAATTTGAATCCATTTTTGCCCGGCTGCGGATGATTCTTCAAAAACATTCCGCCGCGCTGGAGGTGACCGTCAACACGCCGGATCATTTTTGCGTGACCGGCGGCCTGCATCCGACGCGCCGGAAGCCGCTGCCCGCCGCCTGGGTGCAAATCGGCAAGGCGTATGTGAGCTACCATTTCATGCCGGTCTGCCACCCGAAGCTGCGCGACAGCCTGTCGGAAAAATTGCGGGCGCGGATGCAGGGCAAGTCGTGCTTCAATTTCAAAGTTGTGGACGAGGCGCTGTTCCAGGAACTCGCTGATTTGACGGCGCGCGGGTTCGCGGCCTTCCGGGATTTGGGATTCGGGCCGGCACAAAAATCCCAGCCATCAAAAAAATCATGAAAACAAACTCGCGGCTGGCTCTGGGCCTGCTGGTTTTAATCGCCGTTGCAGGTTGTTCAACCGCTGGCGCTGGGAAAACAAAAAACGCAACCGTCCTTTTCGACGGCCGGACGGTCGCCGGCTGGATGCAAATTCCGCCGGATTCGTGGACGGTCACGAACGGTGCGATGGCCAGCCTCGGCGTGGCACGCGGCGTGATTTACACGACGAACGATTTCAGCCGTTACCGGCTGATGTTCACGATGCGGCACGTTTCCGGCAACAAGGATCATCAGGCGTGTGTGCTGATTTTTTGCACGCGCCCGGCGGACGGCGAGAAACCGCTGAACGCGCTCGGCGGCATTCAATTTCAGGTGCCGAACGGCGGCCACTGGGATTATCGCCAGGGCCACAACAACGGCGGCAGCGGAGAATTCACGACGCCGACGAAAACAAAATTCGATGTCCACCAATGGAGCCGCGTGGAAATTCTCGTGGATGCGACGAAAGGCGTCGCGCGCATGGCTGTCGCGCAGCCGCCGGGCAGCAAGGCGATTGAGAATCTGGATTTCAATGTTCCCGAAGCCGGCAAGACCGGCCCGATTGCCTGGCAGATGCACAACAAAGGTTTGTTCGACGAATACAAGGACGTGACGATTGAGGTTGATCCGAAAGATGACGAATTGATCTCGGTGAAATGAAATTCCGCAAACAAAATGAAAAATCATATTGTCGGCCTTTACACCGCCATTTATCAGGTCAAAGACATCGCAAAAGCGAAACGGTGGTATTCGTCGTTTTTGGGACAACCGCCTTATTTTGACGAGCCATTTTATGTTGGATATAACGTGGCTGGATACGAACTTGGATTGATGCCAGTTGCCGATGCAAAAAATAAAACGAACGGGTGTGTGGCTTATTGGGGCGTGAAGAATATTGAATCGGCCGCTGCCGAGCTTCAATCCAAAGGACACAAAATTTTTGAAAACATCACGGACGTGGGCGGCGGCATAAAGACCGCATCGCTGCTTGATGCTGACGGAAACATCATTGGCTTGATTGAGAACCCGCATTTTCCAAACAAGCAACGATGATGTCCAAAAGCATTCTCCAAGAACTTCAACAAATTCCCGGCGTCGGGCCAAGCATTGCGCACGATTTGTTTGATCTGGGAATTAAGAGTGTTCCGGCTTTGCGCCGGCGCAATCCCGAACAGCTTTACAAAAAGCTTTGCGCGCTGCGCGGCCAGCATCAGGACCGGTGCGTGCTCTACGTTTTTCGCTGCGCGGTTTACTTCGCAGCAAACCGCCGGCCTGATCCGGAACTGCTCAAGTGGTGGAATTGGAAAGATGCAAAACCGCGCGGCGCATGACGGTGGTGAATTCTTTCGCCTGCGATAATTGCCCATCAAACGCAGCCTTGTTTTGACGGCGGTTTCCCATCCCGCCATGCCACCGCGACGGGCTTGACGCCGGTTAAATTCATGGAATTTCCAGCCAGACCTGCGAGAATGCCGGCGGCGATGACCACGGCGAACAAAATCACCATCCTGCGAATTCTGCTCATACCATTCTTCGTGGTGGAGATTCTTTATTACGTCGAGACCGGCAATGAACTGCACCGGCTGGTGGCGCTGCTCGCCTTCGCCGTGGCGGCGATTCTCGATGGCGTGGACGGCTATGTCGCCCGACGTTACAAACAATGGAGCGAACTCGGCACGGTGCTGGACCCGCTCGCGGACAAGCTGCTGCTGGTCTCCGGCATCGTGGTGTTGAGCTTCGACCACGCGCCGCGGCTCGGCCAGATTCCGCTCTGGCTCACCGGCACCATCATCGGACGCGATTTGCTGCTGGGCATCGGCGCGGTGATCATCCGGCTGGTGGTCGGCAAAATCACGGTGCAGCCGCGCATAACCGGCAAAATCGCGACGGTGCTGCAGATGGCGCTGGTGTTGTGGATTCTCCTGAAATGGTCGGAGCTTCACGCCGAATGGCTGAAAACCATCAGCCTCGGCGCGGGCTTGTTCACCGGCGCATCCGGCTTGTTCTATGTCTGGGACGGCACCAAGCAGCTCGGCTCGCACCCGGCCAGTTCGCCCACGCAAAAATAATGGCATCAATTTATGGCTAAAGAAATCCAACTCAAACTCAAGGAAGGCGATGTCGCGCCGAATTTTTCCGTGGCGACCAGCGGCGGTGGAAAAATCTCGCTCGCTGACTTCAAGGGGCAGAACGTCATTCTTTATTTCTATCCGAAAGACGACACGCCTGGCTGCACCAAGGAAGCCTGCGCGTTCCGCGATCATTTCGCGGAGTTCAGGAAAAAGGGCGCGGTCGTCTTCGGCGTCAGCACCGACCCGGTGAAAGCGCATGACAAATTCGTGGAGAAATTCAAGCTGCCCTTCACCCTGCTCGCCGATGAGGATAAAAAAATCGTCGCCGCCTACGGCGTGTGGGGCGAAAAAAGTTTCATGGGCCGCAAATATCTGGGCACGCACCGCGTGACCTTCCTCATCGGTTCGGACGGCCGGATCAAAAAAATCTGGCCGCTGGTGAAGCCGGAAATGCACGCGGCGGAAGTGCTGGCGGCCCTGTGAGCGGATCAAACTGTTTGTCCATTCGTTGATCTTCACAAATTTACCGGCAGCATTATGACAAAATTTGTAAAATGTCTGGCTAAAAATGGTTAGCAGCGGATCGGCGGCGGCGCGATATTTGTGCCATGAATATTGGCTGTCAGATCTCGGAAGAAAGTGCGAGCCGACTGGCAACAGCGCGATTGGATCGCGTGTCAGTAGTTTTTGACGACGCCGACTGGCTGGATCGGGCGGCCACCCAATTTCGTCTGGCCATGACCTTGCAGATTCCAGTGGGTTTCGAGGATGAGGCGGGTTTTCATTATGGCGTGCCAACCTGCGCGGCGGAAAACCGCCTGCACGCTCCGAACCCGGAAAACATGCTGACGAACCCACAACAATTTTGATCCGGGCGCACAGTCGTTTCTTCAGTGGACATCCCCTGTCCCGCCTCCTTGGCGACTGTGGCCCGGATCGGATTTTTTCAAAAATCCCCGTTTGACACGGGCGCGGTGAATGTTAAACATTTGGTGGTGGCGCAACCAATCAACCAAATATAAAAATAACATTATGGCAATTCCCGTCGGCTCCAAAGCTCCTGATTTCACCCTCAAATCCAAGACTCCCGCGGATGTGGAAGTCAAATTAAGCAACAATTTCGGCAAGAAAAACACCGTGCTGCTGTTCTTCCCGCTCGCGTTCACCGGCGTCTGCACGGCGGAAATGTGCAGCCTCACCGCCGGCCTCGACGCGTATGCCGGCCTCGGCGCGGACGTGATCGCCGTCAGCGTGGACAGCCCGTTCGCGCAGGCCGCGTGGGCCGCGAAGGAAAAAATCGGCATCACGCTGGCCAGCGATTTGAACAAGGTGGTCATCAAGCAATACGACGTGGTGTTCCCGATGCTCGCCGGCGTGGGCGACACGGCGGCGCGCGCGGCCTTCGTGATTGATAGACACGGCGTGGTGCAATACAGCGAACAAACGCCGACGCCGAAAGACCTGCCGAACTTTGAAGCCGTCAAGGCGGTGCTGGCGAAATTGAAATAATTCCACCGAAATTTTTCCGCGAAGAGCGAAAGGGGTTTTCCTTTCGCTCTTTTTCTTTTTGGGCCGACGCAACCAAAGGAGCGCGGACAGCCTTGTCCGCCGGTTTCTTCCCTAGCGTGTGAAATCGCGGACAGGCTGTCCGCGCCCCGCTAACTCTACAATTGTAAAGAATCTGCTTGACAACATTTACACTTGTAGAGAATATGGCCGCATGTCCAAGCCAAACGTCGAGCTAACCGAGTCCGAATGGTCCGTCATCAAGGCCGTTTGGGAAACCGAACCCTGCACCGCGCCCGCCATCCAGGAACGCTTGCTCAAGCCAACCGGCTGGACGTATTCCACCGTCCGCACCTTGATGGATCGCATGGTCGCCAAGGGCGTGCTCAAGGCGAAAAAGGAAGGCAAGCTGACGATTTACCAGTCCGTCGTCACCCGCGCGCAGGCGCAGCACGGCGAACTTTTTTACGCGCTCAAGCACGCCTTCAACGGCGCGCTCACGCCGATGGTGCAATGCCTGCTGGACAGCAAGGACTTGAATGCGACGGAACTGGCGGAGCTGGAATCACTCATCAAAGCGAAGAAAAAATCCGCGAAGAAATAACCTGTTTTTGAAAGGCGCGACATGAATTCTCTCATCGAAACCTTGAACCAGCGGGGCGGAAACTTTTTGAGCTTTGCGTGGCCGATGCTCTGGCAATCCAGCCTGCTCATCGTGGTCTTGCTCACGTTCGATTTTGCATTGCGGCGCAGGCTGCGCGCCTCAATTCGTTATGCGCTGTGGCTGGTGGTGCTCGCGAAACTTTGCCTGCCGCCGACGCTGGCACTGCCGACCAGTCCGGCCTGGTGGCTGCACCGGACTCCGCCGCCCGTCGCCGCCAAAGCTGAAACCCACTACACCGTCACTTACGACAACGCGCCGCTGCCGGAAATTCCGCAAACTCTCCTGCCCGCTTTTGCTCCGCCACCACCAGCCATGAATTTCGCCGCGTGGTTATTGGCTGTTTCGGCTGCGGTCAGTTCAGCGTTGCTGTGCTGGCTGCTGTTGCGCTGGTGGCAGATCACGCGGCAGGTCCGCCGCGCGGAAACATCCGAACGACTGGCAGCGCTTGCGGACGAAGCGCAAAGATTTGTCGGCATGAAATTCAAGGTGACAGTGAAGCTAACTGCAAACTCGATGTCGCCCGCCGTGTGCGGATTGTTTCGCCCGGCGGTTCTGATTCCGCAAGCGCTCGTGGAAAATTTTTCAGACGGACAACTGCGCGCGGTGCTGCTGCATGAATTGATTCATTTGCGCCGCCGCGATGTGTGGCTGAATTTTTTGCAGGCGCTGCTGCAAATTTTCTACTGGTGGCATCCGCTGCTGTGGGTCGCGAACGCGCGCATCCGCCGCGTGCGCGAGGAGGCGGTGGACGATGCGGTGATGCTGGCCTTGCACGACGATGCGGACGGCTACGCGCCGACGCTGCTGGAAGTCGCGAAGCTCGCATTTCACCGTCCGCTGATGAGCCTCGGCCTCGTCGGCATCGTGGAATCGCGGAGCGCGCTGCGGCAACGCATCGAGCGGCTGGTGGATTTCCGCGCGCCGCGCAAGGCCGGGCTGACGTTCGCGTCGCTCTGCGGAATTTTTATGTTCAGCGCCGTGGCTTTGCCAATGGGCGAAGCGCCGAGTCCGGCGGAAAAACAAATTTTGTCCGCGCCTGCGCCTGCCATTTCACCGCTGCCTGTTTTGGCGCAAAAAACAAATTCGCCGACGGTGTTGGTGTCGGCGCAATTTTACCAGATGCCGGCGGATGATTTCAAAAAGCTGGTTTCCAATTTGCAATTTAACCCAAGCCGCGCGAACGAAGATCCGTGGTGGTCGGCTTCGCCCCGGCTGTTTCAAACGTTGAAGGGCGAACTGAACATCTCCGGTTTGAATCCGATCATGTCGCCGCGCATCCAGACTTCAAGCGGGACGCCGGCGCAAATGTATGTCGGCAACGGCACCAACGGCTTTGAGTTTGACTGCACGCCGCTGGTGAACGGCGGGAAGATAATTTTGACGGTTCATGGCGAGATCGTTGACGGGGGCGAACACATAATTTTGACCAATCGTTTCCGCGCCAACACCTCGGCGGAGAATTCGGGCGGCATTGTGATCCGGTTGGAAAACATGGACGGCTTGGCGGCGAGCAATCTGGTCGCGGTCATCGGGGTGGAGCTTGTCACAAATTTGCCGGCAGGGCGTTTCCAACCGCGACTGGTGCCGTTGCCGAAACCAGCCTCGGCAGCAACCTCAAGCGCCCCGCTGGAACTCGTGCAGGCGGGTAAACTGTTGTTTGAAATGGGCAAGCTGGATGAAGCGCAAAAGAAATTGGAAGCCGCGCTGGCGGCGGAACCGCAAAACGCCACGGCAAAATATTATTTGAGCTTGATTCAGTCCAACCGGCAAAACCAAAAGCTCGTTTACACCGGACCGGGCCGGCAGCTAATTATCCAAAAACTTCAATCCATCCGGCTCGACCGCGTCAGTTTTGACGGGCTGCCGTTGGGCCAGGTGTTGCGCGGGCTGAACGAGGAGGCTCGGAAGCGCGATGATGATCGCAAGGGAATCAGTTTTTTGATCTATAATCCGGACCGCCAGCCGCAGTCGCCGCCGGCGATTGATCCGGTCACGGGTTTGCCAGCCGCGACCGTCGCGGATGCCGCTCCCGATCTGATGGCCTTGCCGATCACCATCAAGCCGCCGCTAAATAATGTCACACTGGGTGAGGTTTTGGATGCCGTGGTGAAGGCGTCGCCGACGCCGATTTATTATTCGGTTGAAGATTTTGCCATCGTGTTTTCTGCGGGAAAAGCGGCGAAGCTGATTCCGTTCGGGTTCAAGCTGGATGCCCGTGCGCTTGACGGCGGCTTGAGCGCCCTGGGCAAGTTGACGGCGGGTTCAGCGTCGGAGCGGTTCAAAAACTTTTTTGCGGCACTTGGAATTAACTGGCAATTGCCAAGGGGCAAAACCGTATTTTACAACGACCGGGCCGGCCTGTATTTCGTGCAAGCTACGGCGGAGGATTTGGACACGATTCACCGCGCCTTGCGCGTGCTGTATCAAGCGCAGTTGCAAAACGCATCGCCCGGGAATTCGACCAATGCCAGCGGAATTTTGGCTGACACGAATTTTGTAATCGCGTTGCGGACGTTGCAACAGCGCACCGGAGTCGAAACATTGGACGAGCCGGAGGTGACCACTACGAGCGGACACAGTATCAATCGAATTACGAGAATCATTTCTGTGCCGATTTCCAAAGTTGTTTCCGCAACTTCAGGCCAGAAGATTGTGACCTTCAAACTAGATCGCCCAATGCAATCAGGCGTTTTGAAAGAAAGTCTGCTGGCAGCGGGCGTAAAAAACCCGCCGACATTTTTCTTTTACAAAGATGATGGCCTCTTGCTGGTGCGCGGCGACCCGGAACAACTGGCGTTGGTAAACCGGCTGGTGCTGAGACTGAATGGGTTCTCGACAAATGAGATTGCGGCCAGCGACAAAGAATTTGTCAAACAAACAGCCGCGATGGGATTCGAAGATACTTCGGCGACCAGTCTTTATATGCGGACTTTCCGCGTGGACCCCAACACTTTTTACAGCGGTTTGGAAAAAGCCAGCCTGCAAAATTTGGGCCATGTTAACAGCAATGCCGTGGACATTGGTGACGGCGGCCCGGATGGCTCGCGTTATGTCACCACAAAATCTTCCACTTCGACGACGATCGCTTTGGCCAAGGCGTTTTTCACGAAGCTGGGCGTCAATTTGGAGCAGCCGCCCGGCAAGTCAGTGTTTTTCAACGAACGCCTCGGCTATCTTTTTGTCAAGGCTACTGAATCCGACTTGGATACGATTGAGCGGGCCATCCAAGTGCTCAATCAAGTGCCGCCGCAAATCCACATCAAGGCGCGGTTTTATGAAGTGCCGAATGGAACCTTGCATGGCTTTCAAAAAATTGCGGGGGTGTCAAATTCAGCCGCACAGATCACGGGCATTCTCAATGCCACAAACGCGCGAACTGCCCTGCGCGCATTGGAAGCCCGTTCAGGCATTGAAACCCTGGGTGAGCCAGAAGTGACCACGACTAGCGGACGGCAAACGCAGATGCGGGTAACGGATGTTGTCACGGTGGTCACCAACCTGACATTTCAAGATACATTCACCAATCAGGACGGCGTGCTGGTCACCAATGCCATCGTCCCGCAAACCAACAAATTTGAAACCGGCCCGGTATTGGATGTGGTTCCTTACGTCTTGTCCGACGGCTACACCATCAATCTGGCGGTCATTCCCTCGGTGACGGAATTTTTGGGCTACGACAAATCCACCAACACCACGGCAGTTCACAATCGCGCCGGAGAAAAAATTAATGTGCCGCAAGTTTTGCCCCGTTTCACCGTCCGGCAAGTGGCGGCGACTTTAAATTTGTGGGATGGCCAGACGGCAATTCTTGGCGGTTTGCCGGAGGCAACGTATGTCAACGGCAGCGTCGTCACAGCAAAACCAAAAACCGACGACAAGGAACTCCTGGTCTTCATCACGGCGTCCGTCGTTGACCCGGCGGGCAACCGGATTCACGCCGATGACGAATTGCCGTCTGCTCAAAAAGGCATTCCGCCACAGCCGACGCAGCCAGCGCAGCCGAAATAAAATCCGTTTCCATTTCGTAACGCAGCTTTAACCCAACCGACATTGTGGATTCGCGCCACCGGGTTATGTTGCAGCATGGTGCCGCGTATTTTGATCGTGGATGACGAGCATGATTTCATCGAGCTGTTGCAATACAAGCTCGCGGGGCACGGCTATGACTTGATCGTGGCCAACGACGGCGTCCACGCCTTGAGCCAGGCGCGGACGCAGAAGCCCAATCTGATCCTGCTGGATATTCTGCTGCCCGACTTGGATGGCCTGTCG
>OCTA010005156.1_pt1 | contig 11332 bp, 9 predicted proteins | sample 1538991 | NCBI WGS metagenome assembly OCTA01 (sample SAMEA3539302, study PRJEB22396) | soil metagenome | biome: tundra; feature: field; material: soil | place: USA | collected 2010-05 | depth 0.15 m | reverse complement strand
GCCGCGCTCGAATGGGACTACCTGCGCCTCGAGGCCAATTGAGCGGGACATCGCCTTCTCACAAGCCCTGACAAGAGGTGGCTCCATGCGATCCGTAGTCACAAACCTTCTCGTAGCGGCGTTCGCGGCAGGCGCCGCATGCGGAGGAACCGGGAACGACACCAGCGTCTCTTCGAACGACGCTTCGGCGTCCAGCGGTTCGTCGTCGAACGCCGGCACGAATTCGGGCGGGGGCTCCGGATCCGGCACGAACGCGCCGTCGAGTTCCGGAGCCAGCTCCGGCAGTAGCGGCACGAGCGGGAGCTCGTCGGGCTCGAGCGGCGCCTCGTCTTCGGGGCAAGGATCGTCGGGCGGTTCGTCTGACGCCGGAGGCGACTCGGCCTGGGGCACCCCCGTCAGCGGTAGCCCTCCGTTCTCCGGTCCGACCGTCACTGGTACCGTAACCGTCGAGCCCTCGACCAGCGTCGGGACAATTGGCTCCGGCTTCGCCGGATTCAGCTTCGAAAAGACTCACCTGAGCAACAGCACGTTCGTCGGAATGAATGCCGCACTCATTGAGCTCTTCAAGCTCCTCGGACCCACGGTCGCTCGCATCGGCGCTGACGACGTCGACAAGTGCACCTGGGTGCCCACCGCCCCCGCCGGCGGCGGTGCCCCGCCCTATTCTAGGAGCATCGGCACCGCCGATGTCGACGGGCTCGCCGCCTTTGCGAAGGCCACCGGCGCGCGCATCATCTATGGCCTCGACTACTCTTCGAACAACCCCTCCAACTCCGCCGCCGAAGCCGCCTACGCGCAGAACGCCTTGGGCGCGAATCTCTACGGCTTCGAGATCGGCAACGAGATCAACCGATATGGTACGTGGCCTGGGACGCTGAAGTCCCAGTACGATTCGATCGCGAACGCCGTCCTCACTGCCGCGCCCGGCGCCAAACTCGTCGGGCCCGCGGCCGGCGGCGGAGACGCCCTGTCGCTCACCACTCCGTTCGCCGCCGACGAAGCGAGCAAGAACTTGGTACTTCTCACTCAGCACTACTACGCCGGCACGGCCGGAAAACTGCCTGACGCGCAGGACTACGTCAGCATCCTGCTCAACCTCAATCAGTCCACCTCGCAGACCGGCTATGTGGGCACCGTGCAGACCACGAACACGGCGGCGGTCTCGAACAGGATCCCCGACGGCTACCGCGTCGGCGAATGCAATACGCTGGCCGGTCACGGACAAGATGGCATAAGCAACGCACTGATTTCGGCGCTCTGGGGGCTCGACTTCATGTTCACGACCGCCGAGCACGGCGCTAGCGGCGTCAACTTCCACGGCGGCGAGACCGGCATGGACGGCTCGGCGCCCTTCTACTACTCGCCGATCGAAGAGACGAACGGCGTGGTGACGGCGGCCAATCCGCTCTTTTACGGAATGCTTTTGTTCTCTCTCGCCGGCACTGGTGACGAGCTGGCGACGACCGCCGTGGCGGGGAACTTGACCTTCAACACGTACGCGCTCGCGCGGACGGACGGAGCCCTGAGCGTCGTGCTCAGTAACAAGGACACTTCCGAGGGCGTGAAGGCCACGGTGAACGTGGGCCGGTCGGTCACGAGCGCAAGCGCGATTTACCTGCAGGGCCCGGCGCCCGCCTCGCTCACCTCCATGACGGGGATCACGCTCGCGGGGGCCGGAATCTCGGCGGCGGGAGCCTGGAACCGCCAGCCCCCATATGCCCTCGCTAGTTCCGGAAACACCTTCTCCGTCATGGTGCCGCCCGCCAGCGCGGCGCTCGTGCGCGTCCAGTGACGGTGAGGTCACGAGATTTTGGCGCATCAACTTTCGAGGGCACACCCCTAGTACCCGCACCGGGGGGCGCCCGCTGGCCCGGCTCGTACCGCTCTTGCACCCCTCGAGGACGTAATGATGAAGCGTGACCTCCGTTTCTCGCGTCGTAAGCTCCTGAAGGCCATCGGCGCGGGCGTGGCCCTTCTGCCGCTCATCGAGTCGGACCCCGCCGATGCCCAGTGCCTCGCAGGCGGAATCAAGCGGCTCTACATTTTGGCCTGGCCCGACGGAATGCTCAGCAGCGTGAATAGCTGGTCTGCGGCGGGGACCGATCCCACGAACTGGACGCTCGCTCCATTTCAGGCGTCGCTGGCGCCTTACCAGAGCGATCTCTTGCTACTGAACGGAGTCGACTACAAATTCATCAAGGACATGCCGGGAAGCGGCGAGCGAACCGGCCACGCCACTTACCCGGGCATGCTGACCGGCAGCTTTTACATGCCCCTGGCGACGACGTCGACCGACGTGGCCGGGGGTCCCTCGGTGGACCAGTATGTAGGCAACAAGCTCAAGACCGGCGGCTACGGCGGCCTCGTGAGCCTGAACCAAGGGGCCTTCGTCCAGAGCACGGCGCGGCTGTCGTGGTCGGGGGCCGGTCAGCCCGTGATTCCGGACCTCGACCCGTACCACGTGTTCACAACGTATATCCAAGGGAACATCAAGACTCCGCCGTCGGCTGGAACGCCAACCACACCGACCACACCGAGCCAGAGCGTCGACGCGGGCGCCCCGCCCGTCGACTACAAGAAGGCCAGCCAGAAGAGCATCCTCGATTACGTGATGAACGATCTCAACCGGTTCATGAACGTCGTAGGAACGGCGGACAAAGCGAGCATCGACTCGCACCTGACGTACGTCCGCGCCATTGAGCAGGGTCTCGCGGGCGTCACGGGCACCGGTACGGGATCCGCGGGGGCTGGGCCGGTGACAATGGGCACCGGCTTGGCGTGCGGTGTGCCCGCAGGCGCGACTGCGACCAAGATCGCATACGCCGCATCGGCCAATATTCCCGCGATCGCCAAACTGCACATGGACCTCGCGGTCGCCTCGTTCGCCGCGGACCTCACGCGCGTCGCGGTGATGCAGATCGGCGATCAGGGCGCAGCGCAACTCATCTTGTCATGGCCACCGTGCAATTTCGCGTCTGGCGGGGCCAATCCTGGCGATGCGAATACCGGCGACGTCAATGGCTTTCACGCCATCGCCCACCGAAACGTTCAAGACAAGGTGACCTGTGACACATGGTTTCAGAGCCAGGTGGCGTACATTATCGGCCAGCTGAAGAGCATCAAAGACCCGTCTGGCAAGTCGATGCTCGATAGCAGCGTCGTCGTCGCGATGAACAATATGCGCACCGGCACCCATGAGACGACCGGCGTGCCGGTCGTCATGGCCGGAAGCTGCGGAGGCTACTTCAAGACTGGACGGAGCCTCGCCCTCCCTGCGGGCACTCCGAACAACGGGCTCTTGGTCGCTCTGTGCAATGCCATGGGCACCCCAACCGCGACGGGGACCTTCGGAGAAGCGATGTACGGCGGCGAGCTGACCGTCCTCAAGGGCTGATTGAGCCAAAGTTGACATGAGCCACGAGAGCGACTGGAGAGATCGATGAAAGCTCAAGAACTGTGGCGGTCATCCCTGCTGATCGCGGGTCTTCTTTCGGCCGCCTCGATTGCGGCATGCAGCGCCCCCACCGGCGGGACCGGATTCATGGCGGGCTCAGACTCGCCGTCCGGGGCAAACGGCGCCTCGGGTGCGAGTTCCGGCGGTTCCGGAATTGCGGGCGCGGCGGTTGCCGAGAGTGCCGGAACGATCGTCATGAGGCGCCTCACGTACCGCGAGTACGACCACATGGTGGCCCGACTGCTCGGGGACACGACGTCCCCTGCCTCGGGGGCCAGCCCTTGGACACCCGATGCCGCGGCCGCCACCGGCTTCGTTTCGCCGAACAGCGTCTCGAATTATCACGTCATCGAATATAACCAGACGGCAGAAACGCTGGTCGACACGGCCCTTCAGGCCGCCGCCGCGGGGCAAAACGCCGGGAAGTTCGTCATCCCGTGCAAGAATCCCACGGCCGCGATGGAGACGTCGTGCGCAACGCAATTCATCACGTCGTTCGGGTTGCAAGCGTTCCGGCGCCCGGTGGCGCCCGCCGAGCAAGCGGACCTCATGACAGTCTTTTCGACGGTCCGCAAGGCAGACGGTTTCAGCTTCACCGACTCGATCGGGGCGGTGGCCAAGGCGATGCTCCAGTCGCCGAATTTTCTGTACCATTGGGAGATCGGTCCGACCAAGCCCGTCCCCGGCTCCGACGGGCTCGCCCCCCTCACGCCGTGGCAGATCGCGTCTCGACTAGCGATGTCGATTTGGGAGAGCATGCCCGACGATGCGCTCTTCACGGCAGCTCAGAACGGCCAGCTTTCGACCGCTGCGCAAGTCGTCGCCCAAGCCCAGCGGATGCTGGCGGATCCGCAGGCGACCCAGTCGCTCTACAGCTTCCATCTTCAGTGGATCTTCAATATGGGCTTTCACGTTACCGACCTGGCCGCGGTCATCCCGAAGCCGAACTCGCTCTTGACGGCCGCGGCCGCGCAAGGCCTTCAGACGGAGTTCACCCAGTTCCTGTCGTCGGTTTACACCCCCCCCGGCGACGGAACGCTGAACACGCTCTACACCGCACCCTACGCGTTCGTGAACCACGACCTGGCGGCGATCTACGGCGTAGCGGGGCCGGCCACGGGCTTTGCCAAAGTGAATCTCGATCCCACCCAGCGTGGAGGCATTTTCACGCAGGTGTCCTTCTTGGCGGGCATCGAGGACACCATCGCAGACAACCCGGTCTACAGAGGCCTCGCGATCTACACCAAGGCCCTCTGCGGCACGATTGGAGGGCCGCCGGCAAATGTTCCGGGCGTCACCTTCAAACCCGGCGGAACGACTCGGCAGGCGTACGACGTGCACGGCTCGTCGGCGTGTGCGAGCGGGTGCCACAGCATTTTCGATCCGCCCGGGTTCGCCTTCGAGAACTACGACGGCATCGGTCAGTATCGGACGACCGAGGCGTCCCAACCGGTGGACGCGACGGGAACCTTTTCGGCTCCGGCCATTTCCGGGACGAGTGGCGACACCAAGTTCACGTTCACGAACGCCGTGGATCTCTCGAGGCAGCTCGCGGCGAGCCCCGAGGCGCAGGCGTGCGTCGATCTCCAGTGGACGCGTTATATCCTCGGGCGAATGGAGACTCCGGCCGACATGGGATCCCTCCAGCTTGGGTACCACGCGGGCGCAGCGACGGCGGGCTTTTCGGTTCGCGACATGCTGGTGGCCCTCCTCTCTTCAAAGGCCTTCACGTACCGCCAGCCGTCGGTCGGCGAGTCGCTCTAAGCCAAGTGGCCCCCACGAGTCGAATCCCGTCTAGCGTGTCTCATGGCACCCTCCGGCGACTTGGCTTTATTGGTGTGGGTCCGGTTTTGGCGATGGTGGGTCTTTGCGGCTGCCGGGAGGGCAAGCCAGCGCCCGCAGGTGCAGTGGGCCTGGCGGCGGAAGGCGGGCCTGCGGCCACCGCGGCCGCTCCCGGCGCGGTGGTCGTCGCGTGGGCCACGTGGCCAATGCCGAATTCGACGCCCGGCCTTCCAAACCCGCAGAGCTTCGACACACAGAGCGCGAGCGTCGTGATCGACCAAGTCACGGGCCTCATGTGGCAGCGGAATCTCGGCGACAAGTTCGTGACTTTTGCGGACGCCGTACAGCAGTGCCAAGAGCTGACGCTCGCCGGATACGACGACTGGAGGCTCCCGTCGCGCGTCGAGCTCGTTTCGATCCTCGACGTTACCCGGACGCAGCCATCGATCAACGTGACCGCGTTTCCACAAACACCGAACGATTGGTTCTGGACGTCGTCGGTCGCTGCCGACAACCCGCAGGCGGCATGGTACGTCTATTTCTACTTCGGCTATCCGAAGACGGACGACGTGACGAATCAATTTTCAGTGCGCTGCGTGCGCACTGCCACACCCCGTCCGGCGCTCGCGACGCGGTACGATATCCAGACCGATACGGTTCGAGACATCGGCACGGGGCTCACTTGGGAGCGGGCGGTGCCCGCCCAGACGTTCGCCTTCGACGCGGCGCGCAGGTATTGCAGCCAACTCACCCTCGGAGGGCAGACGGGCTGGCGAGCGCCGAGCCTGGTGGAGCTTCTCACGCTGATCGATGAGCGCGCCGCAGTGGGTCCCATGATCGACACCGCGGCATTCCCGAATACCCCGAGTGAGGCGTTTTGGAGCTCGTCCTACTTCGGCAACAGTCCGGGCATGGCTTGGCAGGTCTATTTCGATCACGGAAACGGCCTCTACGGGCTTCCGAACGCGACGTTCCGCGTGCGTTGCGTAATCTGACATCGAAGCGTGGGGGCGACGTCGGGTCACATCCCGACCACCGCGGAGATAAAGAATGTTTCGTCACCGATGGATTCTTCTTGCAGGGCTGACTCTGTGTGCCGCTGCGCCATTTGCCTGCGGCAACGGAACCTCTTCCGGGGGAGGCAGCGGCGATCACGGTTCGAGCGCGAGCAGCTCCGGAAGCGGCGGCCCTGCAAGTGGCGGCGATGTCGGCGTCGCTTCCAGCAGCGGCGGCGGCAACGATACAAGCGGCAGTGGAGCTGCCGGCGGCGGCAGCGGAACGAACGCGGGCAGTAGCTCCGGTGGCGGCAGCGGCGGCAGCGATGCAAGCGGCCCAGATGGCGGCGTCGCATCCAGCAGCAGCGGCGGCGCGCAAGGCGCGAGCAGTGTCGTCGCCTTTAGCTCCGACCGTGTCATCGTGACCGGCGTTCGAAACACGACCACCTCCCCCGCGACGTCCGCGGCGAGTCTGCACAACGGGGGACAGACCGCCGTGCAGGTCACGAGTCTGGAAATCGGCGGCGCCGATAAGTCTCTCTTCCAGGTGAGCGGTCTGCCGACGCTCCCGGCGACGCTCTTGGCCGGCCAGGATCTGCCCGTCACCGTGCAGATGATGACGACCGGCGCGACTCTCCCGGCAGCCCCCACAAATAAGGATCTGGGCTCGAACCTGTTGACTGCCAACTTGACGGCTACTTTCAGCTCGGGCTCCACTCGAACCAGCCTTTACGGACTGCTTCTCATCCAGAGCAATTGGGAGCCGACGCTCGGTCAAATCCTGACTACGCTTGGCTACGAGCTCAACGTGGGGCAGGCGCAAAACAACTGGAACCCAAACACCTCCATGATGGCGACGAATCTGCCCGGTATCGAGGGGGGTACCGACGAGGTGGCCGCGCCGCATTTCGTCAAGGCGGCTGCTGGCGCCGTGACGATGTCGGTCGCCGCGCGATTCTCTCCCGTCGGCGTGCTGCCCTACGGGTGGTACCCGAAGGGAAGCTCAAACACGCACAACATCGTGGGAACGATGTCGATGATCGCGGACCCGCAGACGTCGGACATGGCAAGGATGGTGCTGCCTCCGCCGGCTGCCGGCAGCTCGACTACGTTCGACCCCGGCAGCGCCCCGTTCGGCCTCTGGGTCTACTCGGATCAGGCCACTCAGAAATACGCGGCGGCAAACGCCGTCAATGGCGATTACGACTACACCGAAGACGCATTGAACTCCCCCGCGAACGTACACCGCATCAAGACGTATCCGCTCAAGGATGCCACCGGAGCGACCATCGCCCAAAGCTATCTGGTCGCCGTCGAGGAAGCGGGGAACGGAGACTACCAAGACTACGTATTCGTGCTGCGAAACGTCAATGTCGCCCCCTAGGGGAGCCAAAGCCGGGGTTCGCTACCAGGGGATCGGCGTACCGTCGGCGCCGGACACCGCTGAAGCGCCCGACGCGACCCGTCGGTCGTAGATCAACGCGGGGCCACCCCCGCCTCTGCCGCCGCGGCGTTGGCAATCTCCCCCCGCGCCGTCACGACCCGCGGCTCGCTCTCCCCCTTCGGATCCAGCCTGGCCGCCTCGTCCAGGTACCTCTTGCAGGCCGCCCACTCCTTCAAGGCGCAACTCGCCAAGGCCAGGTCCCGATCGCCCTCCGCGATCTGGCGATCGGTGGGCGCGGTGGCGACGGGATCGGGCCCGATCGACATCTTGAAGATGCAGACAATGAAGAAGGTCGCGACCAAGAGGCCGAGCGCCGTGGCCCACGGCCTCCGGATGGGAATGACCTTAGCGACCTTCTCCGGCGACGGCGTCTCCGGCGGCGCGGGAGCCGGCGGCGCGAGAGCCGGCGGCGGCGCGTCGGGGGCGGCCAGCACGGCCAGCGGCGCCTTTTTCGCAAGCTCGGCCTCGGCCATCGCCATGAGTTCGTCGGCGTCCCATTCCTCGCCCGAGTCCGGCCCGGCTGGTTTCAGCTCGGCGCGCAGCTCGGCTTCGGTGAGGCCCTTGATGCGCTCCTCCTCCTCTTCACCGAGCAGCTTCTCGATGTAGAGCCACCCGCGAGCGTGGTCAGGCTTGTCGGGAGGGCTCATGGATTGTCCTCTTCGTCGTGTTCGTGGTGCGCCCTTCGACCCTGTTCTCTGAGTGCGCTCATTCGCCGCTCCTCGCTTGCCTGCCACTCATCGAGAACCTTCTTGCCGTGATACTTGAGGCGCTGATGCGCGGCCTTGATTTCTGCGGGCGTCACGTTGAAGAGCGCCGCTTGCTCGGCGGGGTCGAGGTCTTGGGTCATCGCAGTCTCGTAGATCCGTCTGGCGAGCAGATCGCTCCCCAGCTTCTCGAGCAGCTGCGGTCCAAGCATGCGCATGACGGCCAGCGAGCTCACGCGTTCGAGCTCGTCGTCCGCTCGCGGTTCGTCGCGGCCGGTGTCGTCTTGCGCTGCGCCGCCATCGGAGACCGCGATCTTCCCGGCGCGGCCCCGCTGCATCCGGGACCGTGTCCGCTTCAAGCTGACGTACATGTGCGCCAGGAACGAGCTCTTCTCCGGCCGGTACGGGTCGTCGTTCTCGTCGATGACCCGAGCAAGGGTCTGGCTGAGCAGATCCTTTCCATCGGCGTCGTGCCCATGAGCAAACTCCGTGGCCCATTGACGGAGCTGGCGCATGACCCCCTCCTTCTTCAGCTCCGACGCAACCAGTCGCCCGAGAGGGGATGTCCGCGCATCCATGACGCCCGAGACCCTACCATCGGCGCGATCGCCAGGACAGTCATCATGAAAGGACATCTCTCGAGCGGGGGTCGACCATCGCGCGCGTGATGACCCGTCTGCGCTCGAGAGACGGCTCGAGATGCCGCGAGTGACGGCCGTTCCTCACTCGAAGGATGGCTCCTGCGGTCGCGAGGGCCGAGCGCCCATTGCTCGAGCGACGGCTCCTGAGCTCTGGCCACACGACCGGCCGTCGCTCCGATGAAGGACCCTGCGATCGCGAGCGAAGAGCGTCCGTCGCTCGAATGGTGACTCGTGACCTCTGGCCACGCGACCGGCCGTCGCTCCAATGACGGCTCCTCGGGTCGCGGGCGACGAGCCTTCGTCGCTCGAACGACGACCCGTGACCTCCGGCCGCACGACCGGCCATCATTCCAGTGACGGATCGCCAGATCGCGAGCGACGAACGTTCGTCGCTCGAATGACGGATCGCCAGATCGCGAGCGAAGAGCGTCCGTCGCTCGAAGGATGACGCGTGACCACTGGCCACACGACCGGCCGTCATTCCAGTGACGGATCGCGAGATCGCGAGCGAAGAGCGTTCGTTGCTCGAAAGATGACTCGTGAGATCGCTGGCGACGTGTGTCCGTCGCTCCCGTGACGGCTCGTGAGGTCGCGAGCGACGAGTGCTCGCCGCTCGAATGATGACTCGCCCGATCGCGAGTGGCGGGCGTCCGTCACTCGAATGAGGGGCGTCGGTATCTCGCGCAAAGGCTCGTCATCTCTCGAGTGAAGGTCGCGTGTGCCGTCGCCGAAGCCGGTTTTCCCCGGAGATTCGACGCCACACCCACATCGTCCCACTCATTTTTCGGCCGACCCCCCCTCAACTTGGCCGGTAGGCATCGAGACGTCGATGCGCGGCACCCTGCTTCGCAGCGGCGTCTCGTTCAACGCCACGTACAGAAGAGAAAGAGAAGGACACCATGGGAATCAATACACCGAACAACAATCGTATCGACAAGATCACCGCCGAACAAACATTGGTCGACGGTTTCAACCTGCATGCGACGGCAATCCCCAGCATGGTGATTGACGGCGTATTGCGAACGACGAAGGACATCGTCGCGACTCTGCAATCACGCATCGACTCGGCCAAATCGGCGCTGTCGACCAAGGCAACTTGGCAGGCAACGATCCGCTCTGACCAGGCGCTGCGTGACACGACCAAGACATTCGTCTCGGGCGTGAAGCAGGGTCTCCTCGTGGCCTTCGGCGGTCGACTGGACACGCTCGCGGACTTCGGACTCACGGCGCGCACAAAGCCCGTCGTGACCCCCGAGGAGAAAATCGCTAGGACCGCCAAGGCCCAAGCGACCCGCGCTGCGCGTCACACCATGGGAACGAAGCAGAAGGCGGCGATCAAAGGCACGGTCACTCCGACCGTACCGGCGACCGCAGCTCCCTCGGCTCCGACGCCCAATCCGACGCCGCCGGCAATGGTGCCGACGGTGCCGGTCACGCCGGCGACGCTACCGGTTCAACCGGTCGCTGCGCCGGCAACGACGCCGCCTCCGGTCTCTCCGGTGGCGACGCCGGTCCAGACGCCGCCTCCGGTCCACCCGGTAGCGACGCCGGTCGCTGCAACGCCGTCGCCGGTCACCCCGGCGCCGGCGGGGCCGGCTCCAACGACGCCGCCGGTCATCCCGGCGGCGCCCGAGGGGCCGACGCACACCGCGTAGCGAGTCACTGAAGCAGTAGTCACGTAAACCGCCCCCCTCCCGACTCCCCCGGATTCCGCGGGGGGGCTCGGGAGGGGAGCACCCTCGAACCACCATAAAAGAGAGATGAAGTCATGAAAAATGCAGATGAACGTACGATCGACAAATATCTAGGCCTTCGGTCCGCATACAACGACAGGACCATCGAGCAAGAGTTCCGCCACCTGGTGATGTATGCGTCGGAAGGGGATCCGCGCGCCATCGGCGCGATCGCGGCGGCTTTCGGCAGCGACCTTCTCGGCACGGCAAAAGACACGTTGGGGAAGTTGCACGGAGAGGCCGGCACCGTCATCGAGGAGTTTCTGAGCGTCTTGGTCAATCGGCGGTCGCCTTACGTCGCGTACAGGGACGGTTGCCCCGAGCGATGGATGCACTGGGTCGTGCGGTCAATCGCGCAACACCGACGAAGGGAGCTGCTGCGTTGCCCGAAGAGCCGCGATGATCCGGAGATAAACGACACCTGACGAGTGACGTCTGACGCGGCGGCCCCTCGGGAAAGAAGCTCCCGGGGGGCCGCGGCGCGTCAGAACGAGGCGACGGCTCCGAGAGGAGCCGCCCCTCAAAACCCGTACGCCAGCCGCAGGTCCGTCAGCATCGTGTCGCACTCGTCCATCTTCT
>OCTA010005154.1_pt1 | contig 11335 bp, 4 predicted proteins | sample 1538991 | NCBI WGS metagenome assembly OCTA01 (sample SAMEA3539302, study PRJEB22396) | soil metagenome | biome: tundra; feature: field; material: soil | place: USA | collected 2010-05 | depth 0.15 m | reverse complement strand
GTGGCCACCGATTGCCTCAGCGAAGGCATCAACCTGCAGCATGCCTTCGACGCCATCCTTCATTACGACCTGTCCTGGAACCCCACCCGTCATGAGCAGCGGGAAGGGCGGGTAGACCGTTATGGCCAACCGAGCCCGAAGGTCCGGGTGGTCACCTATTACGGAGAGGATACCGGTGTGGACCGCATCATCCTTCGGGTCCTCCTCCGAAAGCACAAGACCATCCGCAGTTCGCTGGGAATCTCAGTGCCGGTCCCAGCAAGAGCCGAGGAACTCGTGGAAGCCATCTTCGAAGATGTTTTGCTCCACAAGCGCCCCAAGGACAACCGGCAGATGCTGCTCGAATTCGGCAGCAACGAAGCAGAGGCCGCGGACAGCTCAACGCGAAAGGTCCAGGAAGAGTGGCAGAATGCAGCCGAGCGTGAAGCCCGATCGCGCACGATGTTCGCCCAGGAGACGATCAAGTTCGGCGAGGTAGCGCAAGAGGTGGACGCCGTCCGGACTGCCATCGGCTCCGGAGTTGACGTCGCGGCTTTCTGCCGGACTGCGCTGCGGCACTACAAGGCGTCCATTTCCGATGTTGGATCGGGCATCCGGGCGCGCATCGAGGTCAGCCTCCAGGATGTTCCCCGTGCCGTCCGCGACTCGCTACCGATTCCGGGTAACCCGACAAGCCTGACCGCGCGTTTCGAGTTGCCAGTCCAGCCCGGCGAGTTCTATCTGCATCGCACGCACCCCCTGGTGGAAGCTCTCGCAACGGGAATACTGGATTCTTCGCTGGACAGCGCGGCTGATACAGGCGCGGCGCGCTGCGGCGTGGTTCGCACGAAGGCCGTTGATCGCCGGACCACTCTCTTGCTGGTGCGGCTGCGCTATCACATCGAAACCGAGATCAAATCGGGACCCCGCGGAAAGGAAGTCGCGGAGCGTCGCCAACTTCTGGCCGAGGACAGCCAGGTGCTGGCCTTCGCCGGATCTCCGCAAAGCGCCGAATGGCTCAGTAAGGAGCAGGCAGAAGCGCTGCTCGAAGTCATACCCGACGCGAACATCGCCCCCGAACTCCAGCGCGATGCTCTGCAGCGCATAATCGACGGCGTCCCCGCACTCATGCCGCACCTGGAATCGGCCGCACGGAGTCGAGCGGCCGAACTACTCGAGGCCCACCGGCGAGTCCGGTCGGCTGCCCGTTTGCGCGGCGTCAGTCAAAGAGTGGAGCCGCAGTTGCCTCCGGATATTCTCGGCATCTACGTCTTTCTGCCCGTCCCGGCCGCCGGAGGCCAGGCATGAGCGCCCGGACACTGGCAGCCTTCTCAACCATCCGCACGGAAGGGGCGATGCTGCCCTCCGACATTCTCGTTCGCGTGGCTTCGGGTGATAAGAGCCTCGGCGGATTGGAAGAGTCGTCCTATCATCTGGCGCCGGGAGAGAAGATCGGCGAAGCGACCAACCGGGCATGGAATCGCTTGCAGGCGGCTTGGGCCAACTTTCAGTCTGCCCGAGAGAAACTGGCGGCAACCGATACCGGCACCAGTCTCACCCGCGAGCGCTGGCTGCTGCCGCTATTCCAACTACTCGACTATGGACGCCTTCAGGCAGCCAAGGCAGAGGAAATCGGCGGCAAGTCGTATGCAATCAGCCATGCCTGGCAGCAGACCCCAATTCATCTGGTCGGCTGCAACGTAGACCTCGACCGGCGCACTCAAACAGCCGCTGGCGGCATGCGGTCCAGTCCGCACAGCCTCCTCCAGGAACTGTTGAACAGGAACGACCAGCATCTCTGGGGGATCGTCTCGAACGGCCTCCGGTTGCGGCTGCTGCGCGACAACATCAGCCTGACCCGCCAAGCCTACGTCGAGTTCGATCTCGAAGCGATGATGGCTGGCGAAGCCTACCCGGACTTCGTCCTGCTCTGGTTACTTCTGCACCAGTCCCGCTTTGAGGCCGAGCGTCCCGACCAATGCCAACTTGAGAAATGGTCGCAGGCCGCACGCACCGAGGGGGTCCGCGTACTCGACGGCCTGCGCGACGGCGTCCAGCGCTCAATTGAACATATCGGCCAGGGATTCCTCGCCCATCCGTCCAACACGGCTCTGCGGGAACGTCTGCGTTCGGGCGCGCTCGATAAACAGGATTACTACCGGCAAATCCTGCGCCTGGTCTACCGGCTACTCTTCCTGTTTGTGGCCGACGACCGGGACCTGTTGCTGGTGCCCACGGCCGATCCGGCCGCGCAAAAGCGCTACCGTGAATTCTACGCCACTACCCGCCTGCGTCGCCTTGCCACCACGCGCGCCGGCTCGCGGCACCACGACCTCTACTGCGGTTTGAAGCTGGTGATGGAGAAACTCTCAGGTGACGGCTGCACGGAACTCGCTCTCCCCGCTCTCGGCAGCTTTCTGTTCTCACCGCGAGCGCTGCCGGACCTGAACGCCTGCGACATATCGAATCTGCAGCTTCTGGAGGCCATCCGCGCTCTAGCCGTTACTCAAACCGGCCAGAGCCGCCGCGTGGTGGACTACAAAAACCTGGGAGCGGAAGAACTCGGCAGCGTTTACGAATCGCTACTCGAGCTCCACCCCGACCTGAACGCGGAGGCCGCAAGCTTCGAACTGAAGGTCGCCGCCGGCAGCGAACGCAAGAAGACCGGCAGCTATTACACGCCGACGAGCCTGATCTCCTGCCTGCTCGACTCCGCTCTCGATCCGGTCCTACTCGAGGCTGCAAAACAACCGGAGCCTGAGGCCGCGATCCTCAAGCTTAAGGTGGTTGACCCCGCCTGCGGTAGCGGGCATTTTCTGATCGCGGCGGCGCATCGAATTGCCAAACGACTGGCCGCCGCGCGGACTGGGGAAGAGGAGCCTCCACCGGAAGCACAGCGCAAGGCCATCCGCGACGTGATCGGCCACTGCATCTACGGCGTCGACGTGAACCCCATGGCCGTTGAGCTGTGCAAGGTTTCGCTCTGGATGGAAGCTCTGGAGCCAGGCAAGCCGCTGTCATTCCTGGAGCACCGTATCCAGCCGGGTAACAGCCTGCTCGGGGCTACGCCCCGCCTTCTTGCCACCGGCGTACCTGACGAAGCATTCCAGCCAATCGAGGGCGATACGAAAGAAGCGTGTGCCAAATGGAGAAAGGTGAACAAGAGCGAGCGCAAGGCCGCCGAGATTGGGGCTGCGAAGTTCGCGTTCGAGGACTTTCCGTGGCTGAAGCTGGGAAACTTTGCCCAGAGCTTGCTGACGCTGGACAGGCTAGCAGACGACACAATCGAGAAAGTTCGCGCCAAGACTTCTTTGTATGAAAACGCGGTGAGGTCGAGCGAATATATGGATGGCAAGCTACTTGCTGACGCATGGTGCGCAGCCTTCGTGTGGCCGAAGAACAGCCTGTACGATTACCCGATCACGGAAGAGCTTTTCCGCCGCATTGAGCGCAATCCGCACGGCTGCGAACCCGCCATGCGACAGGAGATCGAACGTATCTCAAGCGAGTACAATTTCCTCCACTGGCAACTCGCCTTTCCTGACGTATTTCGGATTCCGCCACCGGGTGCGGAGGCTGATAACGAGAACACCGGTTGGTCGGGCGGTTTCGATGTCGTTTTGGGCAATCCGCCCTGGGAACGATTGCGGATGGACGAGAAGGAACACTTCGCCGCTTCTATCCCCGAAATATCGGTTGCAAGCACAACGGCTCGCGACAAGATAATCAAAGCGCTTCGACAGGACAACCCCGACTTGTACTTGCGTTGGATGTCCTATCGTCGCACCACGGAGGGCACAAGTTCGCTGATCCGCCATTCCGGCAGATATCCCCTCACGGGTAGAAGTAAGTTCAATACCGCTGGCCTATTCGTAGAACACTTCTTGTCGATACTCTCGTTGAGCGGTCGAGCCGGTGTCCTTGTTCCAACCGGCGTCGCCACCGATGAGTCTGCTAAAGACCTGTTCTGTGTATTGACCCGTAAGTCTCTTCTGACGCAACTCTACGACTTCGAGAACAGAGAAGGGCTCTTCCCCGCAGTCGATTCGCGGTACCGATTCTGTATTCTTGTATTCGCTCGCCACAAGTCGTCGTCTGCAACCTTTTCATGTGCATTTCTGGCCCAGTCCATCGAGGACCTGCGCGACCCTGGTCGAACCTTTCAGATGTCCAATGCCGACATCAGCCTCATCAACCCCAATTCGGGCACATGTCCTGTTGTCCGTGACGAAAGTGAGTTGGCGATCCTGCGAAAATGCTATCGGCTGCACGGTGTTCTGATTTTGGATGAACCGCCCCGAAATGTGTGGGACGCCGTTCCGACATTCATGTTTCAGATGAGCGATGACGACGGGATCTTCGCTCGGCTAGATACCGCTGTCCTGACCACTCGAAATGGAGAGCTGACGGCGGTTGTGCGCGATGGCATCGAACCATACGTTCGTTTGTATGAGGCGAAGCTGATTCACCAGTTCGACCATCGATTTGCCACGTTTGACAAACAGTCTGTTCAGGATTGTGATGCTGGCAATGCCCGCGACATGGGGCTAGCTGAGCGGGGACCAGACTCACTGGTCGTTTCCCGATTCTTCCTGCCACAAAAAGTGTTTCTAGACAAGATGATGTCTCGGCCAAAGCACCGCAAGTGGTTGATCGGATACCGAGAAATCGCCCGTGCGACTGATGCTCGGACGCTCGTCGTGGCGTTTCTTCCGTACGTTGCTTGTGGCCGAAAGGTGCCGCAACTGTACTTCCAGGCGGACGCTCGACTAGCAACTTGCGTTGTGGCCGTCCTGAACTCATTCGTGGTCGACTGGATAGCGCGATGCAAGCTGTCGAGCACGAGCATTTCCAATACCTTCTTGGCACAGATGCCTATCCCTGATCCGGAACTTTTTCAAAGGCGATTTACGGATGACACCGTAGTCCATTGGATTTCACAGCGTGTTTTGGAACTCACCTTCACTGCGTGGGATCTGGTGCCGTTTGCTAACGACTGCGGATACGCTGGTGAGCCGTTTCGATGGAGCGAGGAACGCCGTCGTCTACTCCGCGCAGAACTTGATGCGTTTTGTTTCCGCCTCTATCAGATCTCTCGGGATGAGGCGGCTTACATTCTTGACACGTTTCCCATCGTCCGCCGGAAAGACGAGGCTGCCTACGGCGAATACCGTACCAAGCGCGTGATTCTCGAAATCTACGATTCCATGGCCAAGGCCGAGCGGACCGGCGACCCCTACCAGACCCGCCTCGACCCGCCACCCGCAGACCCGCGTGTCGCGCACGCGCAAGTGCCTTGAGCATCGCCATGCCTGAACCAATAACGATCATCCTGTCCTTGAAGGCAGTTGCTCCGACACTCCTGAAGTTTGTTCCTTGGGCGTGGAAGAGCCTCCCAACCAACAGCCCAATCGCAAAGGCGATTAGAGTCACCGCAGATCACTATTCAACGAGACTCCCGGCAATTGATGCAGCGCTTGAGTCGTGGGTCCTGAGCGACGCGTTCCGGTCACACGTTGAGTCTGTCGAGAGCGGGGGGCTCATCGATGCCGAAGTGACCCACGTCGAACTATTCCTCAAGACAACGGGCTATGGCCTCGGCGCCAGTTCGCTTGAGACTGTAACCGAGGGCCTCGGCCTCTTCTACAGTGAGCTTTGCGGGCAACTCCTAGACGGCGAGCATGGCATGCGGATTCTCGGAGCCAAGCTCGACATTTTTCGTCGGGACGTACTGGATCAACTTCAGACTCGACCCGGCCCGGACCTTGAGACTCTCCCCTACCGCCCTCCGATTGAAACCGACGCGACGACCCGGGCCGCTACGGAAGAGGACCGGAAGGCTGAAATCCAGCTCGATTTCATTAAGGCCCTTGTGGATAAGAGGCAGGCTGCAACCGCACTCCGACTCCTAGCAGCACTCCAGGAAGGCGTAGACCTGGGCCAAGTGTCACCGCCGGTGCGGTTCCGCTTTTTCGTTAATAAGGGCGTATGTCTGATGCTGGAGGGCGATTGGGATCAGTCGGAAGTGGAGTTCAAACGCGCCCAGACCCTCGAACCCGGCAACCGGAAGGCCCTGATTAACTTGGCTCAGGTAGCGCGATTCAGAGACCGGCAAGAGCAAGCGCTGCAGTACCTTGAACCCGTGCTCGGCAAGGATCCGAATGAGCCCAGCGCAAATGCCCTCCGATTAGCTTGCCTGCACGAACTAGGCAGAGGCAGTGAAGTCCAGGCTTTGCTGAACGCGCAGCCCACCTTGGCAAACGACAGCAGCGTTCTGTATACGCTCGCCTACATCGCAAGCGATCAGCAGAAGTTCGACGAAGCCGAGCACTACTTGCGCCGTCACAACGAACTGGACGCCTCCTATCCGGAGGCGTGGGAGTTGTTGGGTAGGGCGATTGTTATTCCTGCGCAACAGCGTCTCCAGCAGACTGCCGCGTCCCCGAACTGGATCCCTGATGAGCTGAGAGAGCGCATAGAAGAAGCGGAGAGTTGCTTCTCTCGAGCGGAGCAGCTTCTGGCTGCGTCCGAGGGCCGGCGCGAGCTCAAGTTCACCCTGGTCAATCGCGGCGTAGCGAGAACACTTCTTGGCCGTTATGACGACGCCCGTCAAGACTACGAATATGCGCTCCGACTCGACCCATCGATGGAGGAGCTAAGGCGCAATCTTGGCAGTCTCTATCTGCATACGGGGAGATCCGATGAAGCAGTTCGCTACTTCGAACAGATCCAATCCCCAGCACTGAAAGGGGATGTGGCTCCGCTGCTGGCTGCTGCATACCTCGATCTCAAGAAACCGGCCGCCGCGCGCGCTCTGCTGGAGCCTCTCGTCGATTCTATCCAGGGCGATGAGCGTCTTATCGTCAAGGACCTTCTCGTGGTAGCCTGCCAGCGGCTGAAGGACGTCGCGGCGTGCAACGAACTCCTCACCTCGTTGGTGCCATACTTCAGCAATCCGGACGCCCACAGGATCGTAGCCGAATACCATGCGCGCGAAGGTAACTTCGATCAGGCCGTGGTGTCTGCGCGGTTGGCAGTTGAGGTAGCAGGAGTCCAGCGTGCTGCACGGTATCGACTCCTGCTCGGCGACATTCTCTACCGTGCCAGTCGCTTCGATGAGGCGGCGGATGCATATGCACTCGTGCCGGTTCCGCTGGACGACTCACCCGAGTCGCGGCGGCGTCTAGTCGCCCTCTTTAACGCGGGTAGGCTCGGCAAAGCCCTCCAGGTGGCGCAGGGGGTTCGGAATGGCCGACCGGCGATCCCCGACTTCTCTGAGATTGAGGCGCTCATTTACGAGCGCACGGGAGACCTCGACAGCGCCAACTGCCTCCGAACCGATCTGTCGAAAGCCGGCGTGTCGTCAGGCCGGCAGACGCTGAAGATGGCCATCAACCACTTCCGCCGAGGCAGGAAAGAAGAAGCGTCCACGCTGACTCTTGAGGTGAGCCTAGCGTCCACTGCTGAGGACTCGGAGTCGATTCGCGATGCCGCGATGCTGCGGACCTTGCTCGGGTTGCCAGACGCCCTAGTGTTTGCGTTTCGCCTGCTGCAGGAGGAGCCGAACGACCCTGACGTTCACCTCTTCTACGGAAATACCTTCTTTCGCCGGGAGGAAATGGACAAAAGTCTCTTCCATCCAGAGACCGTCGCCAGCGATTGCGCTGTCACACTTCGCCACGGCACGGAGAAGCAGACTCTGACGATTGTCGAAGGCGCAAGCGACACCACGAAGGACTGGCTGTCAACCGAGCATGGGTTGGCAAAGCAGATGCTTGGCAGGCGGGCCGGCGACAAGTTTCGTTTCCCGGAGGGCGAGCCGGCCGAGGCTGAATACGAAATCCAGGGAGTTCAGAGCAAGTACGTTCGGGCGTTTCAGGACTGCATGGGCCGCTTCAATGAGCGCTTCCCGGCTCATTACGGGCTGACACGCGTGGAGGTGGAGAAAGACGACCTCACCAAGATTGTTCTCATGCTGGAGCGTCAAAGGGCCAGAGCCGAACTCATCCTTAATTTCTACCGAAGCGGACAACTCCCCGCCTGTGCCGCGGCCCGGTTGTTCGGCAAATCAGACGTTGAAACTTTCCGCGCGCTGGTTGAGGACCGGCAAATTAAGGTATTGAGCTACCACGGGACCCTGGACCGGATGGGGGACGAGCAATTAGCCTTGTCGATGGCGAAGGCAGTTCTTCTGGAAACATCAGCTCTCGTGACACTTCAGTCGTTGGGTATTCTGAGCCAGGTTTCCACCGCATTCGACTCTATCTGCGTGACTCAGCAGCAAATAGATGCCTTGGACCAGGCGGCCATGAGCCTTTTTCCAGAAAAGCAGACCGGCCATCTCTTTAGCGACAGCCCCGGTCACATCCAGATGGTGAACCGGACTTCTGAAGAGGCTATTCGGGAACGAGACTTTTATCAGCAGTTGCTCGATTTTCTGCGCACCAAATGTCAAGTAGTGGCGCCAGGCGGCCAGAAAGGCTTGGAGGAATTCGGGAAGGTTGAGATCCGGAAAATGCTCGGGGGCGTCGCCCTGTCAACACTCTCGACGGCGGCGGACTCTGGCCTTCTCATGATCTCGGACGACCTCCCCCTCCGAGTCTTGGCACAGAACTCCTATTCGGTGTCCAGCGCCGGCACTCTTTCCCTGTTGAGGCATCTCCGAACGCGGTTGGTAATCTCAGAGAACGAATACCACCAGGCTATCCAGTGGCTTGTGGACAAGGGTTTCAGTTTCGTCTCGATCAACAAGGACGATATTGTCTGGTTACTCAAGAAGAACAACTGGTCGCCCACGACGGAGCTTGCTGCATTCCTCCAAGCATTGACTGGGCCCGACTGCAACGCCAAGGACGCGATCAGTGTCGGCCTCGACGTGCTGCATGAGTTGTGGAATGAGCCACATTTGCCCGCAACTCGACAGCTAACCTCGGATCTTCTCCTGAGAGCTCTGACTACAGGCCGCGACTTTCATCAGGTACTGCGGGCACTCGAGGCGATGAACGGTCGGCGTTCGGTCATCTGGACACCTGCAATGGGCCACATTCAAGGGGTCATTCGCAGTTGGCGCCCCAGTAGTTGGAGGTCAGCCTGAATTCTCGCTGTTGCACTCTCAAACGGATGTTGGCCGCGCCGGACGTGCATACATCTACGGTCTTCGCAAACACTGTGCGGATTCTCAGGTCGACTGGCCTTACCCGCCCAACCGCCGAGTGATTCATCATGGAATCTACCCTTGCATGGCTCGACTTCAATACTGCGGAGCGGGAACGAACCCAGCGGGTCCTCGCGTTGTTCGAGGAACGGGATACTCGGGACGAGTTGGGACTCGGCGGCATCCGCGACTCCTTCGCCGACCACTTTTTCCCTGGCACCAGCACGATTCAGACCCGGCTCCGGTATCTGTTCTTCATCCCGTGGATTTACCAGGACCTGGAGAAGCGACGGACGCCCACGCGTGAAGTCACGGCGCGAGCGCGAAAGCTGGAACTGGACCTCACCGAGCCACTGCTTCAGGCCCACGGTGCAGAGGCCGGCGTTTTCGGCAGGGTCGCGAAAGATCGGCTGAAGCGGTTGCCGAGCTCCGTCTATTGGGCGGCTTTGCGGCAATACGATATCTGCCGCTATCAGGGAGGGCGAGAGGATTTCCACCGCAACTTCGAGAGTTTGTGGCGGCGCCACCAGCGAACGCGAGAAGAAAACGATGGCGGCCGCGAGGTATTGGATTTCTCCTGGCACCCCAAGCTGCCAGCCGCACCCAAGGACTTCCCCCAAAGCCCGAACTTTCTTCTGACTGCCAAGGAGGCCGACTTCTTTCGGCACTGCCTGGAGGCGCGCTGCCCGGATAGCCTGTTGATGTTTCTCGCATGGCACTGCAAGCCCGCCAACGTCGATTTTCCGTGGGAGCATCCCGAACTTGCGCGGTTTTCTGAGGCACACCGGGAACTTCTGGATCATGCCAGGCTCTTTTCCGAGACGATGTATGGCGCTGCCATCCTTTACAACTGGATGCTGGCCGAAGCGGTTCCCATGAAAGAGAAGGCGGCCGAATACGAAGAGATGTTCGCCGACTGGGCGAAAGAGATGGTGGTTGCCGGTGCGCGTATTCGGCGGTGGAATCTTCCGCGACTTTGAGAGATTGTTCGCCACCCGAACCACACCGTCACGGTCGCGGCCCGCGAGTTTGTTGAAACGTGGGTGAGGCTTGTGCTCCAGCACGGTGTTGATCTCGGACGATTGGAGGAGGGCCGACGCCTGGTTCGAAACCGGGAGATGCGGCTGAAGGGGCCAAGGTCCCGCTTCAACAATCGCCGGGCCCTGGAGCAGTGGGGCGGTGCCGCCGGACTGGGCAGGATTTCCTTCCGCTGGGGGACAGCGAAGCAGTTCCTTTCGGATCTGTGGGAAGGATCGCAGAGCTCATGATGCTCGAGCCCAATCAGCGCCTTCTCCTTACCCAGGCCTTCCGGGCGCCGGCCGGATACCAGCTCGACTTTGCGCTCGCCACCACCTATTCCCTGGATCTGACTGCTCTTCTGGGTTCCACCCTGCATTTGTCTGTGCTCGGGAATGACGGAGCGTCAGCGGACTTCCAGAACGGGGTCATGCTACTTGAGGGTCTCCGGCGGTCTGCTGAACATTTGGTAGTCTTCTGCCAGGCAGGCCAGATCTATGTCCCAAAGATCCCCCATATTCTGTATGCGCTGCTGGAGCCCGTGGTAGTGCCAGTAACGGCGCCACTCGGTGGGGCGTTTCATCCGAAGTTTTGGGCTTTGCGGTTCGTTGGGGAGGGGGAAAAGGCCGTGCTTCGGGTTGTGGTCCTGTCCCGAAATCTAACCCACGACCGCTCCTGGGATGTTGCGCTCGCGACGGAGGGCGCGCCGACGGGACGCCGGTGGCGTAGCAACGAAGGATTGCGTGACCTGGTTGCCGGACTGCCGGATATGAGCCCGCGAACGCCCGCCGCAACCAGAACGAAAGTGTTGGAACTGGCGGAGCAACTGCACAGCGCCGAGTGGCAATGCCCAGAGGGATTCGATGAGCTTAAGTTTTCATCAGTCGGGTTCAGTGGGAAGGGCTGGACACCTCAGCAATCACAGAAGCTGGCGGTGATATCCCCATTCGTTTCCGCGAAGGCACTTCAGCAGCTTGCGAAGTCTACACGCGATCCGGTGGTGCTCGTTTCTCGGCCCGAGGAACTGGATAAGCTCGACGCCCCCGCGCGCCGACTTTTTCCGCAGTGTTTCACGCTTCGAGAGGCCGCCGAAACGGAAGATGGCGAAGACCCGTCGCAGGAATCCAATATCCTACGAGGGCTTCATGCCAAGGTCTACATCAGCCAAAACGGTTGGGACACGAC
>OCTA010005153.1_pt1 | contig 11338 bp, 6 predicted proteins | sample 1538991 | NCBI WGS metagenome assembly OCTA01 (sample SAMEA3539302, study PRJEB22396) | soil metagenome | biome: tundra; feature: field; material: soil | place: USA | collected 2010-05 | depth 0.15 m | reverse complement strand
TGGATGAGCGACGAAGCCTCATTGACCTCAGAGAGCTTCAACGAGCTGGAGCCGGTGATGTTGATGAGAATGCCGCGCGCGCCGTCGATGGCGCCGGCCTCGAGCAGCGGCGAAGCCATGGCCGCCTGGGCCGCTTCAATGGCGCGATTCGAACCGGACCGAACCGCCGTGCCCATCACCGCGTGGCCCATGCCGGCCATGGTCGTCTTCACATCGGCAAAGTCGCGGTTGATGATGCCGGGGATGGTGATGATGTCCGAGATACCCTGCACACCCTGGCGCAGCACGTCGTCGGCGATGCGGAAGCTCTCAAAGAAGCCGGCGTCCTTGGCCACAGCGAGCAGCTTCTCGTTGGGGATCACGATCATCGTGTCCACGCTCTCAAGCAGCTCCTTCATGCCGCGATCGGCCTGCTGCAGGCGGCGCTTGCCTTCAAAACCAAAGGGCCGCGTAATCACAGCCACGGTCAAAATGCCCATTTCGCTGGCCAGCGAGGCAATCACCGGCGCTGCGCCGGTACCCGTTCCGCCGCCCAGACCGGCGGTGACAAAAACCATGTCCGCCCCTTCCAGCGCCTCGATGATCTTTTCCGAATCTTCGAGCGCGGCGCGGCGGCCCACATCGGGGTTGGCGCCCGCGCCCAGGCCGGAGGTGAGCCGGACCCCAAGCTGGAGCTTGACCGGAGCCTGCGACAGCTTGAGCGCCTGCACGTCGGTGTTGGCGGCAATAAACTCCACGCCCTCCATGTGGGCCTGGATCATGCGGTTCACGGCGTTGCCGCCGCCGCCGCCCACGCCGATGACCTTGATGCGTGCTCCGCGCAAGGGCTCTTCGTGATATTGAATGCGCATCTCTCCGGCTTCGTTCTTCTGCTGTTCCATAGCGGGTTCGGCCTCCTGATTCATGGCTTGATTCCTATCTTGATTCATGGTCAAAAACTGGCCGCAAAAATGGCCCTCAACTTGCTGCGCAAACTGTTGTTTTCGGCCGCCCGCGTCACTCGCGTGCGGTGGGCATAGAGCAACATGCCGATAGCCGTTGAAAAACCTGGATGGACCAGTTCGCTAGGCATTTGCGATAGACGCACCGGCATTCCCGTCCGTGCTGGAACCCGCAACTGGCTCTCGGTTTGTTCCAGCATACCGGGCAACAGGGCGCCGCCGCCGGTGAGTACGCAACCAGCGCCGAGCGCATCGACAACGCCACCCTGGCGCAAGCTCTCCTTCACAAAGTAGAGCAGCTCGCGGGCGCGCGGCTCCAGGATCTCGGCAACATTGCGCAACTGCAGCATTCGCGGCTGCGGGTTGGCAATCTCGATGGCCGCATTCTGGGGCACGGCCGTCACCACGGCGTGGCCGTACTGGCGCTTCAGTTCCTCGGCCTGGGCCACGGGCATCTGCAGGCCCACCGCCAGGTCGTTGGTAAAGTGCGCCCCGCCGATCGGGACCGACGCAGTGTGGGCTACGGCGCCCTCGAAAAAGACCGCCAGATCGCTGGAGTGGGCGCCAATGTCCAGCAGACACACGCCCAGTTCCCGCTCGTCGGCAGAGAGCGTGGCCTCGGCGGCTGCAATCGACTCCAGCACCGCCTCTGAAACCTCAAGTCCCGCCCGGTTGGCGCAGGTGACCGTGCTTTGCAGCGCGCTGCCGGAGCAGGTGGCGATGTGCAGATCCACCTCAAGGCGGGCGCCCACCATGCCCACGGGATCGAAGATGCCGGGCTGCTCGTCGAGGATGAACTGACGCGGCAGAAGGTGGAGAATCTCGCGATCTGGAGGCCGCTCGACGGCCCGCGCCCGCTCGACGGCGGTGCGCACGTCCTCGCGCGTGATCTCCCTCATGCGATTGCCCAGCTCGAATCCTCCGTTGGTGTTGAGCCCGCGAATATGCGGCCCGCCCACCCCGACCACGCACTCGTCGATGTTGGCGCGAGCCACGCGCTCAGCCTGCTCGTTGGCAGCCTTTACCGCCTTGGCTGCCGGGGCAAGGTCGGCGATGAGCCCCTTGCGCATCCCGGCCGACTCCACAACACCGTGCCCGCGATAGCGCAATGCGCCCTCGTTCAGGTCCGCCGCCAGCACACGGGTGTGCGCGCTGCCAATGTCAAGCACCACGATCAGGTTGTCCTGTTTCTGGCTCATCGCGCTCACTCACCCTCTGGCGCAGCCGCGGCTGGGCGGGTTGGGGGGGATGGCTTCCGCTTGTTCAGGTTCAGCGCGGCGCGTTGGGCCTCCGCGCGCTTCTTGTCCCTTGCCGCCTTGTCTTTCGCGGCCTTGTTTTTCGAAAAAGTGGCTTTCGGCTTGACAGCGCCGCTTCCGGCGGACTCTGCGCCCGCTTTCCCATTGTTGACCTTGGCTGGCGGTTTGGCAGACGACGGCTTGCCTGAGGCTGCATTGCCAGACATATCCGGATTCGGCTCAGCCTGGGCGTGCTCTGCCGACCCTGCGGCGGAAAGCTTGCCGAGGCTTGCGTCCGATGCGGTTTCCCCGCCCACCGTGGCTTCAACGGCGTTGGTGCCCTTGGCCATCTCAAGCACCACCTGCTGGTCGTAGCGCAAATCCACCGCCGCCAGCTTGGGATACTGCTGCCGCCACTCGGCGATGTGCGCCTTGTAGCGCCGATAGCGGTCCAGAAAATGATCTTCGCCAAAGTGGAGCAGCGTATCGTCGTCCTGCATGGTCACGCGGGCATCTTCCGGGTCCGTCAGGTCAATCTCGGAAATTTGCTCGGAGAACTTCTGGCCGTTCGAATCCAACTCTTCCAGCAGCCGCAGATAAACCTCCATCCGCGCCTTGCGCGAGGCCAGAGGGTCGCGGGGATCAATGCCGGAGAGCGTGGGAAATGAGTAGTGTTTCTGGGCCATCGAGGATGGTGTCATTGCGAGCAGAATACCGTTGGCGTCCACCAGGCCAAACTGCTGCCCCTGACGAGCGAAAGCCACCGGCTGCCGCTCGATCACCGAGACGCGAATCCGGTCTGGAAGCAGCCGCATCACCGTCGCCCGCTCCACCCAGGGAATCTCTTCCAGTTGCCTGCGCCGCTCGGCCAGATCGACAAAGAAGATGTTGCGCCCAATGTCTTCACCGAAGACCGGCAGCATCTCCGCGCGGGTCACTTGCGTAAGTCCTGTGGCCTCGATGTTGCCTGCCCCGGCAATACGGAAGCGCGCATCGCGCCCGACGTAGGCCTTGAGAGCAAAGCCGCTCGCGGCCAGGCCGCCAAGAACAATCAGAGCGACCAGCCCAAGAAATACGCGCCCCACAGTACTCGCCGGCCGCCACCAGGGATTGCGCGGGTCGCCAAAGCGTGCTCCACCCAGGCGGGCAGAGTCGCCGTCGTCGGGGTCCGTCATCTCCAGCGGCATGCCGGGCAACGCGCGCCCGGTTGGGGGCACACCCTGCTGCACGCGCCGGAAGCGAGGCTCCACGGGCGCTTCATCCTCCCACGCGAAGGGACGGGTTGTGGTGTTCTGTTTGATCACGCCTGAGCAGGGTCGTGAGAATCGCCAGATTTCACTATAGCCCGGAGCCAGCCGGCTTTTTTCCGCTAGCCGTCACGAGGGAACCAGTACCGTTACGGGGCGTAAGCGGAGATCAGGGGCCTACAACACAGCGGAGCAAGAGGCCTGGTCCGCCGTTTTGCGATTGAACATTGTGAAGTGGGCTACTAGCCGGGCTTCGTTCATGCGGCAGCAAAAGAACCTTACTCCAGAAACTCGCGGACGAATGGGTTCTCACTGTGGAGGAGGTCGTGGAGGGAGCCATCAAAGATGAGGCGGCCTTCTTCGAGCATGAGGAAGGTGGTGTTGGGGTCGGTCTGGCCTTGGGGGAGGGGGATCATGCGACCCTGCTCCGAATCGAAGTGGTGGGTGCAGAGGGTGAAGGCGTCCTGGAGGCGGTGGGTGACCAGGATTGAAGGCGTGCGGTAGACGTCGCGCTCTTTCATGACCAGCTCAATGATGGTGGTGGAGGTGACGGGGTCCAGGCCGCCGGTGGGCGAGTCGTAAAGCAGGAATTCGGGCTTGCGGATGAAGGCGCGGGCGATGGCCACGCGGCGGCGCATTCCGCCGGAGAGGCTGGAGGGGAAGAGCGAGAAGGTCTCTTCGAGTTGGACAAAGCGGAGGGCCTTGCGGACGCGGCGGTCGATCTGGTCGTCGGGAACCCGTTCAACGATGAGTTGGTAGGCCACGTTGTCGCGAACGGTGAGCGAATCGAAGAGCGCGCCCTCCTGAAAGACCATGCCGACGCGGGTGCGGAGGGGGAAGAGGTTCTGCTCGGGCATGTCGGCAATCTCCTGGTCAAAGAGCAGGATGCTGCCCTGATCCGGGCGGAGCAGGCCATTGGTGAGCTTGAGCAGGACGCTCTTGCCCACACCGGCGGGTCCGAGCAGGATGCGGGTCTCTGCCGGCGCTACGGAGAAGCTGATGTCCTGAAGAACTGGTGGACCGTCGAAAGCGATGGAGACGTTGCGAAAGACGACAACCGGGGCGGCGGCGGTGGCGGTGTCCGGGGCCGAAGCCGGGGCTGGGTCGGGCTCGACCGAAGGGGGCTGGGCGGAAGCGGGGGGCTCATTCATAGTGGGGGGAAGAGGGCGAGCAGCAGCCTGGTGAGGAGGAAGTCCACCAGGATGATGAGTACCGAAGCGTTGACAACGGCTTGAATGGTGGAGCGGCCCACGCCCTGGGTGCCTCCGGTGGTTCTCATGCCATAGAAGCAGCCGATGGAGGCGATGATGTAACCGGAGAAGAGCGGCTTGACGAGGCCCTGAATGATGTCTGGATAGCGGAGGAACTCCCATGCCTTGGAGAAGTACTGGGTGCCGTCCTGGTGGTTGAGGAAGACGGTAACGACGCCGCCGCCGAGGATGCCAAAGGCATCGGCGAGGATGGTGAGAAAGAAGAGCATGGAGATGCAGGCAAAGATGCGCGGTGTAACGAGTTTGCGCATGGGGTCGACGCCCAGGGCGCGCATGGCGTCGATCTGTTCCGTCACAACCATCGATCCGAGTTCGCTGGCCATCGAGGAGGCATTGCGGCCGGCGACCATGATGCCGGTGAGCACCGGGCCCAGCTCGCGGATCATGGTGATGCTGACAAAGCGGCCGGTGACGGCGGTGGCGCCGAACTCAGAAAGCGTGGCCGCGGATTGCAGGGCCAACACGCCGCCGGTGAAGAAGCCGGAGAGCAGCACAATGGATGCCGAACCGAAGCCGACAATGTCGGACTGCACGAGGAACTCCGGCCAGTAACGCGGCTCGGTGAACAGGTTCATGAAAGCGCGATAGGCAAACACGGAGTAGTCCTGCACGGTGAGGACGAGTTGCTTGGCGGTTCTTTCGATGGGGTAAGTCGCCATGAGGTTTACCGGTTTGCAGGATAAAGGGGAGCGCCGCTTCTCTGGATTGGGGTAGCGCATGGACAGGATAGCGCATGAGGCGGGGTGGGGGCGGGTCGGATTGTCCTGTGGCTTATCTGGGCGACGATTTGAGCGACGAGGCGGCGTTTCGGGCGGTGCAGCGGGTTGGGCGGCGCGGGTTGGGCGTGTTGGTGCGGCGGGAGTGGCGCGATACGGCGGCGGAGGTTTGGCTGCGGCCGCCAGGGGAGTTGAAGGGGTTTCTGGAAAGGTGGGTAAAAGCAGGGAATCGGAAATAGATTTTTCTTGCCTCCAATGGCTGAAGTTTCATCCTCTCGGCTGTAAAGGCAGAATGCGCAAGCGGGCACGGAAGCCGGCTTTGATAACGGCTTTCAAGAAATTCTTGTATAGTTGTACAAACCATACGCGCTCTCCTCGGTGCGACACTAAGCGACGATGCAATCAAGTTTAAATAGGAAGATTCCATATCGTAGCGATATTGACGGTCTGCGCGCAATCGCCGTGCTGTCAGTTATCGCGTATCATTGTTTCCCGTTGCGGTTCAGGGGAGGTTTCGTCGGGGTTGACATCTTCTTTGTAATCTCCGGCTTTCTGATCTCATCCATCATCTACAACGAGCTGGAATCCGGTGCGTTCAGCATCATCGAATTCTACGTTCGACGAATTCGCAGAATCTACCCGGCGCTGTTCATTGTTTTGGTTTCTGTTTTTGTGGCTGGATGGTTCATTCTGTTGCCCACCGGCTTTGTGGTTCTGGGCAAACAAATCGTTGGCGGCAGCACATTCTCCGCAAATTTTGTGCTGTGGTGGCAGACTGGATATTTCTCGCCGGACGCTAGGAATCAGCCGCTCTTGCATCTTTGGTCGCTCGGTGTCGAGGAGCAGTATTACCTCATCTTTCCGCTGATCTGCATAGCGTTTTACCGGGCCAGGTCGCGTTTGACCCTCCCAGCAGCGTTTCTGGCAATCGCCATCGCCTCGATGGCCCTGAACGTTGCCTTCGTGACCAAATACGGCGCGGCCACGTATTTCCTGCCCTTTTCTCGGTTCTGGGAGTTATTTGTTGGAGCGGGGCTCTCTCTTTGCCTGCATCGCAATCTGCAGCCCCCCTGGGAAAGCCATCTTCTCGAAAAATGGCGAACGGGCATTGGGTTTCTGGGCCTTGCGTTGCTCGTCGTGTCGATTTTCGGTATCAATCAAAACGACTCGTTTCCCGGTTGGTGGGCTTTGTTGCCAACCATTGGAGCAGCTCTGGTGATTGCCGCGGGCCGGTCTTCATGGTGCAACCGGCACATCCTGTCATGCAAGCCGGCAGTCTTTGTGGGTCTTATCAGCTACCCACTTTATTTGTGGCACTGGCCATTTCTCTCCTTTATGAGGATTGCGAACGTTCTCTGGGGCTTCGAGTTTTCGCAGCTTCTGAAGAGCGCGATCATTGTCCTGTTTTTTGTTCTAGCCTATCTGACATACCGTTTTGTCGAGTTGCCGATTCGTCAGGTCAAGCAGCGAAATCAGCGCCGGAAGGGGGCGCTGTGGCTGCTCGGTTGTGTTTCTATAACAGGCGCCTTGGGCCTTATTGTTGTACGGGCGGGCGGATTCCCGTCCAGGCTGCCGAGTGCAGTCGTTGCCTTGGATCACGATTTCGGGGCCGATGCCTCGCTGGCCTACCGGGATGGAACCTGCTTCCTTCGGGCGGATCAGCCGCCAGCTTCATTTCGCGACGTTTGTCTGGATCCAGCACAAGCAGGCGCTGCTCAGCCTCTGGTAGTTCTTTGGGGTGATTCTCATGCGGCGGATCTCTTCCCTGGGTTTCACGCCATGCAGCATCAGTCGGGCGTGCGGCTGGCACAATTCACAACAGGTGGATGCGCCCCCATCGTAGGGCTGAAGATCGGCACGCTGCCAGGCTGTTTCTCGACCAACAACGCGGTCATCGATCGTATCCGAAATTTAAAACCCGATGTTGTCGTTGTTTCTGGCCTTTGGTGCGACCCTGCCGATACCGATCACAGTTGCACGTCGCGTCCTGAAGGCCTTCTGCGGACTCTCGAATTGGTGAAGGATGCAGGCGTTAAGAGGGTCGTTGTTATCGGCTCAGCGCCTTTCTGGAAGAACGGTGTGCCGGGGCTCTTGCTCAATGAACTTCACCTCAATCCCAACAACCCCGTTCCTCAGCGTTTGCCGCGAAGCTTGCTCGAAGCTCACGATGACACGCTGCTGAGGGCAACGGCGCAGAAGGCTGGGGCGGTCTATGTGCCGATCTTTGAAGATCTATGCGACCAGACAAGTTGCATTGTTACCACGGGGCCTGGCTGGCAGAACGTCGTGACCTACGATCTTTCGCATTTCACCGAACACGGTTCGATATTGGTTGCCCAGCGCATCTGGGCAAGCATCGTTCAAGCTGGGAACTAAGGAATCTCTGATTAAGTTCGACGAGGGACAGTTCTGCTTGTAGAAGTATTCCCTCGGGGGTAAAGCCCAGTCATTTTGTGGGCCGTTTGCGGCGCGGCTGAAGCCGCGCCCTTTCAAAGCAGATGCGGATTTGGACTTGTGCAGAGTTTCCCTAATCGATTACTAGCTGAAAGATGGCAGGTTTTACTCTCTGCCCTTTTTGCGGATCTCGATGGTGAGGCGCTTGATCTTCTGATTGAGCGTCGAGAGCGGAATGCGGAACTGCTCGGCGGCTTCGGTCTGGTTGCCGTTGCAGCGCTCGAGTTTCTCGATGATGATGCGGCGCTCGATGTCTTCAAGGATGTCAAAGAGCGAGGCGTTGGGGTTGTGTTCGAGCAGGGCATCGCGGAAGCTGCGGCCAGAGATGTGGCCGGGCAACAGGTCGGAGCCGATGATGGGGCCGCTGGAGAGCACGACGCCGCGTTCGATGGAGTTTTCGAGCTCGCGAACGTTCCCCGGCCACTCGTAATCGACCAGGGCGCGGAGGGCGTCGGCGGAGAGCTTGCGCGGGCTCATGGCGTTCTCGTTGGCGTAGAACTCGAGGAAGTGGTTGGCGAGCAGGGGAATATCCTCGCGGCGGGCGCGCAGGGGCGGCAGGTCAACGGTAATGACGTTAAGGCGGTAGAAGAGGTCTTCGCGGAAGCGGCCTTCGCGGACCTCCTTGCGCAGATCGACGTTGGTGGCGGCGATGATGCGCACGTCCACCTGAATCTCCGAAATGCCGCCCAGGTGCATGAAGCGGCGGTCCTGCAGGACGCGCAGGATCTTGGCCTGGGTATCCATGCCCATGGTGGCGATTTCGTCGAGGAAGAGCGTGCCGCCGTTGGCGACTTCGAAGAGGCCTTTCTTTGAGGCTACGGCAGAAGTGAATGCGCCCTTGACGTGGCCGAAGAGCGTGGATTCAAGCAGCTCCGAGGGCATGGCGCCTGTATTGATCGGGACAAAAGGCTTGTCGCGGCGGGGCGAGTTGGCGTGGATGGCCTTGGCGATGAGTTCCTTGCCGGTGCCGCTCTCGCCCTGAATGAGGATCGTGGAGCGGCTGGGGGCGATCTGGGCCACCAGGTCGAAGACCTTGAGCATGATCTCGCTCTTGCCCACGATATTGACAAAGTTGTAGCGCTGCTTGAGGGTGCGCTTGAGCTGCAGGTTCTCTTCTTCGGCGCGATGGCGGGCGACGGCGGAGCGGATGTCGGCCAGCAGCTTCTCGTTGTCCCAGGGCTTCTGGACAAAGTTTTCCGCGCCGGCGCGGACGGCCTCGACCACGTTGTCCACGGTACCGTAGGCGGTGATCATGATAACCGGCAGTTCCGGCTGGCGGTCTTTGATCTGCGGCAGCAGCTCCAGGCCGCTCTGGCCGGGTAGTGCCAGATCGAGGAGCACGAGGTCGAAGTTTTCGAATTCGAGCATCTGCAGGCCCTGCTCGCCGTCGACGGCCATTCTGACGGAGTACCCCTCGAGCGTGAGCAACACCTCGAGCGACTCGCGGATGGCGGCCTCGTCGTCAATGACAAGAATGCTGGCGCCGGTGGTGTTGCCGATTGCGGTAGAGGCGGAGACGGGCAGATTCAAGGACAGTTCGACCTCAGGCATGGACGGAATTCCTCAACAGGGGAAACTCGAGATGAAAGGTTGTGCCGGCGCCGATGGCGCTCTCGACATGAATCTTGCCGGCATGCTCCTGGATGATGCCGTAGGAGACGGAGAGGCCGAGTCCGGTGCCGCGGCGGTCACCGGGCTTGGGCGTGGTCTTGGTGGTAAAGAATGGATCGTAGATGCGCTTGAGGTGCTCGGGAGCGATACCGGAGCCGGAGTCGTTTATCAAGGCCTCGACGTGTCCGTTGGCGAGCGTGGCCACGTGCAGGCGGCCGCCGCCGGGCATGGCTTCCTTGGCGTTCAAAAGCAGGTTGAGAAAGACCTGCTGCAGCTTGCCGGGGTTGCCGTGGATGGGCGGCAGTTCGTCGGCCAGATCGAGATCGACGAGGATCTGCGCGGTCTTGAACTGGTGTTCGAGCAGCGAGAGCGTGTCGCGAATGACCTGATTCAGGTTTGTGTCGCGAAACTCGGTGGTCGAGGTGCGGGAGAAGTTGAGCAGACCATTGGCGATTTCTGCGGCGCGGAAGCTCTGCTGGGTGATCTTGTCGAGCACGGGACCGAGGCGCGCATCGCCCTTCAGTTGCTTGGAGAGCATCTGCGCATAGGAGGAGATCACGGCCAACGGCGTGTTGATCTCATGAGCCACGCCGGCGGCCAGCAGTCCGATGGAGCTGAGCTTGTCGGCCTGTGTAAGCTGGGCTTCGAGCGAGACGCGCTCGGTGATGTCGTCCACCAGGATGATGCGGCCCACGGAAACGAAATCCCGTGACAGCAGGGGTGCGATAGCGATGTTGGCCGTGCGCTGCTCGCCGGCGCGTGTGGTAAGGCGGAACTTGTAGAGGTGATGGACGCCCTGCTCGTTGCGGAAGCCTTCAAGGGCTTCAATGAACTCGGACGGAAAGACATTTTGCAGCGGTTGGCCGAGGGCCTCGGCGCGGCTGAGGGCGTACATGGCCTCCATCTGCGCATTCCAGCTTTCGATGCGGTCGTCGAGATCGATGGCCAGGATGCCCACGTTGATGGACTCGACGATGTTTTCGTTGAACTCTTTCAATCGCTCGAATTCGCCGATTTTTTCTTCTAGGCTGGCGTAGAGGCTGGCGTTCTGGAGGGCGATGCCGATGTAGCTGGCGAGGGATTCGAGCAGTTCAACGTCTTCGCTGGAGAGGAAGTCTCCGCCGATGGTGCGGCCCAGGCCGATGACGGCAATGGTGCGCATGGCCGGTGGCCCATCGGGACTGGCTTGGCTGACCTGCATCTGGCCCGGAGACTGGGCGACGCGGCAGGGCAGATAGTAGTTGAGGTCGAGCAGAGCAGCGGTGCGCTGCTGGTCCGGGGGCAAATGGAGGGCCTGCTGCGCGTTTTCAAGGAAGATGTGGGAGTGGTCTTTGGCCTGGTCGAAGTCGAGGAAACCCAAAGCGAGCGAGTCTGGCCCGAGGCGGCCCTGGGCAGCGCTTACCTCGGCCGGCAGCCCGTGCGCCGCGGCCAGGCGCAGGCGGCCGGAAGCCTCGGCGTCCTGGGCCAGGAAGACCGCAACGCGGGCCACGAGCAGTGTACTCGGCAGCCGCTCGACGATGGATTCGAGCAGGGCCTGGAGATCGGTCTCGGAACTGAGGCCGCTGCCGAATTCGACCAGCGCCTTGCGGTAGTCGTAACGATGGCGGTCGAAGGCGCGGTCAACCCAACCCTGAATCCTGCGCTTGAGGGGGTCAAAGAAGGCGGCCACCAGCACGATGGCGATGCCCTCGCCCCAGTCGCGGACTGACTCGGGCAGGCGATAATGGGCCAGCCCCGCGGCCGCTGCGATGATGCCGAAGTAGCCTCCCAGGATCAGGCCGGTGGCCAGCGTGTAAGCCACGCCACGCTTGAAGATCAGGTCGGTGTCCATCAGCCGGTAGCGGACGATGGCCCAACTGAAGG
>OCTA010005152.1_pt1 | contig 11339 bp, 8 predicted proteins | sample 1538991 | NCBI WGS metagenome assembly OCTA01 (sample SAMEA3539302, study PRJEB22396) | soil metagenome | biome: tundra; feature: field; material: soil | place: USA | collected 2010-05 | depth 0.15 m | reverse complement strand
ATCTCCGGAAGGCCCCGTGGGGAACCCCGCCCGCACCGCCAGTGAGCGACCCGTCCGGGCCTACCGTATAGCTCAGCGACCAGACAACCCGATCATCCTTCTTGAACCCGAACTGGTATCGGTCGACATAGCCGCCTAGCAGGAGTTCTTCGAGTTCTAGCCGGTAATCCTCAAGGCTGCTGCCGCTCGGGCTGCCGTAGAGCACGTGGCTCTGCCGCAGGTCGCTGGTGACGCGACCGGCGAGGCGGCGTCGGTGCGCGTGAAGCTCTCAGAGCCAGCGTGCAGCGTCTTGACGAAGCCGTAACCCGGCGATGCAGAAATCTTCGCCTCGATCCGGTCACTAAGCCGGTTGACCTGGGCGCGCTGATCGTCGACCTCGGTCTTCTTCAGGTTGACCTTGTCTTCACCGAGAGCGACAAGATCGCTGTGTTCAATCTGGGGCATGACCAAATACCCTTCCAATCTGTTGCATCAAAACGCAACATCGTTACTTACATCTCGGGAAGGCGGCTCACCTGGGCCAAGAACATCGGCCAGTGGCTAGCCGATCGGTCTTGCCGCCCCCGTGACCTGCAGCTATTGCATTGCGAACATCCGGTAGAATGTTGCATCTGCTGCAACTTTGCCCGTAATCAGCTGCAGCCGCTGGTGGAGCCGCATCCTTCGCAGACATAGCAGCTGCCGGCCGGGCGCATCTTAGTGCCGCAGTTGAGGCAGAGCGGCGCGTCCGCGCTGCGTCCCTGCTGGGACTCGATCAGCTCAGTAGAGCTGCCCGGCTGCGGCGGCGAGCCAGCCGCACGGGCCGTTTCGCTATTCGGGGCATGCGGCTGCTGTCGCTGCGCATTCTCTACCGGCACTGACTGGGCCAGCTCATCCGGGTCCATGTCCTCGGCGATGGGCGCCGGGGCCTCGCCGGACAGCTGGGCGGTCCGCTCGGAGGTGGTGAGAATGCCTAGCTCGGCGCGCTCATCGTAAGACAGGTGATCCAGCGCCAGGCGGCGGAAGATGTAATCCATCACCGAGCTTGCCATCCTGATGTCCGCGTCGTCGGTGATGCCCGCCGGGTCGAACCGCATGTTGGTGAACTTGGCAACGTAGGACTCCAGCGGGATGCCGTACTGGAGGCCCACCGAGATCGCTATCGAGAAGGCATCCATGACGCCGGCCAGGGTCGAGCCCTGCTTGCCCAGCTTGAGGAACACCTCGCCGACGCCATCGTCCGGATAGCTGGAGGCCGTCATGTAGCCCTCGGCGCCGGCCACCGAGAATCGCGTGACCGTTGCCGACCGCTGCCTGGGCAGCCGACGGCGGACCGGCCGGACCTCATGCGGCGTTACTGGCTCGGCCACTTCCGCGGTCTTCTTCTTCGCGATGGAGAGCGGCTGGCCCACCTTGCAGTTGTCTCGGTATATCGCCAGCGCCTTCAGTCCGAGCTTCCAGCCCTCGAAGTAGATCTTCTCTATGTCCGCTATCGTCGCGGACTCAGGCAGGTTAACCGTGTTGTGGTTGAGGATGCCGTTGGCGACGAAGGCGTGCGTCTCGGGCACGGAGAGGTCATATACCTCGGCTTCGCCTGCGTCGGCGACCGACTCCACCGGCGAGAAATGCAGGTTTCCGTCGATCACCTGGCGCAGCCAGCCCGGAAGCTCCACGCCAGGGAGCGTGGATACGCGCTCGAGCGTTCGGCGGGTCACCTGCTGGGTGCGCGGGTCGCGCAGGCAAGAGAACTCGTCGCGCCAGCTGCGCGCTTGGTCAGCGCCATGTCTGCCTAGCGGTATCAGCTCGAAGAGTTCCCTCCCCGTAATCCCGGGTACGACATCGGCGGTACCGGCGGAGCAGTCCCTGCGCAGGTATTCCGCCGCCCTGGCGGCCTTGTCCCGCTCGAGGAAGGGAACGAGGCTGACCATGAGCTGGCCCTGCAGCCCCGCTGCATGGACCTCGCCGTAGTCCTTGTCGTACTTGGTGATCCGGCTGTGCAGAACTCCGAGGTTGGTCATAACAGCCTGGAGGTCGTCGAGCAGCGCAGGGCTGTCCAGGCAGATCGCCCACTTTGTCGCTACGCCGGTCGTGACGTAGGCATCCAGTGCCAGGCCCTGGAGGAATGCCATGACCATCTCGCGCGGCGAGCGCAGCACGGCATCGGGAATCCGCTTATCGGAGGATCGCGTGCCGCAGCCCAGCGCGCTCATGAACTCCACCACAGTCTTGGACGAGACGACCACGCCTGCACATTTCCCAGGTTCGGCGGTGACGCGAGCCAGAACACCGAACTCGGTCAGCCATGCCTGGCGGACCCGTTGCAGTACTTCCGGCGCTGAATTCGTGATGGTGATCGTCCAGTTGCTGCGAGTTGCATGTCCTTCGGATGCATAGGCGCCCAGCAGGAACGCAAGCTCGGTACTCATCTCGCTGGGAAGCCTGACGTCCTTCTGGTTACCGTGTGCCGCCGGAACGGTGATGTCACGCAGGCTCTGCGGGGTGGCCGCCCACCGCTCGGCGCCGTACTGGATTGCGACGCCGTCGCCCTTTTCGATCTCTGCCAGCGCTTTCCAGGCCAGGCCGCCGGGGCCGGCAACAAGCAGCCGGTGCGGCAGCGTTCCAGTGATCGAGTGCCCCGATCGAAGCTTGACGCGCCGGACCGGCCGGATTCCCCCGTAATAGAACGCGTCGGTCTTCCTGTCCCCGTCCAGAGACGAGATCACCAGGCCCTCCTCGCGGAAGGTGTCCTCCGCCTCGCCCTGGTGCAGGCTGCCGATCCTGACCAAGCCATCGGAGGATGCGATTAGTGTCTCCCCAGTCACGCACTTGGAGATCGCCCCACTCAGCGCGGGCTGGACGGCGGCCATCATGCGGACGTGACCCATCGCGCTGATCGCGCGTTCGCCCATCGCGCAGTCGAACACCTCATAGTGCTCGGGCCGCAGGACCGGCGCATCGATGACATGGCCGTGCTCGGCGATGTACTCGATGATCGCCTCGGCCTGTTCTGGCTGGTAACCGAGGTTCTTCAGGGCGCGGGGCACGGTCTGGTTGACGATCTGCATGGAGCCGCCGCCGACTAGCTTCTTGAACTTGACGAGCGCCAGGTCCGGTTCGACACCTGTTGTGTCACAATCCATCATCAGTCCGATAGTTCCGGTAGGCGCTAGTAGACTGGCTTGTGCGTTTCTGTACCCATTTGCGTCGCCCCGCTCGAGGCATTCCCGCCAGGCCTTGTTCGCGGCCGCGAGGATCGGGTCGTCGATGCCGCCCAGCGGCCTGATCCCGGCGCTGGCGGCGGCGTGCTTGCTTATGACGCGCTGGTGCGCCGTCGCGTTGCGCGCGTAGCCGTCATACGGGCCTACGACCGCCGCCAGCTCAGCAGAGCGCCGGTAAGCCGTGCCGGTCATCAGCGAGGTGATGGCACCGGCAATGGCCCGGCCGCCGTCGGAGTCATACGCGTGGCCGGTCGCCATCAGCAGCGCACCGAGGTTGGCGTAGCCGATACCGAGTTGTCGGTAGGCACGGGTTGTGGCCGATATCTTTTCGGTCGGAAAATCGGCGAAGCAGATGGAGATGTCCATCGCCGTGATGATGAACTCGGTGAGCTGCTCGAATCGCTCGACGTCGAACGTGTCGTCCTCGCGAAGGAATTTAAGAAGATTAATACTCGCCAAATTACATGACGAATTATCCAAATGGATGTACTCGCTGCACGGATTACTTGCGGTTATTCTTCCGGATTCTGGACATGTATGCCAGTCGTTAATTGTCCCGTCATATTGAATGCCAGGATCAGCGCATCCCCAGGCGGCCTTTGCCATTTTCCCGAACAATTCCTTGGCGTCCACTGTCCTCAGCGGCTCGCCGGTCGTGCGGGAGGCAAGGTCGAAGGACGCGCCGGACTCGACGGCGTGCATGAACTCGTCCGAGACCCGCACTGAGTTGTTGGCGTTCTGGTACTGGACGCTGACGATGTCCTTACCGCCGAGGTCCATGTCGAACCCGGCGTCGCGCAGCACCCGGACCTTCTCCTCCTCGCGCGCCTTCGTCTCGATGAAGTCCTCGACGTCCGGGTGATCAACGTCGAGGACGACCATCTTCGCCGCCCGCCGGGTGGCGCCACCGGACTTGATGGTGCCAGCGGACGCGTCGGCGCCGCGCATGAACGAGACTGGGCCGCTGGCGGTGCCGCCCGACGACAGCAGCTCCTGGCTGGAGCGGATCCGGGACAGGTTGACGCCGGCGCCCGACCCGCCCTTGAAGATCAGGCCCTCCTCGCGGTACCACTCCAGGATCGAGTCCATCGTGTCCTCGACAGCCAGAATGAAGCAGTTATGCACCCGCACATTGCCGGACAGGTACTCGCCGCTATCGGTCTGGATGTCGTAGACCTCCATCGGGCCGAGTCGCTCGATCCGGCTCACCTGCACCAGCCGACGATCCTGGCCGCCGACATCCGGGTCCACGTGCAGCAGGAAGTCGCCGGGCCGGATGAACCCGGCCACTGTGAACTCGCCGGTCTCCAGGTCTGTCGCCCGCCATACGAGGTGATCCGCAGTGGCGTCCAGCGCGTACCCGGCGACGGTGTGCAGCCTCAGGACTTCCTTCACCCCGTTGGCCTTGGTCGCCAGGATCCTGGTCGTGCCGTGCGCGTCGTGCACCTTGGCTCCGACGGCGCCGTCCTCGACCAGCTTGCCGATCGGAATCAGGCCGGCCGGCGTGCTGACCGGCGCCTGGTAAGGCTGGCAGGCTGATACCTGCTGCGGTGACGACGTGCCGACGTTGAACCAGACCGGTGAGTTGAAGCTGAAGACCTGGTGGATCAGAGCGTGGGTGAGCTCGTGATCGAAGATTTCCGCGTCCTGGTCGGTCGCGAAATAGCCGTGCTCGCGGCCCGCTGCCGTGTAGGTGCCGACAACCCGGTCCACGAGCTGCTTGAGGCTCCACTCGCGCTGGGGCGTCCCGACCGCACCGCGGAAATACTTGGTGGTGACGATGTTCGCGGCGTTGACCGACCAGAAGTCGGGGAACTCCACGCCATGCTGCTCGAAGTTGATCGAGCCATCCCGCCAGTTCGTCATCACGACATCGCGGCGCTCCCAGGTCAGCTCGTCGTAAGGATGGACGCCCTCCCGGGTGTAGATGCGCCGGATCGTGAGCCCGTTTCCTGCGCTCTTGCCACCCTGCGACGCCGACCCGCTCGCCGTCTCGGTCATTCTTGCCCCCTTCGCGGATCCGCTTGGATCCCATCCCGGGCCCGGCCAGGCCCTTTGCTGATGAAGTTCGTGCCGCCCGGCCTTACCGGGCCGACATGCCCTGTGCCTGCCGCTCGCCGGGCAGTGCCCGGCCTGCCGGAACCTGGCCGGCTGGCCCAGGCTCCGGGTCCCCGGAGGGCGCGCTGTCCGCTCGGGGCGGCAGGGGTTGATCAGACAGCCGCTGCAGATCTTCCGCGCTGGGGCGCCAGGCATCCAGCCGCTCGGACCGCAGCGTCGCGATTTCAGCCTCGAAGTCCGCCAAGGACTCGAATCCCCGGTAGACCGACGCGAACCGGAGGTAGGCGACTTCGTCGAGTTCCCGCAGCGGTCCCAGGATGGCAAGGCCCACCTCGTGCGATCGGACCTCGCCGCTGCCGCGGCACCTGATAGCGTCTTCCACCTGCTGGGCCAGGATCGCGAGCTGGTCCTCGCTGACTGGCCTGCCCTGGCAGGCACGCCGGACGCCGCGGACAATCTTGTCGCGGCTGAACGGCTCGGTGGCACCGCTGCGCTTGCTCACCATCAGGATCACGATCTCCTGGGTGGTGAACCGGCGGCCGCACTGCTGGCATGACCGGCGGCGGCGGATCGCGGCGCCATCCTCGGCCGTCCGGCTGTCGATGACCCTGCTGTCAGAGTGCCTGCAGTAAGGGCAGTACACGCGATCACCTCCATATGCGTGCTGCTGAGCGGCCTCGAGAAGCACAACCTATAGGAAAATCACACCCATGTAACTACTACATATTGTGGTCGCGGCGGAGCCATGGCGCAAGTCGATCACCGCAGTGCGGAAGCCGCAGGTAGCGGAACCGTGGTCCCGCCCGGCGTGTCGCGCAAATTGCTCGCCGGCGCCGGCGTGTCGCGCGCCGTCCCCAGAGCTGCCTAGTCACACGCGCTGATTCTCTTGCCGGGCGTACCCGGCGAAAGGGCATCGCTGGCCAGCGCTTCGCGCGGAAAGAATGCCCCGGTCCGCTGGCTGCGGCGCAGCTGCGGGCCACCTGCGCCTGCTTAGCCTTTCGGTACCCAGAGCAGCTGCCCGGCCTTCAGCGATGTTCCGCCAAGCGCGTTTGCATCGGCGATCTGCTGGACCACGGTCTGCGTATTCGCCGACGGCTCGGCGGACAAGGCGATCGACCAGAGCGTCTGCCCGGGCTGTACAACGATCTGCGTCATGCCCTGGTAGCCAGCCCTTGCCGGTCCGTGCTGGCTAGATGCCTGCGCTCCGCCGGCCGCTCCCGTGCACAGCAGGGTCACTACGACGATGGCCACTGCCGCAATGAGAGCCGTCAGGACCGCCCGCCCGCGCCTGGTCAGCCGCACCGGTGCCGGCCCCCTGCCGGGGCCTCGCGAGGACGGGCCCTGCACAGCCCGCGAAACCATGGCGGGGGCCGGCCAAGCCGGGCCGGCGGCCAGCGCGGCGCCACGATCCGTCGGGCTTCGCTGCCCTGTCGCGGCAGACCGCCCCATCGCGGCAGGCTGCTCCGCTATCGCAGCAGGTCGTACTGCCATCTGGCCTATCGTGGCAGGCCGTGCAGCTGACGTGCGGCCTGCCTTGGCCCGAGCAGTCTCGCTGACGCGCTCCCCCATTACCGCGCTGGCAGGCTGCGGCATCGGAACCACCACCGGCCGGCCCGCCTCGTCCTGGCAGTCCGCCGCCACCGCGCTCATCACGCTCATCTTGACCTCCCGCGCGCCGAATGACTGTTCGATCGTACCTATGTTCTATCGTATTCTCGTTCGATCGAACGAAGGTACGGTACTGTCATATCGCAGGGGTCCGACACTTTCCCGATCGGTCGAACAGATGTTTGAGGTTCAGGACCGAAACCGCTAGCGTCAACTGCAGACAACCACCGAGCCGGAGGCCCGATGATGAACGACGCGACTGAAGACGGAGGAACACGGGGGGCCCCGACCGCGACCGGAGCCGATTCAGCTGCCAATCCCGACATGGCCCCTGACATGGATGTTCTCAGCGCCCGGCCCAAGGGGAAGCCAGGACGCAAGCCGAAGGGCAGCGTTCCCGCGGCCGTCGTGGAGCTGCCCGAGCGGCCTGACCCGAGCCACGTGCTCACCTGGCGGCAGCGCAAGGTCCTGCAGGTGATCCGCGAGTCGGTGCAGCGTCGCGGTTATCCCCCGTCGATGCGGGAGATCGGCGAGGCGGTTGGCCTGACGAGCACATCGAGCGTGTCGTACCAGCTGTCGACCTTGCAGAACAAGGGTTACCTGCGCCGTGATGCTGGCCGCCCGCGGACCGTCGAAGTGCGCCTACCCGGCCACCCGGCCATCCGGCCAGAGCTGGACATCGATGAGAGCGACACGATGGACATCGCGTCGCAAGAGGCCGTCTATGTCCCGCTCGTCGGCCGGATCGCCGCCGGCGGCCCTATCCTCGCCGAGGAGTCGATCGAGGATATTTTCCCGCTCCCCAAGCAGATCGTCGGCGACGGGAACCTGTTCCTGCTCAAGGTCGTCGGCGACTCGATGATCAATGCGGCCATTGCCGACGGGGACTGGGTGGTTGTCCGTCAGCAGCCCGTCGCTGAGAACAGCGATATCGTCGCGGCGATGATCGACGGCGAGGCGACGGTAAAGACCTTCAAGCGCTCCAACGGCCACGTCTGGCTGATGCCGCACAACCCGGCCTATACGCCCATCCCCGGTGATGAGGCGGAGATTCTCGGCCGCGTCGTAGCTGTCCTGCGCAGAGTCTGATCCGCTGCGGAGCCTGATCCGCTGCGGAGCCTGATCCGCTGCCCGAACCCAGCCGCCACCAGCCCGTCATTGCGCGCTGCGGCCACGCGAAGCAGTTCGCCGTCGTCGCCCGGCTCGTTGTCACCAGTCCTACCCGAACCGGCAGGAGCGGCCGCATCGCGGGTGACAACTGTCCGGCGCGCCGGCCGGGCCAGCGGCCTGATCGTGCCCTCGAGGACATGCCCGACCGGGCCAGCCGACGGCGAGCAGAATGCTGCAATGCTGGTCGTGTGCGCCTTCCGGACGTAACGAACGGCGCGCAGTTCGTCGGCAAGAGCCATGAGGCAGCCCAGCCCGGACAACAGCGGACCGGCCGCGGGCCGGACCGCAGTGACGATATTGGCGGGACCATCGGCACCGGGCAGTCCCGGATGCCGCATCGCGCCGGTCAAGATCACCGGTACCTCGGCGCGGCAGAGCAGGTCAATCAGGAACGACGTTTCCCCGTTGGTGTCCGCACCCTGCATGTCCACCGCTCCTGAGCAACCGCGCTCACCGCGTCGTCGATCGCCTCGGCGAGTTCCAGGATGTCCATTGACTGAACGCCCGGGACCTGGCGGTATTCCCGGATTTCGATCTCCACGTCGATCCCGGCCAGCCCCGGCACGGAGCTGAGCAGCTCCGAGCCGGTCAGCGCCGGCACCGCGCCCGACGGTTACTCAGGTCCCGGCCACGACCCAGTCCGCCTGCAGCAGGTTCGCGTGCGGCAGGCTCCCGAGCGGCAGGTTCGCGTGCGGAATCGCCAGGCACCATGGCGATCGTTCCGCCGAGGGTGAATACGGCGACCCGCGGCGCAGCGTCCACGTCCTCGTCCCTTCCTGCAGCCTCGGCAGCCGTTACTCGGGAACGATGTTGACCAGCTTCGGCGGCCGGACGATCACGGCGCGGATGGCGCGCCCGGCCAGCGCGCGGCCCACGCCCGGCGCCGCCAGCGCCAGCTCGCGCAGTTCGTCCTCCCCCATACCCGGCGGCACCTCCAGCCGGTCGCGGACCTTGCCGCCCACCTGGACCACGCAGGTCACCAGGTCCTGCACCAGCAGGGCAGGGTCCGCGGCGGGCCAGCCGGCCATCGCGACCGACGGCTCATGGCCCAGCCGCGCCCAGCACTCTTCCGCCGTGTACGGGGCGAACAGCGACAGCAGCACCGCCAGCGTCTCGGCAGCCTCGCGCGCTGCGGGGTCGCCAGCGCCCGGGCCGGAGTCGATGCACCGGCGCGTGGCCGTGGACAGCTCCATCAGCCGCGCCACGGCGACATTCAGCCGCGACGACTCCACCAGCCTGGTGACCTCGTCGATCGTGCGGTGCGTCACTTTCCGCAGGTCGGCGTCGCCCGTTTCTCTGAGCGCCGCAATCGCCGCCGCGCCGACGTCGGCAGCAATCCGCGCTACCCGGCCCAGGAACTTGACCGACGCCTCCGGATTCATGTCGGCCCAGTCGATATCGTCTTCCGGCGGGCTGGCGAAGATCATCGTCAGCCGGATCGCGTCGACGCCATGCGCGGCCAGCTGCTCGCCCAGGTCCACGCCATTGCCCAGCGATTTCGACATCGCCTTGCCGTGGTTGATGACCTGGCCCTGGTTCACCAGCCGCGTAAACGGCTCGGTGAAATCCAGCATGCCCATGTCGTGCAGCACCTTGGTGCAGAACCTGCTGTACAGCAGATGCAGGATCGCGTGCTCGACGCCGCCGACATACAGGTCAACCGGGCACCACCGGCGGACGCCGTCCACCTCGAATGGCCCGTGCTCGTAATCCGGTGAGCAGTACCGCAGGAAATACCACGATGAGTCGACGAACGTGTCCATCGTGTCGGTGTCCCGCTTGGCCGGACCGCCGCACTTGGGGCACTCGGCATTCACCCAGTCCGCGGCGCTGGCGAGCGGGGAGACACCTTTCGGCGCCAGGTCCTGGCCGCGCAGATCGGGCAGCAGAACCGGCAGCTGATCGTCAGGGACCGGCACCTCGCCGCAGCCGTCGCAGTACACGATCGGAATCGGCGCGCCCCAGAACCGCTGCCGCGAGACCAGCCAGTCGCGCAGCCGGTAGCTGACGGCGGCACGGCCCAGGTCTTTGCGCGCCAGGATCGCGGTGATGGCCGCGATCGCCTCGGCCTTGGACATCCCGTTCAGCGGCCCGGAATTGATCAGCTTCCCGTCACCGGGCGTCGCGGTCCCGGTCTCGGCCGGGTCCGGCATGCCGGTATCCAGGACAACGCGCACCGGCAGCCCGAATTTACCGGCAAAGTCCAGGTCACGCTGGTCATGAGCGGGCACTGCCATGATCGCGCCAGTCCCGTAGTCGGGCAGCACGTAATCAGCAGCCCAGACCGGGATTTCCTCGCCGTTAACCGGGTTGACCGCATGTCGTCCCAGGAATACGCCGGTCTTCTCCCGGTCGGTCGACTGGCGCTCGATGTCGGTCAGCTTGCGGACCTCGGCGACATACCTGGCCAGCTCGTCGCGATGCTCCGGGCCGCACAGCTCCTCGGCCAGCGGCGAGTCGGCCGCAAGCACGAAGAACGTTGCCCCGAACAGCGTGTCGGGCCGGGTCGTGAACACCGTCACGGGCCCGTCCCGCCCCTCGATCGCGAAGGCGACCTCGGCGCCCTCGCTGCGCCCGATCCAGTTTCGCTGCATCAGCAGCACGCGGCCGGGCCATTTGCCTTCCAGCGGCGCCATGTCTGCCAGCAGCCGGTCGGCGTATTCGGTGATCTTGAAATACCACTGGGTCAGCACTCTGCGGACCACCTCGGATCCACACCGCTCGCACCTGCCGCCGATCACCTGCTCGTTGGCCAGCACCGTCTGGTCGACCGGGCACCAGTTCACGTACCCGTCACCGCGGTAGGCCAGGCCGCGCTCGTAAAACCGCAGGAACAGCCACTGAGTCCACCGGTAGTACTCCGGATCGCAGGTGGCCAGCCGCCTGGACCAGTCGAAGGACAACGCATACCGGCGGAACGATGCCGCCTGGGTTTCGATGTTGGCGTAGGTCCAGTCGGCCGGATGCGCATTGCCGCGGATCGCCGCATTCTCGGCGGGCAGCCCAAACGCGTCCCAGCCGATCGGGTGCAGCACGTTGTTGCCGCGCTGGAAAAAATAGCGCGCCATCGCGTCAGCGACCGCATATGCCTCGGCATGACCCATGTGCAGATCGCCGGACGGATACGGGAACATGTCCAGCACATATGTCCGGGGCCGGGGATCAGCCGGATCGTCGCTGGCCCGGAACAGGTCCATCGCTTCCCAGCGAGCCTGCCATTTGTCCTGGACCGAGCGCGGATCCCACCTGTCCCTGCTGCCCTGCCCGCCCGGCACCTCGTTAGGGCCCTCGGCGCCCCGCATCTCA
>OCTA010005149.1_pt1 | contig 11341 bp, 8 predicted proteins | sample 1538991 | NCBI WGS metagenome assembly OCTA01 (sample SAMEA3539302, study PRJEB22396) | soil metagenome | biome: tundra; feature: field; material: soil | place: USA | collected 2010-05 | depth 0.15 m | reverse complement strand
TGTCGCCGAGGCTGACGCCCGAGAAGGGGCATATTTCGAGGTCCTTCTGTTCGCCTGTAAGGAAGTAGCCAGCCTTGACGCTGATTTTGGCCTCGGTGAGAGAAGACTCGGCGTCCTGCACGATGAGTTGCGAGACGCGGTATTTGCAGCCGTTGTAGTAGATGAGGTTGCGAGGGCCGAATTCCCGGAGGGCGATGGTCCGCGGCCGAGAGATGAATTCGCCGGTGGAATCGCCCGCTGGCACGAAGACGCGGAGGGGTAGCCGCGTGAAGTTGTAGCCGGGGAGGAAGCCCTCGGAGGCGAAGTAGCGGTACGGATAAAACTCGGAGCGCTCCGTGCCGCCGGCAGAGCCGATATCGTTTCGCAAGAGGTTGAGCTGGCGGTTGGCCTGATCCTGATGGCGTTTGTGCTTCTTGTATTCGTCACTGCCGACGGTGAGGAGCCCGCTTTCGATGGGTTGGGTGGCGCGGGAGAGGAGGGTTCGGGCGGAACGGTAAAGGTTGCGCCAGCGATTCATGGATTTGTCCAGATTGTCGGCGATCTGGTCGAGGTTCTGATCGACCCAGGAGTCTGAATACCATGGCGCGCGAGCTTCGAGATCCTGGTGGAAGTCACGGCCTTGATTTGCGCGTAGTGTGCTGGTGTGATCTTGAGCCCTTCACGGACGCCGGGAGAGAGCGGCATGTCGGCGTTGTCGTCCACAACGAGACGCATGAGCGATGGCTGAGAGCCACCCTGCGGTTCCATGCCGGGCAGGCCGATTTCGCTGATGGCGAGGGCGTTGAGGTGGGTAAGCAGAAGTTCGCGGTTGCAGAGGTCGAGCCGTGGCGACTGGACTGCACCCGCAACCAGTTCGGCCTGATGCTGGAAGTAGTGGCGGTCATGCGGGGAGTAGCTGGAGCAGTAAGTGAAGATGAGCGCGCCCTGGCCGCTGCGGCCCGCACGGCCGGAGCGCTGGGCATAGTTCGACGGGTTGGGGGGCGCGTTGCGGAGGTGAACTACGGCGAGCCCGCCGATATCGATGCCGAGTTCCATGGTGGGGGAGCAGAATAGAGCGCTGATGGATTTGCTGCGGATCTTGGCGTGGTCGGGTTGAGTCTTCTGGTCGTCGAGGAACCAATCGGCGCGAAAGCGGTCTTCACGGTCGGCGCGGTCTTCGTTCTTAACATGGCCGGTATGGTCCTCGGCGCGAAGGCGTTTTGAAGGTGCGAAGTCGCGGTACATATCGCGGAAGAACTCGTTGGGTCGGGGGGCTTGGTCTTTATATGCCCGGCGCTTAATGGGGTCGGGCTTTACGGTTTCGCCGTCGCCGAGACGCCAGAGGACTCGGTCGATGCGGAGACGGAAGACGGGGACCTCTTCGTTCCTTTCGCTGCGAGCTGTTTGTTCGACGAGGTAATCCACGTCTTTCAGCTTGCGCATCAGTTGCAGGATGAAGTTCTTGTAGTGGTCCCCTTTGAGATCGTTGAGATCGAGTCCACGCTGCTTCGCGAAGTCTTTGAGGTACTTGCCGAGACCACTCGCGGGCCCCAGGCTCTTCGAAATCAGGCGCGCCGATTTGTGGAGCCGGTCGAAACGGATGACACAGGGTTCGCGGAGCTCTTCGGAGCGGTCGAGGGTCCAAGGGGCTCTGAGGCGTTCGCGGAATTGCTTTTCGTTCTCTTTCAGGCGGGATGGGGTGAGGAAGTTCTCGCTGTGGAGTGCGAATTCGAGGCGAAAGAAATCGAGGACGGTTTCGATGAGGCCGCGACGTTCGGAGTTGGAGAGATCGCGAAGGACTGGAACGTCGGCCCAGAGGTCTGAGTGGCTGGCGACATCATCGATGTACTGGTAGTCCACGCTGAGCAGAGCGCATTGTTCGAGATTCGGGAGGACGATGCGCCAACTGCGGCGGAGGTCGGCTACGGCGCGATAGAAGAGGAATGCCTGGAGAGCCTGTTCATAGTCACGACGTACCGGGGCGAGGATAGGTTCGGAATCGCGGTTGGCGAATTCGAGGAAAGGCAGGTCAAGAGATGTGAAGACGGACTCGCCGATGGTGGAGTAGGTGAGGGTCTGGTCCGGCGCGGCTTTCAGCGCTTTGAAAATGGCGGAACGCAACTGAACGACCTGTGCAAAGTCGTTGAAGTGGCCGGCCTGCAGGGCGGCGTCCTGCACGTTGTCGGTGAAGCTCAGGACCTTCTGGTCTTTGGCAGGATAGCCAGCGTCGTGGAGCCGGTTGAGGATGGAGAAGGCAGTGATGGTGGTGGATGTGCTGCGGCCTTCGCTGCCGAGTTTAGTGAGCTTGGTGCCTTCGTTGGTATTGGGGTCGAAGACGACACCGCCGGTGGGATCGAAAAGAAGGGGCGCCGTCATGAACCAACCCCAGAGGTTCAGACTGGCGGTGGGGGCGTCGGCATATTCCCCGTATTCGTTGAACCAGAGCTTGCGAGGGAAACGCGCGGCTTTCTTGGAGTCGGGCATCACGGGGCCGCTCTTCGGGCGGCGGAGCCACGCTTCGGGGAGATCCTGTAGATCGGTTTCTGGGTTCCAGACGTCTTCGCCGACGATGAGGTAGCCGTCTTTCTTCTGGTCCGCGCCGTCTACTTCGTCGTTCGAGCTTGCCCGGAATTCTCTGGGTTCGAGGCGGCTATTTGCGAGGGAGACGCACAGGAAGGGTTGGCCAGTGGCGCGGCTGAAGACGTTGGGGTAGATGCGTTTCTTGTTCTCGTCGTCCTGCTTATAGATGCCGGGTTCGAGGGTGATGAAGCGGTTGGATTCGTCCTGGTCGAGAGTGGTGTAGACGGAGCCAGTCTGGGCGATGAACTGGTGAAGCTTGAAGGGGAGGATGGTGTAGCGGGACCCTTTGTCCATCAGGGATTCATTGACGGAACTGATCCAGAGCAGGAGGTTGGCGAGGGTCTCTTTGCAGATTGGCTCCGGTTGGCCGGAGGCTTCGGCGAGGGCGGAAACTACGTCGCTGGTTTTGAGGGGTTTGCGCCGGATGAGCTTGCCTTCTTTCTCTTCGAGCGTGACGCGGTTTTCGAGCCAGACGGCTACGGGGTGGGACTGGAGTTCCGTTTCGGCAGCAGTGGTATCGATGCCGGCTGTGATGGCTTGTGCGAGGGCTTCGCCGCCCGGCAGGTGGCCCGAGTATTTCAGGGATCGGGTCAGCGTCTCATTCACAATTTGGGCGGAGGTGAAGCGCTTGCCGAAGATGGTGGTGGCGACTTTGGCGACCTCTTCGCGCTGGGCTTCGAGGGTACCGATGGAGACCATGGTGGCGGAGGTTCCGATACAGCCGATTTCCTGATTGCACTGCGCGCGAATGCGGCGGATGAGCATGGCGACGTCGGTGCCCTGGCGGCTGCGGTAAGTGTGGAGTTCGTCGAATACAAGGAAGCGGAGGTTGCTGTAGATGGCGTCGCGGATTTTGCGTTCCTGCAGACGGGTCAGCAGGAGTTCGAGCATCATGTAGTTGGTGAGGAGGATTTGGGGCGGGTTCTCCTGCATCTCGGCGCGGGGTCCGCTTTTTTCCTGGCCGGTGTATTGGCCGACAGTTATCGGAAAGGTCTGGCCGGTAGCATCCTCGTAGTTCTTTTTGTAGATGTTGAATTCGTTGGTTTGGGAATTGATGAGGGCGTTCATCGGGTAGACGATGATTGCCGCTACGCCTTCGGTTTTGGGTTCGGTGAGGAGCCGATGAAAGATGGAACCGATGTAGGTGAGAGATTTACCCGAGCCAGTGCCCGATGTGACGACGAAGTCTTTGCCCGCTACGCCCAGGCGGATGGCTTCGAGTTGATGGCGGTAGAGAAAGTAGCCCTTGAAGATATCTGGCATCGCGTGGTGGAGCAGGCCGGTTTGCGCGATGTCCTTAACGCTGCCGGCCTGTTCGTAGGCCGGGTTGAACTGGAGGAGCGGGTCGGGCCAGAGCTTACCTTCGGAGAGCGCCGAATCGACCTTCTTCTTGATGGCGGGATCTGCGATGTTGATGAAGCTGCAGATGTAGCTGGCGTAATCGGCCACGATCTTTGCGTGGGTGTCGAAGACGTTCATGTTCAAAACCTCTCAAGCGGGCCGGCAACACCGCAAAGTGCTGAATCTAAGAACTAAGCACAGATAGTATCATTCGTCACAAGAATTGTTCTATCCAATGATTGGTGGCCACGGTCCCGGCTGGCACGTGGCGAACCACCCTTGCCTGACGCGATCGGCGCGCGCGAGGAGTTCTGCCTGCGCGTACGTGCGAGGGCCGCGCCACGCTTGAACCGACGCTTCAATCCGCAACGGCGTAACAACGTCAGTTGGCGCCAGAGCTTCCAAAACCTGATGGTTTTCGTGGGGCTTTTGTCGGCGGCCGGATCCCTTTTTTGGAACCTCGGTCCTGAACCTTCCCAACGCCGAGGGGCTTTGGAAGGCCGGAAGCCCGTAATCGGACGACTTCGGTCCGGTCGAAGATGCGCCTCGGGCGGACAATCGCATTGCCGGTTTTCGTGCCGTGCCGGCGAGCGTATTCACCCCAACATTACCGCGGCACTGAAGAATCGTCGCCCAATTCGCGGGATGCGCGCTCATACCGTTTGACAAACTCCACGAGCCGTATCCCGATCGCGCGGCAGACATCATCCAGTTCGAGAAGATCGAGCCGACGTTCGCCCGATTCGTACTTGCTGACGACCGATTGCGGGACGCCGAGCGCGGCAGCCACGTCCTCCTGGCGCAGGCCGCGCTCCTGTCGGATTTCGCGAAGAAGAGCCAACAGGATTTGCTGCTTCTTTCGGTTGGCGCGTAGGCGTGGCCCGCTTTTCTCCATGAAACCGCGAGCATAGAGTCTTGTTGACCCGAATCCGATGATCGGATACTATGAGTTTGGCGGTCTGGAGCAGGCTGAAGTTCTTTGCGGTTCGCGGGTTCAGCGTTAGAACGTCGCGAAAAGAGGCGACTCTGAAATGGCACACCGAATCTTCACCGACAACGGCCAGGCGTCCATGATGTACGTCGGCCAAGAGCCCTGGCACGGGCTCGGAACGAAACTGGACAAGCCTGCAACGGCCGAAGAGGCAATCATCGCTGCGAATTTGGACTGGACAGTCAAAAAGGTTCCGGTCTGCGCATGGGGCGACGGCATCGTCTACCCGATTGACGACACGTTCACTGTCGTTCCCGAACGTCTGTGGGGAAAAGAAAAGTGCCCGACCTGGGGCATCGTGAAGCAGGACTATACGCTACTGCAGAACCGCGAAGCGTTCGGTTTCTTCGACGATATCGTCGGCGAAGGCGCGGCCATTTATCATACAGCAGGGGCGTTGGACGACGGACGGCGCGTGTGGATTCTCGCGAAAATGCCCGATGATATCGTCATCGCGGAGAAGGACATCACGAACAAGTTCTTGCTGCTGAGCAACTCCCACGATGGCAGCGGAAGTGTCCAGATCAAGTTCACGCCGATTCGCGTCGTCTGCCACAACACGTTGACCCAGGCCCTGCGTGAAGGGGAAGCGTCGATCCGGGTTCCGCACACTCGCGACATCAACGCGCGGCTGAAGATCGCGCGCAAGAGCCTGCAACTTATCAAGAAGACGTATGTACGGATCGCGAAGGACTTCGCTGCGTTGGCTGAGGTTCCCATGACGGACGCCACCGTCACGGCGTACCTGAAGGTGGTCTTCCCGAATCCGTCGAACCCAAAGGACCTGCGCGCCGTTGAGCGAGTTGAGCGTAGCCGGCAGACCGCACTCCGGCTTTTCACGAAAGGCAAGGGAAATGACGTGGAAGGCGTCGCCGGAACGCTCTGGGCAGCATACAACGGCGTCGCCGAGATGGTTGACCTGGGTCGGAACCGGCGGAGCCCGGACCAGCATCTGGACCACATCTGGTTTGGTAGCGGCTACGCGCTAAAGGTGCGGGCGTTCGCTATGGCGAAGAAACAAATGGCCAGAGCACATGCCCAACGACGGTAGCAGAACAGCGACCGTATGAAATATCATTGGCGGCCCCTGCTCGCCACAGCCGAACTACGCGCTCGGTGCGGCCGGTGTTGCGGCGGGAGGGGCAGGGGCCTCGCCCGCCTGTTCCTTTTTCGCGGGGGGTCGCTTGACGGCGGCCTGCTTGGCAGTCACCGACCTGCGTAGCGCCTTCTCCGTGCTCTTCACCCCCGTCTTCGGCGCGGCGCGTTCCGCCCGCTTCGCCGCCGTCGCGTTCTTCCGTATGGCTGTTTTTCCCCGCCGCTTTGGCCTTCCTCACCGCCGCCCACCGCCTCTTCGTCGCCGCGACGATCCGCGCGCGGCCCTCGGGGCTGAGGCGGCGCTTCCTTCTTGGCGGCCGTCGCCTGCGCTGGCGTCGGTGCCGTTGCAGCCTTGGCCTCCCGGGCAGCCGCCAGCGGTTCCGCTGCGCGGCAGCTACGCGCCGGCGCGCGGCGGGGAGTACGATGCGCTTGGGCGCTTCGTCGCCGCCACCGCGACCGTCCTTTCGAAGCCCGGCGGCCCGGTAATGAGAACCCGGACGCCACCCCGGGACGGATCCGCGGCAATCCAGGCTTCGAACGGCTGCGCGAGGCGCTGTCCGGCCGCCTCCACGGCCGCATCGATGCGCTCTCGCCGGATAGCGGACATTCCTTTGGAGTCGAAGACGGTCAGCGGCATCGAGGTGCGGTCACCTTGCCAACAGCGCCGGCGGCCGGTGAACCCGATTGTACGGGACGGAGTGCCGTTTCTTGGGGCCTTGCGGGGGAATGGCACGACGGGCGTTTGCCAAGGACCCATCCCGCGCCGGCTCCAGAGGTTAAACAGCAAAAACCTCGGCCATGCGCTACACTTCAACCACATAGATTCGTACCACACAGCCCCCAGGACTGTTAGCATCGAAAGCAGAGAAGACGATAGCCAGGTGCCCATGCCCTTAGTCAAGAGTATCAACTTGAGCATTGACCAGCACAGCTGGGCCAATGCTCCTGGCTTATACCAACATCCTATTCCGCCGCAGTTTGTATCACCGGCCCCGACGACCACCTTCGACTTCCTTCGTGCTCTGACATGGGTGGGTATGATGGCCGTTCCGCCGAACATCACCGGCTGGTTCCTTGCGATCCGTTGGGCCGAACTCAGGTACCTCGGTGCCGCAGATCATCGGTTCACCGCACTTCGGCTCGACCCCGCTGTTGCTGACCTGGAAACCCATTATCTTGCATCACTCAGCGACGACTGGGGCGTGGGCATTGCGCTGGAGTGGATCACCTCGAATTTTGATATCGCAAGTGTAGGCCATGGGCGCTTCTGGTGCGACTATCTGGTCAAGAAGGAAAAGACCGCCACGTACCGTCGGCCACCAGGCAAACGGGGACCTGCCAAGTGCCCTGACATCGTCGCTCATGACTCGGCCGGTCTCATGTACCTTATCGAATGCAAGGGGACCACAACCAACTCGGATTACACGACCGACCAATTCAAGAAGGCGGCATTCGATCAGAAGATAAGCGTGGAGTTTGACGACGAGTCCAAAGTCGCGCAACGCCTCGCATCCGGCGTCTTCGTCGCCCGACACGACAGTTCGGAGGGGAGCCGACTCCGGATTGCAGACCCACCACCTGAAGGGCGGGAAAGGAAGACGGCCTGCTTCGTCGAAGCGACCCCGCTTCAGATGGCCCGAGCCCTCAAAGCAGACACGATCTCGCGCGGTCTACTGGCTGCCGGCTTTATTCCTGAAGCACTCTCCCTTATGCCCGAGGCGTCGGACCGGAGTTGGAACCCTCAGGTGGAACGCTACGCCACGTTCCGATTGCATGATATTGAATGGCAGGGGCGGGTAGAACGCTTTGATCTGCCTATACCTATACGCATCGAGGATAGGGAATATCGGGCTGCGACGGTCCGGGAAGGCATCTCCACGCGCTTCCTCCGCCGTATGCGGCAACTTCCGACTTCTGATCGGGACAATGATGCACTACTCGATGCCGCGGGAATACGACTCCATCCGTTGCATGAACGAGACACTGCCAGAAGGGCTGAAGGGCTATATGGAGGCGTGAGGCACGGCGATGTTGCGATCCGCGATATCACTTTGAGTTCCGAATAGTCGGCTATTCGGAAGTTGGCCAGATACGGCGTTCGAGGTGTTCGAGGAATGAGTTCCGACGATACTCGGCACCCAGCGTCCGGAGCCGGTGGCGCAAGCCGGGGACGGTCCGCGAGAGTAGGGCTAGAATGACGAAATGACCGAGTTGGACAAGATCCTGCTAACCAGCGGGCTCACGATTATTGGGGGATGTCTGGTGTTCGTGGTCCAGCGCTTTCTCCTTGAACCGCTCAATGAGCAGAGCCGGGTACTCGGTCGGATCACCTTCGCCATGCACTACTACGGGCGCGAGTACGGCTTTCCGATCAGTCCCGAACATGCCGATCAGGCGAGCCAACAGCGCTATTGGGCGGTCGCTGACAAGCTCCGTGAACTGGGCAGTTCTCTAGCCGAGACGAGCCAGGGCATTCGGCTCTATTGGTTTTGGCTGATCCTTAGAATGACACCGCGCCGCAAAAGGATCGACGAAGCCATTGGTTTATTGACCCGGATGTCAAACTGCATGTTCGCGTTCGACTCGGAGAGTCGGGCGGAGCAGACCAGGCAGAATTCGGCCGATGCCGACACCGTCATAAAGTTGCTCGGCCTAAGGCGTTGGGGCAGGTGAGTCTCAAACGGCGTCGGGGGAAGCGCCGTCCTGAGGGCCATGGATTCCTGGCGACAAACCCCGCCGACAATTCAGTCGTCCGTCTCTTCGAACGTGTTCTGGGGGATGTCGGCCGTCGCTTCGGGCGGTTGGTACTCGGAAACAGACCGGAAACGGGCACTTAAGAAGCGCGCCCACCCCAGCCGTGCTAATCCTCGCCGCTCCCGCTATTCCGTGGCGGCGCCCTGCACGCTCACAGCGGGCGCTTCCGGCATCGTCGTCGCCGCGGCCTCCCCCCCTTGCGCCCTCCCCGCGGCCGGTCGCCTCGGCGCCGCCTTCGCCCGGCCAGCGGCCTTCCGCGGCGCGATTCGCTGGCTTTGGACTCTTGGCGATGCTTGTCCGGGCAGCGCGCTTCAGGCCCAGTTTGGCCGCCGCCCGCGTCGCTTTCTTCCGTATGGCTGATTTCCCCGCCGCTTTGGCCTTCCTCACCGCCGCCCAGCGTTTCTTGGTCGCCGCGATGATCCGCGCGCGCCCCTCGGGGATCAGGCGGCGCTCGTCTTGGCGGCCTTTTGACAGCCGAAGTGTCCCTGGCGGATGGGCAGCAGCGTGGCCCCGATCCCGGCGTTAGCGCGCGGGTACAACTGCGCGAGCGGGTAGGCCAGAGACGCACGTTCCGCGCGGGCACGCCCATCCTAATGCCAGGACTCCGGCACCGATGCCGACCACGTACCGGTGGCAATCGGATTGCCTATCGAAGGCTTAGAATCACGGGATCGGCTCCATCAGCTGCGTGGGCTTCACCCGAAGTGCATGAGCAAGTCGGACGACGTTGAGCAATCCGATGTTGCGTTCGCCGCGCTCAACCCCCCCGATATAGTTTCGGTGCAGGTCCGACAGCTCCGCGAGTCGCTCCTGAGAAAAGCCGCGCTCCATCCGCAGTTCGCGGACGCGCTTGCCGAATAACACGCGTGGGTCTGGGGTTCGCACCTGAGGTCATGGTGCCGTGCGACCACGATGAGTTCTACACACTATGAGTGTGATATAAAGAGATCCAGTGAGGCTAAACCGGAGCACGCGCGTCCCGCAGACAGAAACCCCGCGAGGCTGACCAGATTGAGGGAGCGGTGAAAAGTGTCGCTCAATAACCGGCTCGCGCCCGAACTGCGCGACTGGAGTTTCATGGCATTCAATGGCCTGCCCCCCGGGTCGGGCGTTCTTTTCGAGGAGGTCACCCTCGACGAGCGCATCGGACCGGAAGCCGTGGCGCTACTGATCGAACCGGAGCCGGGCGAACTGCTCGCAAAGAAAAGGCTCGATCTCAATCTCAAGGCCGGTATTGCTGCAACCGCCTATGGTCCTGTCCTCTTCCTGATCTGGTGGATGCCGCCCATGGTCAACGGCCGCCCTGCCGCCTTCTACGAGCAAGTCATGAACCCGTTGTATCCGCACACGGCTGAGGTCCTTCGCCGCGTGGCCGAGCAAACCCACCTCCACCTGGTCGTCACGGACATGACCGGCCGGGTTGTGACGGTTTTCGAGTACCAGAACACGTTTGGTTTCAGTGGAATCCGGGCGGGCGTAGATGCGGCACGTGTCGCATGGCGAGGGTCTTGTGACTTTTCGCGAGCCAAGCAAGCATACGAACAGGAGTACGATCTCGATAAACTGCTCGCTGGCGAGTACGACTGAATTGTCACGGATGAGCCGGGGGCATGGGAAAGCGGAGAATTGGGAAACTGAACCGGGGCAGATCACGAGATCGCGAAATCAGCGAGGTTCAAGTTTCAGTGCACGGTAGACTTGGATGAGCGAACGCTACCAATTCGATGCCAAGGATCACGTTTTTTTGCGGGCGGCCGCAACTTTGCTGAAGCAAGGTGGCTGTAGCGGAAGCCACAAAGCCCGCGCAGTTGGTCAGTGTTGCCAAACTCCAGCACGTTCTATCTCTGCTCCCCCGCATGGCGTCCGGAATCGACGTCACAGTCTCGGCGTCGTCTCCCCCCCACAACTTCGGCGAAATAGAGACATGGCATTGGTGGGAAGTCGCGGTTGAAGGGGAGCGGCTTTCCATTTCGAGCGGCGGACATTTCTTTCGGCTAAGCACCGGCGGCGATAGCTTCACCTCAATGACCTGGGCGGCCATCCCCGAAGAGGCTTCTGACCTGGACGACTACCGTGAATCCCTGTGGATGGTGCCGGATGTCCAATCGTTCCCCGACGGCGTCGCTAGTATCGACTTCGCGTCCGGAGGCTACAGAATTGAGGTCACCGACCCAGACAACCCGTTGCTCGAAGGCGATGAAGCCGCCGATGAAGTAGAGCTTGGTGCCGAAACAGATGCGCAACCGGACGAGGATGAGCCGAATGACGATGAGGCCGAAGCGCCCAGTAGTGATGATGAATCGGCTATTCAGCAGACGCTGTCCTCACCAGAAAGCGAACCAAGCAGTCCTATCGTCGAACTGTATCGGCGCGATGAGATGATCGAGGTGGGTCAGAAGGACTGGCACATGGCACTGCTAATTTTCCAGGAAATGGGCTGGCACCCGGCACACCCTCTCGAAACCTACGCCAGTCCGTTGGCTTTGATCCTGCATGACGAAGGTCAAGCTATGCAGCGGGCAGGCCGTTCTCTATTTGAGCTGATCCTAGCCCGGATATCTCATCGAGCCGGCCCCGTGAGCAAGGGCGGTGAGAGCAAGT
>OCTA010005148.1_pt1 | contig 11342 bp, 11 predicted proteins | sample 1538991 | NCBI WGS metagenome assembly OCTA01 (sample SAMEA3539302, study PRJEB22396) | soil metagenome | biome: tundra; feature: field; material: soil | place: USA | collected 2010-05 | depth 0.15 m | reverse complement strand
CCATCGGAGCATTCCTCTCTGTCCTATTGTGGGCGAAGAAAAAGGGAAATGCAAGGGGCAAGTGCGAATTAGCGTATGATGTGGGTAGTTCATGACGGCTCAAGTCCAGATTTGGATGCCCGCCATTCTGGCGCTGTTTGGCAGCCTGCTGGTGTCGACAAAAAGGTAAGCGCTCAGATTGACGGCATCGACAAAAAGCTGACGGCTCAACTCGAGGCATTGCGGGCGGAGATGCGGCAGGGCTTTTCTGAGCTGCGTCTGGATTTCCATACGGAGATTTCGGAGTTGACTCGCCGCGTCGAGCGCCTTGAAGAGCAACGCGGTCTGGTCCGCCCGTAGCGCCAACGAAGACAATGCAAGCTGCAAGTGGGTGTCGAGGCGAGTCAGTCTTGACACGGCACACTGAGAGTGGCGCACGCTTCAGCATGCCGCTTTCGGCTTCAGCCGACAGTTCCGCAGCAGGCGCGTGGCGCTGGGACACGGCGAACTGAAGTTCGCCGCGGCACGCTGAAGCGTGCGCCACGTACGAGCCTACTTCTGCAACGCCGCTCGCGTTTCGCGCAGGGTATTCGCCAGCGATTCGCGCGGTAGAGTCGTGATGATTGGCTCAATCAGCCAGCCCAGTCCAGCCGGTATGGCGCGGGTCAGCGAGATGGCTTCACACTCCACGTACACGCCGCCGTCGCGCTCCTGGAATCTCCAGTAAGAGTACAACCGCCACAGAAAGCCATCATCCTTGCCCGGCGGCAAGATGCGCTCGTCCCGCTTGCCGGCATTCTCGACTTCCGCAATGCGCGTGCTATAAGCGCGACTGTGGCAGCGGCCACCATCCAGCGGAAAGTATCGCACGTCATAGTCCGTGTCCAGGATGACGGTGATGACTTTTTGTTTCATCAGCCGCAAGTGCACCTTGAAGTCGTTTCCATGGCGGCTGATCAGGCGGGAAGCCAGCACTTCGGGCTTGTAGTTGTCTTGATTGTGGTCGTAATCCTGGATGAGCGCGAGAGTCTTTCCCAGCGTGACGCCCGGAATGAATACCGCGCCGACCCAATCGTGGATCAATCCGCCGGGAACTGCAAGGGTGTCCTGGGCGCCGCGATTCTCGATCGCCAGTTGCCCCTGGCGAACCTGAGCCACCCGCTTCGGTTCTTCATCAACCCACAGAAATTTGCCGTCCGGACGCAGGCGTTGCTCCAGGCGCGACTCGGTTTCGCGAATGTACCGCTCGAACGCCTGCACCGTTTCCGGCTTCAGCTCCACCGCCCGCGCGCCGGAAAGGGAGAGGGCACACAGGATCAACGCGGCGGCCAGTCGCAATCAGGAGTCTCCCTGGCCGCGCATGTAGATGGTCCGGGTGGGAAAGGGCATATCGATCTTTTCCTGCCGCAGGCGCTTCAGCATACGTTTCCGCAGCTCGGGGCTCACGCGGAACTGATCGGCGAATTCTTGCACGCTATACCCCAGCGTGAAGCGCAGCGACCAATCGCCGAAGCCGGGATCGAAGCTCACGCTGGGCACCGGCTCGGCCAGCATGCCGGGGATTTCGCGCGCGGCGGCCTGGGCTTCTTCGAGCAGCACGCGCTCCACCCGATCGGGGTCGCAGTCATGGGATACGCCGATCTGAATCGACACTCCCACACGCTTATCCGGCAAATAGAAATTGGTGACGATGGCCTGCCCCAGCTTGCTATTCGGAATGATGATCATGTTGCTGGCCAGCGCCCGGATGGTAGTGCTGCGCCAGCCGATATCGGTGACGTAACCTTCCTCGCCCGTGTTGAGGCGGATGTAATCGCCCAGCCGGACCTGGCCGGCAACGGCAACATAAAAGCCCGCGAACAGGTTTGAGAGAGTATCCTGCAGCGCCAGCGCCACGGCCAGGCCGCCGACTCCCAGAGCCGTCAGAATCGGTGTGATCGAGACGCCCCAGAGGTTGAGCAACACTAACAGACCGAGGATCACCACCGCGAGTTGCGCGAGCGTTTGCGTCAGCGTGGTGACGGGCAGGGCGCCCGGAATACCGCTGCCGTGGAACCTGATGAGGCCGCCAGCCAGGCGCGAGCCGATGATGGTGAGCGACAGGATCCACAGCGCCAGCAAGCCGCGGCCGATCCACAGCGTCGCCCGCGGGTGCAAGTCCGACGATTGCATGGCCAGGTGCGTGCCGAGGATCAGCACCCAGATCATGAACGGACCCTTCAGAGCATTGACGACGATCTGGGCGGTGGGCCCTTTGCTGCGCGCCGCCCAGGGGCGCAACAGGCGCACCATCAGGCGTTTGGCGGCGTAACCGACTACCAGCGTCAGCGCCAGGACGCAAAAGGGGACGATCAATTGCTCCCAGTGTCGCGCCAGAAAGTGTTGCACTGCGGGCATTCCGCTCATCTCAGCTTCCATCATACCCGCGCGCGCGCTTTGAACTGCACGCGCCAAGGTTATAGTGCGTCAATCGTTTGTGCGGCCATTTCCCATTCTGCTGGCTTTGGCGCTGGCCACCAGCGTGTGGGCCTCGGAGGCCTTCAGGCTCTACAAGGAAGGACACAAGGCCGAGAAAGCCGGCCAAGTGGCGCGCGCTTATCTGTTGTACTCGGAGGCTGCGGCGTTGGAGCCGAACAACCACCTGTATTGGTCGCGCAGCCTCGCTTTGCAGACGCGGGCGGCGTTGGAGTCCAAGGTGATGCCGCAGGTTGCGGCGCAGGTGGACGGGGATGCCGCGCCGGAGCCGGAAGAAGCGCCGCTGCCGGCCGTCACCGCACTCGACCTGGCGGAGGCGCGCAAACCCCTGCCTCCCGCCAAACTGAACGCCGAACCGATTCGCAAGGATTTTAACCTTCGCGCCGACGCCAAGGCTCTGTTCGAAACCGTGGCGCACGCCTACGGGCTGGATTGCGTCTTCGATGGAGACTACCACGCTACCCAAACGATCCACTTTCAAATGGACCAGGCCGATTACCGCGAAGCTTTGCACGCGTTGGAGGCAGTGACCGGCTCGTTTCTGGTGCCGATCTCCGATCGCCTCTTCATGGTGGTGAAGGATACTGCCCAAAAGCGGAAAGAGGAGGAGCCATACGCGGCCGTGATTGTTCGGCTGCCGGAGCCTACCACGCAGCAGGATCTGACCGCCATGATCACCGCCGTGCAACAGGCTTGCGGCATCCAGAAGGTCGCCTGGGATAGCCACGCTAACATCGTGTTGATGCGGGATGCCGTGTCGAAGGTCCTGCCGGCGCGGCAGCTTTTCCAAGACCTGCTTTATCCCCGCGCGCAGGTCTTGGTGGAAATGGACTTCCTGGAGGTGACCAATAGCAAGGAGCTGAACTATGGCCTGCCGCTGCCGGGTTCGTTCCCGCTGGCGTCTTTCAGCACGTTCATGAATAACGTGCCGCAGCTCGCGTCGAACATCTCCAGCATGCTGCGTTTCGGCGCCGGGGCGGCTCTGATTGGAATAGGCGTCGCGAATCTGCAATTGGTGGCGTCGCTGACGCGTTCCGACAGTAAAATGCTGTTGCACGCCAGTGTGCGCTCCGTGGACGGCCAGCCGGCCAGCATCCACGTCGGTCAAAAATACCCCATTACGACCGGCTCTTTTGGCGGCACGTTGAGTCTCAGTGGATCGAGCTTCACGCCGCCGCCTTCCTTCACCTTTGAAGACCTGGGCCTTTCACTGAAGGCCACGCCGCACGTGCACGGCACGGAGGAAGTGACGCTGACGGTGGAAGCCGAATTCAAGGTGCTCGGCGGCACGGCTCTAAACGGTATTCCGGTCATCTCAAACCGGTCCCTGAAGTCGGACGTGACACTCAAGATGGGGGAGTGGGCGGTGGTGGCGGGACTGATCGACGATGAAGATGCCCGCACCATTGCAGGCATTGCGGGGCTGGCCGGCATCCCGGTGATCGGACCGCTGACGCGCTCCACGACTCGCAACACAAGCGCGGACCAGGTGCTGATCCTGCTGCGGCCCACGCTGCTGACCCAGCCGCCGGACAATTCGTTGACTCACGTTTTTCGGATGGGCGCCGAAATGCGGCCGCTGACGCCGTTGTAAGAGAAGACAGAAGACGGACGCCGTTATTCCGATTTCTGACTCCTGACTCCTGATCTGTGACTTCCAGTTAAGCCGTTTATTTTCAATATCCGCTGCCTCCGCAAAAATGCGGTCGCAGGCAGTGTGCTGTTCGACGCCGCGCGATCTAGTCACAGCTTGTTCAATCCGGCGCCGCCGGTGGCAGGGCTGACTTCTGTCTCACCGCCTCTGACACTTCGCGCAATAGTGGGTGCCCCGTTGCGCGACCAGCGTTCGCCGGATGGGCGCGCCGCAAGTCACGCACGGCTCGCCGGTGCGCTGGTAAACGCGGTGCTCGAACTGGAAAAAGCCGCGGCGGCCTTCGCCATCCACGTAGTCGGAAATCGAGGAGCCGCCTTTCTCGATGGCCTGCGTTAAAACCTCCACCATGGCCCCGTGCAGCCGTTTGACGCGCTCCGGGCGCAACCTGGCGCCGATCGCCAGCGGATGAATGCCCGCCCGGAACAGCGCCTCGTCGGCGTAGATGTTGCCCACGCCACGGACGAAGTGCTGATCCAACAACACGGATTTGATGCGCGCCTTGCGGCGCTTGAGCCGTGCGGCGAACTCCGCGATGGTCACCTCCAGAGGTTCCGGACCGAGCTTCTCCAGGCGGGCCGGCAATCCGCGGCTGACCTCGATCTTCCCAAACTGGCGTTGGTCTTCGTAGCGCAGTACACCCCGGTCGAGGTTCACGACCGCATGCGTGTGGCGTCCGGGCGTGCCGCCTAACAGGAGCTTGCCGGTCATGCCGAGGTGCACCGTCAGGCAGTCCCCGGCATCCAGCTCGATGACGATGAACTTGCCGCGCCGCCGGATGCCGCGAATGCGCCGCCCGGCCAACGCCGCGCTCATCTGGTCGGGATCGCCGCGCAGGATGCGCTGGCAGGTGAACTCGGCGGAGACGATACGCCGGCCGACGATGCGGGCGATCGACCGGACTACCGTTTCGACCTCGGGAAGCTCAGGCACGTTCTGGCACTTCGAGCAGGATGTCGTCGCCTTCCACTTCGACCGCGTAAGTGGGAACCTTCTGGCTGGGATCGAAGTCGTTGGCGCCGGTTTGGCAATCCCATTCCCAGGCGTGCCAGGGGCAAACGACATGATTGCCGTGCAGGGCGCCCTGCCCCAACGGTCCGCCACGGTGCAGGCACGTGCCGCCGAGTGCTGTGACGCGCCCGCCGACGTTGCAAAGGGCATACGTATCGTTGCCCACCGTGACCTCGGTAACCGAATCGGCGGGCAGTTGCGAGAGACTAGCGACTTTGACGAGTGACATGGCTTAGATCACGCTCAGACCATTTTACTCAACTGCTGGGCGGCAATCAGGACGGGATCCCACACCGTGGCGAAAGGCGGCGCATAGGCGAGGTCCAACTGCTCCAGATCCTCGACGCGCATGCGATTGTGGAGGGCCGTGGCGATCACGTTGATGCGCCCTTCGACGCCGTCTTCGCCCCACACCGATCCGCCCAGCAGGCGGCGCGTTGCGGCGTCCGCCACCAGTTCCACCGTGATGGGCTTGCCGCCGAAATAGGCGGGACGGCTGGGGGCGGCGATGCGCGCGGCAACCGGCGAGAATCCTTCGCGCCGCGCCTGCTCCACGGACAGGCCGCTGAACGCCACGCCCATGCCGAAGATATTCAAGATGGCGGTGCCCACGACCCCGCCGAATCGCTCGCGCCGGCCGGCTGCGTTGGCGCCCGCCACGCGGCCCATCTTGTTGGCGGTGGTCCCCAACGGAATGTACGCCGGCCGTCCCGTGACGAGGTGCGGCGCTTCCGCGCAATCGCCCGCGGCGAAGACGCCCGGCAGGTTGGTCTCCATGTGCTCATCCACCCGAATCGCGCCGGTGCGCCCCACTTCCACGCCGCCTTCCACCGCGATCTCGACGTTGGGCCGCAGCCCGGTAGCCAGGATCACCAGCTCGCGGCGCTCCACCGCTGAGATGCGCGTGTTCAATTGCAGCTCCACACGGAAGCGCTCCAGCCGCTCGCGCACGGCCTTGGTCAACTCGGCGTCTCCCCGGCCCAGCACGTGCGGGCCCTGCTCGACGACGGCGACCGCCATACCATTGCGCCGCAGCGCGTCCGCCGCCTCCAGCCCGATGTACCCCGCGCCGACGACCACGGCTTGCTTGGGCTGCTTGTCGCACAGGTATGCCTTTAGGCGTTCCGCGTCTTCGAGCGTATGCAGCGTGAAGACGTGCGGCGGCAGCGTGGCGCCTTCGAAATCCTTAGTGCGCGGCCGCGCGCCGGTGGCGATCACGAGGCGATCATAGTGCACGCGCTCGCCGCCATCCAGTGTGACCTCACGGCGCGGGTGCGAGATGGAAACCACGCGCGCGCCCGTGCGCACCGCGATGTTGCGCTCCTTGCGGAAATACTCGGGCGTGTGGACGATGAGTTCTTCGGCGCGACGCACACGTCCTTCAAGATAATACGGCAGACCGCACGCGCCATAGGAGATGTCCGCGCCCTTTTCCAGGACCACGATTTCGAGACTGGGATCAATGCGGCGCGCGCGGGCGGCGGCGCTCAGGCCCGCAGCCACGCCGCCAATCACGAGCAGCCGCATGCGCCGGCTATCCCTCTTTCTTCATCTGTTCGACGAAGCTCAGGATATCGAACGCCTTGATGGCGCGGTCCGGGAAGAAGCTGTTCACGGCGTCCTGCTCATCGGTGAACAAATCGAACACCGTGGCGAGCTTGGTCATGACCAGGAGTTCGATATTGCGGCGGTTCAGGTTCTCCAGCTTCAGCGCGCCGCCCGCCTTGCGCTGGCTGGTCGCGCACATGACGAGCGCGCCCAAGCCGGTGCTGTCGATGTAGTCCACGTGGAGCAGATTGAGGATGATATTTTTCGATCCGGCGGCTGTCACCGCCGCCACTTTCTCGCGCAACGCGCTGGCCTCCTGGCCCACGGTGATGCGGCCCTTGAAATCCAGAATCACGATGCCTTCGTGCTCGCGCTGCTGGATTTCGTGGCTCATGTCAGACGGTCATCTTGAAGCCGACCATGGCTTCGACTTCCTCGATGGCAACCATTTCGATGGCATCCCACGGGCAGCCGTCCAGGAAGGCGCCGTCCGGCCCCTTGCTGGTGCACTTCTTGCAGCCGATGCAGAGCACGGGGTCCACGTCGATGCGGCCAAAGGGCGGATGATCCTCGTCGGGCACCCAATACATGCAATCGGCGACGGGGCAATACGGCACGCAGGCCGGCGAACCGGCGCAGCCCGTGCAGCATTCGGTGATGATGGCAAGTTCCTTGGGCCGCTTTTTGCGCGGGGTGGCGATGCCCTCCGACTTGGGCTCCATCTTGACGACAGCAACGGCGGACATGCAGGAATTATGACATAAACGGAGGGGTTGGTGGGATAGCCGGGGCTGGCGGACCTTCCACTTCGAGACACAGCTCGACCGCTTCGCGAATCCGCTCGATCGCTTCGTCCAGGGATCGCCCCTGTGTATGGCATCCGGGGATCTGTGGGATGGAGGCGACGTAGTAGCCATCCTCATCGCGCTCGATGACGACGTCAAATTGGTGCTGCAATTGGTTCCCTTGGCCTTTATTATAGACCGCTGACCGCTTGGCCAATCGACACTCCGACGGCCGCCGCTTGTCCGGTTTGCTGTCAAACCAGCCACGTCGATTCGTACACACTGGCCAGCGAGGATCGATGTAGCGCGTGCCTTAATGCCGGCGGCCGGTTATGGTCTTCTCATCAGCAGCCGCCGCACGGGTCAAGATGCGTAAACACGTTCCTCGGGAACGGGCTCGGCCTTATCACCGACCACAGGCTGTGGGGTAAGCGGCCGTGCCGGTCCCCGGTCCAGGCGGTTGTTCGTTGACTTCAGTGCGGCCCACGGCAGCCGCACCTATGCCGAGATATACTACATTGAGCGGACCTACAGCGCAATCTACCTTTGGTTTGCTTACCAAGGCATGGAGCATCCCAGCGATCCCGTGACGTGGCTCTTCGGTGACGCGGTCGAGCGCCGTATCCGATTCGAGCAATCCAATGATCGCGCGATGCCTTCGCACTTATGCAGGCACCTGTCGGGCGAAAGGCTGCGGTTGAGGTGGGCGGAATGGATTGGAGCGTACCGACAATCCCTCCTGAACCCGGCGGATGCAGTCTCGAAGGCTGCTGAGGACCTCCAGATCCAGTGCAGAGATTTCGATCGCAATCTACTCGACGTCCTTGCAGAAATCCTCGCCGTTGTACGACTCACGGCCCTTGGTGCCTCCGACTTCACAGCCCTCCTAGCACGGACGGCCCCTGAACGTCCACGCGACAACAGTACACCCGACTTTACCTGTATCTTAGGCGGGCGCAAAGCTGTGGTCGAAGTCAAAAACCTCCGAGAGCACCGGTTCGCAGAGAAGGTCATGCTGGAAGCCTATTTGGATGCGTCCGTAAGAAGTGGAATGAAGCCGCGCTTCGCTCTCGTGATGCTCCCATGCGATCGTGATGCCCTCGGCCGAAATGACGAGGGTGAAGAGGAAATCCGGAATCTCGTGGCAACGATTGATGAATTTGAGCCACGGGTCGATCACACTGTCCAGCTCCCCACTGGGAGAGTCGTCCGTTTCAGGTTGGAAGAGGGCGGAGATTCTAGGGACGAAAGTGCGATCACCCTAGATGATCTACGTAAAGACGAGATTCTCGGCGCGGAAATACGGCACAAGATTCAACGAACCGCGCGAGGGGCACTTAAGCGGCTTCATTCTGATTCCGTTCACAATGTTGAGCGCCGCGTACTGGCTTTGCGCTGGGAGTTACCTTTCTATGACATGCTACGGCCGTCCGGAATTGCCGAACTACTTCGCTCAGATCTCGAATCAGTCTTAGCCTTGGGAGATAATCCGATCGAGGTCCTGATCTTCTCCGATTTCGGTGTTGAGCTTAATACCGTTCGAAGCTAGCGATGTCGCAAGGTCCGCGAATGAAAGAGTGGAAACCAGATCCCCACTGCTATTCGGCACGGAACAGCCGCAGGGTGAGCTGAAATTCTCCCGCACTGGCATCGTCGTGCCATCTGGAGAGCTGTTTTGGCGGGAGGGAGTGGCCCACCTTCGATAGGTCTCTCGCGAGTAGTCGCGAAGCGTTTGCCAACCTCCTACGCGATTGACGGTCGGATTACGGGTGATCCCGAGCCAACCCCGTTTCGAAGCACCGGCGCCCGACGTTCCGGATGACCGTCCAGTCGCAGACGAGACGTATTCTTCATTCCGAGACCGAACGATCAGTTGCCGAACAGAATGGCTAATGCTGCGTTCATAATTCCAGGTAGGGTGCAGTAATCGACGTGAGAAGGTTCGCGGTTCTCTGTCGGCATACCACTGAATTGCTGGGCGTGAAGGGCAATCCCGTTCAGTTAGCGACTTTTGAGGTGGAGTATAAGCTATCATCGGTGGGTAGATGCACAGGGGTTCCCGATTAGATCCGGACACAACGATGGGTGGGCCGCACGGCCAGTTTCCGTCGACACAGCTTTCGCTGCTGGAGGCTGCCAGCTCCGGCGCCGCTCTGCCGAACGAGGCGCTGGAACGCGTGAGCGCGCTGTATTGGAAACCGGTCTATCGCTTCATCCGCGTCAAATTCCGCAAGAACAACGAGGACGCGAAAGACCTGACCCAGAGCTTCTTCGCCACCGCCTTGCAACGCGATTTTTTCGCGCGCTTCGATCCGGCGAAAGCGTCGTTCCGCACCTACGTCCGCATGGCCGTCGAACGGTTCGCCGCCAACGAGCACGCCGCCGCGAACCGGCAAAAGCGGGGAGGCGGCATCGAGTTCGAGCAGGTCGAGGAGCAGGCCGCCACCGCCGAATCGCCCGAAGACGTCTTCGAGCGCGAGTGGCAACGCCAGTTATTCGCGCTGGCCCTTGACGACTTGCGCGCCCACTGTGAAGCATCCGGCAAGCAAGTCCAATTTGAAATCTTCGAAGCCTACGACCTGGCCGGCGGCGATCGGCCGTCTTACTCCGACCTGGCGGCGCGACATGGCATCGCCGAAACCTCCGTGACCAACTATCTGGCGTGGGCGCGCCGCATGCTGCGCCAGTTTGTGACCGAACGGCTGCGCGGCGTGACGGCGGGCGAGCGCGACCTGCGCGACGAGATGCGGCGGCTATGGACCTGAGTGACTCCGTCCTCGACCATCTGCGCCACGTGGCGGCGCTGCCCGACCTCACTGGCACCCGCTACGAATTGGAATCCGAGATTGGGCGCGGCGGGATGGGCGTGGTTTATGCGGCGCGCGACCGCCAGCTCGACCGGCGCGTGGCGCTCAAGGTCCTGGACTCCGCACTGGCCGGTGAAGCGCAGCTCATCGCGCGCCTGGAACATCCCGCCATCGTGCCCATATATGAGACCGGCACACTGCCCGACGGACGGGCATTCTACGCGATGAAGTTGGTGGCCGGCGCGCGGCTCGACCATTACCTCGACGGCGCTCCCTCGCTGGGCGAGCGCCTGCGGGTAATCCGGCGCATCGCAGAAGCGTTGGCGTTTGCCCACGCGCGCGGCGTCATCCATCGCGACCTCAAGCCGCAGAACGTGATGGTGGGCGAGTTCGGCGAGGTCTACGTCATGGATTGGGGCGTGGAGGCCGTGGCGGGCACGCCCGCGTTTCGCGCCCCGGATACGCGCCTGGATCAACGTTCCGATATCTACGCGCTGGGCGCGATGTTGCGGTTCATGCTTCCGGCATCCGGACCGCCCGCGCTGCGCGCCATTGCGGACAAGGCCATGCACGTGGACCCGGCCGCCCGTTATCCGGACGCTCTGGCGTTTCTTGCGGATATCGAGCGCTTCCAGGAAGGACTGGCCGTGGAGGCTTGGTCCGAACCGCTGTGGCATCGACTGCGCAGGTTTGCGTCGCGCAATGCCGTCCTGCTCTGGCTGCTGGCGGCCTATGCCGGCGTCAAGTTTCTGCTGTTTTTTCTGCGAAACCTTTAAAGGAACTTCCGGCAGCGCGGAATACCATATTGGGAGGAAGAAACGATGAATAAGATTCTGGCTGGATTGCTGTTCGGGTTAGCCCTGGGGGCCATTGACGGCGCGACCGCGTGGTTCTATCCGGAAACGCACTCTGTGATCGGGGGCATCCTGGTGGGGTCGTCGATTAAAGGCATGCTGGTGGGCCTGTTCTGCGGGTGGTTTGCGCGCAGGGTGCAATCCATGAAATGGGGGATCGTGCTGGGCGCGGCGCTGGGGCTGTTGTTCGCGTTTCTGGTGGCGCTCATGCAGCACGAGCACTACCTGGAGA
>OCTA010005147.1_pt1 | contig 11345 bp, 3 predicted proteins | sample 1538991 | NCBI WGS metagenome assembly OCTA01 (sample SAMEA3539302, study PRJEB22396) | soil metagenome | biome: tundra; feature: field; material: soil | place: USA | collected 2010-05 | depth 0.15 m | reverse complement strand
CCGCCGCCCCCGCCTCCGCCGCCGCCTCCGGAGGCGTCGCCGACCGAGATGAAGCCTTGCGCGCTCCCGTGGACTTTGCCGCTCACGTCTTCGACTTCGAGGGTGACCGGGCAGCTGCCGCCGCCGCAGCGCGAAGTGAACGCGTGTTCTACCTTGTGTGTGACGCTCGATTTGGTGGCGGCTTCTTCTTCGACCACCGGGGCGCTGCCGTCGCCGAAGCTCCACGTGTACTTCAGGTGGGGGGCAGCTTCATTGTCGTCGGTGACGGTGGCTTCGATGGAGGTCTTTTCGCCGACCAGGACCGAACCGTGCGGGAGGATCTTCACCTTCGGCGGCGACGGTGTGGCGGTGAGCGTCTGCGCGGCTTTGACCGTGATCGGCGCGCTGCCGAGATTGTCCGTTTCCACCGTCTCGGTGATTTCGTACTGGCCTACGCGCGTGAATTCATGAGCGAGCGTCGGCGTCGCGAACTGGTAGCCGGTCGTGAGTTCTTCGGTCACTTTTTCACCGCTGTTGGGCGTGAACACGAGCTTCCATCTCGTGCTCTTGGCGTTGGCTCCGGCGACGTTCGAGGCGATCGTCGTGAGCTTCCCGGTTTCCACTTTCGTCGCGTTCTTTTCTTCTCCCACTTCCACCACGGGAGGGGATGCGGTTGCATGCCCGCACGCTTCCGCTTCGAGGCCCGGGCCGAACGCGAACAGTTCGACGTGTGAGCCTTCCAGCGCTGAGGTGGCGTCGAACACGAGCACCTGTTCACCAGTGCCAGCCGCGACGAGCGGCTCCACGCTTGCGATCGGGATGATGCACTTTTCCTGTTTGGACACGGAGTTCTGGCCGGCCGTCCAGCCGCGCTCGGTCACTTCGGCGGTTTCGCCGTGTTCGACGTAGTTGAGGACCAGGACGCCCGACTCGTTCTGTTCGCCGGCGATCGTGGCGGTCAGATAGATCCTGCCTTCGCCGCTGCCGAACGACGCGAATGACATCGTGCCCGCCTGCTGTTCCTGGCCGGCGGTCGTGATCAGGCTCTGCCCTGCTCCCATCCTGAAGATGCGCTTGGGGAGGCTGGCGACTTCCTTGAAGCCTTCTTCACCCGTCGTCGGCGTCGGGATTTCCCAGATTTCGTTTTCCCCTTCGGCATACACCCTGCCGAGGGGAGTGGCGATCGGCGAGCGGGGCTGTTCAACGCCCTTTTCTCCGCAGGGTTTTTCTCCAGAGGAGGCCTTTTCTTCGGCGGAGGGTTCAGCCCCATCCAGGCAGTTGCCCTGGTCGATGTAGCGTGGGCCCAGGGTGCCGCTCGCGGTGCCGCTCGTGTGGACCCGCTCCACCGCGGCGCGAAGCTGTTCTTCTCCGGAGCCCTTGAGGGTGGATTCGTCCTGCTGAGCGAGGATCACCACGTCGTGGGTCTTCCGGTCGACGGCGATCCCCGCGGGATCGAGGAGCGCCGCTTTCGGTTCTTCCGAGAGCGGCTTGAGCTCGCCGGCTTCTTTCGTGAGCTGAGCCTTTTCCTTCAGTTCTTGTTTGGCGTTTTCTTCGGTCGAAAGCGACCAGATCGTGTCGGCGGCTTTCAGTTCAGGGTCGAGCACGGCGGTTTCTTCTTCTCCCGGCCGCGTCTCGTCGACGAGCACGTACAGTCGGTTGCTGGCGGCGTCGATCGCGATTCCGCCGAGTTCCGCGGCCGTGCTGACGGTGAGGGCGAAGCGGCTTTCGGCGAGGAATTTCCCTTCCGGCCCGAACTTCTGGATACGGGCGAAGTTGTGGATGCCTTCGAAGAATTCGTCGGCGATGAATAGGTCGCCGTTGTTGGGGTCGATCGCGAAGTTGTGATCGGTGTGGGGGCTCACCTGCCCGTGTTTGCCTTCGGTTCCCGCTTGGATCAGCCCCGTGCCCACGCGCCCCAGGCCTCCGTACAGCGATTCGGCGCGGGCGCGCGCGGCGCCGAGCGCGCCGAGCAGCAGCAGCGCGCCGAGGAGTGCGGGCAGCAGACTGCGGGCTGAGAGGTGGCGGGCGTCCATGGTTCTGATTCCGTCAACGGGAAGGCTCGCCGATCGGAGCCGTTGCCGTGTTTCCAAGCGGTGAACAGAGCGCGAAAGCACGCCCGTCAGCGCCGTCGACGGGGATCGGATGTCACCTGCCGCTGCCGGCGCGCGCTGGAGACCGTGGCGTGAGCCACGCGCAGCTCCCGTCCTCCCCGCCGGGGACGGCGGCGGACCGCCGCGCCGGCGAGCGCCGCCAGGAGCACCATCCCCAGCACGTAGCCGGGTGCCGGCTCGTGTTCGGAGGGTCGGTAGGCGACCGCCTGGTTGGAGACGGACTCGGTGGCTTCCTCCTCCTCTTCTTCTCTTTCGGCGGCCTCGATCGGCGAGGTGACCGCAGAGGTGCCGGACGGTGGCGTGGGTCGTGCGGGGGTCGGGATCGGCGGCGGCAGGAACGCGAGCAGCGGCGCGGGCAGCGCGAGCAGCGGGACGAAGGGCGGGATTACCGCGGGGGGGGGCGCGGGCGCCGGCGCCGGCGGCGAGAGGAGCGGCGGCGCGAGCAGCGGCACCGGCGGCGATGCCGCTGCCGGAGTTGCCCCGGCCGGCGTGGGCTGGGTCGGGGGCGGGGGCGGAGGCGGTGCCGGCGCCGTCTGCTGCTGGGAGGCGAGGTGTTCTTTCAGCGGCTGGGTGCCGCACGGCTGGCGGACGCTGCCGGCCTGGATGGTGACCGGGAGCGAGGCCGACAGCCCGCCGGCGCTGATGGTCACGATCGTGGTGCCCGCGTTGTATGCACAGAACAGGCCCGACTGCGGATCTGGGATCGGTTCCCCTTTGGCGTTCTGGAGCACCGCGCGTGGGTCGACCGAGGCCGTGTTGGGCTCGACGAAGTTCCCGATGTCCGTGCGCGAGGAGCTGAAGGAGTACTCGGGCAGCAGCGCGGTGGCGCATTCGCCGACGCAGATCGAGGGGATCGGAATGTAGGGGTCGATTTGGCACGGTGCGCCGTTGCCGCTGGCTTCGGCGAGGCAACCCGCGCGCGGTCGGCGGGCGAGGCCCGCGAACAGCGCCGCCTCGCTGCGGCGCAGCAGCGTCCCGTCCTTCGCTTCCATCGCGAGCTCGCCGATCACCGGAATCAGCCGCGGGGTGATGACTTCCGCACGGTTGCTTGATCCGTTGCGGGTGGCGACGTTCACCTGCGCGAGGAGGATGCCGCTCGCGCCGTGGAAGTCGCCGCGCTGCTCGTTGGCGGCTTCGACGTAGCCAAGCGTCCCCGAGCCGAAGCTTTCGATCGATTCGCCGCCGTCGCGCAGGGGCTTGCGTACGTTTTCTTGGGCAGCGTCGTAGAAGTAGGCCGACGCGGAGTCGCAGGGCGATCGTTCGTTGCACAGCGATCCTGTCCGGCTGCCGGTGACGAGCGTCTTCGCGAGTTCTCCCGCCCGCGCATCGCCGGCGTTCATCTCGGCGGCGATGTCGGCCGCACCGAGCGCGATCGCGGGTTCTCTTGCTTCCTTTGCGGAGCGCAGCTCGCCTTCGAGCCAGCCCAGCTGCGCATCGCTGACTTCGCCAGAGGTGTCGTCCAGCACGATCACGCGCACGGCGCCACCCGCACCGGTGGACGCGAAGGCGTAGTAGGCCGCCTGGCAGTTGACCGTGTCGGCGCAGTTCGCGGCCGAGCCGTTTCCTGCCGTGGGCCCCGCCTGGGGAAAGGGGGCGGCGAAAGCCTGCTCGAACCCTGCCTCGGTTCCTTCGCGTTCCGGGCGCGCGTCGAGGTCCTGCGGCGCGGCGGCCACGAACGGCGGCACCGACCCCGAGGCGAGGATCGAGGCGGTCTGGGCGATCTCCTTGGTGAAGGGGATGGCGATCGATCGGTGTCCGCTCACCTGTCCTTCGGTGACGCTCGGACCGGTGTAGAGGAACGCCCGCACGCCGATCTTGCTCGCGAGCGCGACCGCCGAGGCGAGCCATGTCTGGGGACCAACGCCTGCGAGCGACCGGCTGGCGCACGGCGCGACGCATTCGGCATGGCCGCCGACTGCGAAGGTCGCGTATCCCGCGGGAGGCGAGGGCGAGGTGCCACCGCCTGTGGGAGCTGGTGGGCGCAGGGGTACGACCGCTTGACCAGCGACCGTGGGGGCCACCCCATCGGCGGGATAGCGCTCGACGTCGGCGGTCTCCAGGCGTTCTTCCGTTTCGTCGAGCTCGCCGCCCACGACCCAACCCTGCCCTCCCGCCGGATCGACTAGCACCGCGAAGATCGGGTCCGGCCGGTAGGGCAGGTCCTGGCGCTGGTAGCCGCCGGGCTGGGGCCCGACCGTGTTCAGTTCGTGGCCCTCGTCGCTCCAGCCGCCAGCCGTCTGGCGCAGCACGTCGCCACTTTCCACGCCGGCGGAGGGCGATAGCGGTCCATGGAAGTTGGGAGGGGCGCCGGGCGGCTGGGGTTGTATTTCGGTCTGGCTGCCCCCCACGCCGCCTCCGGTCGCGACCGCGCGCAGCGCGCCCCCTTCGCGGAACAGCGCGAGCGCGCCGGCGGGGCCCGGCAGGGGCGTGGGCGTCGGCTTCCACTGAGCACCCGCCGATTCACGCTCGTACACGCGGGCGCCTTCGGGGCCGCCGGTGGTGACGAACGCGGCGCCCCCGTCGGGCAGCCCCGCAACGGCCTCCGGCACCGCGCTGCCCGCCAGGGCGGAGGCTTCCGGATCGAGCCGCCAGCCCGACCCGTCGTTGACGATGAGACCGCCCACGTTGCGGTTTTCGGCGGCGTTGGACTGCTCGCGGTAGGCGACGATCGCCTCCGATCCCGAGAATGCGATCGAGATGAACGAGGCTCCCTGCACCTGGGCGGGCAGTTCGCCTTCCTGGACCCAGCTCTTGCCGTGACGGAGGAGCACGCCGCCGAGACCGACGACGCTCGACCCGACGGCGTACCCGCGCGCCGGGTTGCCCGGGTCGAAGGCGACCCCGAGCAGGTCGCCGCGGAAGTTCAGCGGCGTGGCCGGATCGCGTTCCCACAGGCCGGTCTCGCCGCGCCAGAGCCACATCGCGCCTTCGTCGCCGACCGCATAGGCGCGCGTCGACGTGGGCCAGGCGACCGCGCGAAGACGCGGCGTCTGGACTCGTCCGCCTGAGCCGAAGAGGCTTTCCGGGAGCCATCCCTCGCCGGGCTTGTAGCGCGCGACGGCGCCCCGTTCGCCTACGGCGAGCGCTTCGCTGGAAAGCGATCCCACCGGCGCGCCGGGCTGCGGCGCGATCGCGAACAGGGGGTGGCGGAACGGCGCCGGCCAGGGCGTCAGCTTGCTCGGCGCCAGGCTCGTCGTTAGGTGGACCGGCACGCCCGCCACGCCCAGCCACCCCTCTGTCGGGCTGGAGAACGCGGCGCCGAGCGCGGCTCCAGGGTCGTCTTCCGCTCTTTCGCCCGCGCCGAGCGATAGGACGGTCTTGAATGTCTCGCCTTCCAGACGCAGGCTCACCCCCCCGGGCAGCCCGGTTATCACGCGCTGGCCGTAGGCGCTGCCGCCGCTCCAGGCGAAGCTGCGCGTGTAGGCGCTGGGCAGGGCTTCGGGCAGTTCGTGCTTGCACTTCGACGCGCCGGCCGGGAGCGCGCACCAGCTCGTCTGGATCACACCGCCGGCCGACCCTTCCGGCTTGAAGAAGAGCGTGGCGGACGGAGTGCCGGCGCCATGGACGTCTGCGCGTTCGCCGTCGATCCAGACGCCCTCGCTGGTAACCGTCAGCAGCTGCGCCCTGACGGTCGGGGGCTGGCCGACACCGGCGACCGTGAACGGCGCCGGTTCGCCCGATTCCAGCGGAACGGTCAGGGGATGCAATTCGCCGTCGCCGGACCCCGCGGAGAGCTTCACCGGCTTCCAGCTCCAGTGACCCGATTCTTCCACGCGGCGGAACAGCGCCACGGCGCCCGCCGGGTAGGAGGAGCCGGACGCGAGCTGTCCGAGCAGCCATGCGTTCCCGGGCGAGCTCGCGCCGATCCCGAGCACGCGGAATTCTCCTGCGCTCGCGGCGGGGATCGCGATCGGCTCGCTCGTCCACTTGCCGGCGCCCCAGTGCAGGACCTGGCTCTCGACGCCCGCGGCCGAGGCGACCGGCACGACGAGCGCCCCGGCCGCCCCGCCGGCTTCATCGAGCGGGGCGATCAGCGGCGCGCGAACCGGACCAGAGGGGCCTTCGCCTGCGAATAGGGCTTCTCCCGTCTTCAGCAGCGGTTCTTCGCCTTCGCCCGGCACGGGTGTCGTTTCTTCGAAGGGCCCGCCGACCTTGCGCACGAGCACCACTTCCCGCGTCGAGGTGCCTGCCCCAGGAACCGTGCCGACGAGCACTCCCGAGCCGCGGGGGGTCATCTGCCCCGCGAGCTGGCCGGCGTCCGGCGTGAAGTGGGCGGGCAGCGCCGGGCCGAGCGACCAGCCGCCTCCGCTGGTGTACCGCACCAGCACCTTGGCCCTTCCGCCGCTTCCCACTCCCCAGGTCTCGTTGCCGCCCGGCGCGGCGGGTTCTTCCGGCGTTGCGCCGATCATCGTCACCTGGCGCGCCGGGACCGAGGCGTCGGTCTGCGGCAGCGCTTCCGCAGCTGACGACTGCGCCGCCGCGCCGCTTGCGCCGGACCCGGGAAGCGCTCCCGCCAGCGTCAGCACACCCGCAAGCGCGAGCGCGCCCGCCACGAGCGCCAGCGCGAGCGCAGGCCGGCTCGGCCGCAGGCGCTCAGCGCCTGCTCGCATTCGTCGGGGCTTCAAGGCAGCTGTCCCGATCCGCCCTGCAGGAGCGTGCGTGGCAGCACGAACAGGCGGGTGGTCACGGTGGTGACGTTGGCGCCTTCGCCGGTGACGGAGGAGACCGTCGGAAGCGGCGCGAGCGCATGGCTCCGCAGGCTCAGCTTGGTCGGCCAGCGCCGCGGGTCGAGACGCAGCAGCAGCCGGCGGCTCCCGGCCTCGAAGGTGAGCATGGAGGTCGCCGCCACGACCTGGCTGCGGCGCTTGGCGACGAGCCGCAGGCGCGCCTTGACCGCGAGGTGGAAGCGCAGTTCCAGCGTGCTGCCCTTGATGATTCGGCTGTGCAGGTGTGAGAGCAGCGGCAGGGTGACGCGCGATTCCAGGGCCGGCGTGTGGGCTTCTGCGATGGTGCCCGTGGGGATGAAGCCTTCTTCCAGCAGGCCGGAGGTGTCTGGCGGCGGAGCGTCGGGCGGCACCTGCGGCAGGCCCTGGTCGGGCGGGCGGTAGGTGATGACTCCCGCGAAGCTCGGGTCTTGGTCCTTGGCGAGCGTCCGTTCGAGCTCCGGCGCGAGATGGAACAGCCACCCCTCTGTGGTGGCCAGCCAGCAGTCGTTCGCCTGCGGGCAGGTCAGCCTCGCGGCCGCGCCCTTGGGACCAACGCCCTCGGCCTGTTCGGAGCTGGAGGGCAGCGTCTGCTCTTCGAGAACCTGGCCTTCGGAGGACACGCGCACGAGCACGGCGCGTTCCGGCTTCCGTTCTGAGGCGTTGTGCGTGGGTGCTTCGAGCGCGACCCACGCACTGCCGGTGCCAGGCTCGGCGGCGATGGCCGCCACCGTCGCGTGCTTTGCTTCACCGGCGAGCAGCTGCGCTTCTTCCGCCGCCTGGCCTGCGGGCAGGATCGGGCCGAGCGGGTGTTCGGGGCCGATCAGCTGCCTCCAGCTCCCGCCTTCGCGGATCGCGACCGTCACCTGGCCCGGTTCTTCTCTTGGCCCCGCCGCCGCCCACAGGTCTCCGTCGGCCGCCGACAGGTGCATGAAGCCGAGAGCCCTCGCGAGCTCGTTGCGTTCATAGACCGGGAGCTCTTCTTCGGGTTCGAATGTCGGCGTCAACCCGGCGGGGTTGATGGCGTGGATCGTCGGCGCTCGGGCTGATTCGGTGAGGACGCGGTCTTCGGGGCTAGGCCGCAGGCGCACGCTCTCATACAGGCGTCCCTGCAGCGAGCGCATGTCCTCGACGGCATGACCTTCACCGGGGTACGGCTCGGCTTCGAGCGCGCTGCCCGTCCAGTGCAGGTGGAACGCGCCGATCTGAGGTTCGGGTAGCTGGTTGCCGCCGAACCAGCAGTCGGCGGGGCCCAGACACGCCGCCCCATGCATTTCCTGGTAGGAATCGGCCTGGAAGGAGGGGTGCGCGTAGGAGCCCACGATCTGTCCGCCGGCGAAGTGACAGAGCGTGTCGATGCTGAGCTCCGGCGGGCGTTCGAAAGAGCCGCCGGCTGATTCGCTCGCCTGCCCCGGGCGTCCGTCCGAGACGGTCCAGAATTCCTCCGGTCCCGCCCAGGCGATGCGCCCTTCCTTCGCCGCACCGCACTTGTTGGAGAGCTCGTGCCATTCGACCCCGTTGTACGCCCACACGCCGGGTTCGATCGTGGGAGCGTTGCCGCCCGTGATCAGCAGGCCGCGGTTCGCTGCCCCTTCCAGGAACTCGATGTCGCCGACGCTTCCGAGCGAGATCGGCCACGAGGACCCGGGCGGCGTCGGCTGCTCCAGGCGCCAGCTCGCCGCTGCTTCGGCGCCGGCGGGCGTCGCGGCGGCGGCGAGGCCGGCCAGGGCGATCGCCAGGGAGGCGGCCACGACCGCTGGGCGCATGAGCCTCACCTGCGGCCTCGCCTGCGGTTGCTGGACGCGCTCCGCTTGTGCGCGCGGACGGCGCGGCGAAGCGTCCGCCGGAAGGTCACCTCGATGGACTGCCTGATCCCGCGGTGGCCGCCCGCCGTGAAGGTCAGGGTCACGGTCGCCGAGAGGCCGTCCTTCAACGAGGCCAGTCGCGCGTATGGCTTTCCGAGTCGCAGGACGAGCGTGACGAGCTGTTCACCTCCGGCGCCGACTGCCCTCCTCGCCCCCGCAACCGTTCGCGAGGCGACGGTCAGCCTCCTCTTGCTCTTCCGTGAGGCGGCGCGCCCGGCCCTCCCGCGGCGGGCGTGACGCGCCGTTCCGGCGCCGCTGCCGGCGACGAGCACCTTGCTCTGCGCCTGCGCGCGCAGGGTACCCCCGCCCGGCACCTCGACGTACAGGCGGACGCTGCCATCGGCGGAGGAGAGCGCGCTCACGCCGAGCTGCCATGCGGGCTCGGTCGCCGTCGGCGGCGACTGGGAGACGTACTGCGGGGTGGGCAGGACGCCAGGCACCCGCCTTGCGAGGAGGAACGCGTCGCTGCCGTCGCCGAATCCGGCGGGCGGCGTGTTGCCGTCGCCGAACGCCAGGTTCGACGCGCTCGAGGTGAATGCGAGCAGCGTGCCGTCGGCGGAGAAGGAGGGCGATTCCGCGCCGGCCGACGGCCTGCCTTCGTAGAAGTCTTCTTCGCTCGGCTGCCTGAGCCCGTGGGGCAGTTCGCTCGGGCCGCCGTTGTAGCCCTGCGTGACGCGGGTCAGGGTTCCGTCGTGGAGGTCGGCGTCGAACAGCTCGTCGAGGCCGGGTTCCGCCGCCGGAGCGCTGACGAGCGCGGGCGAGGCGAGCGGGAACGCGGTGCGCCGGGTGGTGAACGCGACCTGTTCGCCGCTCCGGGAGATGTCGAAATCGAGTACCGGAGCCGCGTCGGCGATCCCGGACGCGCCCGCCAGCTCGCTGAGGGGGGTCAGAGCCTGATTGCGGGTCAGGCCGGGGTGCATGTCGGCGAGGTAGACGTCGGCCTGCTCGCCTTCGCGACGGCTGGCGTTGAAGTTTTCACCCAGCGCGACGGGCAGGGCGGTTGAGATGAACGCCACCTCGTAGCCGTCGGCGCTCAGCCGAGGGAGGAAGTCGCCGGCCCCGCCGGATTCACCGCCTTCGCTCCAGATCCCGGTGCTCTGGGTTCCACCGCGGTGGGTGACCACGAACGGGCCCTGGCAGGGGTCGCCGGCCGACGGTGAGGAGGGCAGAGCGGCCTCGCCGCTGGCCACGCAGGCGGGGTTCGCCGGGTCCGAGCCGCCGGTCACGCGCTCGGTGGGCGTCACCGGGGCTGCTATCCGCCTCCACAGCGGCTCTGTGTAGTGCGCTTCGGCGGTTTCGCCGGAAAGCATCCGCGCCTGCTTGGGGATGTTTGCTCCCATCCACGTGACCGTCGAGCCGTCGGCGCTGATCGCGGCGCCCGGTGGGGCTCCGCCGGCACCCCAGGCGCCGTATTCGGGCGGCACCCGGAAGGCCGGGTGACCCGTGTAGACGGCACCGAGAGCTTCCCCTTCGGCCGGAGGGGAGACTGGGGTCTGCGTGGTCTCGCCGCTCGCCGGGTCGTATTCCCCGCTGACGAGCATGGTTTCCCCGCTGTGCAGGTTGCGGACGGCCACCTGCAGCGCGGGCGTGTGCGGAGCGGGCGTTTCACCCCGCCGCTCTTCTTCTTCTTCGATCGCCGGGTACTTGAGGAGATTCGAGACCGCGGTAGTCACGAAGGCCACCTCGTTGCCGTCGGCGCTGATCGCCGAGCGCCCGGCTGCGGCCGCTCCGAAGAGGGTTCCCGCGGACGCGCCGTAGGTCAAGGGCTCGGTGGAGCCGCTCGGCGCCGAGGCGGCGAGGAAGGCCCCTTCCTCGCCAGCGCCGTCGGCCATGTTGCGCACGTAGACGTCGACCGCTTCACGGCTCGGGTGTTCGTCGAGGCGGTCGTCGGTGATCGCGGGAAGGCTCCGCCCTTCGTTCGTGGTGAAGCTGACGTACTGCCCGCTTTCGCTGATCGAGGGCAGCTCCGCGTCGCCGCCGGCCACCTGTTCGATCGCGCCTGTCGCGAGGTCGCGCCGCCACACGCCCGTGACGCCACCCACCATCCCGTCGAACGCCACGAACCTGCCGTCGCCTGAGAGCGCAGCGTCGTGCGCGTATTCGGCCTGCTGGGGCGGGCCGCCGGCGAGGCTGCCCGCCGACACGAGCGAGATCGGCCCGAACACGTCTGCGCGCGCAGGCGCCCCCGCGCACAGCACGGCGGCGCTCACGGCGCACAGCATGATCGCCCGCGGGATCGCCCGCGAGACCCCTGCCCCGCTGCAGCGGGCAGACCCGCTCATCGCACGCTCACCCACTGACTCACGATCCCCTGGACGCCGAGCTTGTCGCGCACGCGCACCGTCACTCGATAGACACCCGCGTGGCTGAAGCGATGAGCGAATCGCGCGCGCCCCCGCGCATTGCCGCCGTCGCCGAAGCTCACGCTGACGGCCCGCTTCTCGACGCCCGAATAGGCGTCCGTCACCAGCACGCTGACCGCGGCGCCGCCGCCGGTGCGCGTGATCCTGACGGCAGGCGGCACGCCGTCAACGAGCAGGGTCGAGGGCGCCGAGAGCGTGGACTGCCCGTCGATGTCGGTGGCGAGCACTTGAGCCCGATGACGTCCGGAGCTCAGCGCGTGCGGGTTGACGTGCGCTTCCAGGACGCCGGCCGGCGTCGGCCTGACGTGGCCGGCGAGCACCACG
>OCTA010005145.1_pt1 | contig 11348 bp, 10 predicted proteins | sample 1538991 | NCBI WGS metagenome assembly OCTA01 (sample SAMEA3539302, study PRJEB22396) | soil metagenome | biome: tundra; feature: field; material: soil | place: USA | collected 2010-05 | depth 0.15 m | reverse complement strand
GTTTCCCGGGCTGGCGGCGATCGAGCAGGCGCTGGCGTACGGCGTGAAGGGGCTCGGCGTGACGGTCCACTTTGTGGACGCGGGGGTGGACTCCGGCGCGGTGATCCTGCAGCGCGCGGTGGAGCTGCCGCAGGCGCGCGAGCCCCAGGAGGTGCTGGCGGCGCTGCGCCCGCTGGAGCACTCGCTGCTGCCGGAGGCGGTCCGCCTGCTGGCGCGCGGCGCGGTGCAGGTGGACCCTGAGAACCCGCGCCGCACGATCGTGGATCGTGCGGCGGTCCGGGCAGACGAGGGATAGGCTCTGAGCATGGCCTCCGAAGGCGAGCTGGCGAGGAATCAGCAGGCGGGGGTGGAGCGTGCGGGGCCGGGCGACGTGCGCGTGCGCAGGGCGCTGCTGTCGGTGTCGGACAAGGCGGGGATCGTGGACTTCGCGCGCGGGCTGCGGGAGCTGGGCGTGGAGCTCATCTCCACGGGCGGAACCTCGCGGGAGCTGGCTGGCGCGGGGATGGAGGTGCGCGCGATCGAGGACTTCACGGGCTTCCCGGAGATGATGGACGGGCGCGTCAAGACGCTGCACCCGCGCCTGTACGCGGGACTGCTGGCGCGGCGCGACGAGCAGGAGCACCTGCGGGCGGCGGCGGAGCAGGGGATCGAGCAGGTGGATCTGGTGTGCGTGAACCTGTACCCGTTCGAGCAGACTGTGGCGCGCACGGACGCAAGCGACGCTGAGGTGATTGAGAACATAGACATCGGCGGTCCGACGATGGTCAGGGCGGCGGCCAAGAACGGCGCGTTCGCGGCGGTGGTGGTGGATCCGGCGGACTACGAGCGCGTGCTGGAGGAGCTGCGCGAGTCCGATGGCAGGCTGTCGCTGCAGACGCGCAAAGCGCTGAGCGCGAAGGCGTTCGCGTGCACGGCTCGCTATGACGCGGCGATTGCCAGCTGGTTCGCGCGCCACACCTACGACGGCTTTCCACCCACGTGGAATGACGCCTACGAGAAGGTCAGCGATCTGCGCTACGGCGAGAACCCGCATCAGACAGCTGCCTTCTACGCGCGCGTGGGCGCCCCCACGCACCTGCTGGCGGGGGTCAGCCAGCTGCATGGCAAGGAGCTGTCGTTCAACAACCTGCTCGACCTCAGCGCGGCGCGCGAGCTGGTGGAGGACTTCGAGCGCCCGGCGTGCGCGATCGTCAAGCACAACAACCCCTGCGGCTGCGCTGTCGGTGAGCACGGCCGTGAGGCGTACGAACGCGCCTTCGCCTGCGACCCGCAGAGCGCCTACGGCGGCGTGATCGCGGTCAACCGCCCGATCGACGCGGCGTTCGCGCGGGAGCTGGCCAAGCAGTTCATAGAGGTGCTGCTGGCGCCCGGCTACGACGCGGACGCGCTGGAGGTGCTGCAGGTCAAGAAGAACGTGCGCCTGCTGGAGCTGGCGGACTGGCCGGCGCCGGCCCACGAGGTGGAAGGCAAGTCCGTGATCGGCGGCGAGCTGGTGCAGAGCCGCGACGTGGTCTCGGAGACGCGCGAGCAGATGCGGGTGATGAGCGCCAAGCAGCCGAGCGAGGCGGAGTGGCAGGACATGCTGTTCGCGTGGCGGGTCTGCAGGCACGTGCGCTCCAACGCGATCGTGATCGCGTCGCGCGGCGCGACGATTGGCATCGGCGCGGGACAGATGAGCAGGGTGGACGCGGTGCGGATCGCGATTGAGAAGGCGCGCGCGTTCCAGCAGGAGCTGCTCGCGGGGGCCGTCCTGGCCTCGGATGCGTACTTCCCGTTCGCGGACGGCCCGCAGCTGGCGATCGATGCGGGCGTCGCGGCGATCGTCCAGCCGGGCGGATCTGTGCGTGACGAGGAGGTGGTGGCGGCGGTGGACGGGGCTGGTGTGGCGATGGTGGCCACGGACCGCAGGCACTTCCGCCACTAGGTCCGCCCCGGCATTGAGCTCACCCTACCGTCCTGGGTGCACGAACAGGGGGGGGGGTTGAAGAAATGGAGATAACGATATATCGTGACGCTACTTAGATAGCTCACGATAGGAGTAGATATGTTTGGCAATGCGATTCATTCAACGGGCGTGAGGCCCGGTTGCAGGCCCTCCCACCACGGCCCGGACCGCGGGCGCAGCTTCGCCTACGGTCCGCGCGGCGAGCTCGCTGGTCCGTTCGGCGGCTTCCCGCACGGCGGCGGCCCCCGCGGGCGCGGACGCAAGGCGCGCCGCGGCGACATCCGCACGGCGGCGCTGCTGCTGCTCAGCGAGGAGCCGCGCAACGGCTACCAGATCATGCAGGAGGTGCAGGAGCGAAGCGGCGGCGTCTGGCGCCCCAGCCCCGGCTCGGTCTACCCCGCGCTGGCGCAGCTGGAGGACGAGGGCCTGATCCGCTCGGAGCAGGTGGACGGCCGCAAGCTGTTCGCGCTCACGGACGAGGGGCGTGCGCTGGTGGCCCGGCGCGACGCGGAGAAGCCCGCGCCGTGGGATCAGATGAGCGGCGACGTCAGCGACCGGGCGCACGAGCTGGGCAAGCTGATGCGCGAGGTGGGCTTCGCGTTCGTGCAGGTGATGCGCACGGGCAGCGACGGGCAGATGGCCAAGGCCCGCGAGGTCCTCGCGGCAACACGCCGCGACCTCTACCGGATACTGGCCGACGGCGAGGCCGATGCGGGCAGCGATGCCACTACGGTTGACGAGGACAGGTGAGCGAAGCAGACGCCCCGATAGTCAGCCCGGCAGCCGCCGTGTCGGTGAACGGCCTCGTCAAGCGCTATGACGAGATCGAGGCGGTGCGGGGCATCGACTTCGAGGTGGCGGGCGGCGAGATCTTCGGCTTCCTCGGCCCCAACGGGGCGGGCAAGTCAACCACGATCAACATGCGTGGCACGCTGGTGCGCCCCAGCGGCGGCAAGTCGGAGGTGGCGGGCCACGACGTGGTGCGCGAACGCGACGAGGTCAGGCGCAACATCGGCCTGGTCTTCCAGGACACGACGCTGGATGGCTATCTGAGCGCGGAGCAGAACCTGCGCCTGCACGCGGAGCTCTACGGCGTTCCGCGCGAGCTCGTGCGGGAGCGCATGCGTCAGGTGATGGAGATGGTCGAACTGTGGGAGCGGCGCGCCAGCCTGGTGAACACGTTCTCGGGCGGGATGAAGCGGCGCCTGGAGATCGCGCGCGGCCTGCTGCACTCGCCGCGGGTGCTGTTCCTGGATGAGCCCACGGTGGGGCTGGACCCGCAGACGCGCAGCTCGATCTGGAGCTACATCCGCGAGCTGAAGGAGCGCGAGGACATCACCATCTTCCTGACCACGCACTACATGGACGAGGCGGAGTACTGCGACCGCATCGCGATCATGGACCAGGGCCGCATCATCGTGCTGGACACCCCCGAGGCGCTGAAGGCGAAAGTGGGCAAGGATCGCGTGCGGATCGAGACGGACGACGATCAGGCAACGATCGCGGCCCTGCGCGAGCGCTTCAGCGTCGAGGCCACGCTGGCGGAGGGGGCGGTGACCTTTGGCGTGGCCGAAGGCGAGCACTTCGTGCCGCGCCTGTTCGCCGAGCTGGGCCTTCCGATTCGCGCGGTCAGCGTGGCGCGCCCGTCGCTGGACGACGTGTTCATGTCCCACACGGGCACCACCATCCGCGACGCGGAGTCCTCCCAGCTGGACACCAGGCGCAACTTCGCTCGCATGATGAGCCGCTGATGGCGAGCGAGACCACGGCGCAATCCACGGCCCCGGCGGCGCCGCAGCGCTCGGACGGCGGGCAGCGTTCGGACGGCGGGCACGAGATCGCACGCGTGCGCGTGCCCACGCGCAGCGCGGGCAGCGAGCTGCGCGCGATCAAGGTGGTGTGGAAGCGCGAGCTGATCCGCTTCAGCCGCGACCGCCTGCGGGTGGTCACCTCGCTGATGCAGCCGTTCCTGTTCCTGTTCGTGCTCGGCACGGGCCTCTCGCGGCTCGCCTCGGCGGGCACGCACGGGGTCAACCTGCGCACCTTCATCTACCCGGGCGTGCTGTGCATGGCGGTGATGTTCACGGCGATGTTCTCCGCTGCGTCGCTGGTGTGGGATCGCGAGTTCGGCTTCCTGCGCGAGATGATGGTGGCGCCGGTCAGACGCAGCTCGCTGGTGCTGGGCAAGTGCCTGGGCGGAGCGACTGTGGCGGGCTTCCAGGGCGTGATCGTGTTGTGCCTGGCGGGGCTGGTGGGCGTCCCCTACGTGGCGACGCTGATTGTGGAGGTGTTCGTGCTGCAGCTGCTGCTGGCCTTCGCCATCACCGCCTTCGGCGTGATGATCGCGGCGCGGACCTCGCAGATGCAGTCGTTCATGGCGATGATGCAGATGGCGATCATGCCGATGTACTTCCTCTCCGGCGCACTGTTTCCCGTGTCGGGCCTGCCCCAGTGGCTGGCCATCCTCAACCGCCTGGACCCGCTGACCTACGCGGTGGATCCGATGCGCAGGGCGGTGTTCGCGCACCTGCACATCAGCGCCGCGGCGCGCCGTGCGCTGGATCCGGGCGTGACCTGGTGGGGCTGGCACGTGCCGGGGCTGGTGGAGGCGGCGGTGGTGGTGCTGCTGGGCCTGGTGATGCTGACGATTGCGATCGTGGAGTTCAGCCGCGCGGAGTGAGCGCCGCTGTTGCGGCGGGAGGCTCGTGCAGCGCCTCGGCCGCCACCCCGAGGATGGGATCCTCATCGGCGTCGTTGCCGGTTGAGGGGTCAGCGAGGCGGATGGCCTCCGACAGTCGCGTCCGATCGCTCAGCGCACGCCGTTCGATCAATGGCTGCAGGATCCCGCGCGCCGCGATCGCGGGACCGACCCAACGCGGGTACCAGAGGCGTGCGGCCCGCCGCTCGATGCCCCGCTCGATCGCGTCGATCGCTTTCGGCAGCGGCGCGGGGTTGCGCAGGAACCCGGGCGTGTTGGCGTTCATCAGCTCCGCCGAGGGATGGGTGTAGCTGGCGCGGACGAGATCGGTGTCTATGAAGCCGAAGTAGGCGCACCCCACAGCCACCCCGGCCGGCGCGCTCTCCATCCGCAGCGCGTCCGTGAGCGCCTCAACCCCCGCCTTCGCGGCTGTGTAGGGCCCCATCAGCGGCGCGTGGGCGACGGCGGACAGGGAGGCGATGTTCAGCAGGTAGCCGCGCCGCTTGGTGATCTGCTCGATCACTGCGCGATCGGTCCGCCACACCCCGAGCAGGTTCACCGCGAGGGTGCGCTCTACGTGCTCCACCGGCTCGGTGGCGAGCGCGCCGGAGAACGCGATGCCGGCGTTGGCGATCGCGACGTCGATGCCGCCGAAGCGATCGACGGTCGCCTCGACGGCCCGCTGCAGGGCGGAGAGATCGGTCACGTCGGCCTCGAAGCAGGCGGCGCGGTCTCCCAGGCGCGCGGCGTTCTGCTCCATGCGCTCGGGCTCGAGTCCGACGAGCGCCACGTTGGCGCCTTTGGCGTGCAGGCGTTCGGCGGCGGCGGCTCCGATCCCGCGGGCTGCGCCGGTGATGAAGACGGTCCGTCCGTTGACGTCGAACGGGGCTTTCGAGGAGCGGCTCACGCGGATGACCTCCGGGTCGGGGATGGTGCGGACGAGACGCTGAGAGAGCCTACCGGTGGTAGGGTCGCCCGATGGCTGCTCTCGGACCGTCCTCACCGGCACTGGAGCTCGCGGCGGCGCTGCGCGCCCGGGAGCTCTCTGCGGTGGAGCTGCTGGATGCATGTCTGGCTGCGGTGGACGAGCTGGGCCCCAAGATCAACGCGGTGATCTGGCGCAACGACGAGGACGCGCGCGCTGCCGCGGCGCAGGCGGACAGGCGCCTGGCGGCGGGTGAGCAGGCCCCGTTCCTGGGCGTGCCGATACCGATCAAGGACCTCACGCCCGTGGCTGGATGGCCGGTGAGCTACGGCTCCAACGGCGGCCCGCAGGGCCTCAGCGAGACGAGCGAGCTGGTGGTGGACGCGCTCGTGGAGGCCGGGTTCGTCCTCTGCGCGCGCACCAACACGCCCGAGTTCGGGGTGATAACGGTTGCGGAGAACAGCCGCTACGGGATCACGCGCAACCCGTGGGACACCGACCGCTCGCCTGGCGGCTCCAGCGGCGGTGCGGCTGCGGCGGTGGCGTCGGGGATGTTCCCGATAGCCCACGCGAACGACGGCGGCGGATCGATCCGCATCCCCGCGGCCTACTGCGGCCTGGTGGGCCTGAAGCCCAGCCGTGGGCGCGTGCCGCGCCTCGCGCAGAGCTGGCTGGGCGCGGTGGTGGAGGGCGTGGTCGCGCGCACGGTGGCGGACGCGGCGGTGGCGCTGGACGCGACCGCCGGCCCGGACCCGCTGGCCTGGTACAACGCGCCGGCTCCTGCGACTCCCTTCGCCGAGCAGACGGCCACGCCGCCGGGGACGCTCCGAATCGGGCTGATGGCGCAGGCCCCGCTGGGCATCCCCACCGATCCGGCCTGCGCAGCGGCGGCGCGCGCGGCGGCGGCGGCGCTGGAGGACCTGGGTCACGTGGTGGAGGAGGTCGAGGTGCCGACGATCTCCGAAGAGATGGTGCCGCCGTTCATCGTGCTGACGCAGGGCGGGCTGGCGGACTACGAGGGCGTGGACTGGACGAAGGTGGAGCCGCACATAGCCCACCAGCGCGCCCTCAGCAGCGAGACGGGCGCCTACGACTACGTGCTGGCGGCACGGACGCTCGAGCTGCTGAGCCGCCGCGAGGTGGCGCGCTGGGGGCGCGACTTCGACATCCTGGTGACGCCCACCTCGGCGATCCTGCCGCCGCAGGCGGGCGCGGTGCTCGCGGCCCAGCATGCGACACCGGAGGCGCCGGTGCTCGACGTAGTGGCCAGCGTGTCGTTCACTGCCTTCGGCAACGTCACCGGCCTGCCGGCGGTGAGCTTGCCGCTGCACTGGACCGACGAGGGCGTGCCGGTGGGAGTCCAGCTGGTGGCGGGACCGTGGCAGGAGGCCAGCCTGATCAGCCTGGCGGCCCAGCTGGAGCAGGCACTGTCCTGGTCAGAGCGCCGCCCGCCGATACTGGCCGCGGCTTAGCGCCGGCACCGCAGCCGCAGGCTGCGTCGTACACTCTGCAGGCAGGAGGCACCGGCTCGATCCCGGTTGGCTCCACTGGAGGAAGTGCCTGCGATGGCGTCCGATCCTGAAAAGGAGGAGGCGAGTAGTCTCGCGAGCCCCAGCTGTGGGGTCGTAGTGCACTTCGATCGCTCATCGGCCAGTCAATCGCGGAAGGGCGCGCGCATGATGAGGCGGTTTCCTGCGAGATAGCGCGTGTAGAAGCTGACCCGTGATCCTGGTACGCCTTGCGCCTGCGCGCTCATCATCTCGCAGCAGGCGCCCTTCCAGCCTTCGCGCGGGTAGCGCGCGACCACGGCCTGTACATCCTCTGGGTGCAGGTCTCCGTAGCGAAATCCGCTTTGGTCAAGCCGGGCGCCTGCGTAGAGCAGATAAGCCTCGGGACCGTACCGGCGGCCGACGTACAGATTGGCGTGCAGAGCGATCGCCTCGGCAGCCGTCTCGCACCTGCGCTCGTCCCATCCCGCGGCCGAGCCAACTTCTGCGACGCGCCGCGCCGCGGTGGCGGTGAGACAGCAGGGTCGTCCGTCCGCGGTGCGCTGCGGCTCTGCGAAGCCGATGTCGTGTAGCAGCGACGCGACGTACAACGCCTCCGCGTCGTAGCTGAGCCCGTCGCGGAGGCCTAGGAGAGCAGCCCACAGGTAGGTGCGAAAAGAGTGGTTGACGACCGCCGGCACCGCGGCACAGAGTCGCTCAGCCTCACGGCTGGCGGGAGAGTCGGGCAGCCTGAGGCTCCCTGCATCAAGGCGCGCTCGCTTCGAGCTCAGGTCGAACGTCCCCCGCACCGACGCGGGCGCACCGTGCAGGAGAAACAGGACGCCCTGGCCAAGCAGGCGGACATGGTCGCGTGGCCTCAGGATCCCGTCCGTCTCATGCAGCCAAGGTAACGTGCCGACAGTGCTCCGCCCGCTGGTCACGAGGAGCCCGGCGCCGGGCAAGCCTCTTGTGCCGGTGACCCTCGAGTCGGAAGCGCTCATGTCATTTTCTCTGCCCGAAGCACATCAGAGCATCATGCCTGCCGCAGCGGGCATGGACATCGGTGAGATCCACGGATCGGCCTTCCCGAGCAACTGCGCAGCTCCCTAGGCTGGTGCTGTCCTGTCCGGACCTCAAGTGGACGTGCCGCCCAGTAGGTTGGCGCCCATCGGGCATCGGGCACAAACCCGTTCCTGTGCCCAACAGTGCCGATGTCAGCACAAGTCGGGCCCTACGCCGCCGCCACAGCTCCTGCGATCCGATGGAGAAATCCCTGCTCAAGCCCGGCAAATGAGGGCGGGCGCGAGTTCGGGCCGGCGAGTTCGAGTGGTCATCGCATGCGTCAGATATGCGTAGAAGCCCGACGGCGCAAACGCGCTGGTTCTGGTACACAGACGGCATCGAGCGACAAAGACCAAAGGGGGCAGACGTGCGCAACGTGAGCACCGGCACCACGCGATGGGATGGCCGCAGGTCAGGCAGTGCTTGCAGACGTGGCGGGGTGGCTGGAGCGGTGGCTGCCGTCGTGCTTGCACTCGCGTTCGCAGCGCCAGCGTGGGCTTCGCCTACAGCGACCGCCACGCTTGCTCCCATCGGCACCGGGTCCTACTTGCTGACCCTGACGAACGTCAGCTCTGGACCGATCACTGGCTTTGTCGTGCCTGCGGGTGCAGAAGCCACGGCCACCGTCGTTCCCACTCCGGCGTGCAAGGTCGGCACGAACACCGCCCCCGTCGTGATCGAAGGCGCGGTCATTTGCAACGTCACCGTAGCGCCGGGGACGTCGACCCAGGTGTGTTACACCGGCCACGCGCCGGGCACACTGATCCCCAACGGCGAATCAGAAATGCAGGTGCTTCTGGTTGGCGCCGGTGCCGGCGGCATTCAACAGCTCATCGCAAACGTCAGCCTCTCGCCAGCCGTCGCCTCGTGCCCGCTTCCAGGTTTCAACGGGGGGTCCGGCAGCACGGTCGGCGGCTCAAAGTGCGTCGTGCCGCGCCTCAAGGGCAAGAAGCTCGTGGCGGCCAAGAAAGCGATCACGCAGGCTCATTGCGCGGTTGGAAAGGTCAAGAAGGCCAGCTCCAAGCATGTCAAGAAGGGGAGCGTGATCTCCCAGAGCCCGGCGGCTGGCAAGTCGCTGCCCAACGGCTCGAAGGTGAGCGTCGTCCTCAGCAAGGGGTGACCACCCGTCCGTCTGCTGGGCCTCGTCCCGGCGGCGGATAACACTCGATAGCCAGCCCAGCCCAGCCCAGCCCAGCCCAAGCAGCTCCACCTTGATCTGCAGCCAGGTTCGCGCGACCTGCCCCAAAGCCGGCTGCGGTCTTGAGACAGCTTCTTAAGGATGTGCGAGGCGTTCGAGCAGGTCGACCGGGCTCGGGCGCAGCGCGCTGGCAGCGACGGGAGCGAGCTCGGTGGCGGTGATCGCGTCGGGTGCGAGGCGGGCCAGCAGGATCTGGATCGCCGTTGCGGACTGCTCGGTGGTCAGCCGCAGCCGCAAGTTGGCGGCGCGCAGGCGCGTGGCGATTCGCCGGCCGATCGTGGCCTGATCGTGAAGGGCCCGTCGGAACTGTGCGGACAGGCGCTTCGCCGTGGCGGCCTGGAGCGCCATCGCGGAGCGGTCGCCGGCGGCCTGGGCGCCAGTGGCACGGCCGACCGTCGTCTGGAGCGCCTTGGCGACTGCTGCCGTGTGGCGGGCCGCCAGCACGAGTAGCGCGTCGTCAGCGCGCAGGGCTCTGCAGAAGCGCAGCGAGGTTGTCCCGTAGCGCGTGCACGATGGCAGCTTCGCCGCGCGGGCGGCGGCGGGGCGTGCGGCGGTGAGCGTGCCCTGGGCCTTGAGCGTCCTGGTCGACGTCATCCTCCCGCTACTAGTCACTTCGGTGTAGACGCGCTCGGTCCACGTGAAGGTCTGGTTGAGCTTGCTGAAGTCCCCAAGGCCGTCGCTGCTTTCGGACTTCAGCGAGTAGCTCCCGCTGTGCTGGGCGGTGTAGGTGCGGGTGGTGGCGGTCGCCGAGGCGGCAAAGGCGAGGAGCACCGTTGCGGCCAGCACCGCGATTGTCCGCCAGGATGATAGTCCTGCCCAGATATCAGATAGCGCTCGCGGCGCACAGCAGCTCACAGGGCGACGTCATGAGCGGCGGAGCTCCTCAGGTGTTCCTCGAGTCGGAGCCTGCTAGGCGATACTGGTTCGGTGACCGATCGTAATGTGCTGAGTGGAGAGCTTGAGCCGTGTGGCATCGACCCCCTCACCGGCTTCTACCGCGACGGGTGCTGTCGCACCGGTCCGGAGGACCGGGGGAGCCACACGATTTGCGCAGTGGTCACGGCCGCGTTCCTCGAGCACCAGCGTCGTATCGGCAACGACCTGATCACTCCAATGCCTCGGTACCACTTCCCCGGGCTCGCGCCCGGTGACCGCTGGTGCGTGACCGCAGTGAACTGGCTGCGGGCGCACGAGGATGGCGCGGCCGCCTACGTGGTGCTGGCGTCCACCCATGAACGGGCGCTTGAGATCGTTTCTCTCGCCGCGCTCCAGGAGCATACCGTCGACGTCCCCCCGGATCCCGGGGCTCTTGCGGACTGAGCGCCAGGTCCCGGCTCCCGTGCGAGTGAGAAGCGCGAGGCTCACGTCGCTGGCGCGAGCTCGAGCCGCCAGAGCTCTACGGGTTCGGGGATTCCCTTCAGGCGTTCGGCGCCGGTGAATGCCCAGCGCGCGGACGGGCATGCGTCCTTGACGTTTGCCGCGGCGAGGATCGCGCCGGGCGGCGTCACATCGCAGATGCGGCTGGCGAGGTTCACGGGTTCGCCGAACCAGTCGCCGCCGCGGGCGAGCGCGACGCCGTGCGCGAGGCCGCCGCGCAGTCGCGGGAAGCCGGCGCCCTCGGCTTCGGCCGCCGTCAGGAGGGCGTCCGCTGCGGCGAGCAGCGCCCCGGGCTCCGGTGCGACAAGCATCGCGCCGTCGCCGAGGGTCTTCACGAGGGTCACCGGGGGATTCGCGACGGCAGCGGCGATGGCCGCGAGGCGCTCGGCGACGTCGCCGAGCCGCTGCGGGCCGGAGCTTTGTCCGAGCGCGGTGAAGCCGACAAGGTCGGCAAAGAGGACGGTGACCTCGTGAAGGTCGCTTGGGTGCCCGGCGCGGAGCTCCGTCGGGGTGATCGCCGTGCGGCTGAGCTGTGCGCGCAGGTGCTGCTGGACGGCATACGACGTGATCGAGCCCGCCATCGGCAGCAGCTGTGCGGCGGCGAGCGCGAGGCGGTTTGGGCGGCGACGTCCGTCGGCGCCCAAACCGCCTCGCCC
>OCTA010005144.1_pt1 | contig 11353 bp, 8 predicted proteins | sample 1538991 | NCBI WGS metagenome assembly OCTA01 (sample SAMEA3539302, study PRJEB22396) | soil metagenome | biome: tundra; feature: field; material: soil | place: USA | collected 2010-05 | depth 0.15 m | reverse complement strand
GGTGGGGTCGAGGGCGCTTTGGTAACAATTCTCATGCCTTGATGCGATGATCCCGTCGCAATCATGCTTGCCGGGCTAATGTCGCAGCACACTGCGCCATGGATGGAAGCCTCAGGCCAAGCAGGTGCCGGGGACTGCCTGCGGCCCGGCACCGGCCTTGCCGGCCGGCTGGGGGAGCCCGTGGCCATCAACGACCGTCACGAACCGAGGAGGGCCTGGTGGGTCTGATTCACCGACCGATCCGTGCCGGTGCCATCGCCGCGATGGGGCTGGCGATCACCGCGCTGAGCGGAGCATTTGCCTCGACGGCCGCGGTAGCGGCCACGCCGCCGGCCACGAGCCATTTCGCCGCCGTCGCCGGCAGCCTGCCGGCCACCACCGACGCCAGGACCGGGCAGTACAGCAGCGCCCGGATGTCGGTTGAGGTGGTCCTGGCACCGCAGCACCAGGCTGAGCTGAACCGCCAGCTTGCGGCTGTCTCCAACAGCCAGAACACGGACTACCAGCACTGGCTGGCCAGGGGCCAGTTCGACGCCCTGTACGCGCCGGCCAGCGCCACGCGCGCCTCGGTCGGCAAGTACCTGCGCGCCAGCGGCATGTCGGTCGGGACGTCCGGATCGCCGTTCCTCGTTGAGGCAAGCGGATCGAGCCAGCGGGTGTCGGCTGCGTTCCGCACCACGCTGAGCAACTACCGGGATCCGCGCGGTGTACGGTACTTCGCCAACTCAACGGCCGCAGCGCTGCCCAGCACCCTGGTGCCCGGCGTCGCCGGAGTGATCGGGCTCACCAGCACGGTGCGCGCGCATTCGATGGTGGCGCGGGAAAGCAGCACCGTCCGCCCGGCGGGCAGGCGCTCGGCGGCGCCGGCGGCATCGGCCAGCTGCGAGACGGGCTACGTCACGACCCAGCAGCTTTTCACCAACGCCAACAACGGCACTGGCTTCCCGTACGGGTATGGCGGCGGACCGGGCTGCAGCGGCCTGACGCCATCGCAGACTAACTCGATCTACGGCGCCCCCAACGTGGGCCCGAGGGGCAAGGGCGCGGGCGTGAACCTGGCGGTGTCCGAGCTCTCCGCCTACCAGCATTCCGACATCGACACGTGGGCGCACCACTTCTATGGAGCGCATTACAACCCGCCGCTGGTCAACATCAACGTTGACGGCGGCCCGCTGAACCCGGTGTGCCCATCCGGCGACACCTGCCCGCCCGCGATCGAAGGCTACGCCGGGGACATCGAGGTCGACGCCGACATCGAGACACAGCTGGCAGTTTCGCCCGACGCGCGGCACATCCTCGTGTACAACGCGCCCAACGACGAGACCGGGCAGACCGAGCTCGACGAGTACACGCGGATCGCCAACGACGACACCGCATCGGTGGTCAGCTCCAGCTGGGGCGGGTGCGAGAACGACGCAGGCGCAGCCTTGGTCCAGGCCGAGAACGTGGTCTTCGAGCAGATGGCGCTGCAGGGACAGAGCATGTTCGGCGCAGCGGGCGACAGCGGCGCGTTCGACTGCATTCGCTCGGACGGCACCACGATCGCCAGCGTCGATGACCCGTCCTCGCAGCCGTGGGTGACCAGCGTCGGAGGCACGTCCCTGGAGCGCGACAACCCGGGGACCAAGCCGCACCCGGCCTATCGGCACGGCGTCGAGACGGTCTGGAACGTCGACAGCCTGTGCAATGCCAGGGCCAACGAGGGCGGCACGGCGGCGAATCCGCTGAGCGGCTACTTCTGGTGCGGGGCAACTGGCGCCGGCGGCGGGGGGTCCAGCCAGTTCTGGGGCCGGCCGTCTTATCAGCACGGCAGCGGGATCACCAGCAAGTACACGACGTACGGCAACGGCACGACCCACTGCTCGCTGGCCAAGACCGGGACGCCATGCCGTGAGGTACCTGACATCTCGGCCAACGCGGACGAGTACACCCCGTACTCCGAGTACTGCACAGGCAGCGCGAGCACGCCCAACAGCGTCTGCGCGACCGGGGAAACCACCCCGCACGGCTGGTTCGGCGTCGGCGGCACCAGCCTGTCGTCGCCGCTGTGGTCGGCGATCATCGCGGACCGCGACAGCTACCAGGGCCACCGCAGCGGCAATATCAACCCGCTGGGGTACCAGCTGTACCGGACCGATCCTGGCCAGTACTTCCACGACATCACCGGAGTCGGCCAGAAAACCAAGAACAACGGCCTGTTCCCGACCACACCGGGATATGACCTGGCCACCGGGATCGGCGCGCCCAAGATGGCGGCGCTGATCACCCAGTCCCGCTGACCGGCAGCTAACTAGGCGACAGCTAACGGCGCGGCGGACGGCACTGCCCGTCCCCCGCGCCGTTTTCATTCCCGGCGATTGTCGATCAGTAAGCGCGGGCGCGCTACATCCAGGCCGCCGCGATCAGCCCGCTGGCGAGTTCCCGCGGCCGTGCTCCGTTGTCGGACACGTACAGATCCGGGCCTGCCAGGTAGAGCAGCCACCGCCCGGTCGAACTCGCATCCAGGCTGGTGTGGTCCAGATCGGCGAAGCCGACCGCCACCTGGTGGATCAGGGTGCCGGCGGGGCTGACCTCCCACATGAGCCTGGAGGTATTCCTGACCGGCACCCCGGCGCAGCACGCGCGGCTCACGAACAGGTTGCCGTCGGGCAGGAAGACGCCTTCCCGCAGATAGCTGCGCTGTGCATCCGGCGCTCCGGTTGCCGGTACCGGGGTGGTGCCGGCACCGGTGCGGTAGTACCGGGCGGCCGGGGTGTCGACGAGCACCAGGCTCCAGCCCTCGTTGTCCTGAACCGCGGAGACGGAGACAGCCAGCCGCTGCCCGTCCGGCGCCCAGGACAGGTGCGAGATCGGCGCGGGAAGCCCGTTGTCCTGGCCTGCCGGCACCATCGGGTACGCCGTTTCGGCCCCGGTGCTCAGCGTGCGGACGACGAGCTTGAACAGCGGGGTCAGATCACTGTTGCTCGGGATGCAGCCGCCGGTCAGTGACGGCTCGCTGGCGAAGGCGAGCTTGCTGCCATCCGGGCTGAGGGCCGGAAGCGTGCCAGCAGTGATCACCACGGGCGTACCGCCGGTCAGCGGCAGCGACTCGATGTCGTCGGTGCATCCATTCCTGCGGGCGAAGTAGACGGCGCCGGAGCCGACCGAGATCTCGTCCGCCACGACGCCGCTGGGAACGAGGGTCCGGGTGACAGCGCCGGTGGCCGGGCTGAGCAGGACCAGCGCGCCCTTGGTGGTAACTGCGACCAGTCGCGGCGTGGCGGCGGCGCGCGTTGCCGCCGCCGCCGACGCGGCGGCGCTCTTCGTTACCGTGACGGTTACGCCGGGACTTGCCTGCCGCGCAGTTGCGCCGCTGCTGCCGCAGGCGGCAACGAGCACCGACACGGTGCCCGCGGCCAGCGCGGCGGCCAGGCGGGACGGCTGGGTAAGGTCGGCAGCACGCATTTTCGGCCTCAATCTGGCTGGATCCGGATACCCGGCACGACAGTTTTGCATGATCGCGTAAAGTCGGCGTCCCCCAGCACGCCTTTCTTTACCGGATCATGCTGGACCCGACGCCGATGCCGACGCCATTCGCCGGACCGCCTCTTCGATGAGCTCCGGCGAAGTACCGATGTTGAGCCGGGCAAAACCGCGGCCCTGGGCACCGAAGTCGGGTCCCTGGCTCAGCGCGACGCGGCCCCTGGCCAGGAACTGCGCCGCCGGGTTGTCGCCCAGCCCGAGTTCCCGGCAGTCCAGCCAGGCCAGGAAGCTGGCCTCCGGCGGCACGTAGCGCACCGAGGGGAGATGCTCGGCGAGCCGCCGGGCCAGGAGCATGCGGTTGTCCTCAAGCTGGCGCAGCGCCGCATCCAGCCAGGGCAGTGCATCAGTGAAGGCCGCAACGGATGCCAGCACGCCGAGGTGCGCGGCGAGCAGCGCGTCCCAGCGCTCCCGGAGCATTCTGGCGGACTGCGCCGACCGGGCCACGGCCACGCCGCATTTCAGGCCGGGCATGTTCCACCCTTTCGATGCGGACGTGAACACGACGGTCCGCTCGGCCGTCTCGTGGTCGAGCGACAGGAACGGGACGTACTGCGCGCCAGCGAGCACGAGCGGTGCATGAATCTCGTCTACCAGCAGGAACACGTCGCGGCGCCGGCAGATATCGGCAATCGCCAGCAGCTGCTCGCGGGACCAGACGCGCCCGACCGGGTTGTGCGGACTGCACAAGACATAGGCGCTGACATCGGCGGCGGCCAGCGCGCGGTCGAGTCCTGCCAGGTCGAGGTCGTAGCGGCCGTCGGCATCCTGGCACAGCGGCGCCAGCACGACGCGGCGCCCGATCAGCTCGATCCGGAAGAAGAACGGCGCGTACACCGGCGGGCTGATCACGACGGCGGATCCCGGCGGAGTCGTCGCGAGGAGCATTTCCGTGATCCCGGTCATCACGTCGGGTATCGGGAAGACCATGGCGGGGTCGGGCGACCACCGGAGCCGTCTTGCGGCAAAGGCAGCGAACACGTCACCCAGTTCACCCTTGTGCGCGTAACCGCAGTCGCCGACGGCAAGCGCCGCCGTCACGGCGTCCTTAATCGGCTGAGCCAGGTCGAAATCCATCTCGGCGACGAACGCGGGCAGCACGTCGCGAGGGTAAGTTCGCCACTTCAGGCTCTTGCGCTGCCGGAGCGCGTCCAGCGAGCAGGATCCGAGAATGGCGTCCACGCGACGGATGGTAGCCCAGCGGCCGGCCAGCCCTGGCGGCCGGTCAGGTCCGCCGGGATCGCGGCACCCGGATATCGCCGGTCAGGTAGCGGTCAAGGTTGGGACCGATCGTCGCGGCCAGTTCGTCAGCAGTGGCGGCGGCGATCGGCCCGAACGACAGTACGTACCTGGCCATGGCGAGTCCCAGCATCTGGCTCGCAACCATTGTCGCCCGGTACTCCGCGTCGGCGGAGTCCGTGTTGCTCACCAGCTGCGCAACAGGCCCCAGGATGGCATCTGCCAGGAACTCCCGGAACATGGCCGCGGCCTGCTCGCTGGTCACAGCCGAGCGCAGCAGCCCGATGAAGGCTTCATGAACCGCTGGGTTCTCCCAGGCTGCCAGCGCGGTGCGGGCGATGTGCTCACCGAGCCCGATTGCCGGATCATCAGTACCGCTGGCCAGCGCGGCGGTCAGCACCTCGCTCGGAACGACCGGCAGCCGCATCGCCGCGGCAAACAGCCGTTCCTTGGTGCCGTAAAAGTGGTGCACGAGTGCGGGGTCTACCCCGGCGTCGGCAGCAATGGCCCGGATTGTCGCCCCGCTATAGCCATGATCGGCGAAGCGGGAACGGGCCGCGTCCAGGATTGCCTCCCGGGTGCCGCTGTCGCCCGCCCGCCGTCCGGTCCGGGACTGCACGCGGTCTGGCGTTCGCTGCGGGCCGCTGGTGCCCGAGTTGCCCGGTCCCCCGCCGCTCGGTCCCCCGCCGCTCGGTCCCCCGCCGCTCGGTCCCCCGCCGCTCGGTCCCCGGCTGCCCGGTCCCCGGCTGCCCGAGCCCCCGTTGCCCGAGCCCCCGTTGCCCGAGCCGGAGCCACTCACGCCGGGGCCCTTTCGGTGGCGGCGGCCGGCAGCGCCAGCTCGAAGAACCGCTCCTCCAGCGTCGCGGGCGCGGAATACAGCCGGGCCGGGCTATCGCCGAGGGCGCGCCGGACCGTGTCAGCGTCCGCCCCCGGCACCCGCAGCGTCCGCCCGGCCAGCGCCACCGGCAGCCCTGCCTCCTCCAGCTTGCCGAACGCGCCCGCCCACGAGGACGGCTCGACGACCGTCACCCGGGCAGCACCGATGATCTCCCCGGCGGTGCCCTCGGCCACCACGCTGCCGTCAGCCATGATCACCAGGCGTCCGCACTCCCCCGCCTCCTCCATGTAGTGGGTCGTCACCAGCACGCCGGCGCCGTCGTCGGCCGTCGCCCGGATGGTGTCCCACAGGCGCGCGCGCCCGAGCGGGTCCACGCCTGACGTCGGCTCGTCCAGGATCAGCAGGTCGGGATGGTGGGACAGCGCTTCGGTGAAGGCCACCCGCCGCTGCAGGCCCAGTGGCAGCATGCCGACCGGAGCGCTCCCCACGGCGCGAAGCTGCCCGGTCAGTGCAGCTGGCCGGCCGCCGAATACCGCGGCGGAGAACTCCAGGTTCTCGGCGGCAGTCAGGTCGGAGTACAGGCCCAGGCCCTGCGGCAGATAGCCGATGCGCCGACGGGTACCGCGCGACGGCGGCTGGCCGAACAGGGCGACCTCGCCGTCCGACGTCGCGAGCAGGCCGAGCAGCATCCGGATCACCGTGGTCTTGCCGGCGCCGTTCGCGCCGAGCAGGCCAACGATCTCGCCGGCACTTACCTGGAGGTTGACCCCCCGCACGGCGGTGAACTGGCCGAACTGACGGCTGACTGCGACGCACTGGGCCAGCGGCCCGGCCGCCGACCTCGCAGCAGTGCTCGGGGCCGGACCCGCATCCGTGGCCGGCCGCGCAGCAGCGTCCGTGCCGGGGCCGGGGCCGGGGCCTGCGGCAGCCGCGCCGTCAGCGCGCGAGCTGTCGGTCTCGTGTCCCGCCCGCACCAGCTCGCGGGCCAGTGCGGCGACCGTCACCGCATCCTGCAGGTCCGGTGAGATCACATCGGCCGCATCCCCGCCTGCATCCGCCGGATTCCAGACCCGCCAGCGGCCGGCGCACCGCCAGGCCCGCTGGCCGGCCGCTCCCGCAGGGCGCGCTTTCGCGGCCAGCACCGAGCCGGGCATGGCGGCGGTGATCTCCGCCGGGGTTCCGGCCGCCAGCTGCTGCCCGCCGTCCAGCACCAGGACCGATGCGGCGCGCTGCGCCTCGTCCAGGTAAGTCGTGGCGAGCACGACCGCGGCGCCAGCCGCGGCGGCGCGGGCAATCAGCCACCACAGGCCCGACCGGCTGACCGGATCCACGCCGGTGGTCGGCTCGTCCAGCACGAGCAGGTCCGGCTGGTGCAGCATGGCCGCGATCACGCCGAGCTTCTGGCGCATCCCGCCGGACAGCTGGCCGGCGAGCTGGTCGCGGGCGGCCGCCAGGCCCGCGCGATCCAGCAACTCCGCCGACCGCTCGCGAGCGACGGCCTGGGGCAGGCCGTAGGCAGTTGCGCGGAAGGCCAGGTTCTCGCTGACAGTCAGATCGGGATAAGTGCCCGAGCCCGCGGACAGGTAGCCGATTCTGCTGGCGGCCGGGACCTGCACCTGCCCGCTGTCGGGCGCGAGCGCCCCGGCAAGGCACCGCAGCAGCGTGGTCTTCCCCGCGCCATCTCCGCCGACTACCGCCGTTACCTGGCCGCCGAGCGCCCACAGTGACACGTGGTCAAGAGCTTGCTTCCGGTCATACGAAACGGAAATCCCCGCCGCGCCCCAGCCCGCATCGATGTGCGCCGCCCCGGCGCCCGGCACGGGCGCCGGGGCAGTGCCGGTCATGCCCCTTCCCCGGCGCCCGGCAGGCTGAGGGCTTCGCGCGGTCGGCCAGGCCCCGGCGCACCGGGCGCTGTGCCGGTCCCGGCCGATCGGCGCCTACCTCGCGCCCGCGCGGGCGCGAGGTAGGCGCGGAACCGGAGCGTCGCCAGCGTCACCACGACAGCGCCGAGCAGGGCGAGGAAGAGGAATGGCTGCCAGAGGGGGCCGATCGGCTCGGCCTTCAGCATCACGCCGCGGGATATCTCGTTGAAGTAAGTGAGCGGCAGCAGATAGGAGATCCAGCGGACCCCGGAGACAATCGAGGTCAAGGGGAAGATCAGCCCGGACAACAGTACCTGGGGCAGCATGACCATCACCGCGAGCTGGATTGCCTGGCCCTGGTTCTGCGAGACGCTGGAGATCAGCACTCCGGTGCCGAGGGTCACGAACACGAACAGCAGCGCCCCGAGGCCGAAGACGGCGGCCGAGCCACGGAACGGCACCCCGAAGACCACGATCCCGACGGCGAGCACGATCGCCAGGTCGATGGCGGCAACGACGAAGTACGGGACGATCTTGCCGAGGAACACATCCCGCGGGCGCAACGGCATCACCGCCAGCTGCTCCAGCGTTCCGGACTGCCGTTCCCTGACCACCCCCAGGCTGGTGATGATCGTCCCGATGAAAACCAGCACCACGCCCGCCAGGCCGGGAATCATGATGTCCGACGTGGTGAGCTTCGGGTTGTAGAGAATGGTGATCCGCGGGGTCGGAAGTGCCGCGCCGCCGGCGGCTCCGGGACCGGCGGCTCCGGAAGCGGCCGCGCCCGCGGCGCTTTTGCCCTGCCCGAGGACGGCCAGTGCTGCCAGCGCGGCCCGGGCTTCGAACAGCTGAGTGCCGTCGATGAGCACGGCCGGGCGGGCGCCGCCGGTGGCTACGGCGACGGCCGCATGGCCGTCACGCAGCTGATCCCTGGCCCAGATCCCGCCCTGGCCTGGCTCGGACGACACGACGTTAAACGGCGGCCTGAGAACATGCTCGATCGATCCGGCCTGCGGCCCGGCGACGGCGACCGGGATCGAGGTGACATCGAAGCTGGCCGCATAGCCCAGGATCACCAGCAGCAGGATCGGCATGAAGATCATCATTGCCAGGGTCCGGCGGTCCCGCCGCATCTGGCGGAATTCCTTAACGATCATCGCCCACATCGGCGCTCTCCTCAGCTGGCTGCCGCTCAGCCCCGGCGCTGCCGATCCGCCGCGGGCATTTCCTAGCGCCGGGCCGACTTCGCCAGCCGGGCGGGTTTTCGCGTTCGGCTGGCCGACGAACTCAACGCTTGATGAATTCTACGCTCGATGAGTTTCTCCGTCAACGGACGCGCATTAGGCGCAGTCACGTCCGGGAGCGCCCGCGGGCCGGCGGGCGTCTCCAGTCGCGCGAAACCGGGCGCTGCGTGTTGGCGGCCATAGGAATCTGGCCCGCTAGCGGCCATGAGCGGCCGCCCGAAGCCGGCCAGCTTCGTCGCGGAATGTGACCGGGGCCTGGGTGCGGGCACCGGATCCGCCGATCGGTACGCGGGTAGCACGGTCGCCGGCTCGATGAAGGATGCCCCAGATGGAGCCTTCTGTGCGCACTGCCAATGCGGATCCCCGGGTAGCGCCGGGCCGGTGCCGCGCTCGCGACGGCGCCGCAGTTCTGATCAGATGGGCGCATGACGGCCACGCGACACGGGGGACGCTGGACGCTGGAGGACCGTTTTGGTTCCTGCTGGCAGTACCTGCCGGTCGAGGTCCCGCCCGGAACTTACGCGCTGCGCGCTGAGCTCGAGTACGAGAGATCGGGCGCCGTCGTGGATCTCGGCTGCGTGGGGCCGGCCGGCTTTCGCGGCTGGTCCGGCGGATCGCGCCGGTCATTTGTCATCACAGCCGACTCGGCGACGCCCGGCTACCTGCCCGGCGAGCTCGAGCCGGGCACGTGGCAGGTCATGATCGGCCTGCACATGCTGCCGCCCGGCGGCTCGGAGTATCGCGTCGTCGCGGAGGTGAGCAGCACACCAGGCCAGCTGCGGCCCGGGCCGGCGCCTGACCCGATGCCGCCGCTGGGCGAGCGACCGCCCCGGCGCGATCTGCCGGCCGCTGCGGGCCGCCGCTGGCTGGCTGGCGACCTGCATACCCACACGGTGCATTCTGACGGCGTGATGACCGTGCCGGAGCTGGCCCGGTTCGCGGCCGGCCGGGGCCTTGACTTCATCGCGGTTACCGACCACAACACCAACAGCCATCACGCCGAATTGCCGGCCGCGGCCGCTACGCACGGGATCGGGCTGCTGCCCGGCCAGGAGGTCACCACCCCGGACGGCCACGCCGGCGCTCTCGGCGACCTCGGCTGGATTGACTTCCGGGAGCCAGCTGACTCCTGGCTGGGGGCGGCGGAACGAGGCGGCGGCCTGCTGTCGGTCAACCACCCTATCGGCGGGCACGTGAGCTGGACCATCCCGATGAAGCGCCGGCCTCCGCTGGTCGAGGTCTGGCACTGGAGCTGGCTGGATCCGCACTGGACCACTCCCCTGGCCTGGTGGCTGGCCTGGGATCCGACCGCGATCCCGGTCGGCGGCAGCGACTGGCACCGGCCAGGCTCCGACGCACCGCCTGGCACTCCCACCACCTGGGTCGAGTGCGACCGGGACGACTCACGGCAGGCGGCTGACCCGCAGCTGGTCCTGGGCGGCCTGCGGGCCGGACGGACGGCCATCTCCGCCAGCCGGGACGGCCCGGTCCTGCTGCGGGTCGACGGCAAGCTGGTGGCGGCGGGCGCCGACACCGCGATACTCGTCGGTCCCGAGGGGCCCAAGGCACAGGTCCGGGGACCGCTGGCCGGCTTCCCCGGCGACAGCGGCCTGCACCGGCTGGTGGACCCGACCGGTGCGACGCTGGCTCTGACGCTCTGACGCTCCGACACGTCCCACGATCATGGCCCGCGCTGGATTGGCCCAGCGCAGGCCGCCGCTACGGCTTGGCTGGGCTGATCCGGAAGACCGGGTAGCCGGGCGCGATCTCGAGCAGCCTGGCGTCGGGCGCGTCGGCGTCGACCCCGTCGAAGAAGACGCCGACCTCGAACTTCCAGCGCCGCAGGTAAGCCCGCAGGATCTCCGGCTTCTGGTCGTCGGCAAGCTCGGCGGCAGTGAAGGCCCCGACGCGCCTGCCGACCCGCAGCTCGCCGCCGCCCGCGACGCGCAGGTTGCGAACCCACTGGGTGTGACCGCGCGGCGCCACCAGATACCGGCCGCCTTCGTGCGTCAGCAGGTTGACCGGCGTGGTCCGCCACTGGCCGCTGGTCCGGCCGCGGACGGCCAGGATCCTGCTGCCCCAGATGCTGATTCCGGCATGAGTCAGCGCGGCGACCGTGCCGTTGAAGAAGCTGCCCAGAGCGCGGCCCGCGGCCGTGGTCGGCATGACGTAACGCGAGGCAGTGTCGTTCATCGGATGCTCCTAGCCGCAAGGCCCGGACTGCCAAGGGCAGTCCGTTATGAATGGAGATCAGGGCTCTTCCTTAAGATCAGTGTTCAGCACTGCCTGCCCGCCGTCAAGAGCAGTGCTCTCTAATCTGATCGATGCTCCCCATTCAGCCCGACGCCCGGACGCTCGCCGGCAGCGCCGACCCAGCCCGGCGCATTTTCCGCCCGTAGACAGCCGAGATCCCGCAAAGTCCGGCGCCCCGGCGGGCGCGGACTTCGCGGAATCGGCGAAACCATGCAGTGCCGGCTTGATACCGGCGCCCGGCGGCGAGGGCTCTGCCTCGCGGCCGCTGCGGCCTCCCCGGCCGCATAACGCCCCCAGGGGCAGCCGGCGGACGTGCTGGCTGGCCTGCGCCAGCGCCAGCGCCAGCGAAGGTCGCGCTCTGTCCCCGTACTGCCAGCGGTACCTTGTGCACCGCGCGG
>OCTA010005143.1_pt1 | contig 11353 bp, 10 predicted proteins | sample 1538991 | NCBI WGS metagenome assembly OCTA01 (sample SAMEA3539302, study PRJEB22396) | soil metagenome | biome: tundra; feature: field; material: soil | place: USA | collected 2010-05 | depth 0.15 m | reverse complement strand
CCACGTGAGGTTGCAGGTTACGCCGAGCGCGGCTAAATTAGGTGCGAGAGTTGGAACTGCACATGAAAAAGCCCGCGGAATCTGCCTCTGCATTCATCTCCGCGAAGATCAAGGAACTTGGGGACTGGCGCGGGAAGACGCTAGCAAAAGTGCGCGACATCATACACAAGGCAGACCCTGAGATCGTCGAAGAGCGGAAGTGGGTCAAGCCGACATCGCCGGGGACTCCCGTCTTTTCCCACGGCGGCATCGTCTGCACGGGAGAGACGTACAAGAACGTCGTCAAGATGACATTTGCCAAGGGAGCTGCGTTGAAGGACCCTTCCGGTCTATTCAACTCCAGCCTCGAGGGGAATGTCAGGCGCGCCATCGACATCCACGAAGGCGACAAGGTCGATGAGGCGGCCTTGAAGGACCTCATCCGCGCTGCCGTGGCGCTCAATCTCAAAGGCAAGAGCAAGCCGAAGCCCCGGCGAACATCCCCACCCTAAATTTCGCAAAGAACGCGAAATTTAGAATGGGGCACCCGACAAGCGGGCCGACTAGCTTCAACCTCGAAATCCAGCGCAAGAGTCTCGACTATTGAGGCAATCCAAGTCGCCGCATGAGATCGGCGTAGCGGCGATCGGAACGGATGGAGTCGAATGCGGGGAAGCGGATGTCGAGGATCAGGTCGGGGTCTTCTTCGGAGAACCCCCGTTCGAGATACTCGAACGCCTTATTGGTATCGCCGACGAAAGCGAAGCTTCCAGCGATTTCAGACGGGAGAACTCTTCTCTCTCCGGCGGCGAGCATTAGCCGATTGTAGCCTTGGGCGTCGGCGCTAAACGAGCCGGGAGCAGCAGTGAATGTCTGTAATTCGCTCACCGCCTCCCCGAAACGGCCGGTCGTAGCGTACAGCTCCGATATATAAAAATGGGTTCCGCGAAAAGCCGGATCCCGTTCCTGCACCTTCCGGAATTGGGTCAGCGACTCGGGATAGCGGTGTGCCATCATCAGCGTCACCGCGTAATTCATATTCACGATGGGAGAAAGAGGGTCCAGCGACAAGGCGGTACGATATTCTTCGAGCGCTTGATCGATGCGCTTTTGCGGCGCCAGGACGCCGTAGGCATAGAAATAATGTGCGGCGGCGTTGTTGGGGTTTAACTCGAGTGCCCGGTGGAACTCCGACTCGGCCTCGCTCCACTTCCTGGCCGAAACCAGTGCCATTGCGCGCGCGGAGTGCGCTTCGGAAAGGCTGTCATCCAGTTCGAGCGCTTTGCGCGAAGCCTCGTCCGACTGCAGACGCGCCTGCTTGGAGTCTATGCCAATGCCGTAGCTGGGAGCGACATTGTAGGTGTCCGCAAGTCCCGTGTAGGCGAGAGCGTATTTGGGATCGGCCGCGATCGCCTGCTGGAAGAGATCGATGCTCTTCTTCAGACCCTCGGCTGTGCGGCCATACCAGGCCTGGCGGCCTTCGAGATAGAGGCGATAGGCTTCGGGATTTGCAGTTCCGGCGCGTCCCATGTGCTGCTGCTGGTTTCCACTCAGCTGGATTTGCAGCTTGTTGGAAATATCGCGCGTGATGTCACCCTGCACCTGCGTGATATCCGCCATCTCGCGGTCGTAGTGAGCGCCCCAGAGTTCTGTGCCATCGGCGGTACTTACCAGATCGGCTTCCACGGCCACATGGTCGCCATGCTGCAGAATGCGCCCCATCAGGAGAGCTCGCACCTGCAACGCCTGCCCAATCTTCTGCGGGTCATCCTCTTTGCCCTTGTAGCGGAAGACGGTGCTGCGCGCCAGCACCTTCAGGTTGGGCAGTTGCGACAGGCTGCTGATCAGGCTTTCGGTCAATCCGTCGCTCAGGTACTCATTGTTAGGATCCGTCGTGGCATTAACGAAGGGCAGCACCGCGATTGAGTCGATCTTTCCTGACTGGCCGGTCTGTGATTTTCCGCGCAAGAAGTATGCGCCCGCGGCGGCGGCAATCAGCACGACCGCAGCAATGCCGGCGACAAGGTACAGGCGCGAACTCCGGGGCTGCGTAGAGGCCTGCATGGACGAAGAACTTGCGGGCACCACACCGCTCGCTGGTCCGCTTCCCGATGACATGGCCAATGACACGCCTGATGACGCACCGCTGGCGGCCACCGCAGCGCTCGATGAACGCGCCGGATCGAGATCCCGCTTGAGCCGCGCCAGGTCGGAGCGCATATCGGCCGCGCTCTGATAGCGGAGATTGCGATCTTTTTCCAGCGCTTTGTTGACGATCCGATCCAACTCGGCGGGTGCGTCGGGATTTAGGCGAAGCATGGGCGCGGGCGCCAGATCCAGAATGGCTTTGAAAATCTCCGCCGAGCTGCCGCCGCGGAACGGGAGCGTGCCGGTCGCCATCTCGTAGAGCACGGCGCCAAACGAGAACAGGTCGCTGCGTGCGTCCATATCCTTGGCGCGGGCCTGTTCGGGCGACATGTAGGCAATGGTGCCCAGAGTAGAGCCAGGACTGGTCAGATGCTGTTCATCCAGCGCGGCCGTCATCGTCGCTGTGTTCATCGTCATCGATGCCGCCGGCCTGGAAGAACTGCCCGTGGGCAGCGCCTTGGCCAACCCGAAATCCAGCACCTTGGCGTGGCCGCGCTTGGTGACAAAGATATTGGCGGGCTTGATGTCACGATGGACGATGCCTTGCGAGTGCGCCGCGTCCAAGCCATCGGCGATCTCAATCGCCAGCGAGAGCAGAGTTTCGTTCTCGACCGGCCCTGCTGCAATCACGTGTTTGAGCGTCACTCCATCCAGAAACTCCATGGCGATGAATGTCTGCTCGCCGTGTTTGCCGATTTCATGGATGGTGCAAATGTTGGGATGGTTCAGTGCCGACGCAGCGCGTGCCTCCCGGCGAAAGCGCTCGAGTGCTTGCGGATCCTGCGACAGTTGATCGGGGAGAAACTTGAGGGCGACGAAACGGCCGAGTTCGGTGTCCTCCGCCTTGTAGACGACACCCATCCCGCCGCCGCCCAGCATTTCGACAATGCGGTAGTGCGAGATGATTTGGCCGATCATTGTTTGGCCGATCACTGGACGATGTGCACCCTTCGAGTCGCTTTATATTACGGAGCGGCCATAGCCGAGTCAATCAAGTGCATGGTGCGCAGGGAGATAGACCAACGAAAAAACTTTAGAAACGAAAGGGAGTGTATGGACCGGGAACAAAGTCATGCTGCGTAATGGCACTTTTGGGCCGGGACTACGGCCTTTGGAAACCTTTTCCCGGCGCGGGAAGCGTTCCAGAATGGGACTCATAGGAGTTCACTGAATCGTCATGCCTATCACGTTTGGCGCCTCCGTTGCTTGTTTCCTCGCCCGTGGCGGCGCAGGAGCCGTAATCCTGCGTGCCTCCGCGCTCCCAGAACCTGAGCTATTGCTTCTGCTGGGTGGCGGCCTGATCGTGCTGGCGACTCTGGTCCGGCGACTTTATCCCGTAGGAGGCGTGGCGGCTCCCAAGAGCATGCAGGTAATTCTCTGGATCGCTCCCGAAGAAGTCGCAGAACATCTTTCTGCGGTCGATGGAGACTGAAAGGGCCTGGCGAAGCTGTTCTGTGGCGAGCATTTAGAGCAGGAGTGCAATCGGCAGACTAGAACTCCAAGTAAGACCCGGCGCGCGGAGGACGCGCACCGCCATCGCTCCCGGTCGGGAGCAAGCCTTCCTCAATTCCATGCAGGTTTTCCCAGGCCGCTTCGGTCAATGCGGGGTCCGCGCCCACAATGTCGCGGATCATATGCCACGCGGCCAGATTGAGCGCGCCCTCGGGAGCCGGTCCCATGGCCAGCGAAACCGAGCATTGCGGGCAGAAGCATATCCGCTGGGCGGACGACTTCTGCCGGGGGCGCACTCCGACGGTCTGCGCGAACATATACACCGCGACCGATTTGTCGCCCATTTCGAGTTCGCGATTACACCGAAGGCAATACGAGTTTTCCAAACGTCCCGTCCCCGATCGGCCCGCTAATTAAACTGAATCGCCCACCAAATTGAAGGAGATTCCTGCCGCCGTCCCGCTGGCGGCGTCATTCTACTTTCTCCAATGCGTGGGCCGGCCAACAAGTATGCAGAAAGATTCCCGGTTCCTGCGATCGGTGTAGCGCCGGCATCCTGCCGGCTGTCCCGAGGGCGTCTCGCCCTCGGCGTCGCGAACTCACCGAAGATCGCAGGAACCAAGCTAAGGTCTAGGCAAAGGGCGCGGCGATCCCGCACTCTACTGGCGTGAGCGCGAGTGCTTCATCGCGGCGGTTAGCAAAGGAAACGTCGTCTGCGCGACCTCGGCAGTCGCCTGGGCGCCAGCAGGTTGCGGCCGTTTGCTATCGCCTCGGCAGCCAGGGTCTGGAGTTCCTGCTGATTCAAACTCGAGGCGGGCGCTGGATCTTCCCCAAAGGAGGAGTCGAACCGGGCCTCACGCAAGCCCAATCCGCGGCCCTCGAAGCGTTTGAAGAGGCTGGCGTTCATGGGCGAATCGAAGAGATGCCCTTCGCGCGCTACCACAACGGCAATGCCAACGGCAAATCCGGCCGCAAGTCCAGCAGCAAGTCCAGAAAAGACACGCCCAAGGCTGACGACGTGGCCACGCGAGGCGAGTCCGTCACTGCTCACCTGTGCGAGGTTTCCTATCTCGAACCTCCCCAGGAAGCGAATCGCAACCCCACATGGTTCTCGCCTGAAAAAGCGAAGCGACGGCTGCTCGAAGACCGCGCAGCGAAGTTCGGCGACGAGTTGGCGGCTCTGGTTGATCGCGCGGTTACAAGAATACGGCGCCTCGAAGCCATCGATAGCCGCAGATCCCAGAAGGACGCACTCCAAAAAGTGTGTTTCGAGGCATTCGAAAACATGAGCTTCGCGGGCGGAGGAAATGAAGCGGCTTTGGTGCGGTATCTTCTGCTTGAACACCGCAACATTCGATCGGCTGTTCTCGAAGTCAAAGACCCAGTTGATCCCGGTCAGCGTCGTCTTAGAGGGTCGTCTTAGGCAGGGTGACAACAACGGAAGGCACTCGAGTTTCCCATCCCTACAGAGAGGCGAGGAGTTCTCAGTTCCCCGTTTTCAGCTCCGCCATCTTAACGTAACCGGCCCGCTCATCGGATGCCGAAACTCTCCGCCGGTCTTCTTCATCTCCAGATACGCGCTTTTCAGCCCGAAATACCACTTTGCGGGGCGGTCGGCATCGTCGATCAGCATGAGATGCGGATTGTACTTCAGTCCTTCGGACTGGAGTTCCATGGTGCGGCGATCCTGCTCGACAAATTTTGCGAAGACGAACTTCAGCAACTCGGGACCAAAGGGAATCCAGCGGAAGAGGTTCCAGGCAGCAACCACGTCGATGCGGCACTGGTTGCGCATGATAGGCGTAACGGTGGTGACGCTCGAGAACCAGTATTTGCCGGCGCGGATGATTTCCGAACGCAGGTTGGGCAGAACGAAATCGATGGTGGTGGTGATCGACTCGGCATCCGCATACAAGCGCAGAAGCTTGTAGGGCGCACTGTTGGAGCTCGGCATGTGCGCGCTCATGCGAAATCCATATGGGATAGGTTCGAAGTTTTTCTGCTTCTCGTGGATCGAATGCCGGCTGCGCCACCACCATGCCTGGTGAACGAAGGGGCCGTGCGCGGGATCCATGAGACCGATGATGCCGTGATCGACCGAGCAGGGGAGATCGGCAGTGAGGTATGCAAGCTTGTAGTGCTCGCTGAATTTCGGGATTTCGGGCGCAGGCATGGGCGCGGGCGCGGCTTTCGTGAATCCGGCGCCGGCCGGGCCGGGGTCGGGGATGAAGACCCAGATGAAGTCGTCGCGTTCCTCGCACGGATAGCTACCGGCGTAAATGCGATCGATCTTGAGTTTCTGATCTTCGACAAGCGAGGGAACCAGCGTGCACTGGCCGGAGTGGGCGTCGAATCTCCAGCCGTGATAGCAGCACTCGATCTGGTCGCCCTCAAAGCGTCCGCAGGAAAGCGGCATGCCGCGGTGCGGACAGGCGTCGCGCATGGCGAAAGCCCGGCCTTGCTGGTCGCGGCCAACGACGAGAGGCTGTTCAAGCAGCATCGTGGGCAATAACTCGCCCCGCTTCACCCTGTCGCTCGGCAAGGCGCGGTACCAGAAGCCGAAGAGCATCAGGGAGTCGGGCGTTTGCGACTGTAGTGGGGAGTCGTCGGGCATGGAACAGGTGAGGATAGCGCACAAAGGCAAGGTTTCAAAGTTTCAGGGTTTCAAGGTGACATAAGAAGGCCGCGTCATTGAACTCTGAAACCTTGCAACCTTGAAACCTTTAAGTCTTGCTACCTCAGGCGCCCGATTAGCTGGAAATATGCTTCGCGGGCTATGCCGGGCTCATGGATGTGGGCCAGAAAGAGCTTGCGCAGGGCGGCGGGAGTAAGGCGTCCCTGTACGTAGGCGTCGTAGAGATCGTTGCCGGCGAGGTATCCGAGTCGCTCAGTTACGTATTCATACTGGCGGCTGGTGAAAGTTAGCGCATGCGCCAAGCATTCGGGGCTCGCGAAATTCTCTTTGCCATTGTTCCCAGGTTTGGCGGCCCGCCGAGGGTTGCGGCGATCGAAATCGCGGAGGCGGTTGATCAGGTCGAGAGCGTCGATGGCATCCGCGAACGGTAACGAGGTTTCCTGTTCGAGATCTTCGTGCGTCAACTCGTATAACTCCGTAATCTCGGCATCGCGAAAGGCGGGACGCGCCGGATGAAGTACGCGCGATCCGAAATAAGCGAGCGCATGTTCAAAGACGGCCAGATAAAAAGCGTCTTCAGGCGAAAGAGCCGCCGCCTGGGACTTGTTGGAGCGATTCGCCGCACCGCGAGAGAGGGCGCTTCTATAAGGCAAACCGCGACAAGCCTGATGCAGGAAGCGGGTGGCATCTTCCGCTGCCGACGTCATGCGAAACTCGCGCACGTACACGGCGTTCAGCGGTGCGAGGTAGACGCTTCCGCGTTGACAGATGCGGCGCAGAAGGGAGCGGCGGCGCGCGGCGGTGAACCCCTGGCGCGATAACAGGCGGCGCAGAAGCGCGTCCGAACCGCGGAAATAGACTTCCGGCATGAGGTCGACCAGAAGCCGCGGTTGCGTTGTATTGTGCGGCGAATATCGGTTGATGCCGAGAAAGCGCACCAGACCATCAATCAGGTTGTAAAGAGTCGGGCCAAGGTCGGGCGCGTTGTCGTCGCGTCGCCAGCGGTCGAGGCAGAGCCGGTAGTTCTCGTATTTCTCCAGCGGAGTGGCGTTGAAGACGCAGAACGTGTGCGGACTGATCTCGACGGCTTCGATCCGGTCGCTGGCTTCTCCCGCAGCGCGCCAATAAAGGGCATCGACATTCTGCAAAACGGTGAGCAGGGGTCTTTCAACAGTCCCCGCTTCGGAGGCGTTGTTTTCGGGCGAGAGTCCAGCCGAGAGCCCGGCCGATTGCCTGGGCTGGCGTTCCGACAAGCGTGCGGAAACCAGGGCGGGCAGGTGGCGCGGGGCGAGATGCGACTCGCCGAACAGGACAAGAACAAGAGCGTCCGGATGCCGGCGGCGGATTTCGGCAATTTTGTCGGCAGCGTGGCGGTCGCGGGCCGCAATTCTGCGCAGATCCTCGCGCGGCATACAGTCGAGCCCGTAGATCGCAGCCGCGTGGTCTCGAGCGGCGGAAAGCAGTTCGCAAAATGGAGTCCAGTCGTACCCCCAATCGAGATCGAAGCGGGTGCGCTGGCGAAGCTCGGCTTCGTCAATCTCGCCGCGCGACCATTCGTCGAGGATGTGCTGGTCTCGCGAAAAAATAGTCTCGAGTCCGAGCACCACGGGACGACGATGCAGTGCAGGATCGCGGAGGAGAGACGCGAGGTAGCGCTGTGAATTCGGCAGCGCATGGTAGTCGCCGACCAGCACGATTCCGGCTTCGGCAATTTCGTCGTGGACCTGGCCAGTCGTAAGAACCCGCTGATAGGAGCGGTAGGCATCGTGGAAGTCGCGAACGTATTTGCGGCCGCCAGAAGGATCGGTGGCGCGAATTTCGCGCTCCACGCTTGCTATGGCGTGGCGTTGGGCTACGCTGCGCCGCGATCGTAAGATGCCAGTCGTTGCCATTAGAGACCAGTCTTAGAGAGAGGCAGCCTCTTCGTCGGGCTGCCGCCTCTAGAGAAGCGGCAAGCCGCATCTCCACGAAACCGTGTATCGACCGCCGTCTTGACTTGCCCTCAGCGCATCCCTATGCTCGACAATTCGAGGCCATTAGACGAATTTGCCTCGTGGAGCGCTGCCTTGCCCGTTCTGCCGCCGGAAAACCTGACAGTGGCCACTACCGGCGCTAGTGGATCCTTGTTTCTAAAGCGCTTCCTGCTCACCGTCGAACGCGATCCGCGCGTGAAGACGGTCAACTTCATTGCTTCCGACAGCGGCCTGCGCGTCCTGGCCGAGGAACTCGGCATCGAAGGCCGCTCCGATCTGCTACGTCAACTTATCGGCACTTCGTCGTCGAAAATTCAGACTCAGTCGAACAACGACGTTGGAGCCAATGTCGCCAGCGGGTCGTATCCTTCGGATGCGATGGTCGTGATCCCGTGCAGCGTGGGGACGCTGGCACGCATCGCCAATGGCATCGCATCCCACCTGATCGAGCGGGCCGCCGACGTCACGCTGAAAGAGCGTCGACCGCTGGTGCTCTGCGTGCGGGAAACGCCTCTCAACCGGATTCACATCCGCAACATGTCACTGGCCGCCGATGCGGGCGCCACCATCTTCCCGCTGATCCCGACCTTCTATAACCACCCGTCAAGCGCCGATGCCATGGCACAGGAGTTCGCAAACCGCGTGCTCGCCCATATAGGCCTGCCCCAACCGGATGCGTACCGTTGGAAGGGGTAGCGGTCAGTTCTCAGTTCCCAGTTCTCAGCAAACAAATCCGATTTCCCGGTAGTTCCAGCGGCCCTTAGGGTTTCACTGAGAACTGGGAACCGGGAACTGAGAACTTTTCTTGGGGATCTCTGACTCGGGGGGAAAGCCAATCCTGCTTTGCAGGCGTACTTTCAGTCTAGGGACAGGACAGGCACGAAGGTAGGTCTCTGGCGGGCATGTACTGCGAGGGGCGCTCAACCTAAGGTCGCTGGGCGGACGATACTCCATTCAATTTTTGCAGTTCAGCGCTCGCTGCTGTGTTCTCCGGGTGCTCGACGATTTCGGTTTTGAACTCGGCTGCCGCGCGCGCGCGATCTCCGGCGGCCTCGAAGATCAGGCCCAGAACAAAGTGGTATCCGCGGGTGTTGGGACTGCGGGCGATGGCACGGCTGGCATTCTCCGCTGCCTCGGTGAACTTCTTCAGCTCGAGTTGGGCGAGCGCCAGGTAGATGTATTGATCGGAATCGGCGGGGTTAATGCGGACGGCGTGCTGCAGGTAGTATTCAGCGGCCTGGAATTGGGCGGTTTTGTAATAGGCGAATCCGAGATTGTAATTGGAGCGCCAAAAGTCGGGATTGCGGCTGAGAACTTCGAGATAGAGCGGGATGGCGCGCGCGGGCTGATTGGCTTTCAGAAGGGCGCTCGCGAGATTGTCGCGGACGGTGAGGTTCGCGGGTGCGGATTCAAGTCCGCGGGTGTAGAGCAGGATGTCGCTCGCCCATTGCATTTGCTGCACCACGGTGAGCGCCGCGAAGGTGACGCCGACAATGGTGGCCAGTGCGGCCGGCAGAATGGCGCGTTGCCTCTGGGGCAGGCGTTGCGCGAGCTCCCGGATAAGAAGCGCAATCAGCAACGCGAATCCCGCGCAGGGCAGGTAGAGATAGCGGTCGTGAACGATGTCGCCCACGGTGAGTGAGTGGAGGTCGAGAACGGGTAACAACGGAACGATGAGGAGCACGAGCGCAAAGCGCACAGTATTTTTTTGAGAGCGCTTTTCAGAATCTCCGCGGATCAGGAACAGAACAAAGGCGACTGCGACCGCAATAATTAAGAGGAACACAAGCGGCAGCAGGACGGCGGCGGCGCTGAAGCGCGACACATAGTCGAGCGAGTAGAACTCACTCAGTCGCAGAGGTAGGACCAGGTGCCTGGCGTAGAACCAGAGAACGGCCGGCCAGGTTAGGAAGACCGCGCTCCAGCCGATCGGAATCGTGGGATGCGACCAGCCGCCCAAAGCGCGGTAGCGAACGACGCCATAAATCACCACCAGCAGCAGATACGGCGCGGATTCGCGGATCGCGGAGACGAAGCGCCAGGCGAGACCCGCGCTCCCTTCGTCATCTCTCTCAAAGATCAGCACGAATGCGATGATCAGGATCGGCAGCACGATAGCGGTTTCTTTCGAAAGCAGAGCGAGCGCGAACAGTCCAAGCGACGGTGCCTCGTACCAAACCTGCCTCGCAGGCAAACCAGCCACGAGCTTCGAGATTCGAGATTCGAGCAGGCCAAATCCACCGTGTTCACCATGTGATTGCTCGGGGCTCGTAGCTCGTGGCTCGTAGCTCTCCTCAATCGAGGTTCTGCGCGCCTCGCGGAAATTGAGGAAGGCAGAGAAACTTCCCAGCAGGAAGCAGGCCATGAGGGGATCGCTGACGCCGGAGATCCAGGCCACATTTTCGACGTGAGTGGGATGCACACCGAAAATCAGCGCCGCGATGAATGCCGCCATACGATCGCCCGAGAGTTGTTGCGCGATGCGAAACACCAGCCAGGTGGCCAGGACGTGGCAGGCGACGCTGGTCAGGTGCCAACCGGCGGCGTGTGTTCCGAAGAGCGCATAGTTCAGTTTGAGCCACAACAGAAAAAGAGGGCGGTAATAATTCCCGCTGGTATTGGGATAGATCGCGGCCCAGACGTGAGACGTAAAGTACTGCGGCACGAAGTGCCAGTCATGGATCGCCGGATTGTTGAGGATCTGCGGAACATCGTCATACACGAACCCGAACGAAAGTGTTGCAACGTAGACGAGCGCGGTTACGCCGCACGCCAGCACCTCCATGACGCCGGGTCGAAAGAAAAGATTCGGCGCGAGGGGATGGGTTGGTTGGGCGTGGTTCATATCGTTTATGTTTGGAAATTCTGCCGGTTGGGACGGCATATTGCTGGTGACAAGTGTACCCGCGAAAAGGCAGTTCCCAGTTCCCAGTAAATAACTACGGCGGCTCTCACTGAGAACTGACAACTGAGAACTGAGAACAGGCCGTTAATTCCCACGGTACATCCCGTTTGTGCCGTTGACTCCGACCCGGCTTTTTTGTAATCTGCGCTTACACCGGAAAGGAGGTGGTCGGATGACAAGTTTAGAAAGCGAATGTAGTAGCAATTCCAGACCAGGTGAGGTGGCTGAGTCTTAGGGCGGTTGCTCTAAGCGGAGTTCTCG
>OCTA010005142.1_pt1 | contig 11354 bp, 11 predicted proteins | sample 1538991 | NCBI WGS metagenome assembly OCTA01 (sample SAMEA3539302, study PRJEB22396) | soil metagenome | biome: tundra; feature: field; material: soil | place: USA | collected 2010-05 | depth 0.15 m | reverse complement strand
CCTTCAATTTTGGGACCGCCAACGGCCAGAGTTATACCGTGCAGCAAAACACCAACCTGGCGACGACGAACTGGACTTTCTACACCAACATCACCGGCAACGGCTCGATCTATCAGTTCGCCACCCCGGTCACCAACATTCCGCGGCGGTTCTTTCGTGTCGTGGAGCCTTGAGTTGCCCCGGCGCGGGATGTGATGGTTTCCCGCTCAGAGATTGCGACCTGTCCGGTTTTTGAAGAATCCATGCCGACATGGTTTCATAATCTGACACCTGACACCAGCCATGGCCCGTCAGACGCATAGGTTACAACGATCCCCGCATGAAGTCCTGGAAATATGACAACCAGTCTGCTTCATGAAGTTAATGGTATTGTCATATACCGCCTGACTGCCCTTTGAGCCCGTGGTAGAGCAGCCACGTCAGGGAGCCTCGACTGCCCGTGTTCAGCCGTTCAGCAATCCCGGTGAGCGGCATCATCGTCTGGGCTTGCATCTCACCCGGCAATCGGACCTTGCCCGGATCACCTTTCCGCCGCCTCACCCTCGACCGCCCGCTGCCCGACGCCATTCCCAGTGGCCGGACCCCGGATCGCGAAGCCGCCATCTCAGACCATCCCTGCCTCAAACCCCAGCACTTCATGCGCATCCTCGTTCGCGCCTTGCTGCCGCTGGGTGAAGGGGTCTTGCTCGACACCTTCATGGGCTCCGGCTCAACCATCGCCGCCGCCGATGCTGTCGGTTACCAGTCTGTCGGCATCGAGGTTGACGCGCAGTACTTCGCCCTGGCCAAGAAAGCCATCCCTCAACTCTCGGCCCTCTACCCCACCTTCCAAGGCGAAACCACCGAGCTCGAGGCCGACTACGCCCCGGCTCCCCCCAATGGCGACCAACTCGCCCTCGCCCTGGCCGACAAGACATCGCACGTCCTGCACAGCACCAAGCCCCGCAGGGCAGTCCAGCCTCTCTCCTAAGGCAGCCTTGTGGACCTGCTTCCGCTCCGTGTTCGATGCCTGCCATCCCTTTTTGTTTACCTGGAGCCTTGGATTTGAGATAAAGACAACATGCCAACTGGCCAACCATGCCTTAATGTTTTCGCTCGCTGCGCCGAAGCGATTCGCAAGAACAAGCTGATCAGCCGTGAGAGCCGCCAGGACAAAGAGTTTCACTTCCAGAATTGGTTCAAGGCGCGCCTTGGCGAAACGGGGTTGAACTTTGACCTTGGCGGTCGGAACACGTATCCCGACTTTCGCTTGGTCGCCTCAACGGATGGCTTTGAAGTTAAAGGACTGGCTTACCCCGGACGCGAAGCCAACTACGACTGCAACAGCCAAGTCCCGTCCGGCAGTCACAACGGGCGTACTATCTTCTACATCTTCGGTCGCTATCCAGCCGAGCCGGACGGTGATTCTTATCCGGTGCTCGACCTCGTGGTTTGTCACGGCGACTTTCTCAACGCCGACCACGACTACGTCCACAAGAACAAGAGCGTGAAGGGCTTTGGCAGTTACGGCGACATCATGATTCGCGACCGCAAGATGTATGTCGCTCCCACGCCGTTTGGCCTGACGACCGGCACAGCGCACAACCAAACGCTGATTCTTCCCGCCGGCTTTCGTGTGGATTCCCGTTTCCGGGCGGTTGGGAAGCTTGTGCGACGGGAAGCGCAGAAGTTGATTGTCGGATACACGTTCGACTTGCGGACGAACATCTTGAAGCCCGAGTCGGTGGCCAATCCGGCAGCGGGCACGGAGCACAGCTTCGTTGCCTATCGTCTCAAGGGTTCAGCGACTGAGGCCGTGGCGATGCGACCGCCGCGCGAGGTGCTCGCGGAGGCCGCAGAAGCTGCGGAGGAAGATGAATAGTCAGCTTCAATCCAACGGGCATTCGTGCGAGCGCCGGCTCATCGAGTCGGATTCGTTTCCCTTTGAGTTCATTTCGCAACTCGCGGAGATGGAGAGTTGGCGCAAAGAGGTCTATCGGCCCATTTACCACATTCACAAGTGGTGGGCGAAGCGTCTTGGCTCCGTCTTTCGAGGCATCTTGCTGGGCTCGGCTCTGCCGGACTCCGAGAACCTTGTCGAAGCGTTCTACCGGCAGCATGACTTTGCTGGCGTGACGGTGTTCGACCCGTTCATGGGGAGCGGGACAACGATTGGTGAAGCGCACAAGCTTGGCTTCACGGCGCTGGGGCGGGACATCAATCCCGTCGCGTGTGAATCCGTGCGGGTATCGCTTGGCCCACTCGACCGGGATGCGCTGATGAAAGCGTTCAGCCAGCTTTCGGCCGGTGTTGGCGAGCGCATCCGGGCGCTCTACCAAACTGCGGACGCCGAGGGACATATTTGCGACGCCCTTTACTTCTTTTGGGTCAAGACTCTTCCCTGTCCGGCCTGCCTGGCAAACGTGGATTTGTTTCCGAGCTACATCTTTGTCCGAAACGCTTATCCAGACCGCAAGCCAGAAGTCCGCGTGGTCTGCCCGGAATGTGCCGGGATTTTCCCTGCGGATGTCAACGACGAGCACACTTGCTGTCCTCACTGCCAACACGGGTTTGATTTACACGCAGGTCCGGCAAGCGGCGCGTCTGCGACCTGCCAGAAGTGCCGGCACGTCTTTCCCATCGCGAAGACGGCCAAGGCAATGGGGCACCCGCCCGCGCACCGGATGTTCGCCAAGCTTGTCCTCAAGAGTTCGGGCGAGAAGCTCTACTTGCCGGTCACCCGCAAAGATGAACTGGCCTACCAGCGATGTTCAGAGGAGTTGCAGCGGAGCAAACTCCCGCTGCCGACGTTGGAACTGAACGACGGCTACAACACACGCCAGGTGCTTAACTACGCCTATCGCTCGTGGCGTGAATTCTTCAACGACCGCCAACTGCTCGCGCTCGGATGGCTGCATGGTGCCATCCTCGAACTGCCTGACGGCGCAGCGCGAGCCGCCTTGCGAACCGTTTTCTCCGGCGTTTTGGAGTTCAACAACATGTTCGCTTCCTACAAAGGCGAGGGCACAGGGGCAATCCGGCACATGTTCGCGCATCACATCTTGAAGCCCGAACGAGTCCCGATTGAAGGCAACGTTTGGGGAACGTCAAAGAGTTCGGGCTCGTTTTCCACACTGTTCAAGTCGCGGCTGATGCGCGCCATCGAATACCAAGCAGCGCCGTTTGAGTTGGAGATTGAGCGGACGAACGGCAGCAGCAAGGGCAAGCGCGTTTTCGGCGGAAGCGCCCCCTTTACGGGACACGTAGAAACGAAGTGGCCTCCGTCGCCGAAGCCGGTATCCCGCGCCATTTATCTTTCGTGCGGCAGTTCGGCTTCAACCGGTTTGCCCGATGCCAGCGTTGACTTGGTTGTGACCGACCCGCCGTTCTTCGACAACGTGCATTACTCGGAACTGGCCGACTTCTTTTTTGCCTGGCAGCAACTCGGTCCGTCGCCGTTCGTCGGCAAGCGTATGACCACGCGTCATGCCGAAGAGGTTCAGGACACCAGCGCCGAGCAGTTCGCAGCGAAGCTGCAAGCGGTTTTTGCTGAGTGCCGCCGCGTGCTGCGGGAGGGCGGTTTGCTCGTTTTCACTTACCACCATTCTCGGATGGACGGCTGGACATCATTGGCTGACGCCGTGGTCGGGGCCGGCTTCTCACTCGTGAACTGCCATCCCGTAAAGTCCGAAATGTCCGTTGCCGCGCCCAAGTCCCAAGCCAAAGAGCCAATCCAACTCGACATTGTTTTGGTCTGCCGGAAGCAAACTGCCGACATCCGCAAAAGGTGTGACACCAAGATTGCCTTTCAACAGGCAGTCGAGCGCGCCACATTGAAGGCGAGCCGATTGAACGAGTGCGGCCTTGCGCTTTCAGCTAATGACCGGCGTGTGATTCTCATCAGCCAATTTCTGGTCGAGACCTGCGCTGGCCGTTCTGCGGAGCAACTTTCCGACGCCTTGTCGAACAGTCTGACTGATTTGGATTTAGCTGCGATGCGACTGCTTGAATCGCAAACAACCCAGCCCGCGGAGCCGGCTAAGCGAGACGAGGAGCAGCTTGCTTTGTTCGACAAGAAGAGAAGCAAACGGCCTTCCACGGACACAAAGCGGATTGTGGCGCCCGTAAGTTACCGCCGAACTCGGCGGCGGCTTCATCAAAGACCGGCATTGTGAATCCGTTTCGAGACGAAGGGTGAGGTGGGGTTGGTGTCCCGATTGCGCTCGGCACTGGAGCGGTTGGATCCCGCGCTGCCGCCGGAGGCCATCCCCGCCGCCGTGGATGAATTGACCCGCGACCGTTCGGCCAAGGGAATCGCTGCGCGCCTGAGCAGGACCATCGCTGCTTCCGTGGCCCTGGGCGGCGGGTGCGGGCCATACTGAAAAGCTGAAATTGGGAAAGCGGACCTTGCCTGCATCACCTTTCCGCCGGCTCGCCAAAATCCCCCAATGGAAATTTGAAATTCGTTCCCCATTGGGTTAGGCTTAGGCTCGGCTGTCGTTTGCAGCATCGCATAGTCGCCAGACGAACTCCCTGGCCGCGATAAAGCCGCGCCAGCAGGTTAGTTATGAAGATTTATGATATTCCGAAGTCCGGAAAAATCGGGAACATAGTGTGGCAGCGCAATCGGTATCGCCAATACTCCTACCCTGCTTTTGTCCCATTCAATCCCCGCAGCCCCGCGCAATGCACGATCCGCCAGGCTTTCGCTGCCGTCTCCAAACGCTGGCGAACGCTCACCCAGGAGCAGCGGGACGCCTGGATCGCCGTCGCGTGGAACAAATGGTCCAAGCCCCGATGTTTTCAACGGGGCCGCCTTACTGGGTGCCAACTCTTCGTCAAGACCAACGTGACCCTGGTCCACCGAGGCAAACCGCAGGTTGACCTGCCGACGGAAGGCAGAAGTAAGAATGAAGTATGCCGAAACATGACCCCAAAGGCGGTTCCGGGCCTCCTTGGCGGGGTTTTTGTCTCAAAACGGGACACACGGAGCAGGGGGACCCCTTTAAGATACCGTGCCTGCACCGTAGTAGCACCATACCAGCACCGTAGCAACACGCTTGCAGGTCGCTGGGTCCACCGGTGCCCCCAAAACCGGCTCCGCTTCCCCTGCCGGTCGCAGCCGCCACGCTGCCGTGGCTCTCCCGCCCCCCATTTAACCCATTCAGGCTTCCTCTCGGCGTCAGGAACTCATGGGTGGACGTCTCCAGCCGTGATACAGAAGAGGTGATGTTCTCCGCGCAGTAATATCTGTCCCCGACTGACGGCGGGCGAGGCGAAGCATTTCTCGCCGATGTCGTTTTGCGCCACGCGGACGAACTCCGGCCCGGCTTTCACTACGTTCATGATCCCTTTGTCATTCAGACAGTAGATTCGGCCCTCGGCGGATATGAGCGAGGCGTGTTCCTCGCCCAAACGCTCGGTCCAAAGAAGCTTGCCGGTTGCGGCCGCAAAGCAGTGCGCTACCCCGCCGTCGGATATTACCAGGAAGTAATCACCCTCAATGATCGGCGAGGGCACATAGGCGGCGCCCTGCGTGGTGCGCCAGGCGATGTGGGTTTGTGTCACGTTCCCAGCGCCATCCGGGCGGATGGCGAGGATGTGGTGGTCGGGAAACCCGCCCGTGATAAGCACCAGCCCGCACCGCTCGCTGTAAACAGGTGACGCGACGAATTGCTCGGTGGGGCCGTCAATCACCCAGAGACGGCGGCCGTCGTCCGGATTGTAGCTGGCCACGCACTTGTCGCCCGCCAGGACCATCTGCTGCCGCCCGCCCATCAGCCGAATGAGGGGCGCACAGTAGCTGCGGGTGTGGTTCTCGCGCGGTGTGCGCCACAAGACCTGGCCGTCGGCCCGGCTTAGCGCTACGAGATATGAATCCCCGTCATGGTCTCCGTTCAGGATGACTTTGTCCCGGTAGAGAATGGGCGAGCTGCAGAAGCCGTGCACGCTGGCGAATGGGCCGGGTCGCGCCACCCACCGCTGGCGGCCCGCGTAATCATACGCCGCCACGAACATCCGGTCGCCATCCAGGAACGCGACATAGACGAGCTCGCCATCGGTCGCGGGCGTGCTGGAGGCGAAACTGTTCAGCGTATGTTTGCGTTCCCGCGGCGCGGTGAGGACCGTTTGCTGCCAGAGCGTCTTGCCCGTCTGGCGATCCAGGCACAGTAACAGCCGCTCCTGAGCTTCAGGCAACGCGCTCACCGCGAAGACCCGGTCGCCCCAGACAATCGGCGAGGCGTGCCCCGAACCCGGCAATTCCGCCCTCCAAAGGACATTGCTGGTGGCGCTCCAATACACGGGCACGCCCTTCTCATGGCTGGGGCCGTCGAGCCGCGGCCCGCGCCAGCCAGGCCAATTCTCGGCGGCGGCAGCCACACCGAAACTCAGCGCGAGCAAATACAGCGCGCGCCGCAGCCAAGCCCGAAACCTAAACAGCAGTGGTTCCATCCTTTGCAGACTACAGGTCCGCCGTTCAACTTGCCAGAATCGGGCGCAGAGAAGTCGCATGGCGTTTTGCCGGAGGAATGTTACCTTGCCCCGGGCCCGCGGGTAGCGCAGGCCGGCAAACGAAGCACAAACGCATGACTGTTCGCCTTGTCAGTGACGATGGGAAAAGGCCTGCGGCCACCAAATCCGGGGGCCGCCGGGCTCTCGTTCCTGCCGGCTGTCTCCTCCTGCTGGGTCTGTTGGGTTACCTGGATTACGTCACGGGCTACGAGATGAGCTTCTTCGTTTTCTACTCTGTGCCTGTCGGCATTGCTGCCTGGTACCTGGGACGGTGGCCGGCAATCGCCACGGCGCTGGCCGCGACGGCAACGTGGTTGCTCGCGGATTACTTTAGCGGCGCCAAGTATTCGGCCCCATTCTTCTACTACTGGAACAGCGTGATTCATTTCGCCGCATTCATCATCAATGCCGTGACCATTGCCAAAATCAAATGTGACCTCGACCGCCGGCATGTGCTTGCGGCGGAACTGGAATCAACCCGGGAGGCGTTGCGCAAAGTATCGGCGCTGGTGCCCGCCTGCCCCGCCTGCGGAAAACCGCGCGACGGCGCGGAAGGTAACGGGGAAACCGAGATCGCCGCCCTCGCCCGTGTCCACCCAGAGCTTGTCGGGACCCTTTGCACAGACTGCCGGACCAACGGCCCCAACGCCGTTTCGACTACGCCAGCAGGCTTGAGTGCTGCTTAAGCCACCGTTCCGCCTCGGGGAAATCCGGACACAGCCGCCCCACCTCGCTCCAGAATCGTCTTGAATGGTTCATTTCCTTCAGGTGCGCGAGTTCGTGCAGCACGATGTAGTCGCGCACGAAGCCGGGGGCCTGCACCAACCGCCAGTTGAGGGAGATGGTTCCACGGCGCGAGCAGGAGCCCCACCGGGACCGCTGGTTGCGCACCGTGACGCGTTGCACTGGCAGGTTGTGCAATGTAGCCAGTTCAAACACGCGCACCGGCAATTCCCGCGCTGCCAGTTTTCGGAGATACCGCTCGATAGTCGGACGCAAGTCACCGGTAGCGTCGGAGGCGCGTACGACTTCGGTGCCAAAGCGCACCAGTCCAGCTTCCCCGTCGCCGCCCAATTCCACCCGCACGCGTTCGCCTCGGAATAAGATCTCCGTCCCCGCCGACCACGTCTCGGGCCGGCGCGGCCGCAGGGCTTGCCGTAGAAGCTGCTGCTCCAGCCAGGCGACGTTCCTTTCAGCGAATCGGTTGGCCTCCGCCAGTGATCCCCCGCGAGGGATGGTGACGCGGGCGGCCCCGTCGGGACGCAGCCGCAGGATATAGCGCCGCGCCCGCCGGTTGCGAACGAAACAGAGTCGCACCGGCCGCGTGCCGATCCGCAGCCAGGTGTCGTCCGGCGGGACGGGCCGCTCAGGCGCAAAGAGCCATTCAAACTGCATCCGCTGATATAAGAGGCCCGGCATGGCCTTGGCAACATAATCGCGGTCAACCCGGGCTCGGGGCGGGCAGATCCGAAGTCAGTCACCAAGTAATCGGCCACTGACGGCTGGGCGGAGTGCCGGTGAGGGCGCTTACATGGCGGGGTGAAAGTCCCCGTCAGGCCGAGGATTTACCGGCCTGTGACCGAAGGCTATTGCGTCGTGGCGACACGAGGCGGGGAGCTGCCGGAGGTGAACTGCCTGTCTGTAACATAGATTCCGTGCATTGACGAAACAAGCGGGGTAAGGCCCGTGGAGCCAAGGGCTGCAGGAAAGTGGAAGCGCAAAGACCATGACGCAGGAACAGCCAACTCGACCGGCGGCAATGTGGCGCGCCACATAAGATGTGGGAAATCCGCCCATCCGGTTCGAACGGAGGGGTGGCGCTAACCACGTTATCCCTACACCTATCGGATTGGGATAGACATTGACACTGACCCTGGCAGTGCTCTGCTCTAACTTAACTTCCTATTGGAGTGAACAGAAAGCCCAATGAAATCGAGGGGGTCTCGATTTCGTCGGGCTACACGCTAGTGTCCTGTTTTGAGACAAAACCACCCTTTTGCTTACACTGTCAAGCTGTAATCGCCACTCTAATAAGCCCTTTCTTATTGCCCCGTTTCAGTTCTCGTCACAGTTCTGCCATCGCCGCCAAGACCTGAACCACCTTTCCTGCCATTCTCAGTCGTCAGGCTGCCGACTGTCGTAGCGCCACAGATCCTGCAGGGCAATTACAAACGCCCGCACTTAATGCTTGCCACAGGACATCCGAAACAGCACCCCTTGCCGGGTCAGAGCGTCATTCGCGCTGCCATGTCATATACGACCGCGCAGATTTCGATTACAGCACGGAGGCCCAGCCTCTTCCCAAGGGCAGGCCGGCACACGTATCGGGATGTTCCTCGCCGGATCAAACTCAAATAACGCCGCAAAACCAATGAGATTATGCTCGTCACCTTTACTGACCTGTCGAAAATGATCGACCACTCGCTGCTGCATCCCACAATGACAGACGCGGACATCCGCAAAGGCTGCGAGCTGGCCCGCCGCTACAACGTGGCCACCGCCTGCGTCAAACCCTACGCCATCGCCCTGGCCAGGAGTATTCTCTCCGGCTCCACCATAGCCGTCTGTGCGGTGATCGGCTTCCCGCACGGCAATAGCTCCACCCGTAACAAAGTCATAGAAGCCGACGAGGCCGCCAGAGCCGGGGGTGCCGAGATCGATATGGTGATCAACATCGGCAAGGCGCTGGGAGGGGACTGGGCTTATGTGCGCGCTGAAATCAAGGCCATCAATGACGTGGTGGTGGCGAATGGCGCCCTCCTGAAGGTCATCTTCGAAAATGATTACCTCGCGGACTCGCACATCATCAAGCTGTGCGAAATCTGCTCCGCCGTCGGGGTGGCTTATGTCAAAACCTCCACCGGCTATGGCTTTGTCAAACAGGACAATGGCAGCTACGCCTACAAGGGTGCCACAGTGCCGCAGCTCAGGCTCATGCGCCGGCACTGCCCGGCCTCCGTCCAGATCAAGGCCGCCGGGGGCGTGCGTACTCTGGACGACTTGTTGCTGGTCCGCTCCGTCGGCGTCAGCCGCATTGGCGCCACCGCCACACAGGTCATCCTTGAGGAGGCCAGGAGGCGAGGCATCGGCGATACTCCCACTGAAGTGGAGATCTAGAACAGCAATCTCGGCTCACGCAGCTACTGAGCCGCCCCACTTCCAGACCCCGATCACAACGGCATTAATCACCCTTCTTGACGGTCCACATCCCCTTTGGGTTGGCCAAATTCCCGGCGCCGATGGTCTGCTCGATCTTAAGCGCTTGAACATGATTGTCATGGAACAGGTAATTGAAGCGCTGGCTGTGCAAGCCGTACTCGCTGTTGCCAAAGTTTTTGGCGTCCGGCGACGGGTCTATCTGGTAGAGATCTCCCGCCCCCATGGGACCGTTGCAGATGCAGGGCCAGATGTTGCCAGCCACATTCTGAATATTAGGCTCTTCCAGCAGCAGGATCGTTCCAGCGGGATCCCCGACAACACTGGTTTTGTAGCCTTTGGCATCCCAGTCAGGGAGACCGGCCACTCCATCGCCAGTCCAATAGATCCCCACGCCGTGCCGTCCCGCTGCATTCAAATCTGGCAAATGGTAGCCCCCGGCTGTGACGGGCACTTGATAGTCAGTCTCCCAGTTAGGGCCGACACTGTTCATGGCGTACGTTCTGCGCAGTCCGTAATCGACCCAGCCCCATTGTGGATCGCTCTCCAGGGTTGGAATGCGGTCAGCGGGGCATTTCAGGATTTTGGGGGCCAACTCCTGGGGAGTAAGGGCATCCACTAACACGCTGTCGGGAGCATTGCCGCCAATATAGCGGTGAATCCAGGAGTCCCACGACAGTTGACGAGTATCAGAAACACCATATCCGGCAGGCGGGTACATATCATCGTGGTCACTGGCAAAAAGGTTGAAACCGACCCCGAGCTGTCTCATTTGAGAGGTGCATTGAATTCTCCAGGCTTTGGCCTTTGCCGTAGCCAGTGCCGGAAGCAACAGCGCCGCCAGTATGGCGATAATGGCGATGACCACCAAAAGTTCAATCAGCGTAAACGCCCGACAAGCCCTCGAAGGCCTCTGTGGTTGGGAGTTCTTCATATGGAGTCTTAGTTGTATTCTGCGCTCTGGCTAGTCTGCTACCGCTTTACCAAAACCACAGCCCTCTTCTGGATTGCATACTTCTTTTCCGGGGGCGGCGAGGGGGCTTGCACACCCGATTTGGCAATAAACTCCTCAAAGTTCTTGGGCACGCTCCTCGTGTGGAGAACATATCTGCGCAACTCCGATGTCAACTGACCTAAAGTGGAGTCTATATTGCCAGCGTCCGAGACAACAGCCGTCGTTGGGGTGGTAGGCATCGGACCTGGCCCTCTGGGTGATGGCGGTGCCGACGCAGAAACCGCTGATTGATCGAGCGGTGCTACGTTGGTTGCTGTGCCGGCTCCGGTGGCCGGTTCATGTTTCCTGCACCCCGTTGCCAGGGCGGCAGCCAGCAGCAAAGCGCACAACATGCAGCGGATTGCAGGGATCATCCAATTGCCCTCCCCTTGCTACAGTTGGGCCGGGCGGCTGCCATACCAAACATTACCCGTAAGTGGAAAAGCACAGTCTGCATCAGAAGATCATAGGAAATATATTAGCCAGAGTGTGGTGATTTGCATGTCATCAAAATAGGGGACAGGAGGAGGTTCGAAATCCGAAATCTGAAACTGTCACGGCTCCGATAGTACGGCCCCGAAGGCCGGTTTGGGTCCCGCATCCCGGTCAAAGAGCAGCGGGTAGTTGACTCGCTCCCACGGAAAATGATTCAGCCAACTCCGCCCGTCGTGCAAGTCCCAGAAGGTGATGCGCGCGATCGCATCCGAGTGCT
>OCTA010005141.1_pt1 | contig 11355 bp, 13 predicted proteins | sample 1538991 | NCBI WGS metagenome assembly OCTA01 (sample SAMEA3539302, study PRJEB22396) | soil metagenome | biome: tundra; feature: field; material: soil | place: USA | collected 2010-05 | depth 0.15 m | reverse complement strand
CACCTCAAGATCGGCCGGTCCACCCTCTACCGCGCACTCACCCCGAACACAGCCGACTGATCCCGTCGGGTCGAGAGGAGATCACCCAGAGCTACTTTGCGGCTGGTGACGGCTACCCGAGTGGAGGGCCTATTCGTACGTCTACCAGGCGCGGTCGCTCTAAAATCCCGTAAGATCATGGCCACGGGGGGACTGTTCTGTATACCAAACTGGTTAACATATAGCATAAGGGGGCACGCTCCGTTGGAGGTGTTCTTCGAGGACAGCCGCTTCGCCCAGGCGTTCGAGAGCGACAGGGAGCTGAGAAGGAGGTATGGGACAGAGCGTGCTAAGAAGCTGCAGATACGACGTTCCGCACTGCGTGCGGCCGAGACTCTGGAAGACCTGCGCCATGCTCCAGGACGCTGCCACGAGCTAACTGGCAACTACGCGGGCCTGCTCTCCTTGGATCTGGACGGCCCGTACCGGCTCTTTTTTCGACCGGTTGAGGAGACGGACCCGAAACCAGGAGGCGGTCTCGATTGGACGAAAGTCACCGCCGTAGTCGTAACTGACGTAGTCGACCCTCACTAGCTGCTAGGGGACAAAGGAGGGACAATGATGAGGGCAAGAAGCAACAATTTCTACCAGGTTGCCGAAACGGACTATGCGACTTCACCGGGTGAAACCTTGCAGGACCTTATGGAAGAGCAAGGACTGACCCAGCGCGATCTTGCCCGTCGTGCCGATCTAAGTCCGAAGCATGTAAACCAACTGCTGCACGGTATGGTTTCGCTGAGCCCTGCCATCGCTCAGCGCCTGGAGCTTGTCACTGGCATGCCCGCTCGAATGTGGAACCAGATGGAAGCTCTTTATCAGTCCGACCTACAGCGTATCCAGGCTAGGCGCAATCTCGCGGAGTGCTCGACGTGGCTCGACGCCATGCCAGTCATGTCCCTGCTAAAACGAGGTGTCCTGCCAGAGAGTCCAGATGACCGGGCGTCGCGTGTGCAGCAGATGCTCAGTTTCTTTGGAGTGGCTAGCGTATCAGCTTGGGATAGCGTGTACGCCAATCTTGAATGCGCGTTCCGGCAGTCCATCGCCCATGAGATCAAGCCTGGTGCGGTCGCAGCATGGCTGCGCCTCGGTGAAATTGCTGCTCGCAAGGTCAAATGCTCGCCGTTTGATCCCAAAGGATTGCGTTCCGTACTGCCTGAGCTGCGGACTTTGACATCCGATCCCTCAGAAGTTTTCGCACCTAAGGTGCAGGCCATCTGCGCTGCTCATGGCGTAGCGGTTGTATTTGTAGAGGAGATCGAAGGAGCACGTGCTAGCGGCGTCATGCGCTGGCTTACTCCGGACAAGGCCCTGATTCAGCTCAGCTTTCGGTATCGGACAGATGACCACCTATGGTTCACCTTCTTCCACGAGGTTGGTCATGTACTTCTACATGGCAAGACCAACCTCTGGATTGAGGACAGCCACTCTTCTGAGAGCGATCCGAAGGAAGCAGAGGCGGATCGATTCTCACGTGACCTGCTGATCCCACCCGCCGCCGCCGCAAGCCTACGGGATTTGAGATCCAAATCATCCGTAATCGATTTCGCACGACGCGTGGGCGTAGCACCAGGAATCGTTGTAGGACGCCTACAGCATGACATTATGTGGCAGCCTAAAAACGGCAACGATCTAAAGCGCCGGATCGACTTGGCTCACACTGATCTTAGTACCGGCTGAAGGCATAGGCCGCATCTCGGCCTGGCAGCGAAATGGAAGATTCTGCGATGTCCGCCATTTCGCCTTGGCCCTCGTCTTGAACATTACCTAGGTTTACGGTACTACCGACCAGCCGTATGAAGTCCTCGGCATACTGCACGACGGCTCCGTCCACCACCCGAACGCCGGCTACACAAACCGGCACACCAACACGCGATAGGGCCCCGGTGTCCGCGTACAGCGCCTTTACTGATGCCTCGCCGCGCAGGTTCCAGGCCCGCCTGCTCGGAACAGACGAGCCGGCTGTGATCCAGGGCGGCGGTTGATGCTTTCGCCGCGGCGGCCAGGCTCGCAGCGTGATGGAGCGGGCTGGTACAGCCAGCGGGAGCGGCCACGGTCTGTAGCTAAAGACTCCTGAAGATCGCCGCCTCGTTCGCCGCCGGCCGCCCGGTTAACCTCTTCACGGAGGTCACCAACAGCCTCGGGCACGCGCACGCCCAGCGGGTCGCCGAAGCCGTCCTCATCGCGGCCGACGTGACCGAGTTCGTGACCGTGAACGGCACGGCGAAGCTCGACAACCGTGAAGGCCTTCCACTGACGAGTACGACCTGCCGTTCCCGCACGGCACCCCTTCCTCGTCAACGACCGCCTCCAGGCTGGGACACGCGACGCCTCGTTCCTCCGCCACCCCGACGTGCACACCATCAAGGCCAGCCATGTCGTGGTCGCCTCCCGCGAACTGGCCATCATCGGCGGCGGAGCGAAGGCACTCGCGGCGGCCTGCGACCCCCGGCGGATCATGATCTGCCTGCCGCTGAGAGACGCGGTGGAGGTCCACCCGAACGGCCGGTGCCGTCGCCCCGGCTGCGCGCAACTCTTCGCGCAGGCGGCGGCCAGTGACGAGGCGACCGCTAAAGCCGCGGTGTAGTTCCGTTCCGCTGCTACATCTGCCCCGGGGCTATTTGGTGCCTGGGATTTCTCCGCCGCCCCTGCTTCGCTCGGCCCCGTTTGGCGGGGCGTGCCAACGTCTGATCTCCGCGAGCTGGTGACTCGGCTCGCCGGCCGCAAGGCAGGGCGCACAGAGGCGAACGTCCAAAGCGACCTGCACATGCTGCTCGCCGCCGGGCCTCTCGACCTCGGCGATGACGAGCTTCAGGACATCGTCCTCGAATCACCCGCCGGGCAGCGCCGACGCATCGACGTCGAAAATGGGCACGACCGGCTGGTCCTCGGGGTTGACGGCATAGCGCCGGAACACGGCGGCGAGCGGAGGGACAGCTGCGCCCGGTACCCCGGTCGGCCAGTTCGGAGACAAGCTGGTCGAAGCGGCCGGCGTTATCAGCGTTTCGATCAGCACCCAAAGATTGACGCAGTCCCGCATGCACCTATGGTCTGGTCCGAGGAGATCGACTTCCAGGCGGCGTACGACGCGAGCGCGTCGACTAGGGCTGAGGCGTTCGCGGCCGGGGAAGCGGAGGTCGAGAACTCGCGCCGCATTGAGCGGGAGGCCGAGTCCCTAGATCTGGCTGGGCATCAGCCAAGATGGGGTGAGGACGTGTCGCTGCGGATGGTGATGTTGCACGTACTCCTGGAGTACGGCCGCCACAACGGGCACGCGGACTTCCTGCGTGAGGGTGTCGACGGGACGGCAGGCGCCTGAGTCGCCGTCCGGGCCAGCACCGACGCCCAGGCCCGGCGTTACAGGACTGCCTCGGCGAGCAGGTCGATCTGGTCGGGCTGGGAGGCGGTGGGGACGAAGATGATCTCGTCGCAGCCGTTGGCTTCAAAGGCGGCGGCGTACGCCTTGACCATCTCGGCGCTGATCGCGGCGCCCGCGGCGACCTGCTGGGCCGCGTCGCCCATGAAGGCGTAGTAGTTCAGCAGGTAGTTGTCGGCCTGGGTCCGGGCCTCGGGCCCGAGCGCGACGTAGGCGAGCGTGAGCTTGCGCGGCCGCCCCGGGCGCCCCGCCTCCTGCCAGGCCTTGTCCACGCCGGCCGCGGCCTGGGCGAACCTGTCCGGGGTGCCGCCACCCATCATCCAGCCGTCCCCGAACAGCGCCACCCGGCGGAAGCTGGCCTGCACCGAGCCGCCGAGTATGAGCTCGGGGCCGCCGGGCCTGCTCCTCAAGCCGGCGTCCGTTGCCCTGGGTGGGCAGGCCGCTGGCGGTGAAGTCGTCAGCCGGATCCGGCTGGTGACCGCGGCCGCGGCGGACCGTCAGCTTCCCTTTGTTGCCCACCGGCTGACCGTCAGGCGCGAGAACCCCGAGGTGGCGTCGATGTCGAACCGGGACGTGGCGCTGGCCCAGCCGGGCGGGGTCAGCACCGTGCCGCCCGCCACACCGGTCAGGTCCTGGTCATCGACCGACACGTAGGACGCGCCGCCGCCCACCGTCACCCGGGCCGGTACGCCGCTGGGCAAGCTGAGCTGGAACTGGGTGACCCCGCCCGCGAGCAGGAAGGGCAGCGTCCCGGCGGGCCTGGGCAGGGTGATCTGCAGGATGTCCGAGCCCGCCGTCACCGCGATCCCGCCGACCTGGCCGCCGCGCAGGTCGGCCTGGGTCCGCTGGGTGCCGCCCGCGAAGTCCAGGCTCCACACCACGGCCGAGCTCAGCACCACGCTGACCGCGTAGGCCGTGCCGGGCTTGGACGAAGCGCTGCCGGTCAGCGACAGCACGATCGGCGCCGAGCCGGACAGCACCGGCTTGACCGGGGCGTCGTCCGGCGTCGAGACCCGCAGCAAGGTTCCGGGCAGGCGAGCGATGCTGACGTCGAGGACGGGTGTGCCCGCGGTGATCTCAAGCGCGGCCTGGCTGCGTCCCGCCGAGGCCAGCGACGCCACATGCGTGGAGGGCGAAGTGGTGAGGGCGAGGGCCGTGCCGGTGGCCATCAAGGCCAGCACCACCGTAGCGGCCACGATGATGACGGGCCGCCTCGCAAAAACGCCAGACATGTTCCCCACTGTATAGATTTCCATGCGGCGCCGGGCGGCCGACGGCCGCGACGACACAAAACGGTCAGATGTTGCCGTGACACATATCGATCAGGCGGCTCAGCACGGCTCCGCTGCTCACCCTCAGCCCGTCATGGGAGTACTCGCTGGTCACCCAGGTCTGCAGGCCGCGGATGGCCTGGGCGGTCTGCATCGAGAACTCGCGGTCCACGTACATGTCGCTGTAGTACACCGCGGCGGCCACCGGCACCTCGTTGCCGGCCAGCCGGGCGGGATCGTACAACGGCGGCCAGTCGTCGCGTTCGGCCAGGATGCCGGCGGTCTCCCGCAGCGGGCGCAGCACCGGGTCGGCCTCGATCATCCACGGGTAGATCATCTCGCCGGTGAACATCAGCGGAGCGGCCCCGTCGGCGGCCGGGCCCGGATCGAACTCAGCGAACTCCGCCCTGACCCGCTGCGCGGCCCACCGGGTCGCCGAACCTTGCGCGTAGCACGCCTCGTGCAGCAGTGCGTACAGCGGCGCGGCGGCGAAGCTCAGCTCGTCGATGAGCGCGTACAGGAAAGGATCGGACAGCTCGTCGTCCGCGAACGGGTTCTCCAGCAGGTAGTGCAGCGCGTGGCTGCCGCCGCTCTGGCCGAGCATGTGCCCGGCCGCCTGGAACGCCTGCACCGACAGCACCGCGCCGTCGGGAAGCCGGACGTCATGGTCCGCCAGGTACGAAGCCACCCGCTGAGCCTGGGCCACGTCGCCGGGATACCGCTCGTAGTGGGCGGCGTTCTTGGCCAGGACGGTGCGGTAGGTGTGCCGGTAGACGTCATCGGCGGTCACGGCGAGCCCGGGCAGGCCGCCGGTGATGAATGCCTCGCGGATGCCGTGCGGGGCGAAGGAGAGATAGGTAACGGTGCAGAAGCCGCCGAAGCTCTGCCCGAGCACGGTCCACGGCACGTCGCCGGTCAGCTCGCGCCTGATCAGCTCGGCGTCCAGCACGATGCTGTCCGCGCGGAAGTGGGTCAGGTAGCCGGCCTGGGCCTGGGCCGAACCTAGCCGGGCCAGCCTCTGCCGGCTGGCGGGGGAGGACCGGCCGGTGCCGCGCTGGTCAAGCAGCAGGACCCGGTAGTCGGCCAGCGCCCGGTCGAGCCAGGATTCCCGGCCTTCCGGCCGCGGCGCGCCGAACCCGGGGCCGCCCTGCAGGAAGAGCAGCCACGGCAGGTCCGCGTCGGCCTTGCCGGCCGCGACGACCTCACGGGCGAACACCTCGATCTGCTCGCCGTCGGCCTGGCCGTGGTCCAGGGGGACGCCGAAGACGTGGTCGGTCAGTATGGTGCCAGGCTGGCGGAAGCTGATCACGATCCGACGTTACCGCGCTGGCCCCCGGACCGCGGTTGAGTATGGTCATCGCCATGGGCAGCGGTATCCGGGCGGTCAGCGTGGCCGAACGCCGGGCCCGGCTGGCGGTCCGCCACCACCTGGCGCCGGCCGCCAGGGCCGGGACGGTCGCCGCCGCGGCGGCTGGCGTCCTCGCCCTGCACGGCACCGACCCCGCGTCGGTCTACCTGGCGGCCTGGGCCCGTACCGGCTCGGCCGGCCAGGCGGCTATCGAGGACGCGCTGTACGCCGACCGTGCCCTGGTGCGGATGCTGGGCATGCGGCGGACCGTGTTCGTGGTGCCCGCCGCCCTGGCCCCGGTGGTCCAGGCCGCCTGCACCGATCAGGTCGCCGAGCGCCTGCGGCGCCAGCTCACCCAGGTCGTGCAGGCCGCGGGCATCGCGCCGGACGCGGCGACCTGGCTCCAGGATGTGGGCGAGGCGACGTTGCGGGTCTTGTCCGCGCGCGGATCCGCGACCGGCGCGGAACTCGCCCGGGACGAGCCGCGGCTACGCACCCCGATCGTGCAGGCCGCGGATAACCCTTACGGCGGGGCGGTGAACCTGACCAGCCGGCTGCTCACGCTGCTGTCCGCCGAAGGGCTCATGGTGCGCGGCCGGCCGCGCGGGGGCTGGACGTCGATGCAGTTCACCTGGACCGCCGCCGGAGAGCGGACGCCGTGGACCGCTCCCGCCGCGCAGGCCGAACTGGCTCGCCGGTGGCTGTTCGCGTTCGGCCCGGCCCCCGTCTCTGACCTGCAGTGGTGGACCGGCTGGACGGCCAGTCAGGTCAGGCAGGCGCTGGCCAAGCTCGAGATCGCCGAGGTCGACCTGGACGGCGCGCCGGGCATCATGCTGTCCGCCGACGAGGACCAGCCCGCGGCCGCCGAACCGTGGCCGGCTCTGCTGCCAGCCCTCGACCCCACCGCGATGGGCTGGCGCGACCGGGCCTGGTATGTCGGCGAGCACAGGCCGGCCTTGTTCGACCGGTCCGGGAACATCGGGCCCACGATCTGGTGGGACGGCCGGATCGTGGGCGGCTGGGCGCAGCGCCGCGACGGCGAGATCGCGGTCCGGCTGCTCGAGGACGCCGGGACGCAGGCGCAGGCGGCCATCGCCGCCGAGGCGCAGCGGCTCCGCGCCTGGATCGGCCAGGACCGGGTCACCCCGCGGTTCCGCACCCCGCTGGAACGCGAGCTCGCCGGGCTTTAGCCGCAAGTATCACAATCCGTCGGTAGTTCCCGCCGGCCACGCATAAAACGCGGAGGCTGGAAAGGATATCAGCATGGTTACTTTCATCATCGTGCTGATTGTCATCGGGCTGATCGCCGGCCTGATCGCCCGCTTGCTCCTTCCTGGCCGTGACTCCCTCGGGATACTCGGCACCATCGTGCTCGGCATCGTCGGCTCCTTCATCGGAGGATTCCTGCAGAACGTCCTCGAGTACCACAAGCTGAGCATTCACAGCTTCCACACCGTGGGCATCATCGGGTCGATCATCGGCGCCTTTGTCCTGCTGCTCCTGCTCCGGGTCACCGGCCTGGAGCGTGGCCACCGCCGCTAGCCAGCCGCCGGAACACCGGGGACGGACTGGACAGGCGGCCGTTTTCGCCGGGTGTGCACTGGGCCGTGATGCGGGCCGCGGCGTCGGGCAGGAACGGGCTCAGTTCCCGGCCCAGCACCTGGCAGGCCTCGAGCAGGAGGCCGAGCGCGGCGTCCAGACGTACGCCGGCCGTCGCGGCGTGGTGCCCGCCCTCTCGTTCGGCCTTGGCCAGCTCCCAGGGCCGGACCCGGTTGACCAGCCGGTTCGCCTCGTCCGCGATAGACCAGACCGCCGCCGTGGCCCGCCGGAAGTCGAAGTCCTCAAGCGCGGCGCCGGCCTGGGCCCTGGCCTGACGGTAGGCCGTGTCCAGGCCCGCGCCGTCCGCCAGCCCGGGGCGGGTACCTGGCTGGTCCGGGACCAGGCCGTCGCGGTAGCGGTGGATCATCGCCACCACCCGGTTGACCAGGTTCCCCAGACCGCTGGCCAGCTCGTCGTCGGCCCGGGCGATCAGCCGCTCGACGGTGAAGTGGCCCGGCGTAACGGGACAGCCGGAAGAACCAGTTCTCCTCGGTGACCGGCTGCGGCACGGTGTCGTGCTCGGGGCACCGGCCGCCGCGCAGCTCAGCGGGCTGGTAGAACTGCTCGCAGCCGGTGCAGTACAGCCCCTCGTACCGCTGGCGGTACAGATCGCCGGCCTCGGCGCAGGCCCGCCAGAACCGCTCGACGCCCGGCCGGTGCCGCGGGTCGCGGCTGGTGCGGATGACGTTGTCGACGGTCAGCGACAGCGACTGGCCCAGCGCCACGTCGCCGCGCCCGCGGCCGGCCCGGGCCAGCACGTCGGCCTGCACCAGTTCGAGCGCGAACCCGATGTGCGGGCGCGGGTTGACGTAGGGGATCGTGGTGGTGATGTAGGTGTGCGGCGCGGTCATCGCAGCCTCCTTCGGGGGGCTCCGAGCGCGGACACACATCGAGGCCCCGTAGCAGGGCCTCGGATTGGAAAATATCCGGACGCGTCAGCGGCCCCGCGAGCGGGGCATCATGACCTGGAGTCCGTAACTGTTCACGGCATTAAGCATATCGCGGCCGGCCGGGTGACCCGATAGGTTGAGCCGGTGCGACTAGGCGTCAACGTGCCGAACTTCGGGCCGGGGACCAGCCCGGACATGCTCATCGTGCCCTACCGGCACCCGCTGCTGACCGCCAGGATGGCCGCCAACCTCAACGACCTCAGCGGCGGCCGGCTGGTGCTTGGCGTCGGCGTCGGCCGGCCACGGCACGATCGGGCAGATCACCGCCGACCTGGAGCAGTTGCGCCTGCTCGGTGCCGGCACCGTGGTGCTCGACCCGTTCAACGGCGACCCGCGCGAGACGGCCCGCCCGCAGCCGGCCTGGCGCGCCCTCGCGGCGGTCGCCGATCGCTGGACACCCTGAACAGACAATTCATTCCGAACGGAGCCGTGGTGACACACGAGGATCAAGTGACAGCCCGTCCGGCGGGTCGCGATCCGGGGGTTCTGGGGGTTCCGGGGCCGGCCCCGGCGGACCTGCCGCACCTGCGCCGGTGCGTGGAACTGGCGGCCGAGGCCGTCGACGGGGGGGATTTCCCGTTCGGCTCGGTGCTCGTCGCGGCCGACGGCCAGGTCCTGGCCGAGGACCGCAACCGCGAGGTGAGCATGGGCGATGCGACCCGCCACCCGGAGTTCGAGCTGGCCCGCTGGGCCGCGGCCAACATGACCGCCGGGGAGCGGGCCGCGGCGACGGTCTTCACCTCCGGTGAGCACTGCCCGATGTGCGCCGCCGCCCACGCCTGGGTCGGACTCGGCCGGATCGTGTACGTGAGCTCGACCGAGCAGATGGCCGGCTGGCTCGCCGAGCTCGGGGTCGGCCCCTCACCCGTGCGCCCGCTGCCGATCGCCGAGGTCGCGCCCGGCCTGCTGGTCCAGGGCCCGGTCCCCGGCCTGGATGAGCAGGTCCGCGAACTGCACCGCCGTTTCCGCAGCCGGGAAGGCCAGGCCTGATCCGTCAGCTTCCGCCCCGGCGGTTCGGCACGTGCTCGCCGTAGAGGGTGGACACCCAGATGTGAACGAGGGTATTGACCAGGGCGTTCTCGTCATCGAACGGCGGGATGCCGCAGGCGGCCAGGTAGTAGAGCCGTTCACCGAGCCAGGTGAGCCCGCTCGCGACCGCGGTCACGTCCTGGGCAGCGAGGTGGGCCGCGGCGTCCGCTCGCAGCCGTGGCTTGCTCTGCCAGTTCTCGACGATCGCGCGGAGGATCGGGCCGTTGGTGCGCCACAAACGAGCGCCGGCCTCGTTTCCCTGCCGGAGGGCGGCGGTTTTGTCTGGCGGGTTGGCGAGCCAGGGCCCGGCGGACCAGCTCGGCGAGGACGTCGTGCCTGGAATCGAAGTAGAAGTAAAAGCTGCCCCGGGAGACCCGGGCTGATGCAGTACAAGCTGTTCGGCCGCATGGGGCTGCGAGTGTCGGGGTAGGACCTGCAACGGAACCGTTTCGTACGTTAAGGCGGTTCGGCGAGGTCAGGACGGGTACTGAAGGGGGCCTGCGGGGGTCGAGGCGTCCGGAACTCAGTCCGGAATCAATGCTCTGAAACCTGCGTCACAGGGCTGGGTTTCGGTGCATGATCGGGGGTTCATGAACCTTCCTGTGCACCCTCTCGCCGGCCAGCGCGTCGGCTACGCCAGGATCTCCAGCGCATCCCAGAACCTGGACGGGCAGACCGACGCCCTGAACGCGGCGGGCTGCGAGAAGATCTTCGCCGATACCGCGTCGGGAAAGCTGACCGAGCGGCCGGAGCTGGGCTTGTGCCTGGGGTATCTGCGGGCCGGGGACACGCTGGTGGAGACCGTCAACGCGCTAGCCGATCGCGGGGTGGCGTTCGCGTCGCTGCACGAGGGGATCGACACCACCACCAGCACCGGCCATCTAGTCTTCCATATCTTCGCCGCGCTCGCCGCGCTCGAGCGGGAGCTGATCGCCGAGCGGGCGGCCGGCCCGCCAAACTCTCCCCGGAGCAAACCAGGCTGGCCCGGGCCCGGTACAAAGCCCAGGACGTCACCGTGGCCGAGATCGCCAGGGCGCTGGGCGTCGGCCGCGGCACCATCTACCGGGCGCTCCAGCAGACGCCCTGACATCCAGGCGGCTCGGGGCTTGAGGAGTGTCAACGGAACGGCCAGTGGCATTAGTGAGTGACCGCGGCTGCGGTTACCGTCACTGGCCGCGGGTGGCGGGTGGCGCCGGAGCTGATCACGGACGTGGGTGTGCTGCTCTTGCCTGTTTCATAGTTGGTCGCCTATGAAACAGGCCGCCTGGCGCGGGCTGTCGAGGGCCCCGTGCCTCGGGGACCGAAAGGGCCGACTGCGGGCCCGGCGACGAACTCTCACACGCACATTATCACGGGTGTCGCTGGAGTACTGACCCCCCAGTATCGATGTAAAGCATTTGAAGAGCCATCCAAGAATCTCCAGTGAAGGGTCCCGGGGGTGTGTCAACACACCATTGTTGTGAATCTGGCCTGCTTGAGCAGTCCCAAATACCAGCATAAAGATACATTGTCTGCGTGGGGACATACCCTTGGCTTATGTGTCTATCCCATTCGCCCAATTGCCAGCCATCAGGAGCCTGAAATACAAAACTGATATAGTTGTTGTTCTCCAAATAGACCGAATAGCTGTACCAATCGGTGAGTCCAGGATTTGTGGGGGCAGGATAAGGGCCGTGGGCCGACCTCCCTACACCCCTTTGATAGAAAGTCCATTCAGATCTTTGGCTGGATGACTGGCCGTAATAT
>OCTA010005139.1_pt1 | contig 11360 bp, 7 predicted proteins | sample 1538991 | NCBI WGS metagenome assembly OCTA01 (sample SAMEA3539302, study PRJEB22396) | soil metagenome | biome: tundra; feature: field; material: soil | place: USA | collected 2010-05 | depth 0.15 m | reverse complement strand
TCGGAGGTTGTGGTGTCGATGACAGGTGTGACGGCGGTTACATCGATAGCCACCCCGTCACCTCTGAACACCCAGGGCACGAGGTCGAGCGTGACCGTCTCGGCCACATGTATCTGGACTCTTTGGGTGTCGGGGTTAAAGCCCTCTGCGACGGCGCTCACGCTGTAGATGCCCTGCGGCAATTGCCGTAGCGCGTAAGCGCCAAATCCAGTGCTCGTCGTGGCGTACTTTAGGCCGGTGGCCTGATTGACGGCTTCCACCGCGGCGCTAGGTATCACCGCACCCGTCTGATCCGTCACCAGACCCGTCAGCGTGCTGCGGTCCGACTGCGCCACCGCCGCCGTCGCCGCCAAAAACAAAATCGCAAGGTTTCGTAGCATGAGATCGTCGTCCGGCATCGGCCGGGAACTCTTAGTGTTCCACTTCAGCAGTGGAATGGGCAAGAGCCGAACAGAGTGCCGGTACGCGATACAAAGCGACGAAAATCTCGACCTCCGAAGAAACTCACAGGAATCTGAGCGTATGGAAGCGGGGTTTCTTGGGGGCTTGATACACAGCTCATCATATCCCCATGCGCTCGGAAATGTAGAAATCTCGAGCAGCCGGGCCTCCCCGGCCCTGCCTTCAACGATGCTGAACAGACCCACACGAAGCTGGCAGGGGATGCTTCGATCTTCGTAGAGCGCCGCAGCAGCCGCTATTCTAACCCCGGGCTGGAACTCCGCCGCAGCGCCCCATGCGGCCGGCGCCGGCGAGGCCGGTCCAGTCACGGCTGGAAATGGCGCTTCAATTGCTCATTCGCCCGAGAGGTGCAAATCTTATGACGATTCGGTTCAGGCGTTTGCCGCCGCCCCCAGATGCGCTGCGGCACAATAACTCAGCGCGCGTGGCGTTTGTCGCCATCGCATTACTCCTCATAACCGGGCCGTTAGCGGCTGCGCCTCCGTCTCCGTTCTCCACGTTCCTGGTCGCGAACGCCACCGTGCAGGGAATCGGCCACGATGCAGCCGGCAACGTCTTCGTTCTGGGAACCGTCACTAACAGCCCTATTCCAGGCCGCGCGACGAGTCTTTTCGCCGCCCGCTTCGACCCCAACGCTACCACGACCACCTACTTCGTCTATCTGGGCAGCGGCAGCGACGTAGCAGGGGCACTGGCCGTCGACGCGCAAGGCAACGCCTACATCACGGGCCATACGACGTCGAACGATTTCCCCGTTACTTCCGGTTTCAGCGGGTCCGGCGGCCCGTTCGCGATCAAACTGGACCCGACCGGAGCGGTCGTGTACGCAACATTGTTCGCCGGCGCCGTTGCGGCAACCCCCACGGCAATCGCGGTCGACAGCAGCGGCAGCGTCGTCATCTCCGGCATTGGGCTGCAGGGCTACACTACCGCTTCGGCCGTGTTCTCATCGAATGGCCTCAGTGATGATTTATTTGTGATCAAACTCGATCCTTCCGGGACGAAGGTCGTGTTCGCCGCCTTGGGGATATCCGGAAGCCAGATCGCGCTCGGCCCACAAGGTGACATCTTCCTCGCGGGCACTGCGCCTTCCACACCATTTCCCCCGTATCCGACGACGCCTGGCGCATACCAAACCACGTTTTCGCCCGCCTGTCTCCCGGCTATGTTCGGATGCGACTATGCGAGCCCGCAACATGTTACGCACCTCAGCGCCGACGGCATGCAGTTGCTCTACTCCACCTTCATTTCCGGACTGAGCGGCGCAAACAATTCGGGTCTGGCGGTGGACAGCGCCGGGAACGCTTATGTTACGGGAATGGCGACCACGTATGTAACGGGAGCCACCACTTCGACGACAGATTATCCTTACACGGTCACGCCGGGCACTGGCGACCGAATCGGACTGTTTCTGACGAAACTGGACCCCACCGGCTCGAAGCTGCTTTGGTCCGTCCCGCAGGGCGGCAGCTCTCTGGCGCTCGATGCCGATGGCAACCCGGTGGTGGGCGGGTATTCTTCCACCGGCCCGGCTTACAGCGCGTATGGCCAGACTCCGCCACCTGCCGGCAATACTCCCGCCGCGTGTCTTCCCAACGGAACAACCGTGCAATCGAGTGCGTATGTCCAGCGTTTCAAGGCGCAGGATGGCAGCCTCGCCGCGACCGAACTCTTGAGCGCCACCGTGTCGTTCAACGTGACACCACCGGCCATAGCGGTCGAGCCGGATGGCCGCATTCTGCTCGCGGGCGACACCACATATCCGGACGTCCCGCTTTCGCCCGGCGTCGTGTTCAGCGAAGCTGCCGCGCAGCGTGCGGTCCCGGGAGTGTTCCTCGCCGCATTCGATCTTTCGACGCCCGTCGCTGGCCCGCAGGTCAGTTGTGTCACCGACGCCGCAACGCTGGCGCTGGTCGGCCCGGTCGCGCCCGGCCAGCTCGTGTCGCTTTTCGGTTATGAGCTTGGTCCGCAGACGGGAGTATCGGGATCCGCCTCCGGCCAGACTCTGTTTCCCACTTCTCTGGGGAACGTGCAGGTGACGTTCGATGGCGTTCCGGCGCCGCTGCTCTATGTCTCTTCAAGCCAGATCAACGCGCAGGTCCCGTTCGAGGTGGCGTCGCAGACCTCGACCGTGATGACCGTTTCCATCGCTCCGGATTCGGCCAGAGCCTATAGCACCGCAGCTGCCCGTCTATTCGCCGTCGCCGAAAGCAGCCCGTCTCTGTTCGTCGATACAAGTGTGCCGCCGCCGAACTGCGTCCCGGTGACGTTCAGCGGCTTCGCCTCGCTGGTCGCGCTGAACAGCGACGGCTCGCTGAACGGCTGCGGCAATCCCGCCAAGCCGGGAAGCACCGTCACCGTTTTTCTCAACGGCGTGGCGGCAAAGCCGGACAACGGCGCCTTTTTCCCTGCCACCGGGAGCATCACCGGTTCGGACACCGGCCCATTCGGCAGCCAGGTGGACGTGCGGGGAGGCTCGGCGTTGGCGCCAAACGGCGACGTGGCTTCGCTGGCTGCCGGCCCGCTGTTCCCGGTGACCGGCTCGATTGCCGGAGTCGACCAACTCGCCATCCAGCTTCCTGGAATAGCAGCGTCCGGCTTACAGGCGATCTCTCTGGCAGTGGCAATCAACGGTATCCCCGCTGCCCCGTTGGCTTACGACACGGAGACCGCCTCCGCGATCCAGCCGGAAGTAATCGTTTGGGTGGAGCAGTAAGTCGCGCAAACGGTCCCAGCCCGAGCCGCGGTTTAGAACCCCGGGGGCATGTGGCCGGGGACCCGGAGCCCCACCTCCGCTTCACGCTAAACTAAGAGTTCTCCGCGAACAACATGCCTGGCATTTACGCCCGCTGGATCGACAATTGGGAACGCAAGCTGGCGACGCGCGATACCAATCGCGTGGTGCGGCCGTTTGAATGGGGATTGGACTGGCTCGGCAGGCTCGACTTTCCAGCGCTCCCCGATTACGGGAACGGCCATCCGCGCGAAGCGCTCGACCGCTTCGCCCAAGAGGCGCTGACCGATTCGGATCGTTTCTTCAGCTACCGTGTGCCGTCGGATTATCAACTGCGCGAGGGCCATCTCACCTTCACCAGTCCGGTTGAGTCGCCGTACCCGGAAAACAACACCGTGCACGCGCAGTGGTTTCCGGCCGAGCGCTCGCCGCGCCGGGCCGTGCTGGTGCTGCCACAATGGAACGCTGGCGTGGATGGCCACGTCGGACTCGCCAAGCTGTTGAACCGCTTCGGCGCGAGCGCCCTGCGCATGAGCATGGCGTACCATGCCGAGCGCATGCCGGCCGAGTTGCAGCGCGCCGATTACCACGTTTCGAGCAACGTGAGCCGAACCATTCACGCTTCACGGCAATCGGTGATCGACGCGCGTGCTTGCCTGGACTGGCTCGCCGCGCAGGGCTACCAGCGGCTCGCCATCCTGGGTACCAGCCTGGGCTCCTGCGTGGCGTTCATCGCGGCGGCCCACGACAGCCGCATCAAGCTGGGCATTTTCAATCACGTCTCGATGTACTTTTCCGACGTGGTCTGGACCGGCCTTTCCACTCAACACGTGCGCAAAGGGTTCGGCACCGATGTCTCGCAGGACGATTTGCGCCGCTATTGGTCGCCGATCAGCCCGGCCGCTTACCTGGGCCGCATGGAGAACCGCAAGATGCCCAGCCTGCTGATCTGGGCCAAGCACGATACCAGCTTTCTGCCGGTCTACTCGAAACAGGTGCTGCGAGCCTTCCGCGAGATGGACCTGCCGCACCAGGTCTACACGCTCCCTTGCGGCCATTACACCACCGGCCGGCTGCCGTTCAAGCTGATGGATGGCTTCGCCATGTGCCGTTTCGCGGCGCGCAACCTGTAACCGCAATACTACATATCGCGGACACTCCCGAAATCGGCACAGCATATGGAAAACAGTATTGACTTTGTAATTCCTTCGTGCGAATATTTTTTTATCACTGGGAAAGGAGGTGGTCCAGAGAAGATGGAAAGTAATAAGCGACCGCAGGAGGTGGCCGACTGCTGAAGTCGAGCCTCCAAACGTAGCCGACGCCCGCTACCAGTTGGCGGGGTCAAGTTCCTGTGGACCGGCTGCCTCTTGCGCAACCAAAGCCTCAGGTTTTCTCCAAGGCTAGCAACCCCCGTGGTTCCTGACAGGGCCACGGGGGTTTCAAGTTTTGCTATACTGAAAGTCTCGAAAGGATCCCCGCCACAAAAATGAAAGCTGGAATTCATCCCGCTTATGCTCCGGTGAACGTGATTTGCGCCTGCGGCCACACGTTCAAGACTCAGTCGACGCACAAAGGCGACATCCGCGTGGAAATCTGCTCCTCCTGCCACCCGTTCTTCACGGGCAAGCAGAAGTTGATGGATACCGCCGGCCGTATCGACCGCTTCGAGCGGAAGTACAAGGTCTCTCGCGACGCCAAAAAGGCCCAGCCCACCGCGTAAGCCGGGATGGTAGGGCATGCTTTCAGCTTGCCAACGCCCGCTTGCGGGCGTGTTTTTTCCGTTTCGAGCGATTTCCCGAGACCAGAGTTTAGCGCCAGGATAACTGGACCGATAAGTGTTTTATCGAGCGGGTTCGGGTGTAGAATGGTGCGCATGACACTCGACGTGATCTTGATCCTCCTGGCCATGGTCTTAGCGGTTATCCCCTGCAGGGTCCTTTATCGAATCGATCACAACCTCGCACAAACCAACCGCAATCTGGAACAGATTCTAGCGGCACTTCAGGCGAAGCCCTGATTTGGTGAGGTAGATTAGCGTCCCAGTTTGAGTAACGCCGCCCGCAAGCGGGCATGGCCTTGCATCAACCGCAGGTAGCGTGTCTCCGAGCCGCGTTCCTTGGCGCGCAGAATTCCCGCCACGGCTTTCTTTTCCGCTGAGCTCCAACTTTCCGCGCCGGGAATTATGCTCAACACCAGCGCCAGGCCGCACGCCGATTCCACGCCGAAATGGCGAGCGGCGAAGCGGCTCGCGGTGTGCCGCATGCGTTCGATGTCGCTGCCGAACCGTGCAGCCAGTGCGCGCGTGGCCGCGATCCCGACATTGCGAATCGAGAAGCTGTCCCACTGGCCGGCCTCGGCTCCGGGGCCTTCGAACAGCACGTATCCTTTGGCCAGCCGTTGCAGCGTGCGGCGCGAGCTGCGATAGCCCGGAGCGCGTTCGATGCGTTGCTCCTCGCGCCGGGCCAGCGCGGCAAGAGAAGCGTCCACCGGCCGGAATCCCAGCTTGCGATAGAACCAGAACGCGCCCGAGTCGATGGCCTCGGGGTTCTCGTCGCCGATCTGGTAAGGATCCACCGAAAAGCAGTTCACGCCCAACACCTGGTGGAACAGGTGCAGCATCCGGGCGTAGAGCCACGCGGATTCGCCTTCGCGGAATGTGTAGTACAGGTTGAATCCCACCTCGGCGCGATTGAACAGCGAGAGCGTCTCCACGTAGCCGGCGGGCACGCCATTCTTGAAGAACATGCCGGCGTGATAGGCGCGCAGCGGAAGCCGCCAGCGAGGCGGCACGCCGAAAAATACGATTTCGACGCCGCGGCCCGCGTCCGCGCTGAAGACGTTGGCTTCGTCCGGGTGGCTGAATCCGTATAGCTCGCGAAAGCGCATGGCCGAGGTATCGACAATCAGGTCCAGCATCCTGCGTGCGTTCGCGGGCGCCAGCCGCTTCACGGCGAGCGGAGGCGACGCCAGTTCGCGGGCGAGCGAAACGTCGCACCGCGCGATCAGCGGCTCGGTGTGACAGAACAGACCGCGCATGGGAACTCGCTGGCGGGAGCGCGAAACCCGGCGGCCGATCTCAAAGGTGAGCGGCAGGCCCATGGCGTTGTACCGCTCGGGAGCGTGCTCCGGCGCGACGGCCCGCACGCGTTCGATCAGCCAGCCAAGCTCGCTCTCCGCGCGGGGGCGCGCCGCCGCCAGCCAGCGCTCGAACGGAACGTGCGCTTCCACCGGCCACTCTTCGCCGATCAGCGGCGCGAACTCGGACGCGCCGGGGCCGACGCGATGCATTTCGTCATGCGCATCCCAGGCCAGGCGAACTGCGCGGCCGTGGCGCTCCACCAGGCTGCGAGCGACTTCGAAGCTGAACACCGCGGTCAGATCCGTGCCGGCGATGCCCGACACATCCGGCTCGGCGAACGGCTCCAGGTCGATGCCCGCGGCGCGCAGTAGAGCGACGCGATCCGCGAACGCAAACAGGATTCGATCGGCAAGCCGCGCCACCTCCGGCGTGCGCGGATAGGCGCGCAGGAACAGCAGCGTCTCATGCAGCCGAATCAAGCCGGCGGCATCGCGCACCCGGTATTTCGCCGCCGCGCCCAGCAGCCGTTCCAGTTGCCCGGTCTCCGGCGGCCCGAAGCGGCGTTTCCACTCGTCCAGCCTGTCCAAGAGGTTCGGCATCCCATTGAGCTTAATACATCTGTTCGTAAGGACGGTGGCGGGTTTCTGACGGCGGCCCGGCGCGTCGAGGATTAGCGGGCCGGGCATGCCCGGCCCCTACGAGTCCGTTGTAGGGGCGAGCGACGCCTCGCCCTCGACCCGCGCAACAAAACGATGTTGTAACTGCGAAATGGCGTGCTCACTTCGCTTTCGTTACCGCGATCTGCATTTCGGTCGACTGCGTCTGCACCTTGGCATCGTCGCCGGACCAGATCTCCATCGGCGGCCCGGCGGGCAGGTAGCCCTGTTCCACAACCGATTTCAGGAAGGCGCTCCAACGGCCGGTGGAATCCGGTCCCCAGGGACCATTCACGACTACCGATGCAATCTTCGCTGCAGGCACAGACACGAGTTGAAATGGGGCTTCGACATGCGTTGCCAGCGGCACGGGATACCCGGTATCCCAACTCTGCTCAGACTCGAAGCGCCCGAAGGGAGGGCCAACCGGAGTCACACCGATAGTCTTCAGATAAGACTCAACCCTCTCGGATGCCGCCTGAGTTTGCGCGTATGATCCCGTCATGGGTAGCATCACCGCCGTGACGGCGGCGGCTTGCCGGATCTGCGCTTGTAACACGAGCGCATTCTGCTGAGAAGTAGTCTCGCCGGCGCGTGTCTTGGCACTCGATGCCGTAATCATGGTATATCCCACCGGAGGAGTCAGATCGAACAGCGAACGATCGACCTGTCCGTTCACGCGGATGTTCCGGATGTGCATCCGGTAAACCGGCTTGCCCGGTTCCTCAATGGCTATATCGACATGGTCGGCCTGCCGTGTTCCCGCGTTAACCCACAGATCGAACGACTTGAGCCCTGGAATTGAAGTACCGGGCGGCGCTTTCACCAAACGATAGCCGATCAGCCGCTTGCCTCCGACTTGCCGCTCGCCGAGCACCTGGTCCGCGGACGGTGGAAGCGATTCTAATTGCTCCACCCAGTCGTCCGAGTTGGCGGGGCTCTCCACCTGCTTGCCGGATTCAACCACGTACATCCGCGTCAGGTGCATCAGCACGATCTGCTTGCGGGCGGTATGATCGGCCCTCACCTCGATACCCCAGGAACAATTCACCCGCTGGTATCCTGGAGCGGCGTAGCTGAAATCGACTCCCACATAGGGCAGCTCGCTGAAGACGATGGCGTATTCGAGCGACTGAGAATTCCTGAGTTGCCGCGCGGCTGCCGCGTAGACACGGCTCGCAGTGGACTCCCTTGGGATGACCACCAGTCCCACGGCTACTGCCACCAGCGCGGCTGCGGCCATCGCCATCACTCGCACCGCCGGCCGGTAAGTCAGGAAATACGCCAGTGACCGCCAGCGGCTCGGCGGCCGTTGTTCCACGCTGGTCCGGAACTCCGCCAGCCTGCGCTGCAGGCGATCTTCCACCTCGGCCGGAATCTCCACTTGCGTACTCCTTCGAATCAGCTCATCCATCTCGTCGTTGGCGTCTTGGTTACGCATGGCTGCTTTCCTCCTTGTGCACTGCCGGGATCAAATGCGAGAGCAAACCGCGTAGCTTGGCGCGTGCGCGGGCCACATGCTTGCGCACCGTCGACTCGCGACAGTCCATCGCCGCCGCGATATCGCCATAGGGAATTTCCTCGACCGCGTGCATCAGGATTGCCCGAGCCTGGTTCTTCGGCAGAAGTCCTATGGCGCGACGCACGTGGGTTTCCTGCTCCGCACCGGAGATGTCCTGGGCGGCGGACCGTGTGGAATCGGGAATGTCTTCCGGGATAACACCCGCCTCCAGCCACTTTCCCTGACGCAATTTACGCCGGAGGGCGTCGTGCGCTGAATTTATGCAGATCTGCAAAACCAAAGCTTGAGGATTCGGGTGCATGCATATGCGATCCCAACGCTTCCAAACCGTTAGCAGGGCTTCCTGGAAGGCGTCTTCCACGTCATTGGGATCCCGAATGACACGCCATACGGCGCGCATCATTCGGCCTTCGATGGGCGCAATGAGCCGCTCGTACTCCTTGTGCCGACCGTTCATGGAGTCCTTGTCTTCGCGACGACTCAGTTCAAGTAAAAAGGTTGCCACGACAATTATTGCTCTCAAATTGGAAACGCTCGCCGGGTGTTGTTTGTGGACAGCGGATCGGAGTTTATTGCGCCACCAGTTGGGAGCCGTGCCGGCAGGGTTAAACCGATAGATTCTGATAATTCTGTAAGCTACTGTTAACGGATGGTTTAAGCTGCTTAACTCGAGTTGCTCAGGCAAGCTAAAGCATGTCCTATCATCAGGTCGGATTTCTGTGCGGCTGTTATACTCAAGGTTCCCGTGTTCCATTCCATCGAAAAGCAGGTCGCAGACGCGTTTCACGCGCACATACAGGTTCGCTACGGCGTGGATTTGAGTGTCGCCATCGAGCAGCCGCGGCAAAGCGATTTCGGCGAAATCGCGGTGCCGGCGGCGTTCCAGCTTGCCAAGCGATTGCGCCTGGCGCCGAAGAAAATCGCGGCCGAGCTGGCGGCCGAGATCGGGCCGATCCCCGGCGTGGCAGCGATCGAAGTGGCGGGCAACGGCTACATCAATATCCGCCTCGACCGCGGCGCTTACGCAGCGGCGCTGTTGCGGGGCGAAGAAGAAGGTATGTCCGCGGCCGGCGGCAAGATCATCGTCGAGCACACCAACATCAATCCCAACAAGGCGGCGCACATCGGCCACCTGCGCAACGCCACGCTGGGTGACACGTTCGTGCGCATGTTGCGCGCTTCCGGAGCGCAGGTCGAGGTGCAGAACTACATCGACAACACCGGCGTGCAAGTGGCCGACGTGGTGGTGGGCTTTCATTTCCTGGAACACAAAACGACGGCCGACGTCGAGGCGCTGCTGGCCGACCCGGCGGTGCGCTTCGATTACTATTGCTGGGATCTGTACGCGCGCACTTCGAGCTATTACAAAGAACAACCGGAATCGCTCGCCTGGCGCAGTGAGACGCTGCATGCGATCGAGGCCGGCGAAGGCGAGCTGGCACGGATGGCGCATTTGGTGGCGGACGCTGTCGTCCAGGCGCATTTGAAGACCATGCTGCGGCTCGACGTGGAGTACGACGTGCTGCCGCGCGAAAGCGAAATTCTGCACCTGCAATTCTGGGCCGCCGCCTTCGAGCAGCTCAAGCAGCGGAAGGCCATTTACCTCGAGAGTGAAGGCAAGAACGCCGGCTGCTGGGTGATGCCGGGACTTTCCGAAGAGGGTAAGGTGATCGTGCGCTCCAATGACACGGTGACTTACGTGGGCAAGGACATCGCCTATCAGCTCTGGAAGTTCGGTCTGCTGGGCAAGGACTTTCATTACCGGCCGCTGATGACTTACGCCGACGGACGCGTGCTCTGGGTGAGCACGGACACTCCCACCGCGGGTGAACACCACTTCGGAAACGGGTCGCGTGTGTACAACGTGATCGATGCGCGCCAGTCTTACTTGCAGGACGTGGTGGCCGCCGGGCTGCGCGGTTTGGGATATGCGGCGCAAGCGGAACAATCGATCCATTTTTCGTATGAGATGGTGGCGCTGTCGCCGCGCTGCTGCGCCGACCTGGGAATCCCGCTTTCCGAGGAGGACCGGCAGCGGCCGTACGTGGAAGTTTCCGGGCGCAAGGGACTCGGCGTCAAAGCCGACGATCTGATGGACAACCTGATCGCGAAGGCGCTGGCGGAGGTGGATGCGCGGCACATGGAGAAGCCCGCCGCCGAGCGGCAACGCGTGGCCGAGCAGATTGCGATCGGCGCACTGCGCTATTTCCTGCTCAAATTCACGCGCACGTCGGTGATCGCTTTTGATTTGCAGGAGGCGCTCAGCTTCGAGGGCGAAACCGGCCCCTACGTGCAATATGCGGCGGTGCGGGCGCGCAACATTCTGCGCAAGCTCGAGGAGCGCGGCGAAACGCTGCCGGATTTCGCGGCCGAACTCTCCGCCGAGGCGCTGGGGCGGCAATTGCAGTCCGAAGATTTCTGGCAGGTGCTGCTGGCCGCGTCCAAGGTCGATTCAGCCTTGGATGGCGCCTTGAGCGCCGGCGAACCGGCGCATGTCGCGAGATATGCCTTCCAATTGGCGCAGGCCTTCAACAACTTCTATCATCAGTATCCGATCCTCCAGGAGGAGAGCCGCGAAAAGAAAGTCTTCCTATTGTGGATGACCGATTTCTTCCGCCGGCAACTGGAACGGACCGCAGGCATTTTGGGAATTCAGATTCCGGAATACATGTAAGAGGTGGGGCCGGTCCCCGACCGGCCAAGGCGGAGCATGTGCGTGGCGCGGGCCGGGCATGCCCGGCCCCTACGGTCGCGGATCATACAAGACACCGGCGGCAAAGACCGCCGGCGCTACCAAAAGAGACACCACGGCCTTGAGAATTGGATGAAGAGAGTTATAAGTGCGTTGTGGGTGGCCGGGCTTCGCGGACTTAGCGCCGTGCGTATCGGCCACCCGATGATTTG
>OCTA010005135.1_pt1 | contig 11364 bp, 5 predicted proteins | sample 1538991 | NCBI WGS metagenome assembly OCTA01 (sample SAMEA3539302, study PRJEB22396) | soil metagenome | biome: tundra; feature: field; material: soil | place: USA | collected 2010-05 | depth 0.15 m | reverse complement strand
CCTACTTCGCTTGGGCGGCCTGGGCCACAACGGCGAATCGCCCCGGGAAGGATTATTCATACACTAACAACTGGCCCTATGAGCCCATTGCGGGAAACCGTCCTTCCACCGAAGCCTATGTCTGGAGCGCCTTGAGTCTCATCACCCTCCTGTCAGGACTGGGCTTGATCCTCTTCGTCGTCGGCAAGTTCGACTACTTGGGTTGGAAGGGCGAGGGCGCTGTCGCCCATATGTTGCACTCTGCTCCCCTTGCTTTGAAGATCACGCCCAGCCAGTGGGCTACGGGATGGTACTTCGGCATCGTAGCCCTCCTGTTCCTGGTGCAATCATTCCTGGGAGGCGTACTGGCCCACTATCGTGTGGAGACGGGAGCCTTTTACGGGCTCGATATCGCCCGCTGGTTACCCTATACCCTGGCGCGCACCTGGCACCTGCAACTCGCCATCTTCTGGATCGCGACGGCCTGGGTGGGTGGCGGCCTTTTCCTGGCGTCGTGGGTCGGTGGCGAGGAGCCCAGACACCAGAAGTCCGGTGTCTACGCACTCCTCGGGGCGCTGGTCGTGGTCGTTGTCGGCAGTCTGGCCGGCGAATCCCTCGGTATCAACGACAAACTCGGACAGCTCTGGTTCTGGTTCGGTCACCAGGGTTCCGAGTACCTGGACCTTGGACGGTTCTGGCAGTTCCTGCTGGCCGTTGGCCTCCTCTTCTGGCTGTTTCTGATGTTTCGGGCGCTCAAGCCCTCCTTCAAGAGCCCTGGCAAGCGCGAACTGTCTTCCCTCTTTCTCTACGCGGCCGTGGCCATCCCTGTCTTCTATCTGCCCGCCCTTTTCTATGGCCCTCACACCAACTTCGCTGTCATCGACAACTGGCGCTTCTGGATTATCCATCTGTGGGTGGAGGGATTCTTCGAACTCTTCGCGACGGTGCTGGTAGCCATCATGTTCCACCAGATGGGCGTGGTCAGCACTAAGACCGCCACGCGTCTGATCTACCTGGATGCCATCCTGTATCTCAGCGGCGGGATCGTCGGCACAGGCCACCATTGGTACTTCACAGGCCAGGGAACGCTCAACATGGGCCTGGCGTCGTGCTTCTCCGCTCTGGAAGTTGTGCCTCTAACGCTTCTGACTCTGGACGCCTGGGATTTCATCAAGCTGAGGAAGGCGCAGTGTTCCGCGTGCGGCCACGATCTGGCCTGGGGCCAGAAGTGGTCCATCTACTTCCTCATGGCCGTGGGTGTTTGGAACTTCGTCGGCGCAGGGATCTTCGGTTTCCTGATCAACCTGCCGATCGTATCCTACTTCGAGGTGGGCACGACGCTGACGCCCAATCACGGACACGCCGCACTGTTTGGCGTCTTTGGGATGCTGGCCTTAGCAGTCCTGATCTTTTGCTTGAGGGCCATGCAATCCGACGCAGTATGGAAGGAGACGGAGAAGTTCGTCCGGGTGGGCTTCTGGGGTGCTAATCTGGGCCTCGCGCTCATGATCGTCCTGGATCTGTTCCCCGGAGGAGTCATCCAGCTATGGGATTCCATCGCCAATGGGTATTGGCACGCGCGCCGCCTGACATTCCTGATGAGCGGTACCTACCACAAGCTGGAATGGCTGCGCATGGTGGGGGACATGGTCTTCCTCTTCGCCGGCGCCCTGCCCATCACGCTCGGTGCGCTGCGCAGTGTGTGGAAAAGGGATCTCTCTCCCACAGCGTAAAGGCCGCACCACCCGGGCTACCCAGGGGTGGCGCGAACTCAGAATGTCGTCCGCGGCAAAGGGCGCGATTCTGCCCATGAAGAAGAGCTTTGAGGGCCGCTCGCGCCGCTTCCGCAATCCCGAATAACATGCCAATCCTCATCTCGCCGCGCGAAATCCGGGTCCGCCGGCGAGCTACCGGCAACACCGGATATCACTCCGCACGGCTTGGCACAACTACCTGCCTGGCCGGCTTTCGGCTAGCCGATTCTTCCGGACTCGACGCCATCCCCCGCCGCGCCAATTGAGTTAATCTGCGGAAAATCTGTGCCTCGGAACTCTCAGCCCGTACCGCGCTTTCAGGGCTAGCGATTTTCCGGTCAGATGGAGATACCACTCGGGCCAAGTGCGAAATCTGAGATTCTGCGAACCCCCTTTCAGGCATGAACGTACTCTAAGTTGTGAGACCCAAGAGTTTGCTGGTTTTGTGGACAATCCTCCTCGCTCCCTTCAGCGTCTGGTCCCAGTCGGTGCGGATTGAGACCGGTCTGGTCGAGGGCGTCCAGGATGGCGCAGTCACTGTTTACAAATCCATTCCCTTTGCCGCTCCGCCCGTGGGTGATCTGCGGTGGCGGGCGCCACAGCCGCCGCTCCCGTGGAATGGCGTACGACGCGCAAGTGAATTCGGGCCGATTTGTATGCAGACGGGGGTCTCGGTCCCGGGTGCGTCGAGTGAGCCGGTTAGCGAAGACTGCCTGAGTCTGAGCATCTGGACCCCGGCCAACTCGCGAAAGCAAAAGTTGCCCGTGATGGTGTGGATTCCGGGTGGGGGATTCACTCAGGAATCCGCATCGATTCCGCTCTATTGGGGTGACATGCTGGCTCGCCGCGGGGTCATCGTCGTCACCATCAACTATCGCGTCGGTCTTCTGGGCTTCTTGTCGCATCCGGAACTGACGCGCGAATCCGCGCACCACAGCTCCGGCAATTATGGATTACTCGACCAAATCGCAGCCCTGGCCTGAATCAAACGGAATGTCGCGGCCTTCGGCGGCGATTCCGATCGCGTAACCATCTGGGGGCAATCTGCGGGATCGATGGCGGTCAGTCTGCTGATGGCCTCGCCGCTGGCGCATGGTCTCTTCCAGCGCGCTATTGGCGAAAGCGGCGCCTACTTCGTCCCTCCCGCGGCAACCGGTTCCAATGAGAAGAAGCTATTTCTGAAGGGGGCTGAAGAGCAAGGCGTCAGATTGGCCTTCGATCTTGGAGCGCCGTCTCTCGCGGCACTGCGCAAACTCGAACCAGAGCGGTTCCTGAAGGATAACAACGCCGGTACGACGCATCCGATTATCGACGGTTACGTAGTGCCGGAAGAGCCGTACGCCGCTTTCGCGGCGGGCCGGCAAAACGACGTGCCTACCCTGATCGGATCGAATTCGGACGAAGGCAGGCCTGTGATCGCGGGCCTGGATGTGAAACTGGCCGCCTTCTCTGAAGACCTCAGCAGGTCCTTTTACGACAGCCCTGTCGTCCGCGATCTGGCAGCGGATTACCTAAGAATCTATCCAGCCACGACCGACCGGGAGGCGCGTGAGCGTCGCGCCAGCTTCGAGCGCGATCTGCGGTTTGGCTGGGATATGTGGACCTGGGCCCGGATGCAGACGAAGACGGGACGAGCCAAAGTGTTCTCCTACTACTTCGCCCATTTGCCACCGTATCCACAGGGCAGTCCCTTCGCTGACTGGGGAGCCGGGCATTGGGCGGAGTTGCCCTATGTGTTCGACCATCTCAGCCAGGAGCCATGGGCGTGGAGTGACGCCGATCGTGCGCTGGCCAGCGTGATGGCAACCTATTGGACGAACTTCGCGAAGAGCGGCGATCCGAATGGCGATGGCCTGTCCGTGTGGCCAAACTTCACGACGGACGGAGAACGCGTGTTGCATTTCGACGACACTGCGACGGCCGGCGGCGTGCCAAACCTGGAAGAGCTTCAACGGCTGGATCTGCGTTATAAGGGCCTGCGAGGCGCCACCACTGTCATTGAGAAATAGGGTCAAGTAAACATTTCATCCGTTAGCAGAACTACGTTCGGCTTGAGTAACGGCGTATCTGGGAGTTGACGGGGCTGCCACTGGATAGCTTCGGCCGTAACGCTGCGGCGTGTACTACCAGCTAACTTCGCCGCCTGCGCCAATTCCCCAAACGTGCGCTTTCCGGGCCAGTGCACCCGCACCGCGGACGGCTGCTGTTCCGTGTTGCTTAAAGCTCTGCTTTCCGCTCCGTAGCGGCCACGATCCCGGTCAGGGACGCAACTCGAAGCAACGGAACTCCCAAGGCCGCAGCTTCAGCTTCGCCGTGCCGCGCTCCAGCGGGAGCCGCAGGCCGTCCACCCGATCGAAAAGCACCGCACCTTTCGCCGGGACGCTGAGCGTCACCTCCGCTTCCTCGCCCGTGGGATTGCCCGCGCTCACCACCATGCGCCGCCCTTCGAACAGCTCAGTCAGACATCCAGTGCATTTCGCATCGAGCAACGAGATGGGATTTTCGCTGAGCTCTGGATAAGCGTCGTAGTAGCGCCGCGTGCGCAGGCTCAATGGCGCCATCCGCTCGACCTGCCAGTTGTGCGCGTAGATGCGGTGGCCGTGCACGGCGTTAAACACAAATTCACGCTCGGGCTGATCGCCGTTGCCCCAGCTCTCGTAGGCGCGCATGTCGGGGTGGAGAAAGCGCACCAACGGCTCGGTAAATTCGCCGTGCCCCCAAGAATGGCTGTGGGAAACGAAGCCGTCCACGAATTCGCGGGCGATGTCGGCCGCGCCCTCGGTGAACAGCACGGCGTTCGGGTTGACCTTGTCCAGCTCTTCGCGCATGCGCTGCAGTGTCTGGCGCACACCCCAATTCCAGACGTCGGGATGCGGGTGATGGTGCGCGGGATTGAAGCAGCGATGGTTGCTGGTCGCGGTCAGCGAGTCGATGAAGAAACCGTCGACCCCCGTCGTGCGCATCACCTCGGCAGCCATCTTCGCAAACCACTCCTGCCAGCGCGGATCCGCCGGGCACATGTGGTAGAAGCCTTTGTAGCTCTCGAAGTAGGAGCCGTCGGCGTTCATCAGCGCCCACTCCGCCGCACCGCCGCGCCCGATGCGCGAACGCTTCCAGACGATGAGCCCTTCAATGTAATAGAGCACGTGGCCGCCCTGGCGGTGAATCGTGGCCACGCCCTGGCGTACGGCTTCCGGGCCGCCCAGGTTCTGCGCGGTAAGGAAGTAATCGCCGCGGTTCAGGAAGTTGTAGCTCGTCCCCAGTACCTCGGGATCGTGGAACCCGGGCAAAAGAAAAAGATCGGCGCCCATCTTCTGCTTCTCGGCGAGCACTTTCGGATAGTCGTAAGCGCTCTTGCCGGTGCGCACCAGGTCGTCGCCCATATCCTCGGCGATGAACGTCGTCTGACGGAACCACTCGGCCGGTGAAACGCGGAACCGCAGATCGTCGCGCACCGTGCGCGCCCAGGCCGCGCCCTGCTTCCAAGTGCCTTCGTAGGGATAGGTGAGCACCGGACCGAGGTCGACGGCATCGCCCAGTTTCTTGATGGGAAAACCTCCCGCAGGTTTCTCCGCCGCATCGTAGGCCGCCTCGCCGCCAGCCTGTTGAATCGGCCGGAACCAGCGTGTGGTGCGGATGCCGGCGTATGGTCCCTGCTCGCCGCCTTTTACCTTCGAGCGCCCCCTCTGTTCCCCGGTAAGCGGAAACGTATTGCCCGCGACCTGCCCGTGCTGCGCCGCCGCCGAGGGGTCCGGCCCCCAATCGGTGCGGTTGTCGTCCACAAACGCGAGGCCGCGGTTTCCGCCTTCCGCCAGCATCACCGGTGCGGCCAGGCTGCCGATGTAGGTCTCGCCGTAGTTCAACTCGCTCAGCGGACCAAGCGTCAGGCCGGAGGTCTTCGCCACCAGGATCCGGTCGCGCTCCGGCGCGTCGAAGCGCACACGCGAGAGCAGCGGGTAATAGATGTCCAGATCGATGCCAGTGTCGCCGTTCCAGAACGCTTGACCCCGCCAGCGCACGACGTTGCCCTCCACTTCGATTTCCGGCGCCAGTTCGAGCGGCATCTCGTCATGCGCCAGGTAGACCAGCAACCGGCGCGGCGAATTGGTCAGGCTCTTCACATGAAAGCGCTCCATGCCGTAGACGCCCTGGTAACACCCGTCGCGCACGACCAGCGCCAGCGGATTGCCCACCGGCCCCGCGCCCGGCTCGCGTACGGCTTGATCGGCATACAGCAACGGCGTGCCGTCGGCGCGGCGAATCTGGAGCAGGCGCAGCCGGGCCCCGGTGTGGTCGAACTGGAGTTGCACGCCCGCATCCTGGAGCGTCAACTCAGCGGCGGAGGGGGGCGGGAAAGCGGCCGCGAAGAGCAGCGCGCAGAGAGTGGGAAAGCACAGTGTTGGAGTTCGCATGGGGTAGTTTGAGTCAATAGCAAATGGCAAACGGAAGTCTCGCCCCTACGGCATTCACTCGCCGGGCGCGCGATTCCGGTCTGCTGATGGACCGGGTTACTTCGTTGCCAGAACCCAAGCCGGCGTGTCCCGCGCTACCGCAGTCGTCCTCTGACTCTGTAAGCCAACGCGGCACATCGCATCCGCGTGGACACCAGACCCCATTCTGCACCAGTTGGCGGCGTTCCAACGAAACAGGCTCGGCCGCGACGTGGTGGTCGGCGTAGTGATCTGATCGGCAACGCGGACCATCTCGGCCGGCATCGAGGCTACGCGCACGCTGTGAGCGGCGCGTCATTAGCGTCCCCGTTGCCCTTTCCGTGCGCGTCTCTACCTGCATTCAGGTTGCGGGCGCGGCGAAGAAATGACGGATCGGGCGGTGAAGATGACGCGGCTGAGTGGTCGCCACTGCCGGTCCGGCAAGAAGCGGCGCCCAGTGCTGCAATTGAATGTAGAATCGGTGCTGGCCAGAATGGCACACCGGAAATCCTGGGTGAATAGGGAGACGAAATGCGGAGCAGGTTGTCATTGGTGCTTTTCCTCGCTGCGGTGGCCTGGGGCGGCGCCCGGGAGCAGAGCCTGGAGGGATTGTTCGCTCCGGGTAAGGCGGTGTGCACGCATTGCGTTCTGGCGGCCGTCTCCGCACGCGCCGCGCGGGTTACCGTGTGGCGGGGCTACGAGACGAACGGCTTTGAAACGACCACGCTGCCGGTGAGCGATTTCAGCCCGTTCTCGTCGCTGCGGTTTGAGGTGGACAACCCGTCCCGCGAACCGCTTTCCGTCTTTGTTCGGCTTTCGAACCAGACCGCGCATCCGCAGACGGAGACATACACCGGCGGCACTTTCGACGGATTCGTGATCGGCCCGGGCCGCAGCACCGTGGAGATCAGCCTGGAGAAGATGCAATCTCCACAACAGCACCCGGTCGATGCAAAGCGGATCGTCTGGCTGGGAGTGTTCTTCCAACCGCTATTCTTGCGCGATGGGTTGGAACTGATGTTCAGGCAGGACCAAGCGTTGCTCATTTCCAATCCGCGTCTCAGCCCGGATCCGGCCAAGCCGCAGAAACAGCCGTATGGAGATCTGCTGTTCCGGGAAACCGAAGCCGGTCTGCGGCCGCTGCGGGCCGAAACCGAGAAGGCTTTGGCGGAACTAGGCGGCCAAATCGACCAGGCCAAGGCACGCGGGCAGGAGACCGCCTACGCCGAGATCTACCCGTTCCTGGCCCAGGTAGCTTTCCGGTCGCGGCTGGTGGCGTTCTGGCAGGACCGGGCCGCGGAACAGCGCCAGGCGCTCGGCTTTCTGCTGGCAGGAGCGCGCCAGGCGGGGCGGGAGTTGTCAGCCGTGACGCAAGGGAAAGCCGCGGCGCGGGTCGTGCCCCCGCTGCCGGATTACGGCAAGCTGGAGATCCGCGATGGGTACTTCAGTTCAGGCAGCGATCCGCAGTTGGTCTTCGCCATGCTTTACAACGATCACAGTGCGCTGCAGCGCTGGTTCGCTAACAGCGAAACGGGTTACGAGGGGGCACTCGTGGCCGGGGGCGATCGCTTCAACGTGGAGCGGCAACCAATCTGGCAGGCCTACCACCAGTACCCGGATACGCATCGCGTGGGTTGGGAACACGCCAGCGCCTTGATTCGCGATGAGGGTTCGTGGGAAGTCGTCGGGCCTCCGGTCATCATCTGCCTGGAGAGTCCGCACACGCTTGATGCCATCGCAAAAATGATCGAACAGTTCGAACGGGAGCACGCCGGCGACCGCAGCCACCTTGTGCAGAACATGGATTTCGAATACGCCTACGTGTGTTACTGCGATCGGACTCGCGCGCTGTGGGCGCGCTGGTTGGAGCGGAAGTACGCCGATGTGCGTAAGGCGAATGCGATCTGGGCCAGCAGCTTCGAGGGATTCTCGAGCGTGCCCATGCCGCGTCCCGAGCAGGCCGGAAAGAACCGCGCGCTATGGTTCGACTGGGCCAGCTTTAACCTCAATCGTTTCGTCGATCACATCCGCTGGACCGGGGATCAGGTCCGCCGCTGGGAACCGCAGAAGCCCCTGACGGTCGGCTCGCCCTATTACGCGTTCGATCCGGCGTTCTGGACCGGCATAGACGCGGAGGAACTGACGGACTCCGGCGTGACCGGCGTGGTGCTGGAGGAGAACTATGCTCTGGACACGCTGATGCCGGAGTACCTGCACGCCTTGGCGGGCCGCCAGCCGGTGGAGGATTTCGAGTATCACGGGGTTCTGCACCAGATTCTGCCCAGCTTCCTGCACGGGGATGCCGCGATCTCGATGTGGTGGTGGAACAGCGCTATGCACTGGACTCCCAACGAGCCGATCAACGAATGGACAACCAGTTTTCCGCAGAGCTACACCATTCCGCTGAGCGATCTGGGCAAGGCCATGCGGGACGCGTTGGATCTGCGGCGGCTGGGCCGCGAAATCGCCGCGCTGGGCAGCGCGCCGCGTCCGGTCGCGCTGCTCTATTCGAAGACGTCCATGCTGCAACAGCCGCCGTACGAATCGGCGGCAATCGGGACTTTCCCCTACCTGTCATCGCTGCGGCGAATTTACAACGCCTCGCAGGCCGCGGGATTGTACGTCGGACTCACGACCGAGAAGAAGATCCTGGCGGGCGATCTGGCCCAGCGCAAAATTCTGGTGCTGCCCGGCGCGGAGTTTGTTCCGGGGCCAGTGACGGATGCGATTCTGCACTGGGTGGAGGGCGGTGGTACATTGATCGTCTCTCCGGATTCGCTGCTGGCGGACGAGTACGCGCGGGCGGCGGACACGCTCGTCAAGCTGGGGCTCAAAATGGTCCGCCGCGAGCCGGCGCCGCTGCCGCATGGCGAGACGGTCGTCACGGAATACAACGCGGATGAATTGCCGCGCATGGCGTTCTCGACGGATGGAGTGCGGCTCGAGGCCGTGGGCGCTCGGCAGGTTCTCGAGTGCGCAAAGACCGAAGTGAGCGGACGGTTTCAGGATGGCGTTCCGGCCCTGGTGCGGCAGCGGCGCGGGCGCGGCCAGCTTTACTGGCTGGCTGCGACGCTGGAGCCGGCGAGTTGGCGGCGGTTCCTGTCGATGGTGGCGCGGCAAGCCGGACTTGAGCCCGAACTGCAGGTGACGGCGGAAGCGGGCAGCGCGGCGGAGTACGTAGAGTACCGTGTCACCGAATTGCAGGGCCGGCATCTGGCCTACCTCTACAACAATTCGGATCGGGAGGCGCACCTGGTCATAAAGACGGCCTTGGCCCATCGCGGCATGCTGGATCTGCGCAATCTGGCGCCGGTCGAGGGCGGGCGGATATTGGTCCCGGCGAGAGAGACCGCGATCGTCGAATTCCAGTAGGCGTGCGAGGATCGGGTGCAATTTGCTCCAACCCGCCGCGGAGGCGGGTGCAGCGCATCTCATTGCTCTCCGAAATGGCTGACCGGCCGATGCGACGATGGCTCTCCGAGCGTCAGGCGATTCGTTTGTCCGGCGGCGTCTGGGACGAGTTGGTCATTCGCCAGAGAGGATGCTGAAGGGCAGAAACTTGAGCACCTGCATGTGCTTCACGAGGATGTTGCGGATGTGCCCGCGGCCCTTGGCCAGCGCCGCCTTCTGTGGCGATGGCCGCGGGCGTGACGGATCGGCTCTGGGACGTGAATGACATTGTTGGGCTCCTAAATAATTAATACCTTTGACTTTACTACGATCCAAGTCGTGATTAAGGTTCGTTAACCACAAACCCGGAAAGGGTAACTTTTCGGCGGTCGGCGTCGATAGACTACATATGGGGGAGTAATCTGCCTACCCGGCAGAAGGTTCCCAGGTGCCGGACCAACAGAGGTGAAGGAGAGGAGCAAGCGCGACATGGCAAATCCACAAAACGTGCATGACGTTGCCGCGTACATCCTTCAACGGAACGGGCCGATGACCGCCATGAAACTCCAAAAACTCGTGTACTACTCCCAGGCGTGGTCTCTTGTCTGGGATGAGCAGCCGATGTTTCCAGAGCGGATTGAAGCGTGGGCCAATGGCCCCGTTGTTCGCGAATTATACGAAGGGCATCGAGGGCTATTCCGCGTTAGCGATTGGCCACAAGGAGACTCGGGTTCGCTCACTCCCGACGCAAGGGAGACGATTGATGCGGTTCTCGCGTTTTATGGTGACAAGTCCGCACAATGGCTCAGTGACCTAACCCACAAAGAAGATCCGTGGCGGAACGCCCGGAGGGGAATCGACCCCGGAATTCCATCCTTCCGCGAAATCACTACCGCCGATATGGCCGAATACTACGGCAGCCTTTAGGATTATGGGCGCTAAGGTCCCACGTTTTGGGGCGCAGCCGCAGGTTTCCAAGACAGCAAAAGCAACGGAAAAGCCAGATGAGTACTGGCGCCGATTCCCTGCGTGGCGAATTGCGCGCGTTGAGTTCATTGCCCCATGGGGATGGCACGAGCTAACGGCAGAACAAGTGCGCGCTATCCATTCGAAGCTATCCGAATTCGAAAGAATGACGTGGGATGAAATACTGATTCGCTCTAAGAAACAGAACCACTTGGTTCGGGTTGAGATAATCTGCAAGCAAGCAAGAGATCGGTTGGGAGAAATCGGCTATGGCGACCAAGAGCGGCTCGTATCCCTGCATTTTTCTGGTAGGGAAAGGGTCTGGGGCGCATTGAGCGATGGTGTAATGACCGTGTTATGGTGGGACCCCCGCCACGAGATCTGTCCCTGCCTAAAATAAACAACGCAACTCCTTCAAATTTCAAACTGACCCACTACCCCTTCTGTTCGGGTTGACCGCGCAGCATGCCATCCCCGGCGCCGCCCGGGTCCATGCGCGCGGCGATTTCAGCACGGTCGGCAGGGCGGTCAGGCCCATACTGAGCGTAGAGCAGAGCGAAGTCGATCAGCTTGTGGCGGGCGTCCTCGACCCGGGTATTAATCGAAGGTAACCATCGTGAGTCCGGCTCCGATTGTCCACTGCGGTTGGAGCGTAACACCGAAAATGCGCTCGATCGGAGATCACCACCACACGAGCTTTCGGAAGGAGTAGGATTTCGTCTTGCGCGGTACGCAACCGTTTTTGCCCTCGCTCCGGAAAGGATTCCCTATGCAAACACTCCGCTCGCTCCTGTCGCTGTTGATGGCTGCCGGAACTGCTCTGGCAGTGGCCGGACCCATCGTCG
>OCTA010005134.1_pt1 | contig 11364 bp, 10 predicted proteins | sample 1538991 | NCBI WGS metagenome assembly OCTA01 (sample SAMEA3539302, study PRJEB22396) | soil metagenome | biome: tundra; feature: field; material: soil | place: USA | collected 2010-05 | depth 0.15 m | reverse complement strand
GCATCCCGAGCAGTGCGGGACGCTGGACTGCTGCGCTTCACGATCGCAGACGCCGGCTCGGGCCTTCAAGCCCCTTCGGGGCTCGCTGACGCGCCCTCGCTGCGCTCGGGTTCCGGCCCGCCGGACGCCTGCGCCAACTCGCGCATGTCCAACATCCACACAGCCAGAACGGGAAACCTCAGCGGCTATTCCCGCAGCTCCGATATCCGTGCGTTGCCAGTCACCGCTACTTGGAGGCAGCGGTCATGAGCGTTCCGACGGCGACTTCCACACGACCCTACCGCGACGGCGTCGGCGACCGCCGAGAACTCGCTCGCTACCGAGTTCCGGCCGGCGAGAGGGTTGTGGTCGGCCAGCGCGTGAACGGCGTCGTTCGCATCTCGGACGTGCCGAGCGACGGGCTCGGCCGCGCCTACCTGGTCGAGCGGGAACTCGAGCTCGACGGCTATGGGGCACTGCTCGCGCTCGTCGACGACTACGTCGCATACGCCAAGCGGTACGCCGAGGTTCCAATGGGAAGCAGTGCAGTCCGTCGCTGCCTGCGGGACCTGGCGACATGACAAGCTCATCCCGCCGCAGCGCGGTGACGAGGCCGAGCTGTACGCGCAGCTCGCCCTCAGGCTGGCTAGGAGCGTCGCCCATCAGGCAAAACCTCGAGCGCCAACGTCGATGATGCGTGCGGGTTCGCCTGGTTCCAGATGCTGCGCTATCAGCCGGAGCGGGAGACGCTACCGGCCTGGCTAGTCCGGACCGGAACTCGCGAGGCGATCAAGCTTGATCGCCGCGCCCGCGGCGGTACGACGAGCCAACCGCCGACCTCGGCGGACCAGCTCGGCGGTCGACGAATGGCGGCCGATCGAAGCCCATCCTGACGTGCTCGCAGCTCGCGCTGCGATCGCCGATACCCGCCTTCGCCCGCGGGAAGGCCGAGATCCTTGCGGCTCACGTCGCGGGCTACAGCTATGTCGAGATCGTCCAATCGAAAGGTCTCACAGCGAGGACAGTCGGGCGGCAGCTCCTGCGCGCGAAGCGCAGGTTGCGTGGTGCGCGCGGCCGCCAGCGGCGAGAGGTCGACTCAGGGCGGGCTACGGCGTCACGTTGACGATCTCTGATCTGCTGTGCCCGGGGGTGTACGCGTATCCCGACTCCCTCACCGTCTCTGCGGAGAAGGGGTAGTTCGCATCCCCGGAGCCGGGTAGGAACGTGTAGACGTAGCGGAACCGTCCGTTCCCCGAGACGGCCAGATGCGCGAAGTCGTGTTCGTGGCCGCCGAAGCGGACCGAGAGAATCACGGTCTCGCCGTCCGCCGGCAGGTAGCCGCCACGCACGCGCCCGGTGAGGATGAGCTTGCCTCCCCAGTGAGCAATGCGCGGGACGTGCAGCTTGATCGAGGCGGGCACGAGTACCGTCGCCTCTCCGGATGAGGGCTCTGACGAGCCGCTGCCGCCGTAGACGGCTCTGATGATCCTGGAGGGGCCGGCGGGCAGCCTGGCGGTCCAGCCTCCGTTCGCCGCCGTTGTCGCGACGGCCTCCTGAACGAAGCTCGCGGACCCGTTGTCGGGCGCGGCGAGGATTTGCACCGTTTGAGCTCCAAGCGCGTTTCCCTGGGCCGTTCCGAGCCAGCCGTGGATCGTCGTCTTCTTGCCGAAGGCGACCCGGCGGCTGCTCGATCGAACTGTGCGGGGAAGCACCGGGATCCTCACGGTCACCAGATGACCGTCGACTCGGACACGGCGCCGGACATATCTCGGATGGCACTGCACTCGGGTGACGGTCCGCGTCTGGGCGGGCACTCGCACCCGGATCCGTCGGTGGTGGACGTGCACCCACACGAACTGGGCCGGGACGCGGATCCGCTCACGGGTCCGTGCGCAGCGCAGGGCGCCGACGATCCGGTCGAACGAGACGCGCGTCACGGTCGGCTCGCGAATTGCCAGGCTCCACGTTGCCGGTGCGGACCAGCCGGCGTTCCCGGCGGCGTCGTGGGCGTTGTCCGCGCTCGAGCACGTGAGGGTGTGGTCGCCCAGCCCTTGCACGGGGATGTTCGCGCTGCCGCCGGCGTGCCACTGGCTCGGCGCGCCGTCCAGCGAGCAGCTGATTCCGGCGACTCCGGAGGGTCCCGCCGTCGCGGTCGCGGTCAGATATTGGACCCCGGCGGTTGTGGGCGCGTCTTGCGGACCCGAGATCGCGATCGTCGGGCTTGAGTTGTCGACGTAAACGGTCTTCGTGTCGGAGGTCGGGACGCCAGCGGCGTCGGTCGCGCCGATCGTGAGCGAGAGCGCGCCCTGCCCGTAATCACCGGTTTGGATCGTCTGGTTGACGGCCGGCGCGGCGCACTGGTGCCAGACGCTTTGGGTCTGGGGAGAGCTTGTTCCGGGGATCACCTGGCCGTTCAGACTCGCCGTCAGGCTGCATAGCCCAGACGGGGAGTCGCCGTAGAAGTGAAGCGGCCAGTTGCCACGAACCCATCCGGATGCCTGCCAGAGCCCGTCGGGCGCGGCCAGCGACGGCCCCTGCGTTTCGGTCGCGACCAGGTTGATGCTCTCGATCGTCAGCTGAGCCGGGTTGGTAGACTCGTTGCACGTGCTCCAGCCGCAGAGCGCCTGAAATCCGAAGTAGCCCGAGTTGAGCCCGGAGACGCTGTAGCTCGTCTCTCCGTTGTGCGTCTGAGCGCCACCGCCGGCCCAGTAGAAACCGCCGCCCCACCCGGTCCCGTCGTTGATGTGGATGCTGTACATCTGGTTAAGCGCGATCGAGGCGCTGGTGATAGCAATGCCGGCGGGGGCGTTGGCCTGCCAGCTCGCACGCGTACCGGCCTTGACCTTATTGCCGCCGGTCATGATGCTCATCCCGGGCGGAACGTTCGTCCCGGCTGGGCAATACTCGAGAGTGTTGAGGCCGGAGGCGGCGGTGCTCTGGAACACGAACGCCCCGCAGGTCGAGACCACGAGCATCCCAGCTCCCTGAGCGGCCGACACCGATACGGCCGCGATCACACCGAGCGAGGCTATAGTCGCGACGGCGGTTCGGGTCACCAGCATCCGTAGTCTCATTCCCCTACCTCCTTCTTGTGTCAGCCTGCCCGCGCGTCGCCCGGCTGCTCTATCGTCTGCTCCCGCAACCCGACGGGAAGGGAGCCTTCTTGATTGTCCGCCTGCTCGATCACGCTCGCGCGAACGTGATTGCCTACATCGCGCTCATGATGTCTTTCCTCGCGCTCGCCGGAGGCGCTTACGCCGCCTTCACGCTCCCCCCCAACAGCGTCGGCGCTCGCCAGATCCGCGATCACTCGGTCGCGCTCGTGAAGCTCGATCCGCGCTCGATCGGCGGCGCGGTTCGCCATTGGGCGCAGGTGAACTCCGACGGCACGATCGCTCGCTCGAGCAGTCGCGCGCTCGACACCGGAGTGGCTCCTGACGGCGACTATGTGATCACGTGGTCGGACACGCTTCCCGCAGGCTGTGTGCCGGTGGCGACAGTACTCGGCACTGCGGCGCTGCTCAGTCCCGCGGCCGGATTCGCCAATGCTCGCATCACGGGGAGCCATCCGACGCGGGTCTGGGTTAGCAGCTATAACGGGCAGGGCGCCTCCAAGCCGGAGCCGTTCTCGCTTGCAGTTGTCTGCTGACTCGCACGACAGAGCGGGCATCTCAGTAGCCCGGCCCGAATGCGGCACCCGAGCCGGTCGGGCCCGTCGCCCGGCTCGATTGGCTCGTGTTGCTGCTCGACACCACCGTCGACGGCGCGCCGGCCGAGGGGGAGACTGGCGTTGAAGGTACTGCGGGCGCTGTCGTCGTGGGCGTCGGCGGCGCGGCTTGCGTTGCGTTCGAGGTATGTGCGGAGCTGCGTCTAGGTGTGGCTCGGGGGGCGTCGACGCTCGTCCGCCGGATGACGTGCCGGACGCGGTGACGGGCCTGGTGGCGGGCGGGGTGCTGTGCTGGATGCGCCGCCTGGATGGATACCTTTGCGCTCAGTGATCCGTGTGGCTCAAGTGAAGAAGCCCCCGTCCGGTGGGGCCGGGTGACCGGTCCCGATCCGGTGCTCAGCGCGATCGCGGTGACCGCGACACACCCGAGCACGAGTCCGGCGCTTACGAGCGAAAGCCGGCGGATCGTGAGGAGCGACCGAACGGATCCCCAGCCGATCGTGAGAACTCCGCTTAGCTGCCGTCTGCGCGAGCGCCGCAGCGGCGGCTCGCCCGGATCGCCGGTATCCCACACGGAGCTCTCAGCAGGGAGTGGATCGCGCACGGGTGGCACAGCGACCAGGCGCGGGTCGCGCCGGCGCAGAGGCGTGACCTTGGCGACGTCGTCGCCGTCGCTGGGCGGGTTCAACGTTCCCATGCCTCCGCTGGCATCCATCCCGCATGCATGCTAGCGCATAGTTTTGCGTTTTTGGCTATACTCAAAACACCCGATGGACGAGACGGAGCTTCTTACAGTCTCTCAGGCGGCCGAGGCGTTCAGCGCCACGAGCCAGACGATTCGCAACTGGATTCGAGGCGACAGGGTGAAGGCGGTGAGGATCGGCAACCGCTTCCTGGTCCCGCGCTCGGAGGTCGAGCGTCTGCGTGGCGAGATCAGCGCGGCGCGGGGAGAGGGCACGTGGGAGCACGAGCCGGGCCGTCCGCCCGATCCCTTGGTCCGACGGTCTGCTGAGCGCCAGCCGGCCGTGGATCCGACCGACGGTCTGCTTGGGGCATGACGATCGAGTCAGAGCAGGCGTTTCACGAGGCGCGCGAGCTGTGGCGCGCCGCCCTCCGGGAGCATGTGCTCGCCCCGCCAGACGGCGGGTTCAGTGGCCGGATCGCCAATCTTGCGGTGGCCGCTGCCCAGCGCGCCGCGGCGTGCGAGGCGGCTCAAGCAGACGGCTTCGAGTGGCCGGCGGCGCGCGGCGGTGCAAAGCCACCGTACGAGCTTCAGCCGGGCATCGGCCGGCGGGGCCCGGTCGCGGTGTGGAAGCGGTTCGATGACGCGGTCGAGGAGCTCGACAAGGTCAGCGAGGGTCGGAGCATGAGAGCGGTCGGGCGGGCATACGCAGAGCTGGCGGAGATCGCCGCCGAGCTGGCGAAGGCTGTCGAGCGGGAGGACCGCCAGAGCGGCCTGTTGCCTCCGGCCGCCAAGCGGCGCCGCTCCGCGTAGCTCGCAGCACCGCGGGTCGTTCTTGGCCCCTCTGCAGCGGCTCGTCGTCTCGGCGCCTGGGATCATCGTCGGGTGGTGGCGAGCGATGCGACGGCGCTGTGCTGGGATGCGGTCGGCGGGGACGCCTCCGCGCTTGACACGCTCGCGGTGACCTCATGCGACGCCTGGCTCGCGGGTCCGCTGGCGGTTGACGACCTAGCCGTCGGATCGGTCGGAGCGGCGCTGCTCTCGGCGGCCGAGCTTGCGGACGCGCGCGTCGGCCGGCGACCGTTCGTCGCCCTCTAGGCGGAGCACGTTGCGGTGAGCTTTTGCTCCGAGCGACATCTGCTCGTCGGCGGGACGCCGGCGAGTGCAGGATTTGCCCCGCTCTCGCGGAGGGTGCGCTGCGCGGCGGGCGGATGGGCGCGGACCCATGCCAACTATCCCCACCACCGGCGGCACTCGGCCGCGCCCTCGACTTCGACATCACGGATTCCGTCGACAGCGCGGTGTCCGCGCTCGAGGTCGCGGCCGCGTCGCGGGAGGCGGTCGCGCTCGAGGACGCAGTCGTCGCCGCCGGTGGTTGCGGGGCCGCACTGCGCTCGGCCGCGGATTGGGCGGCTCATCCCGTGGGGCGCGCCGCGTCCGCGGGCCAGCTCGTCGGCTGGGATGAGGCTCTGCGTATGTGCTCGACGGTGGGTCTTCGGTCGTCCGCATCAGCGGCTCGGCCCTGTACGGGCCTTCGTGTGCTGGATCTGACGCGGGTGATCGCCGGGCCTGTCGCCGGACGGACGCTCGCGGCGCTTGGCGCCGAGGCCTCCGGGTCGATCCACCGAATCTCCCCGAGCTCCCGGTTCAGCACCTGGACACCGGATCGGGCAAGCGGGTCGCCGTCCTCAATCTCGCCGCCGCGGCGCGAGGCACTGCTTGCGGGAGCCGATGTCGTCCTGATCGGCTACCGCCCTGGAGCGCTCGACCGCTTCGGACTTCGCGCGGACGAGCTCGCCGAGCGTCACCGACATCTGGTGCAGGTCCATCTGAGCGCGTGGGGGACGACCGGGCGGTGGGCTCGGCGCCGCGGGGTTCGACTCGCTCGTGCAGGTCGCGTCGGGCATCGCATGGAGTGCGCGGGCCGGCGGCGCGCCCGGTGTGCTCCCAGCACAGGCGCTTGACCACGCGACCGGCCACCTCGCGGCCGCCGCCGCGCTCAGCGGACTCGCGCGGCCCGTGCGCTTGGTGAACTGTGGCGCCAGCGTGGCTGTCGCTCGCGCGGACCGCCGCCGCGCTCATGAGACTGCCCCGCCCCGCGCGGGAGGTCACCTCGGCGACCGCTGCGGCAGACCCGGGTCGCCATCGAGTCGCCTTTGGCGAAGGTGGAGCTCATCGCGCCGCCGGGCACGCTCGACGGCGAACCGCTTGGGTGGGCGCACGGACCGCGACCTCTCGGCAGCGACGCCTCCGCTTGGAGCTGATCGCCTCCGACGTACGGCGCAGACCTAAGCGTCCCATCGTCGATCTGAGCGCTTCTTGCGCCTCGCCGCGTCAGCTCGGCTCCCCATCAGCATCCGGCTTTCAGGCACGTATTCGCGCATCCTGCACGCTCATGCAAACCAGCTTCGCTGCGCTGCCGCGCAGCTCCGCACACAGTTGCACTCTTCCGAGTGCGTCCGACGCCGGTGGCATCCTCAGCGCCAATGTCGGACCTGCCATGGCCAGCTGAGAGCCCGCCGCGGCCCGCCTGCCGCCGCGGCCCGCCTGCCGCCGCGGCCACGACTGCGCGTGCTCCGTGCCCCCGAGTTAAGGAGGGTGCGGTAGTGCTCTCGATCGGAAAGCTCGTCGTCGGTCAGCATCGCTACTACGAACAGCAGGTCGCGCAGGGTGGAGACGACTACTACTCCGGTCGCGGCGAGGCGCCCGGCCGGTGGGCCGGCGCCGGCGCACGTGCGCTCGGGCTCGAAGGGCGTGTCGCCACCGAGCTGTTCAACGCGATGATCGCGGGTGCCGATCCGACGGATCCATTTGCTCGGCTGCGCGACTGGCGGGCGCCGAAGGTAGCGGCGCTCGACCTCACGTTCTCCGCGCCAAAGAGCGTCAGCGTCCTGTACGCGATCGCCGACGAGGCGGTCGCGGACGAGTTGGTGCAAGCGCATGAGGCAGCCGTACGGGCGGCGGTCGACTGGATCGAGGACACCGCCGTGCAGGTCCGCCGCGGTGCACAGGGTCGCTTCACATATCCGGGAGAGGGCCTGATCGCAGCTGCCTACCGGCATCGGATGTCGCGCGCGCTTGACCCGCAGCTGCACACGCACGTCGTCGCTGCGAACCTCACGCGAGGACCAGATGGCCGCTTCACAGCCCTGCACGGAAAGGCGCTGTACCACGCGGCGAAGACCGGCGGCTACCTCTACCAAGCTCACCTACGGGCCGAGATCACCGAGCGGCTCGGACTGGAATGGGGGCCGGTGAGCAAGGGCGCCGCCGAGCTGAAGGACGTGCCGCAGACTGCGGTTGAGGAGTTCTCGCGGCGGCGCCACGAAATGGAGCGCGCGGCGGCGGAGGGCGGGTTCTCGCTTGGAAGCAAGCGCTCGGCCGAGGCGGCGGCAGTGGATACGCGCGAGCGTAAGCAGTACGGGATCGAGACTCACACCTGGCGCGAGGAGGTGCAGGCTCGCGCAGCTGAGCACGGACTCGGGCGGGACGACGTCGCTCAGCTGCTCACGCGCGGCGAAGCCAGACGGGACCGCGTCGCGGGGCGGGTAAACGGGGGAGCGATCCGCGTCGACCCGGATGAAGATCGCGATCTCCGCGAGGTCGTCGAGCGGCTCGTCGGAGAGCATGGGTTGACCGAGCGCTCGAACACGTTCGACAAGCGCGCCGTTCTCCAAGGGTTCGCGCAGGCGGCGGGGCAAGGCGCCCGGGTCGTTGAGGTCCGCGGCCGCGCGGACCGCTTCACGGATCGGGACGACGTGCTCCGAACCCGGGACGGCGAGATGACCACTGCCGACCTCGTCAGTTGCGAGCGGCGTCTGGTGGACTCGGCGCTCCAGCGCGTCGACGAGGGGTGCGGAGTCGTTCCCAGCGGTCAGATCGATCGTGCCGTTGCTGCGGCCGATCGCCGCTTGACTGCGGATCAGGAGGACGTCGTCCAGGCGACGGCGAGTAGCGGTCGCGGCGTGCAGGTCGTCGAGGCGCTCGCCGGAACAGGAAAGACCTACACGGCCGGTGTTATGCGCTCGCTCTACGAGGCCTGCGGCTATCAGGTGATCGGGCTGGCCCCGACCGGCCGCGGCGCGCGGGAGCTGACCGACGAGGCGGGGATCCCGGCGTCGACGATCGACCGTGCGCTGATCGACATCGAGCAGCTCGGAGTGGGATTCCCGGAGCGATCGGTGATCGTGCTCGACGAGGCCGGGATGGCGCCGACCCGTCTGACCGCTCGCCTGCTCGAGCATGCCGCACGCGCGGGGGCGAAGGTGATCGCCATCGGCGACTCGGGGCAACTTCCGTCGGTCCTCGCGGGCGGATGGCTGCGAGCGGTCGGCGACCGCGTAGGGGCGCTCCGGCTGACCGAGGTCATGAGGCAGCTGGACCCCGGCGAGCGCCGCGCTCTTGGTGCGCTTCACGATGGGGTCCCCGACCGCTATATCGAGTGGGCCTTCGGCGAGCAGCGGATCGACGTCGTGAGCGGAGCTCAGCTCGTCGAGCGCGCGGTCGAGGAATGGATCCCGGCGGCAGTCGAGCACGGTCCCGGCCAGGCTGTGATGATCGCCCGCGACAACGAGACTCGATCACGGCTCAACGAGGCGGCTCGTGCTCACCGCGCCGACGCCGGCGAGCTCGGCGAGGAACGTTCGTACGGCGGGACGCCGGTGGCGGTCGGCGATCGCGTCATCTGCCGCAACAACGACGCTCGCGTTGGCGTCGATAACGGAACTCGCGGGACCGTCCGCCACGTCGACGGTGTCTGCCTGGTGCTTGAGACCGACGGCGGAGCCGTCCGTGAGCTGCCGGCGAGCTACGTCGCCGATCATGTTGAGCACGCCTACTGCCTGACCGGGCATGGGATGCAGGGGGGCACCGTCGACCGCGCGTTCGTGGTCGCTTCGCCCGAGGACCTGACCGCGGGGTGGAGCTACAGCGCCCTCTCCCGAGCGAGAGGGGTGACCCAGCTGCTGATCGGCGACCACGAGCGTCGCGACGCCGCGCGCGCCGAGGTCGCACCGGAAGGGGAGCGGGCGACGCCGGTCCGTTCCGAGGTTTTGGCACGGGTCGCACGGCGGATGCTCGTTCGAGACGACGAGGACCTGGCTGTCGACCAGATAGCGGCTGCCGGTCGTGAGGACGACCCCGCGCTCGCCTCTCACCGCGCCGCTGGCGGCTCGCTAATTCAAGAGCGCGCCGCCGATCGAGCGGAGCCGATCGAACCTGCGCCGAGCCTGAGCCGCCTGATCGAGCTGCGCGAGCAGATCAGCCGGCTGCGGCTTGTCCTCGGGGCTCTGCCCACCAAGCCGCTCGAGAGGTTCGAGGAACTCGACGTGAAAGAGCGAGATCTCGCTGGGCAGCGCGCCGAGCGCGAAGATCGGCTCGTCGCGCTCGAGCCGAAGCCGCGCCGACTCGGCCGGGGCCGCGATCCCCACGCCGAGGAAAGAGCGTTCTTGACTACCGCGATCGGGATGGATGATCAGGCTCTGTCCGACCTTCGCGCCGACCGGGTGCGGCTCCAGCGCGAGCTCGGCGATCCCGATCAAGTCCGGTCTGAAAGAGGCGGAATTGAGAATGCGATCACGGAGCTGCAGAGCGACTACGACCGTGTCCGTGCTGTCCTCGTCGACCGAACGATCGACCACCGGCCGGCCTGGCTGATCCGGCCGCTCGGCGAGAGGCCGGAGGACTCTCGCCAGCGCGAGACTTGGGACCAGGCCGCGCGAGCAGTCGCGGGGTTCAGGCTCGACCACGATGTCGTCGACCACGACGCGCCTTTGGGTCGCGAGCCGGCCAGCGGTGACTACCACCGCGAGTGGGATCGGGCGACCGCGGCGCTCGAGCGTGCGCAGCGACAGCTCGGGCGGGAGGCAACCACGCGCGACCGAGGCGTCGACCTCGGCATCGGATGAGAGCCCGAGGCATCCGGGAGCGTCCGGTCGAGGTGCCACCGTTGGGCCATGTCCGAGATTGGGGTCATCTGGGCCCGTGCACACTCCCTCGAGAAGCTCGAGAAGGAGCTGACCCAGCTACTTGCGGATTGCGCCGCCGACGACGTGCTCGGGGTGTCCCACACAACGGCCGCTGTATCGAGCAAGCAGTCCGGCGGAATCTGGAGCGGCGCAAGTCAGGCGCACAAGCTCGAATACTCAGCGGTCGTGCTAGTGCGTGCTGCCTAGCTGACGACGTCAAGCTCGCCTTTCGCCGAATCCAGGGCGCAGCGCGCGCATATGCAGAGCGACACCTGCGCCTATGCAGAGCCTCATTTCGGAACGTAGGCCATCCGGCCCGATTTGGGGGCCGATGAGCACCTCGCCCGCGATCACCGCGCGGACCTGCGCTTCCCGTTGATTCGGGGCGTCCGGCGCGAGCCGCCGAGATGACAAAAGCGAGCGCCACACTTACCGGCGCGGACGCTCGGATGCGTGGCAAAGCGCTCGTCCGGTCGCTGCGCTCGTGACGATTCCTCTTGGGCGAAAGCGATCGCAGCCAGGGTCCAAAGGTCACCGACATGCTGACGAGCGCATTCGTGGAAAGCACGCGTGCGCCATGCCCGGCGGCTGCCGCCTACCCCGACGCCTGCTTGCCGTTGATCTCGGTCGTCCGGCCCGGTCGGAGCGGACGACTGCACTGAGGGCGAATGCACAAGCGGCGAGCCCGGCGCCGGCAGACCGGTCGGCGCCGCTGGTTGCACGCGATAGCAGCAGCCCGGCGTCGGATCCACTGGCTGTTGCTTTCATGCAGCGACCGGCCCAGTTCGCGCGCCGACAGCTCGGCCGGCTCGTCGCGCGCGACCGTGTGCTGGCAACTCCGCCGTGCCGATCTCAGCAAGCACGGCGGTCGCCTGACCGCCACTGCTGCTTCGCCGGGCGGAGCGACGGTCTGGCTCGTCGGCGGCTCACGCATCAACCGCGCGTCTTCGCCGGCGGATGCCGCTTCACCCGGGTCGAGCAGAAGCGTGATCGCTGCCGGCGCCTAGTGCCCTCTCCGTTCCGAAGCAGTCGTGGTCCGCACGTCTGGATCGGCGTCTCGTGGCTTCCGC
>OCTA010005133.1_pt1 | contig 11365 bp, 10 predicted proteins | sample 1538991 | NCBI WGS metagenome assembly OCTA01 (sample SAMEA3539302, study PRJEB22396) | soil metagenome | biome: tundra; feature: field; material: soil | place: USA | collected 2010-05 | depth 0.15 m | reverse complement strand
GCGACCGGCGGCCGATCCTCGATCTTGCCAAATCCATCGAACGTCTCCTGCGCCAATCAAAAGCATCACCGCGAGCGCGACTTCGCCCGACACCAGCAGTCTGCGGGACCAGCGCTTGCGCCGGCCGGACACGCCGCGTCCGCCCGCTTCGCTCAGTGCGTTGCGAAGATCCACTGCACCGGCCTCGATGGCCGGAAAGATGCCGGCCAACAGGCTAACTAACAGCGAGAGGAGCAACGTGGCCGCTAATACGCGCGCGTCCAGATGCGCTGACTCCACCACTTGGTACTGATCCGCAGCCAGCTTCTTGAGCCCTTCCAGTCCCACATAACCCACCGCGAGGCCAGCCGCTCCACCGAGGACCGCGAGCACTAGCGTCTCCACCAGCAACTGCCGGATGATGGTGCGGCGTCCGCCACCGAGCGCCTTGCGCGTGGCAATTTCGCGTGAGCGAGATGCGGCTTTGGCCAGCAAAAGGCTGGTGACATTGGCGCAGCCGATGAGCAGCACCAAACCCACCGCACCCCAGAGAATGAGCAGCGGCTTCCGCAAGTCCTGGGTATCGCCCTCCTGCAAGGTCATCAGATGGAGTCGAGCATACGAACCTTTCGGCACGTTGGTGAACAGCGGCGCTCCAATGGATTCCAGTTGGCCGTCGGCCTGCGCCCAGGTTGCGTCCGGCTTCAGGCGGCCGGCGACGGCGTAGTTGGTGCCCTGTCCCTCGGCGTTGGTATTCGGCTGAAGCGGCGTCCAAAGATCGGCGGGTACGCTCGAATGGAAACTCTGCGGCATGACGCCGATGATGGTGTAAGGCTCGCCCTTCAAAAGCAGTGCTTGCCCCACGGCTGCAGGATCTTCATGAAAGATCTGTCGCCATAAGGAATGGCTCAGTATGGCTAGGGGCGGTCCGCCGGTGTGATCCTCCTGGCGCGTGAATTCGCGTCCGATTTGCGGCGCGATGCCCAGGACGCGGAAAAACCCCGCCCCTACCCGCTGCTGTTGCACGTGCTGGACGTGGCCGGCGGCGGAAAGATTTACGCCGGAAGCGCCATCGGAATAAACGGCGGCATCCAGAAATGTCGCATGATCGCGGATCAGCTCCCAGGCGCGGCCATTTTGCCCCACGTTGTCGCCTTCCGCGCGCTGGCCTTTGAAATGGGTGACAATGTGGACCAGACGGGAGGGCTCCGGAAACGGCAGCGGCCGAAGCAATGTCGCGTCCACTACGCTGAAGATGGCTGTGTTGGCGCCGATGCATAGCGCCAGCGTGACGACGATGATGCCGGCAGCCGCGGGACTGCGGCGCAGAATCCTGAGGGCATGTCGAAGATCCATCCAGAGATTCATGGGCACTCCTTTCGTGACCGATTCCTGAGACAGGCACCGACTCCCTGACGGTCGCGGTTCGGTAACACACTTGTGACGAGGGGCCGGGCAGATTTGTTCGGTGGAAGATCGGGTAGAATAAACCTTGGTGCTTAAGACTATCATTTTGTCTGCTGGCTTAGTTGCCGTGACGTGCGCGGAGACCACCCCAAAAGTTCCCAAGCAGAAAACTCAGAAGGTCTATGCCCATACCCGCAAGGCGCCCAAATACAAAGCGCCCAAGTATAAGGCGGCGAAATCGAAAGCGCCGAAATACAAAGCACCTAAGTACAAGGCTCCGAAGAAAAGCCGGCGCTCGTCCCAGATGGCGCCCACGCCCGATCGATATAAAGAGATCCAGCAGGCGCTGGTCAGCAAGGGATACCTGCACAGCGAGCCGAATGGAGAATGGGGCGCGGATTCCGCGGAGGCCCTGAAACGTTTTCAGGCTGACCAGAACCTCACGCCGGACGGCAAACTGAATTCGCTTTCGTTGATCGCCATGGGCCTGGGTCCGAAACGGATGACCGCGCAGTCGCATGCACCAGCGCCGCCGGAATCGCCCAAGACGGATCTCCCGCGATGATCGTCGGCGTCCCTAAGGAAGTCAAAGATCACGAAACGCGAGTTGGTTTGGTTCCGAGCGGTGTGATGGCGTTGCGCGAAGCCGGCCATCGAGTTTTGGTTGAAACCAACGCCGGCGCCGGCAGTTCGCTTCCGGATCAGGATTATCATGAGGCAGGCGCGGAGATCCTCGCCGATGCCGCCGAAGTTTGGACGAAGGCGGACCTGGTGGTGAAGGTCAAAGAGCCGCAGCCATCCGAATATCCACATTTCCGTTCGGGCCTGATCCTGTTTACATATCTGCACCTCGCGCCGCTGCCGGAATTAACGCAGAAGTTAATGGAGACCAGGGTCAACTCCGTGGCGTACGAAACCATTCGCGAGAACGATGGGTCGCTTCCTCTGCTCACTCCGATGAGCGAGGTAGCCGGACGCATGGCCGTCCAAGTAGGCGCGCAGTATCTGGAAGCGCCCAACGGAGGACGAGGCGTGCTGCTGGGCGGCATTCCGGGAGTTGCGCCCGCGACCGTTCTCATTCTAGGCGGCGGAGTGGTGGGGCACAATTCGGCGAAGATGGCGGTGGGGCTGGGCGCACACGTCACTATCATCGACCGCGACCTGGAACGCCTGCGAGAGCTGGACGATATTTATAGCTCCCAAGTTATTACGCTGGCATCCAACAGCCTCACCATCCGAGATTCGCTGCGGAACGCGGATCTGGTGATCGGCGCGGTGTTGATTCCAGGCGCGTCGGCGCCCAAGCTGGTGCGTCGCGACATGCTGAAAGGGATGAAGAAAGGCGCGGTGATGGTGGATGTCGCCATCGACCAGGGCGGGTGCTTTGAAACCTCGCACGCCACCACGCACACGGATCCCGTGTACTTCGTCGACGGCGTTCTGCACTATTGCGTTTCGAACATGCCTGCGGCTGTTCCGCACACCTCGACATTCGCGCTGACCAATGCGACGTTTCCGTATCTGGCGGAGTTGTGCTCGAAGGGTCTGGAGCGCGCCTGCAAAGAGAATCCCGCAATTCGCGAAGGGGTGAATACGTATGGCGGACATATTACGTATCCCGGCGTCGCGGAGTCGCAGGGATTGGGCTGGAAAGCGCTTCCGGCTGTGATGTAGGCGAAGCCCGCCGGTTATTTTGGCTAGCTTCCCCGCGGCCCCCGCCTCGGATGTCGCGCTTCAAATATGGAACACCAATGGGGACGGTTCGTTTGGTGGCTTGGGCAGAATTCCGCGGCAGTTCAGGCGCTAGCGGCAGTAGCCACCGTCCTACTAACTGGCGTCCTCATTTTCGTAACTGTGCGCTATGTTTCCCTCACTCAGAGAATTCTCGAAGCGGGCGAAGCCGCAATGCGCGCAGGGTTTTTGCCGGACGTCAACGCCAAGATCGACTTTACACATCCACGGCGAGATGAACTCTGGGTCTCTGTCCAAAACGTAGGAGATTCTCCGATTCGGGTAAGCCGTGCCAAGCTTATAGGCGGGTCTATTTTCAAATGGGCTGACCCGCCGAATCAGCCCACTCAGTTCTCGTGTGAGACACCGTTTGGTGCTCAGGGGGAACTGGCAGCCTTAGCATCGCGGTTTCTGCGTAAAAACGAAGAAGCTCATGGCGTCGTTCGGATAGTTCCAACGCAGCGGATGGACGAAAGCGAGTGGTTGAAGCTTTTCGATTATCGAATATCTTTAACGGCAAACGCGATAATCGAGGTCTCAGATATCACTGGCCGGATTCTTTATTCATTCAGTGTGCTTCGGGACGCCCACACTTCTAATACACGCATTGAGGCACGCTTCCCGAGCATCTTTGATGCGGTCTAGCTGGGTCATTAAAGAACGCTGCCCAGCGAGTTCGTCGCGATGCACCTCGCAACCCAGGCAACGGGGAAACTGTCGCTGCGGTCCATCGCAAGGAGTGCGCCCCGATCCTGCAGGGTAGACTAACAGAAGTGGATCAGCCCCTTGGCGCTAGACGCGCGCAGATCTTCGAGGCGGATGAAAGGGCACTTAACGAGGCCCGTGATTTCCATGATTGGATGCTACAGCAGCATGAAGATCCGGGCACGATTTGGTTCGTGAACGTCTTGACAGCACTTCTACGGGGACTGATCGTCGAATACGAGCAGCTCAATCTCGGGTACAAGCAGTCGGCGCGCTTGATGGCATGGGCGTGCCGCAACCTTATGGAGATCAGCATTTACACGGAGTATGCCTTGAACTCCGAGGAAAACGCGCACGAGCTGATTGAAGACATGTTCATGGATACCTTGGATGTCTTCACCTCGTTCAAGAATTGGTTCTCCGCGCTTGAGCCGTCCATGCCAACGCCCGAACTGGACGCCGTGTTGCAGTCGTTCCAAGAAACGAAGAAAGAAGTGGGAATCAACCGCAGAAAGTACCGCACTACGCGCGAACTCGCAAGCATTTTGGGAAGGGAACCTGACTACCTCCACGCGAACAAGATTGCATCAAAGTTGATTCATCCGACCGCTTGGTCGTTGCTCTCTCTGGACCTGGACGAGGAAGATGCGGTGATGCGCCCTTACCTCTACCAAGCCGGATCAAAGTATTTTGCCGAATCGTACTTGCGCATGCGCAAGTACGTGGCGAAGCACGGTACGAAGCCCATTGCGAAAGAGGAGTAATGAGCCTCAGCTACCAAACTTGTTCTGACTTTTCGTTTTTTAGCAAATGGCCGGTTTCCTGCTCCTTGATTAGTGGCGTGGTGCGGACGCCGTCGGCTTGGATCTTCAGCTGGTGCGCCGCGACATGCTGAAAGGGATGAAGAAAGGCGCGGTGATGGTGGATGTCGCTATCGACCAGGGCGGGTGCTTTGAAACCTCGCACGCCACCACGCACACGGATCCCGTGTACTTCGTCGACGGCGTTCTGCACTATTGCGTTTCGAACATGCCTGCGGCTGTTCCGCACACCTCGACATTCGCGCTGACCAATGCGACGTTTCCGTATCTGGCGGAGTTGTGCTCGAAGGGTCTGGAGCGCGCCTGCAAAGAGAATCCCGCAATTCGCGAAGGGGTGAATACGTATGGCGGACATATTACGTATCCCGGCGTCGCGGAGTCACAGGGATTGAGTTGGAAAGCTCTTTCGGCCGTGATGTAGGCTCCGGCCGAGCACGTCACGCGGCAAGCATGTAATCCCGAAGAACGGCTACGGTTTGCGCCACGCCATCCCGCTCCAGCATCTCCAGATATTCCTCCGTTGTCTTGGCCGGGTTCTTCAGGCTTTCGCGGTGTCGTTCCGCGGCTGCGATGACGACACCCGGCGCCAGATCAAGCAGGTGCACGATGAATTCATCCGGATGCTGTGCCTCGATCTCAAAAGGCCTCAGAACCTCCGCCGGAAAATCCTTCACGTTCGCGGTGACGATCACATCAGAACGCCCCCGGATCGCCGCGGCGAGTACGTGCCGGTCATCCGGATCAGGAAGGTGCAACCCCTCGATCAGGTCTTCGTAGCCGGTAACGAGCGCATCTTCGGCATGCAGGTCCATTAGTGTCCGCGTTCGCTCAAGCTTCTCGCGCGATAGATCCGGCCGGTTTCGCAGCAGCGCCGTGATCCACTCCTCATGCACACCCGCGGACCATCTTGCGCGGAAGAGGCCCGTGAGCGCCAGGTGCATGAGGAAATTCCGCAACGCCGATCCGTACAACACGTTCGTTGTAGAACGCCGTGAAGCTCGATACCGTCAAATTCCGAGTTCTTGGTCATACGCAGCCAATGCGGTAAGCGCCGCGCGCCGCGCTTCATCCGCTTGCCGCTTGTATTTCATCAACGCCTCGAACTTCACACGGCGATGCGTCCCCACGCGCCGGTATTCGATCTTGCCTGCCTCGAGCAAATCAATCAAAGTGGGCCGTGACAAGTTCAACATGTCCGCCGCTTCCTGCGTGGTCAACTCCGCGTGCACCGGGATGATTGTCACGGCGTTGCCGCGCGCCATCTCTTCAAGAATGCGCAGCAGCAGCCCCACCGCAGGCGCCGGCAGCTTTACGGTAGCTTGCGCCCCGTCATCGAGAATCCGCAGCTGCATTGGAGCGCCTTTTTTCAGGCGCGACGCCAGCAGGCGGCTGGTCTCCTTGGCGACGCTCGAATCCGCCTCGGTGGGCATTGTCGCCGCTAATGCAGGAGGGGCCATGGATCTTCTGCCTTTCGTTCAAATGCTCTCTAAGTTCAATTTAGCACGCACTTCGAAATATTCGCAAGTATTCGAAGCAATCGAAAGCGCCCGCCGCTCACCGCCGCGGCTCAATCCGGCCGCGAATAAATTGGTAGTGCTCGAAGGGCCTGGAGCGCTCCTGCAAAGAGAATCCCGCAATTCGCGAAGGGGTGAATACGTATGGCGGACATATTACGTATCCCGGCGTCGCGGAGTCACAGGGATTGGGGTGGAAAGCTCTTTCGGCCGTGATGTAGGCTCCGGCCCTTGGTCACACTGAGTAGGTTCGTCCGCGATGCTGCCCCAAAAGGATCTGCACCATGCGATGCGCGATCAGCTCATGCAGGGTGAGCAGCTCGCGATTGGCAGCCGTGATGGCCTCAACATCCAGCGGGTCCGGCGGCCCACCGCCCGCCTTTAAAGCGTCGGTGGCTTCGCGGATAATCGGGTCCGAGATAACCTCGCCCGCCATTTCCCACAGCGTGATGAAGCGATCCACCGCAGTGGGAAAACTGACCGCGAAGACACCGTGGTTGCTGGTGGTGCGGGGCGGCTTGAAATCCAGATTGAACGGCCCGTGATATTTGTGGCTGCGCAACAGCACCAGTACGTTCAGCCAATCCAGCGGATTCACCAGCCCAATCGCGATGTCGACATCGTGCTTCAGCCGGTAGCCGTCGTTGATGTCGAAGTGGAACAGTTTACCCGCGAGCAATGCCCGCGCCAGCGCAGCTCGAGGCGCGCCGCCCCACATCAGCTCGTGCAGGTATTCCGGATTCAACCCCACCATTTCCGGATGCTTCAGCAACCCTGAGCCAATGAACGCCAGCATCGCGTCGCTGGTGGGCAACAGGATCTCAGCTTGCGGTTCGAACGGCTTTGCCTCCAGGCAATGTTTCAGCGTGGGGCGATTGTACTTCTTCGCAAGCTCGATGTCTGCCTCGCACGCCGCATTTAATCCGTCGGCATACCAGCGCAAGGTCTCGGTCTCTTCCACTGCGCCCTGCGTGTAGTAGCCGAGCGAGCCCGGCCAATAGACGGCGAACTTCGCTCCCAGCTCATGGCCAATCCGAACGGTGTTTGCTAGGCGCCACGCCGCATACTTACGGACTTCGGGCGCTTCGGCCGCCGGACCCGCAGCCCACACCGCGTGGAAGAACGTCTCGGTGGTCACCATGGAACACTCCAGGCCGTGCTCCTTCAGCGCGTTCTTAATCCGCTCCACGATCTTAGCCTGCTCATCTTTACCGAGGAACTCGGTAGGAATCACGTCCGTGTCGTGCGTACACCAGTGGCCGATGCCGATCTTGCCGTATTCGCGGATAACGTCTTCAAAGCCGATGGGCTGGCGCGTCGGCGCGTGGAATAGCGCTTGTCCCTGATAAGCGGCGGCCCATTGCGGTCCAGTGATGTAATATTTGCGGCGAGTGCCGGGCGAGTAAGCGCCTCCGCATGCATTCATCAGCCGCTCAATCAGGGCGCGTTGTTGGTCAGGTGGTACGGGTTTCATCGGTAACATCATATCGGTTATTCGGTTCTTCCGTTCGCGCCCCGAGGAACGGGCGCCGCAGGCCTCCCAAGCGTTACCCTACTTAAGGGGAAGGATATGTTCAGTCTTACCGCGCTCGAAACCTTCGGACAGGACCTTCGCTACGCCACCCGAAATCTCCGCAAGAATCCTGGCTTCGCGGCCGTTGCAATTGCGACTTTAGCGGTAGGGATTGGGGCGAACACGGCAATTTTCAGCGTGGTGAACTCCCTGTTCCTGCGGCCGCTTCCGGTGCAGGACCCGTATCGCCTGGTGGTCCTGGCGCCGCGCGAGAAAGGCTCGGCTGAGTTTCACGATCTGTCGTACCCGGATTTTCGCGATTATCGCGCTCAGGCCGGTGGCTTCTCGGACATGTTGGCCTATACGCTCGGGTTCGAGGGGTTGGCCGTGGATCAGCGGCCGGACCAGGTCCTTATCAGTTATGTCACGGGGAATTACTTTTCAATGTTGGGCATTGAGCCGGCGCTGGGCCGTCTGATTCAGCCGACGGAAGCGGAGACGCCCGGCGCCGCACCAGTGCTGGTTCTTGGCCACACCTACTGGCAGCGGCACTTCAACAGCGATCCCACAATCGTCGGCAAAAGTGCCAGGTTGAATGGCCACCCCGTGACAATTGTGGGTGTAGCTCCGGCAAAATTCCACGGGACTTTCTCACTAGCGGAGACAGATGCCTATGCGCCGTTCAGCGAACTTGCGATGGAGAATCCGAACTTTTGGACGGCGCGGGGTAAGGGAGATCTCCGGGCCATTGCTCGGCTAAAGCCGGGCATCAGCCTGAAGCAGGCGCGAGCGTCGCTGGAATTGTTGGCCCAGCGGCTGGCCAAACAGTACCCGGATACGGACAAACACACTCACATGGAAGCCTATCCGGAGTGGCGGGCGCGGCCGCAACCGGACGCAGCCGGTGTTTGGCCGGCCATGGTTGCGACCTTCCTGGCGCTGGCGTTCATCGTTCTGCTAGTAGCGTGCGTCAATCTCGCCAATATCCTGCGTGCGCGAGCGAACAGCCGGGAAAGTGAGATGGCCGTACGGAGCGCCCTGGGAGCGGTGCGCGGCCGGCTCATGCGGCAATTGCTCACCGAGAATGTGCTGCTGGCTTTGGTGGGAGGCGCTGCGGGAATCGTACTGAGCGCGTGGATTTCGAGCGTGCTCAGCTCCATTTGTACGCCCATCGATTTGCCGATCATGCAGTTGGATTTCCGTCCGGATTGGCGCGTATTTGCCTACGCCTTCGGGATTGCATTGCTGGCCGGACTTATCGTCGGCGTTGGACCGGCGCTCCACGCCTCGCGCTCAAATTTGAGCATCGTTCTGCATGAAGGCGGGCGCGCACTCGCTGGTGGGCGAAGCCGGAATCGCGCGCGTAACGCCCTGGTGATCACTCAGGTGGCCGCTTCCATGGTGCTGCTAATCGCTGCGGGGCTCTTTGTTCGCAGCTTGCAAGCCGCTCAGCACATGAACCTGGGCTTCGATCCTAATAATCTTCTGAACGTCAGCATGGATGTGCGCCAGATAGGTTATGACGAAGCCCGTGGCAAGAAGTTCTACCAGGAACTGATGGAGCGGACGCGCGCGCTACCGGGCGTGGAATCGGCCGCTTACATCCACTCGGTGCCACTGTTTCACGATCGATTCATTGCCTCGGTTACCGTTGCTGGCCTGCCGCTGCCGCCAGGCCAGGCGCCTCCGGAAGTGGGCTACAACGTGATTGACCCGGCTCTTTTGAAGACTCTGAGTATCCCCATCCTGCGCGGCCGCGAGTTCACCGCGGCCGACAATCAGACCGCAACTCCAGTGGCGATCGTCAGTCAAGCCATGGCGGACCGTTTCTGGCCGGGAGAGGATCCAGTCGGAAAGCGATTCCGGATGAGGGAGTCCACCAATCCTTGGTTGGAAGTGGTAGGCGTAGCGCGAAATGCCAAATTCGAGAGTCCAACTCCTAAAGCCGCGCCGTACTTCTATGTTCCGCTCGCGCAGAATTATGAAGCTAAGATGACGCTTCAGGTGCGCAGCTCAATTGCTCCCGAGTCTCTCACCGGCGCGGTGGTGCGCCAGATCCACGCGCTCGCGCCGGATTTGCCTTTGTACGATGTGCGCTCCATGGAAGAGTCGCTCGGAGGAACCACGGGCTTCTTCCTGTTCCGGGTGGGCGCAGACCTGGCAGGAGGGCTTGGAATTCTGGCGCTGTTTCTCACCACCATCGGTGTTTATGGCGTGATCTCCTACGCGGCCGCTCAACGTACGCACGAAATCGGCTTACGCATGGCGTTGGGCGCCGTAAGCGGCGACATACTGAGGATGTTGCTTCGCCAAGGCGTGCGGTTGATCGGAACCGGAGTGTTGATCGGTCTGGCGATCGCATTCGCCGTCTCACGCCTCCTATCCAGCATGCTGGTGGGCGTCAGCGCGTCTGATCCGATAACCTACGCGTCGGTTGCCGTGCTGCTGGGCGGTCTCGCGCTGGTTGCGGGATATATTCCAGCGCGCCGCGCCATGCGTGTGGATCCAATGGTGGCGCTGCGTCACGAATAAGGATGCCGCTGCTACACTCGACGCATGCTGGTCTGCAGCGTTCGTGACTGCGGCATGCCTCTGGTGCGTGAGCAGAGGCGGCTCGTCTGTGCGCGCGGCCATTCCTTTGATGTCGCGCGGAGCGGGTACATTAATCTGCTCCAGCCGCAGGATCGGCGTTCCAAGCAGCCCGGCGACACCGCGGCAGCCGTCCGGGCGCGGCGCCGGTTGCACGATCGCGGTGTGACGGAGCCGTTGCTGCGCGGAATTGCGGAGCTCGTGGCCGCTCGTCCGAGCGACATTGTTCTGGATGCCGGTTGCGGCGACGGTTTCTATCTCGGAAGCCTCGCCCGCGAGACTGGATTCGAGGCGCATGGCATCGACATCTCAACTCCCGCCATCGATGCCGCGGCTCGGCGCTATCCCGGATGTGAGTGGATCGCTACTAATGCCGATCGCTTCGTGCCGTACGCAGACCATTCGTTTTCAATTGTCCTTTCTATCACGGCGCGGATGAATGCGCCTGAATTCCAGCGAGTTCTGCGCCCGGATGGAAAACTGCTGGTGGCCGTTCCTGCGCCTGACGATCTCATCGAGCTGCGCGGCGCCGGCCGGGACCGCGCGGTCAGAACCGTGGAGACATTCGCGTCGAACCACTTCGTGTTGGCCGACCGCCGCCGCGTCACCACTGCGGCCGATCTTGATGCCGAGTCCGTCCACGATCTGCTGCTCTCCATTTACCGCCCCATGCGAAAGCAGCCGGCCGGAGCGATGCGAGTGACTTTCAGTTTGGATCTGTTGCTGTTTCGAGCCGCGTGATGAGAACAAGGCACCGACTCCCTCACGGTCGCGGTTCGGTTAACACTTATGCTCTACCGAACCGCGAGCGTAAGCGACCGGTTGTAGTCAGTTTGTCGAAGCATGGCGAGTGATGCGCCGTACTGCCGCGCAACGCTATTTAGGATATTCACGTTTGCCTTTATTTTTCTCGAACTGCCCTGCCGTCTCGATGATATCCACCAGGTCCGCGAACCTCGGTTTCCAACCCAGTACGCGCTGCAATTTGTCGGAATTCGCCACCAGCACCGCCGGATCGCCCGCGCGCCGCGGTCCCATCTCGTAGGGCACCGTCCGTCCCGTCACTTCCTCCACGGCTCGCAAGACTTGCAGCACCGAATGCCCCA
>OCTA010005132.1_pt1 | contig 11365 bp, 10 predicted proteins | sample 1538991 | NCBI WGS metagenome assembly OCTA01 (sample SAMEA3539302, study PRJEB22396) | soil metagenome | biome: tundra; feature: field; material: soil | place: USA | collected 2010-05 | depth 0.15 m | reverse complement strand
GTGTGGCTCCGGCAACCATGAACCGGCGCATCGCGTCAGTGCGGGGCCTGTTCGACCGACGGGCTGAGGAATCGAGAGCGTCTCACGCCGTCAGGCTGACAGTGACCTCTCCTCGAGCGGGGGATGTCGTTCCCCCGTCATTTCCGAAGCACCAGTTTCCTGGACCGAGGTCCTCGGATCGGAGCGCCTCACGGGCGCCACTCTCGACCGGCTCACCCACCGGTGCCGGATCATCGAGACCAAGGGCGAGAGCTAGCGGCTGCAGGACGCCAAATCCAGGACTGCCCGGGTCACGGCCCCGAGGGGAGCAACCGGCCCGAACGGGACTGCCACCATGCCTGTGGACGGGGCGCAAACCACCGAGTAGCTTTACACCACCGCGCTACATGTTTTCGACCGCTGCGCGCTACTGAATTGGAACGGTGTTCACAACGGCACTATGATTAGCCTTCCAAGCAGGTATCGTGCGGGATAACTCAGCAGGTCGATGGGACCTTCGAACCTTCGTTCTCCTCGCGAGGCAGTCACTCGGGTTCGACGCCGCGACCCTGCGGATCGCCGACCTACCGCTTCGTTGGCGTATTCGATTCCTGTTCGAGAAGTACGTTGCGCTCTGCAGATTTGCACGGGGTAACCACCCCGAACTCTCCGTCGGAGCCCTCCACCTTCATGTGGACTCGATCTCGTCACTGGGGACTCTCCAGTCAAACATCGTCGATTTCCACCGAGAGATCGTCCGAACAGGGCTCCTGCGCGGCGACCGGCCTACGATCTTGGACGTCGGGGCGAACGTGGGGCAGTTCTGCCTGGCAGCAAAACTGTTCTGCCCTTCGGCGACGGTGCAGTCGTTCGAGGCCGATCCCGAAACCTTCGAAATGCTCCGCCAGAACGTCGGCAACATTCCCGGCGTGACCCTCCATAACATCGCGCTGGCGTCTCGGGACGAAGACCGCACTTTCTTCCGTCACACCCTGTCAGGAATGTCGTCGTTCCACCCCTACCCGGGCCACTCCTACGCCGGCGCCGGTAAGGAGATCACGCTGTCCACTCGTCGGCTGGATGATGTCGTGGAGGAGGGGACCGCTCCCGACCTGGTGAAGATCGACGTGGAGGGCTACGAGCTGGAGGTTGTCAATGGCGGAACGAGGGTCCTATCTTCCACGCGACTGCTCCTCGTCGAGATCCGGCTCTGCTCCTCGCCGGAGGACGACTCGAACCTTGACCTATTCAATGCCGTGTCCCAGATGGTCCCGCACGCCCGACTGATTCGGTGCGGACGCCCACTCGGACCGAATGATCGCCCGGTGAGCCAGGACGTGCTGTTCGACCTGTCCCTGCAGGAGGCTATCGCTTCCCGGCACGGCACAACGCCGGGCCGGGCGGTGCAGCTCTGACCCAAATCCGCGAGTGAGCTACAGACCCCCTGCGGTCCGGTGCCCGGGCCGGTTTGCCCCGGTCTTGAGTCAGTGTTGACGGCCGTGGCGCGATGCGGGGAAATGCTCGGTCGAGCCAATTGATTCTCGTCATTGGAAGTGCCGGGCGCGGGCGGGTGCCTCACCTTGTGGCCGGTTGCTACCCGCGTGACCACGGGCCGACGCCGACCAACAGCGGGTCGAGCACCTTTCACGCGTCACTGATGCTCCTATGTTCGTCAAGCCGCCGTTTCCATGGACACTCACCCTGCGTCCTGGAGCCGGGTGCGGTACCGCTCAGCAAAAACCGTGTCGTGGGAGATCGAGTTAGAACGCTCCTTCGTGCTCCATGACGTAGGGCGAGGTCGCCATGCTCACCAGGGTAGGTGTAACCAGTGGTGCCGGCCCTGGCCGGGTCGGGATAGGACGGGGCTTTTTCCGTTCCTTGGTCTCCATTTTGGACCTCCCTTCCGGGGCTGTGCCCATGATGGTGGATCTCCATCAATTCGGGGGAAGCCCAGATAATTTCGTCACTTCTCAAAATGACTTAGACTCACGGGTGTGAAACGGCTGCAGATCATGATCGGCAATGACCTCGAGGAGGCGTTGGACAGGTGCTCGGCTGAGGAGGGCGTGTCGAAGCCGGCGCTCATCCGCCACTTCGTGCGTAACGAGTTGCATCCGCTGCCTTCCCTCGACAATGGTCCTCTTTCCTCGATGGTGGGCGTGGACGACTGCGAGTCGGCTTTGATCGACGATGTCTCCTACGGGTGATATTCGTTGACAAGTGGTTCTGGGTCGCACCCCGCAACCAGCGTGACGGCCATCCCGTCGAGGGCACGCGTCTGCTTGCCCAACATGCAGGTGCCCAGCTGACCACCACGAACCACGTTCAAGGGGAGACGTGGACCCGCCTTTGGCGTCGCGGCGGACATGGGGCGGCCGTAGGCTTCCTCGATGTTGTCGACCAGTCCCCGCGGGTCACAATCGTGCGTTTGAGCGAGGAGGCAGAGCAGTGGGCGCTGGCATGGCTCCGCCAGTACGATGAAGCTGAGCACTCCTTCGTCGACGCCTATAAGGCACTGTCACATGGCGGACGTGACTTCCGCCACATCAATGTTGACGACATTGACCTCCGTCCGATCCGTCAGCGCCTCGAAGCTCGCGTGCGCTCACACGTCTTGATCTGCATGCTCGGTACCTGGGCCAACACGATGAGGTACATCACATGCGAGCCGGTTCAACATGTTGTAATTGCCTCGAATTGGATATGTGCCCAGATACTGAGCATCGGTTGCCATCAACAAAACCGGTGTGTTCTCCTCACCTGCCTCGAGACGGCCAATAGATAGGGTGCAAGCAACTTCGTCTTTGCCGGTCAACCTCAGTGTGGCCATCGTAAGCAGGTATCCACCATTTGGCCAGACTCATGTAGGACGAGGGATCGCCGCCTACACACGCAACCTGGCCGAGCATTTAGCGGCGAGCGGAGTAACGACCCACGTACTTGCCGAACAGACGGGTCCGGACGAGGAACACTACGTCGACAATTCAGTCTTGGTGCACCGCGTCTGGCGTCATGGGTCAGACGTCAGTGGAAGCGTCATCAACAACCTAAAAGGAATCGGTGCGTCCCTCGTTCACCTGCAGTACGAACTATTCATGTTCGGGGCAGGTCTCAAAGGTGCGAGGCAGGTACCAACTTTGCTTCACAATATTCGTCGGATGTTAGGGCTTCCGGTTGTCACCACCATGCATGGCGTCCTGCCTCGCGGGCCTCTCGATAGAGACTTCACATCTGCCTACGTAACTGGCGTACCAAGCTGGGCGATTCGCCGAGTCTACGACTCGGTGACCAAATCTGTTGTCCAGCAGAGTGATCTTGTCATCGCGCACGGATGGTCGATCCTTGCGTCGGTTCATGCTTACGCTCGCCCGTCACTGTCATTGGTAATTCCGCACGGCATCGAATCGACCATGACGCTTCCCGACCGGGGCGCTGCGCTGAAGAGGTTCGGGCTGGCGGATGTCCCCCGCGCCGTGTTCTTTGGCTACCGGTTGCCCTATAAGGGCATTGAGACCCTGGAGGCAGCTGCACCATTGCTCTCCGACCACGGGATCGAGGTTCTCGTTGCGGGTGGTTCGGCCGACGATGCCGACCCCACGGGCTCCTCCCGCCATAGGATCACACAGGGCAACGCGACCCGACAGCTTGGGTTCATCGAAGAAGGGGACATTCCCAATCTCTTCGCAGTGGCCGATGTTCTGGTACTGCCGTACCGAGTTGGAATGGCGACGAGTGGACCGCTTGCGTCGGCTGCCAGCTATGGGACATCGGTCGTGATCTCCGATGTGCCCTCGCTTGCCGAGATGCTGGATTTCTCGCTGGCAACCTTCCCGGTAGGTGACTCCCAGGCGCTTGCGGAGACGGTCCTGCGAGTTCTGAAGGACGATGATGTCCGCGCCGGGCTACGCGCACGGCTCGCCGCCCTTGCGCTCGAGTCGTCCTGGGCGTCGGTGGCGGACCGGAGCGTTAACGCGTACCTCAAGGTCGTTCGCGTATTGCAGGAACGCGAGATTGTGTGATGACAACCATGCATGAGGCTGTCCATCCGATCCCGGTCCCGTCGTTTCCTCCCAATCCTGGAAGTTCTAGTCGCCGCCAAGCATTTCCATCTCGGTTGTGGCAAGCGCTTTGCTCAGGCACGGCGGTTGGAGTGCTGTGGCTCCCAGCGGCGCTAACGCTCGTCGTTCTCCGTGGTGTCCTCTTCCACAAGGGTTGGATCGAATACTCGGCTGACTTCACCGTGAACATCCATCATGCCGCCGAGTGGCAGAACTGGGCAACCGCGTGGAACTCGGCACTCGGCATGGACAACAGCGCGACCCTAAGCGAAGCACCGCCCAATCTATTGTTTTTCAGTCTATTCAGCACCGCTGTGGGCCAGAAGGTCATGTTGGGCCTCGCCTATTTCACCATGGGATCGACCATGTTTTCGACCATGCGATGGTGGTTGCGGCGTTTACGGGGAACAGAGGTTCCGATCGTCTGGCCGTTACTGGCAAGCGCCGTCTTTACCATCAACGGCTGGGTGGCAGTCGAAACCCTCCACTGGTACTACCTCTGGATGTACGCCCTGTTGCCGCTGACATTCCGCCTTGCCATCAAGAGCCTCGAAGCGGATGAATGGCTTACATGTGCTTTGTGGAGCATGCTTGCGGGCACCATTGCCATAGCGACCTTCACCGCGTTCGGGATCGCTTTCCACTCCATACTTGTCGGCATTCTTGTTGTGGTGTGGCTGCTCTCCCCGCCTCATCGCTGGGCCCAACGGCTAAGGCGGGCCATTTGGGTGCTGGCAACCTTTGTCGCGGGCGTCTGCGCCAGCGGGATGTACTGGCTACTTCCTACCTTGTTCGGGTTCCATTCGAACTATGCGAACGGCACATCGTGGGCAATCTTCAATACGCAGTCCATGTTCATTCTCAGTCCGTACACGCCTATTTACGACACCATTCGAGGGATGTACGACCAAGTGAGTGGAGTTTTGGCGACGCTCGCAGTGGGACACATTGGTTGGATAATCGGTGCGGGCCTCATGTTCATGCTCGTCGCGCTTGCTATGACAGGTCTATTCCTGGATGGACGTGACTGGACGATAACGGGTGTGGCAACTGCTGGCTTGGTCTTCCTTTTCATTGCCAACGGCACGAACGTCCCGTTGGGTAGCACCTATGCGCGAATCGCGAGCGCGCCAGGGCTAAGGCAACTGGCGTATGTGCTCTTCAAGGGTCCGTACAAACTGGTTCCAGAGACCATTTTCTGTCTCTTCTTGCTCGGATTTGCGGCTTTGGCGGGACGCCATCAGACCTCGTCCGGATCAGTCCGGGTGCTCAAGGGTGTCTCGGTGGTCGCTCTGGTCGCTGGATGTTTTCTTGTCGGAAGCCCATTGCTGACGGGAAATCTAGACGGGTACATTACACCCGTTCAGCCTCCGAAGCAGTACGTAGCGGCCCTAGATCAGCTTGGACAGATCCAGAGCCGTCAGCCTGGTTCGACTGTGTGGCTTCCGCTTGACTCTTCCGGCGACGGAGCGCCACCCGACTGGGGACCTCGACGTGCACAACTGCCCCTTATCGGTGGACAACTCCCGCCCGAGACAGCCTGGTTGGCGCCCCCCCCGGTATCCTCCAGAAGCGTGACCTGGGCAGGCCCTGCATCCGGTCGTCTCTACGACGAACTCCTCTCCGACGCGCTCGAAAACGTGCCCGAATCCAACCTGGGAGAGTTGCTCACTGCGGGCGGGCGGCGCTACGTGGCGGTGAGGCTCGACGCCGGGGCGGCGGTGGCAGCGGACGCCAAACTGCTTTCAACAACGTTGGGACTCACAAGAATTGACGCCAATCCGTGGCTCGATGCGTACAAGGCATCATCGAACACCGTCGCAACACCCCAGTCTGTCGATGTCGGTGTCGGCGGTCTGGACCAACTGGTCATCGCCTCGGGACGTGGATCATCGAGCCCCTCGTCACGTCCCATCGTGTTTGCAACCGACCTTCCCAGCTCCACGAGGACGCGTCAAGAGGTCCTTGACCAGGCAAGTGAGGTTAGCTTCAGCCCCGGCCAGGGGTGGAATGACCTAGCACTCGATGCATGGTCAGGGCCCGGTACAGTATTAGATCTCGCCAACAGCGTAAGCGAGACGGTGCCACTGACTGCGTGGCAGAAGAGCGCATTGGACAGCAATGATTGGCTTCCAATGCAGTTGGCTGGCCTTGAGGGACAGTTGTTTTCGCCGAGTATCGCGCCGACGTTCTTGTCCGCTAATGGCCCGGCGTCAACGACAGAGAAGGTCTGCTCCTCCTCGACCGGCGATGAGGTGTGGATTCGTCACTTCGTGTCCCCTTTGGGGGGAGGTGTCCGTGTCTCAGTGGACGGGAATAGTGCCGGATCGTTGAGCAATACGGCTACGAGCGTAGGTGGTTGGGTCTGGGGAAAGCTTGCCACCCTCCAGCCGTCGAGCGGGTGCCACACGATAGGAATTCACGTCGACGGGGGCCTTAGCGGCCTCGATCAAATGGCCGTTGTGCCCACGGGTGCAGTGGCCAAGGCCGTGACCCTAGAGCAGACTCTACTTGCGGCTTCCGACGTCAGCTCCGGCGGCTACTGGGATGAACTGTCGCCATTGGCTGTTATACGATCGTTCGCGCAGTTGCCCACGACCCTATCTGCGACAAGCGGTTCACTTGATTCTGGGTTGGACCGATCGAATCGAGCACTCCCAGTTACGATCGACGGTAACGCTCATCCGGTCAGTCACTTCTTTTCCGCCAAGCTGACGTTTTTGCCTTCGAACTTTAGTGGCGGCGAACTGCTGGATCTGAATGTGGACACGCACACGACATATCCACTCACCGACCTGACGGTGTTCCTGACCGATACCCACGGTACGACCTCGTCATATCAGCCGATCGTGTCTGCAGGTTCTCAGGTGCTCTCTTTAATGCTAGGGACTCCAATCACAACCCGCGGCAAAGCTGGCGAGATCGCTCCACCGATCGATCTCGGCGCGATTGATCAGATCGATTTTCAAACTCGCCCTAATATCCCAACTAGCACTGCCCTTCAGTTCACCCTGAGCAGCATTGATTTGATGGGGGAGGCACCGATCAAGACGATCTCAGTGCCTCGAAGCGGCACGTACCGACTCGTCATCGGGCGGGCAAGTCCTCGGTCCGAAACTGCATCGGTGCAAGGGGTTGACGTCCGCTTGACCCCGTCGAACGGGTGGGAGACATCGCCACCACTGCGGCTCCAGGCGGGAAACGTGACCATCTCGACTTCGCAGCCGCTCGGCAACCGTGATATCGTCGAGCTCTTCAGCGGCGTTGGCGAAGACACATGGTGGAGTGTAAGTGCACATCGTTTCGAGACTCATAGTTCCGGCCGAACTTTAGGACCAGCCAGGACGATCTTCTTGACGACCACACCGTTTAGTCCACAATGGGCAATGGCGGGTACTCCGTCCTCCGCTCACTTGCAGATGAACGGATTCGTAAACGGCTACCTGTCCTCTAGCGCAAGAGTGGGCGCCGAGACGTTTGGGCCTAACTACTGGCTTGTAGTCGGCCGGTATGCATCGGCGGTGTTCTTGGCTGGACTGATGGCCCTGTTGGGGCTCATATATTTGCGGCGACGAACCCATAGCGAAGACCTGAAGTAAAGGGAGACCGATGTTCAATAGGATAATCCTTTGGCTGAAGCGGTCTCCGTTTGACGACCCATGGAAGGTGAGTCAATACGAGCGGCTTGCGCACACGGTTACCACTCATTTGATGGATGCCAGGCGCGTTCTCGACATGGGATGTGGTGAAGGGCTGTTCTCATCGTTGATCCGGAAGGACATTCCAGACGTCGAACTCCTCGTAGGCATGGACTTGGCCGAGGAGGCGACCTGGGGGCGCCCGACGTACCAGATGGATTATGTCGTAGGAGACGCCAGCTCACCCCCGTTCGGATCTCATTCCTTCGACGTGGTCTTCACCAAAGACCTTCTCCACCATATGGACGATCCAAAGGAGGGGATCGCCGCCATTGTGCGACTGGCACGGTTGCGTGTAGTCATTGTCGAAGCAAACCTCGACAACCCAATAATGGCTTTCTACACTCGTCACAACGGTGACCGGCATCTCTCAACCTCTTCGTTCAAGAAGCTGCTCAGCGAAGTGGCGCCGGATCTTGAGTGGCAACTCGACTCTGTGACCGCGTATCCGTTCTATCTTCCGCCTGTGCGAAGCATCTCGGCGTTGTGGGTATGGCCCCTTACTGGCCTCATGCTTCTGGCGTTCAAGCTCGGCCGCTTCCAGCACCTGGCGGTCGTTCTGGGAGATCTCCTAGACAAGCCACGATGGGCACCTCCGTTCAACGTGGCTGTTCCAAACATCGCCCCGAGGACCACGTGACGTCGAAGAGCATTCTCGTTGTCGGCGACGGGCCTGTGCCTCACGATTACATGAATTACCGGGCGGACGTGCTGGTCCGGTACTTGGCGCTCAGGACCAAGCACACCGTAGAGATCCTTTGTCCCTCGCCGACTCAACGTCGTAGTGACCTGGACCTTGCTGAGGGGTACCCCGACGTTCGCTTCTCATATCTACCTTCGTCCGATCCCGTTTCGGGCTTCGTGAGCGCAGTGCGCCGGATGGTCACGGTCGGATCGACGGTTGCACACATCCGGCGGATTCTGAATTCGGGTCGCGTTGATTGCATCCGAACGATCTCTAGTGCGCCAACAGTGGCGGCGGTGCTGGCCCGGGGCCGTCGCCAGATTCCGATTGTCGCCAACTTGAGCGACTTCTACGGTGATCTCTATACCGGTAGCAGACTGCCGCTTGCTTGGATAGCGGTTCACTTGATCGCAATTGTCGAGCGTTTGTGCAGCCGAGCGGATGTCGTAATCGTTGACTCGCCCTTCCAACGAGCGCGGTGGGGAAAGCGCGGTGTTGTCCAGGATCGATGCGTCGTCCTCCCCCACGGCCTGCCCAGAACAGCACCAGCCGTGGTGGGGCCATCGCCCGGGTGTCTCACCGACCTTCGACTGAGCTTGAAGCTCGCGCCTGACGAGAAGCTCGCCGTCCACCTGGGTGACGTGGGCGAAATGGACGGCGTAGATATCTTGGTCGGGGCCCTCGGTGCGCTACGGAGGGAGGGCGTGCCGGTGTCGTTGCTCGTTATCGGCGACGGAACACCACGTTATATGCGCGAGCTCGAGAAAATCGTAGAGCGATGCGGTTTACGCCAGAACTATTTTCAAATCCGAGAAGTAAGGAACGACGAACTGCCCCTTCTGTTGAGTCAATGCGACGTGTGTGTCGCGCCGTTTCGTCTACGGGACACCTCGATGACGGCCATCCAGAACAAAGTCCTGGAGTACTTGACTGTCGACGTTCCGATCGTCGCCACCCGAAGTGAGGCGCTTGAGTGGGCTTTGGGTGATGCCGTGTGCCTTGTAGATCCCGAGAACGAGAAAGCCCTTGCTTCGGCGGTGTGGGATGCAATCAAGGATTCGACCATGTCCAGACACCAGATGAAGCGGCGGAATGCCATTCGGCAATCCTTGGAGTGGGCGGACTTGTTGTTGACGGAGATCGCCATTATCGAAGGCGTGTTCTGTGAGACGACCCCTAGGTGGAATCAGTGGGATTTCGAGCCCTCTTGGGCCGTGTGACCGTGTCCGCAGACCCCCAATCCTCACTAAGGGTCCACCGATAGTTAGGCCGCGCGATGTAACCTTGCCTGGTGGAGGTCAGTCGTGAGGAACTCGCGCGATTCTTCACGACCGTTCTGCCCCACCTGAACGAGGTGCAGCGGCGGGTGGTGTCCGGGGCCAGGTATACCGAGACGGAAGATCCTTGGCCGCCTGGGCCAGAGTGTGGCGTAGTGGGGGGTTCGTCAGCACATCGAGTATGCCGTCGGCGATGCTGTCCTCGTCGTAAGGATCGACGTATCGCGCTGCATTTCCGAAGACCTCGCGGAAGACCGGAATGTCAGAGAGGACTACCGGCACTCCATGCGAAATCGCCTCTAGGGGTGAGAGACCAAATCCTTCGTACAGTGACGGGTACACGAAGGCCTGTGCCCCCCGATAGAGATCCATGAGTTGGGAATCTGTCAGGTAGCCGAGGTTGTCGATCCGGTCCGTATCGGGAATCTGCTGACTCGACGAAAACACGGGGCTTGCCTGGCCGAAAACCTTTAGACGGATTGGGTAGTTCCGAAGCAACAGCCCGCCAGACCCTCACAAGGCGGGCAATGTTCTTACGTGGATCGCTTCCACCATATGAAGCTACATAGTCACACGACACGTTGGAATTTGCGTTGCGGGGAAATAGTAGATCTAGGGAGGCAGTTACAGGCTTTACGCGATGAGGCGTGGGTGAGGCCTCGGATTCGTGCAGTTGATCGAGTGTTCCATGTGACACCCGAGTGGAGCAACAGCCTGAGCCGATAGTTCTCGAAGTTCCGCATCCCGTGTCCGATCCTTCGAAGCTTCTCGGCGATGAGGTTCTGGGCCTCGGTCGGTCCGTTGGAGATCCCGGTCACGTGGTAGTTGAGGATCTCTTCCTCCCAGGTGGAGACGGTCTTGGTCAACCGGGTGAGCTCTGGGTCGTCCGCTTCGACTGCGTGCTGGTAGAAGGCGACCAGTTTCCAGCGAGCGGCGTGCAGGTTCTTGGCGGCGTACATCTCGCGCAGGAGCTCCTTGCCGAGGATGCCAGCACCGCACTCGCCGTCGGGGTCGCCCTGGTCGAGAGCACGAAGCAGCTTGTCCCGTTGGTGGTCGGACAGTCGCTCCCAACCCCTGGTCATCAGCCGACGGGTCTTGAACAGCGGGTCGTCCTTCCGGCCGACATAGAGCGTGTGGTGCTCCCCGTTGGCACTGAGCATCTTGTGCTCGTCGATCCCGAGTGCAGCGAGGTTGTCGAGGCGGCTGGGATCGTCCACCAGGGGCTCCCCGTGGCGTCGGACGCAGTTCATCGCACACTCCCAGCCCACGCCGAACTCCCGGGCCACCTGGGCCACCGACGAGCCGTCCTGGCCGACCTTGCGGCAGATCTCCGCGGCCGCCCTTCTGGTCAACGAGTCCTCGACCAGTTCGCTCTTTTCAGTGAACGACTTGGCGTCACAGTCGGAGTCCCGACAGATCCACTTCCGCTTCCTCCACACCAGGCGGACCGGTCGGCCGCCCGAAGGAAGATCACGCATCTGGATGACCGACCGTCCGTGGCCCACGGCTCGCACGCCGCAGGTCCCGCATCCGACCACACTGGCTGTGGTCTCGACGGAGATGAACAGCTCGCCGTCCTGTTCGGTCATGGCCAGGACGACAAAACCGTCCATTCCCAACAACGCGGTCGCGCCGCTACTACCGTCACTCATGTCCCGTGTCCTCCGG
>OCTA010005131.1_pt1 | contig 11372 bp, 10 predicted proteins | sample 1538991 | NCBI WGS metagenome assembly OCTA01 (sample SAMEA3539302, study PRJEB22396) | soil metagenome | biome: tundra; feature: field; material: soil | place: USA | collected 2010-05 | depth 0.15 m | reverse complement strand
GGAAGGGCATGCCGTCGCCCCAGCCTTGCATGGGCAGTACGTTGCTGAAGGCCACGTCGCGCACACCGGGCGCCGCGCGGAGCTGCTCGTCCAGCAGCCGCACATACTGCAGGAGTTGCTCGGGGTGAGCGAAGCGGTCGCGCGCGACGGGCAGGCGCGCGGTCATGACGTTGGTGCTGTTGAAGCCGGTATCGGCCTGCAACATGCGGAAGAAGCTGCCCACCAGCAGACCGGCGCCCGCCAGCAGCACGAAGGCGAGGGCCACTTCGCTGACGATCAAAGCGCTGCGCAAACGCGCATGGCCCGCGCCGCCTGTGGCCGAGCGGCCACCCTCTTTCATGGAGGATGCGGGATCCACGCGGCTGGCATGGATCGCCGGCGCGAGTCCGAACAAGAGCGCAGTGAGAATGGAAACGGCCAACGTGAAGAGGAGGATGCTCAGATCGATGGATACGTCGGCTTCGCTAGGCAGAGAGAAAGGCGGCGCGAGACGGATGAGGCCGCGGATCATGGCGTAACCCAACGCCAGGCCCAACGCCCCACCCGTACCGGCGACCAGCAGGTTTTCGGTGAGTAACTGGCCGATGAGTCGCCAACTGCCTGCGCCGAGCGAAGCGCGCACGGCGATCTCGCGTTCGCGCGCTGCGCCGCGCGCCAGCGTGAGATTGGCCAGGTTCGCGCAGCCAATCAGCAGAATCGCGCCGACCGCGGCCAGCAGCACAAACAACGAGCGGCGGAGTTGCCGGCCGACGATCTGGTCTTCGAGGCGCTCCACGGTGACGCCCCAGCCCTTGTTCGACTCCGGGTAAGCTTCGGCGATACGCGCGCCGATGGCGTTCATGGCAGCTTGCGCTTTTTCGAGCGTGACGCCGGGCTTGAGGCGGGCGAACGACATCATCCAGTGATAGTCGCGGGTCATGTCACGCGGCTCGAACGCCAGGGGCATCCAGAGCTGAGCCCAGGAGCGATCAAAGGGACCATGGGGGGGCATCACGCCGATCACCATGCAGGACTTGCCACTTAGCGTAAGAGTGCGGCCGACGATGGAGGGGTCCGCGCCGAAGCGGTTCTCCCACAGCCGGTGGCTCAAGATGACGACTTGGGACTTGCCCAACTGGTCTTCATCGGGCGCGAAGGTGCGGCCGAGGACGGCTTGCACGCCGAAGATGTCGAAGTAAGAGGCGGAGACGCGCACACCCGGCAATTCCTCTGGCTGGCCGGAGCCGGTCAGCGTGACGGAGCCGCCGAAGTTCATCGCCGCCATGTGCTCGAAGACCGTGTTCTGGTTCTTCCAGTCGAGGAAGTTGAGCGTGGAGATTCCATTGCGATGGCCGCCCGGCGGTTTCTCCCAAACCAGCACGATGCCGTGCGGGTCGCGGTAGGGCAGGGGCTTCAGCAGCACGCCATTTACGAAACTGAAGATGGCGGTGTTGGCTCCGATGCCGAGAGCGAGCGTGAGGAGCGCGATGATGGTGAAGCCGGGAGACCGGCGAAGCGTGCGGATAGCGTAACGCATGGCTGTTCGTTAGACGGCGGCCGGCGGGTCCGGTTGGCCGGCCTGAGTATGGATACTGCATTAGGCGCGGAAGGTTACGGCAAGGCGCAATCTGCTATAAGTATTGCGTGATGCAACGCCGTCAATTCATGGGAGCCGCCGCTTCGGCCGGCCTCGCCGCGGTCCCTGCCGCCGCTACCCAACAGAACGCTTTCTTCGAGCTGCGCTATTACCACATGCGTAATGGCAGACAGACTGAGCGCACCGCGGACTTCCTGGGCAAGCACTTTCTGCCCGCCGCCCAGCGCTTGGGCATCGGCCCACTGGGATTCTTCGGCGCCGTCATCGCCGAAGGCAGCCCCTTTATCCTGGCGCTGATCAGTTACCCATCCGCCGCGGTTTTCGCGGACAGCAGCGAACGCCTGGCCGCCGACAAAGACTTTCAGCGCGCCTTCGACGAATACAACTCCATGACGGAGCTGAGTTACATCCGCATGGAGAATTCCTTACTGCGGGCCTTTGACAGCACGCCGTCAATCGCCCGACCGCCCGCCAGCCAGCGCCCGCTCCGCATCTTCGAGCTGCGCACTTACGAATCCAACAACGCCAAAGCCGCCCAGCGCAAGATCCGCATGTTCAACGAAGGCGAAGCCGCCATTTTCCAGCGGCTCGGCATGGCGCCGGTCTTCTTCGGCGAGACGCTGGTCGGCCGTAACCTGCCCAACCTGACTTACATGCTGTCATTCGAGAGCCTGGCCGCGCGCGACAAACTGTGGAGCGCGTTCGGCGCGGATGCCGAGTGGCAGAAGCTGCGCGCGCAGCCGGGTTACTCCGACGCCGAGATCGTCTCCAACATCGGTAACGCCATCCTCCGTCCGCTGGACTTCTCGCCGATCCGCTGAGGGAATCCGACATGCGCCGCCGCCAGGACAGGCCAGGAGGCCTGTCCTACCACGCATTGAAACGTGATGGAGGCGCCTCCGCTGCTCTACAGCCTACGGCCCGGAGTTCCTCCGCAACCTCGAAGCGTCGGGAGTTCCCATTGAGCGGAAATCGAGACTGGAGGTACTGACGATCGTCGAAAACGCCGGCGCTGTTCGGTTTTGCGGACGCCTACTGAGCCGCGCGCTTATGTTATGGTTTCTTCGGCTCGGGCTTCGGCTGATCCTTGGACTTATCGTCCACCACGTCGCCGAACTCAATCGTAGACTTACCGGAGAACTTCTTGTAGTCTTTGTAGGTCACCAGCATGCGGATTTTTTGCGGGCCTTCCTTGAAGTGCAGCGTATCGTCGGCGTGCGTATAGGTCGGAAACCAGTACTTGCCGTCGATCTGCTCGCGCAGCGTTTCGAACTTGGGGAACTGTTGGTCGTCGCTCTTCTTTTGGTATCCGACGGCTTTGCCGTAGGTCTTCACAATCTGGAAATCGCGGTCGTCAACCCAGATCTGGCCTTCGAAGAAGCGCTTGCCCGGAGTTAGTTTCTTGGGCTTCACGGCGAAAACATAGCAGGAGATTTCATCCGCGTTCTGCTTGCCCAGATAACGGATGTCGTAAAACGGAACCTGGTCGCTGGTCAGAACGAAAGGTTGCGTGTTCTTCAGGTCCTCAAGGTCCTCGGGCATCAGTTGGATCAAGTGCAGAGTGGAAACAGGTGCGCGCACCACATGCTCGGTGCGCTTGCCGTCCGCCGTAAAAGTCATATCCGCCGTCATCTCATATTTCCCAACGGGGTCGCCCGAGTCGTCCAGCTCCAGAATTTTGGAGGTTTGCCGGTAGACGTAGTTCTGGAGCGCCTCGGCGAACTCCTTCTCCTTGGCGGCGAACTTGCGAATGATCTCATCCGCGTTGACATCGGGCGCAGTCGCAGTGGCGACCGCCGGAGTTGCCGCGGGTTTGTTCTCGTCGGCGGACCAGACAGGCAGACACAGCGCCGAAAGCATTGCCATTTGGGCGAATCGATGCATTTTTCCCCTCTATAAACAGACGTTCGCCAAAACCCGCCGGTTTCCCTACTTGCCCAGCAGCTTCTTGGCGATGGTCAGCAACTGAATATTGCTGGTACCTTCGTAAATCCTGCCGATTTTCGCGTCCCGGTAAAGCTTCTCCACCGGGTAATCCTTGGTGATGCCCACGCCGCCGTGCACCTCGATGGCTTTTGAGGCCACCCTCTCGGCGATCTCCGAGCTGTAGTACTTGGCCATGGCGGCCTCGGTCTGGAACGGCAGCCCGGCGTCGCGCAAGCGTGCGGCGTTATACACCAGCAGCCTGGCGGCTTCCACTTGCGTAGCCATCACCGCAAGCTGAAACTGTACGCCTTGAAACTCGCCGATGATTTTGCCGAACTGCTTGCGCTCCCGCGCATACGCGACCGCGTGATCCAGCGCGCCGCGCGCCAGGCCAATCATCTGCGCGCCGATGGCGATGCGCCCCTCGTTCAGCGTCTCGATGGCGATCTTGTAGCCCTTGCCCACGGCGCCGATCACGTTCTCCTTGGGCACGCGGCAGTTGTCGAGAACCAGTTCGCAGGTGGACGATGCGCGGATGCCCAGCTTGTCTTCTTTCTTGCCAACCTGAAAACCCGGAAACTCGCGCTCGATCAGAAACGCCGTGATGCCGCGGTATCCCGCATCCGGATCGGCGTTGGCGAAAAGCAGGAACAGGCCCGCTTCGGCGGCGTTGGTGATCCACAGCTTGCGGCCGTTCAGCAGAAAATGGTCTCCGGCGTCCACTGCGCGCGTGGCCAGGGCGAAGGCGTCCGATCCGGATCCGGCTTCGGAAAGCGCATAGGACGCTAGTGTGTCGCCGGCCAGGCGCGGCAGATACTTCTTCTTCTGCGCGGCGTTGGCCCAGCGCAGAATCGCATTGTTGACGATAGTATTCTGCACGTCGGCGATCACGCCGGCGGAAGGGTCCACGGCGGACAATTCTTCCACTGCCAGAATGCACTGGAAGAAGCTGCCGCCGCTGCCGCCGTATTCTTCGGGGATCTCGATGCCCATCAGGCCCAGTTCAAAGAACTGGCGGATGATGTCCTTGCGGAAAACCCCGGCTTCGTCCATTTCGCGGACGTGAGGGCCGATCTGCTCGCGCGCGAACTGGCGCACGGTGGTTTGAAAGAGCTTCTCTTCTTCCGTCAACGCGGTGAGAGGCCGTGGTGGAACCTCGGTTTGCTGCACGCTGGCTTGCATGGCTTTATTTCCTATACTACACCTGCCAGTTCGCGCCATTGGCGGCCTTGCGACTCCGCCACTCCCGCATGTGTCACGCAGCCGTTGTAGGTGTTGACACCCTCCCGCAACCCCGGGTGCTCGGTGCAGGCGCGCTCCAGCCCCTTGTTCGCCAATTCCAGCAGATAGGGGAAGGTGGCGTTGGTCAGCGCGAAAGTGGAGGTGTGCGGCACCGCGGCGGGCATGTTGGAGACGCAGTAGTGCAGCACGCCATCCACAAAATAGACAGGCTCGGTGTGGGTGGTGGCGTGCGACGTTTCGAAGCAGCCGCCTTGGTCGATGGCCACATCCACCACCACCGCGCCGCGCTTCATACTGGCGATCATCTCGCGCCGCACCAACTTGGGCGCCGAGGCGCCTGGAATCAGCACGGCGCCTACCACCAGGTCCGCGGTCTTCAACGTCTCGCGGATGGTGTACAAGTTGGAAGCCAGTGTCACGATCTGGCCGCCGAAGATGTCGTCCAGTTGCCGCAGGCGGTTGAGATTGCGATCGATGATGGCCACGTGCGCGCCCATGCCCAGCGCGATTTTGGCGGCATTCGTACCGACTACGCCGCCGCCGACGATCACGCAGTTGGCCGGCGCCACGCCGGGCACGCCGCCCAGCAGCACGCCGCGCCCGCCATTGGGAGCCTCCAGATACTGTGCGCCCACCTGCACCGCCATGCGGCCGGCCACCTCGCTCATGGGCGTGAGCAGCGGCAGCGAGCCGTCGGCATCGTGGATGGTTTCATACGCCACGCCGCTGACCTTGGACTCCAGCATGCGGTTGGTCAGCTCGGGCAGCGGCGCCAGGTGCAGATACGTGAACAGGATCAGGCCGGGGCGCAGATGGCCGTATTCCTGCGGCTGCGGCTCCTTGACCTTGACCACCAAGTCGGCGCGCCGCCAGACCTCGGCCGCGGTGGGCAGGATGACCGCTCCGGCCTCCACGTACTCGCCGTCGGTGAGCGCGCTGCCGGCGCCCGCGGTGGACTGGACCAGAACCTCGTGGCCCGCCTCGCGCAGCGCCATCACGCCGCTGGGCACGACGCCTACGCGCGTTTCATGATCTTTGACTTCTTTGGGAACGCCGACGATCATCGGGAGTGCTCCTCTATTACGTGGTGCCGATTAGCGTATCACACGCCGCGCAGGGGCGGATTGCATCGGGCAGGGGAAATCAGGTAGATTGGAGGGAACGGTGAGGTGCGAGAGCGGTTGAATCGGGCGGTCTCGAAAACCGTTGAACCTTTGCGGGTTCCGTGGGTTCGAATCCCACCCTCACCGCCAGCATAAAATCAGTAAGGTTATGTATTTTTAGCCCCTCTACGGAAGCAATCGGAAGCAATACCCGGCTATACTCTTTCTTTAGAAGCGACTCCGTTGCTTCCGTCCACATGGCGCTAAACCTGTACCGCGAACACACCCGCAACTGCGCCCAGAAGCGCCGCGTCCGTCTTCACAACCGCAAAGGTGAAGAAGCCGCCCGCTTTGCCTGGAAGAAGTGCGATTGTCCGATCTACGCCTCGGGCACACTGCGCGACGGCTTCAAGAGAAAGAACACGGAAAAGACAACGTCGCCGGAAGCCGAAGCGCGAGCGGACGCATGGGAAGAAGCAGGCTCCTGACCGAACGGACGTGGACGTGCTCGGCGTTCGGTTTCCCTACAGAGCGGAACTTCTGAGAGGCCCGATGCTCGATGATGCGCCGTTCACCCTGGAAACGAAGCGCCCTTACGTGGTCATCGCCGAAGTGAAGAAGGAACGCTGCAAAGCTGAATGGACCCTGGACGAGACGCGAAGACGAGAACATGCACCGTATCCTAACAGCGATTGGCGCGGTCGATCTGCGGGAACACGATGCCGCCGCTCACGCCCTGTACACGACTGGCGCATTCCAGGGCGAGCATGTGCTGCTTTCGCTTTGCTGCGTCGGTGCTGTAGAGAATAGGGAAGTTCGGAAAACGTTCCTGACTGTTCCCCAAATCCTCTGGCCGCAGATAACCTCATTCATATTCCAACGGTTCAAGGCGTACTTCTGTCAGAAGGTCGCTCACAAGCAATTGGATGAGACTGGCCGCTTGCTATGGGATCTGTCCGTGGCCAGCCATTCGGTCGATGAGTTTCGAAGCGCGGTCCAGGATCGTCTGAAGGCAAGTTAACGGCCAGAGATCGTTCTACATCCGCACGATCCTTCAGTTCCGCGCTGGTTTGGAGCAGGAAGGTTTTGGCAACGGCATTACTACACGCGAGGTTGGCCCCGGTTTCGATACACCTATGATTGTTATTGTTCATTTCGCCTGAGCATCTTGGCGTCTCTTCAGTTCAGCACAATCACTTTCTAGGAGTACAGGATCATATTCTAATGTGTAGCACGGAGGCCCAGGTGACTGTTCGGTAGCAGGCTGCGTTAGAGTGTTCCAGTAGAGCGGCGCGTTTCCTTGCAGTGACCGCTTGTAGGCATATGCGAACATGTCTGCCGCTTGAAGCGGATGGAAGATATCGTCATCCGCGAAACCAATATGACGAACCAGCGCCTTGATGAATGGAAGATCCTTCCGTAGTTTTATCATAGATTTCAGACATTCGACAGAAAAGCCCTCTTCGTAGTCGAAGATCATTGAGAACCAGTCGTCTAGATGATCTTCATGTAGGCGATCCCGAATAACTCGCAACAGCCTATGAAACGTAAAGTCTCGTGGATCTTTGGCACCCAATATCTTCCGCTTCTCTATCGGCATGGAGCGATAATACTTCGCGTCCACAGCCACGCTGAATCCGTAAACAGCATACGTTCGGATGATTCTTGCAAACTCATCAAGCACCGGCACTACCTTCTCGTTCTTCCAATCAATAGTAGACATGTGGAGAAAGGGAAGTCCATGCCGCTGAAGTGCGATTCGCCAGTCCGTACAGAACTTCTCCCAGCTATCATCCGCTAGATATCCGCACAAGCAAACAAAATCAGAGTCGGCGAATTTACCGCTTTCGTCAAAATATCCCCACAGCACAAGCCACGCCTTTCTTGGCGGCAATGAATCGTTCTCTGGCCCGCCACCCCCTAGGATACCAGGGGATGGCGTATGAGGCATCTACACAGAATGAAACTGGAGGACCAGCAACGCCCCGAGCAACCCGGATTTCCAGCCGATCAGCAATTACCCACTACCCCGAAATTGAGGATACATCGCGCGGCGCCGAGAACCTTTCGCTTTGGGTGTGCTGGAGGCGTTTCTGTGCTTGGGCTGCATCCCGGCACGGCCTTGCGTTGAATGTTGCAGGCTCGGCGGGCGCAGGCATCAGCCTTCTGGCTCGCGCACCAACTGCAAAGATTCGCCATCGAAGGCCGCGATCATCCAATCGACCGGCAACCGCCTCGCTGGCCTTCTTGAGTCTGGCGATCTCCGCGCCACTCACGCCTGCCCGCCCTTCAGTTGAACCAGCCGAAGGTCGAGACCCGATTCGGCCTCAGTACCAGGGGTTGCGTGTGGCTATCGAAAGGATTAGACTTCTTCTTTCGATGCCTTATGGAACCTTTGGTCCTTCAGCTACAGGCAGAATGCCTTGACTCTCGCGTCTCAATTCTTGAAGTATTGCGCAAGGCCCTGGTGGTGGCCAGGAAGTTGTCCCTTACGGATGCGCAGGTGTGGATAGAAAAGGAATTGACCGGGTACAAGAGTGGTGATTCAGCAGCGGCTCACCGCCTTCTGATCGGGCAGATTCGAGCGTGGAACCCCTATAATGGCTGGATACCCATTATGTTTCAAGATTCCAAAGAGGAAGCCTATCTCTCCAAGTGCTTTGCGGGCCAGCCGGTTGGCGAATTGGAAGATCTGGTGCGAAATGGCAAGGACACGCTTCAGTTCCCTTTCACTTCAGAGACCGAGCGGAGGCTCATGCAGGGCTTGGACGTTCCGCTGAACGTCACCCGCCACATTAGCCGGTCCTCGGTCAGCGGGGTTTTGGATGCCGTTCGCAATATGGTTCTTGACTGGTCCTTGCAACTGGAAAAAGACGGCGTTTTGGGAGAGGGACTTACTTTCAGCGCCAAGGAAAAGCAGGTAGCGGCGCATTCCAACTACACAATCAACTACAATGGACCCGTCGCGCAGTCGCAAATCCAGCTGGGAAGCCCGCACGCGACGCAAGCCATGCATGTAAGTGAAATGAACGAGAAGGCGGTTGCGGATTTCATTAGCACGCTGAAACAGCATACATCTGAACTGAAGCTGGACGCGGCTGTGGATGGCCAGCTACAGGCTGAAGTCCATAAGGTCGAAACGGAAGTTTTATCACCACATCCCAACCACAGTGTGTTGCAAGAAGGTCTACGAACGATTCGCAATGTTCTGGAGGGTTGCGGAGGCAGTTTGATTGCGTCGGGACTGATCTACGAAATCGGCAAGCTCATGAAGTAGCAGACAGCGCCGCGCGGCGGCATCTGCCCCGCTGTGTGTAGTACGGCAACTGGTGCCTGCCCAGAGTTAGAACTCAAGCCGTTTCAAGTCGCCTGAACAGGAAGAGAGTGATCCAGATGAACCTGAACCCATTCGTGAGTATCTTGGAACGAGGCCACGCGTCCGGTCTACTGCTGGTGTTTACTGCCTACATTCTGGTGCTCATCGTCTACGCGGGTGTTTACTACCTGATTTACCGCCTTCATCCGCGAGCATACCTGTTCAATGCTGATATCATGCGGGACCAGACAGCCCGGTTCACGGCCAAACACCGCGATGAACTTGAAACACTGCGCAACCGTTTGGAAGCGGCTGCGGAACTCAAGGATGCGCTTCAGTGGGATGAACGGGAACCTGCCAAGTCGGGGGTCTGGTCCGGTAGCTTTGGCAAGCCAGAGATTCACACGCAGCGCTACCGCTTTAAGTTCGTCCCTGCGTTCGATCCTCCAACTACTGACGTTAGCCCTGAGCCGCTGACTTTAGAAGCCTGGAGCAATAAAGGCAAGCGTCTTTGGACTTGGGAGTCTAAGCTGATTGGTGGGCTAGGGGTGAATGTCAATAGAGCCGTGATGCTCCAGGCTGCGCAAGAGCTTTTGGAGCAAACCGACCGCGACATAGAACATAAAGAGAACTTGCTGAAGGACACCAGACTGATCGAAGACTCTTCATGGTCGTTCTGGGATTTCGTGTATTTCAGCGGGGTGACACTCTCGACGGTAGGCTACGGTGACATATTGCCTAACAGCACAGCCGTCAGAATGTTAGTCCTATCCGAAATACTGATTGGCTTGGCACTCCTGATTGTGGTTCTGAATGTGTTTCTGGGGTCCTATGGCTCTGCGCCAACTAACCCTTCAACTCTGTCGTTTTGCGCATAGCGACGAGATTCGGGCTAGCGCAGGAATCCGCAGAGTGCTGTTGCCGGACCATCTGTACCTTGACACCACTTATGACAGGTGGGGCAACATCGTCCTGCCTGATGGCACTCGCGTAAAAGGCGAGTTGTACCACGATGAAAACGTCCGTAAGATTCTTGCGTGTGGTGGCGTGTTGCCTCTATTCAGGGACCGAGTGAAGTATCCACGAACCTACCATCTACCCTGGTCCCCAGGCCGGACCGATGACGACCGGGTCCTCGATAATACCGAGCATTTCTCGGGCCGTAGGATTATTATTACCGAGAAAATGGACGGCGAGAATACCACGATGTACCGCGACTGCATCCACGCCCGTTCTCTCGATTCGGCCAACCATCCGAGCAGAGGTTGGGTCAAGAATCTTCACGCTCGAATTCAGAGCGGCATACCTGGCGGATGGCGATTGTGCGGGGAGAACCTGTTCGCGAGACATACGCTTCCGTACGATGACCTACGAGCCTACTTCATGTTGTTTTCTATTTGGGACGAAAACAATATATGCCTCTCGTGGGATGAGACCGTAGAGTACGCTGCGATTCTCGACCTCGCGACGGTTCCCGTGATCTATGACGGTGTGTGGGATGAGCGGTACGCCGGAAATCTTGCCACGAACATGAATCTCACTGAGAAAGAGGGCTTCGTTGTGCGCGTCGCAGACTCGTTCAGCTATGGAGCGTTCCGCCGGAGCGTTGCGAAGTTCGTGAGGGAGGAGCATGTCGGGACCGCACACAACTGGATGATGCAACAAATTGTAAGGAACAAACTCAGAGTTGGCTGACCAATCCTCCATCGCCATTCCGCCGAGTCACACGGTTTCAATCCTGCCCTTGAAAAAAGCGCCCTCTTCTATGCTGAGAGACGGCGTGCGAATGTTCCCGGTCACGCTGGCGCTTGTGCGAATGGCGATCTTCTGTCGGGCGTCTACGTTGCCTTCGATTATGCCCAGAACGACGACCTCGACTGCCAATACGTCTCCGTACATCCGGCCGGAGATCCCAACGGTCAACCGGTGTGACGGAATATCGAGGTCGCCCTGGATCTCCCCGTCTACGAGGATGCTCCCCTGACTGGATAGCCGGCCCCTAATCGTCACAGTCCGACCGATCAGAGTGGGGTCGGCAGCGGCCGGCTCGGCGGGGGCGGGCTCGGCGATCGGGATCTTCTCAGGCGGCGCCTCTGCCTCCGCCGTTTTCTGCACTGCCGGCTGGGCGGCTTGGCCGATATCGTAAAACTGCAGCCGGCAAACGCGGCAGTGGTACAACTGCATGTCCGCTACGAAGAGCCGCCGTACC
>OCTA010005130.1_pt1 | contig 11373 bp, 5 predicted proteins | sample 1538991 | NCBI WGS metagenome assembly OCTA01 (sample SAMEA3539302, study PRJEB22396) | soil metagenome | biome: tundra; feature: field; material: soil | place: USA | collected 2010-05 | depth 0.15 m | reverse complement strand
GCGCATGAAAGATTACACCTGGCAGGCGCACTCCGTGGAGATGCATCTCGACTCCCACGGCAAAGTGATATCCACGAAACGGGAAACCTGGGAGACGCTCATGCTGGACGGACAGCCGTACCGCCGCACGCTGGAGCGGGATGGCAAGCCGCTCAGCCCGGAAGAGCAGCGCGGCGAGCGGAAGAAACTGGATACGGAGACCCGCCGGCTGAGTTCCGAAACGCCCGCCGAGAAACAGCGGCGTATGGAGCAAGCGGAAGGACGCCGCCGGCGCGAGTTCGCTTTCCTTTCTGAAATACCCGAATTGTTCGACGTACGGTTGGAGGGCGACTCAACAGTCGACGGACGCTCCGTCTGGGTGGTCTCCGGCGAGCCTCGCCCCGGCGCCAAAGCCAAAAGCGGCAACGCCAAGACGCTGTTGAAACTGCGTGGGCGCATGTGGATCGACAAAGCCACCTACCAATGGACACGAGTGGAAGCCGAGACCACCGATACCATCTCCTGGGGGCTGTTCCTGGCGCGCCTCAATTCCGGTGCAAAAATGATCTTCGAGCAGACCGAGGTGAATTCCGAACTCTGGTTCCCGAAGCGCCTTCGGCTGACCGGCAGCGGCCGGGTAGGCCTGCTGAAACGGCTCGCTCAGGAAGAAGAAATCGAATGGAGCAATTACAGGAAGTTCTCGGTGGATTCCAAAATCGTGACTGACCCGGCGCCGCACCCGAAAAACTGAGGCCGAGCGCCGTGGTTGCTTCGACTTCCCGAGATCCGTGCGGAATTGGAGCACCTGCAAGAAGCCGAATCTGCCCTCTCACGGCGCAAACTGCACCTGAACATCCCGCTCCGCGGCGCGCCCGTGGTCGTCAATCACGCGAATCAGGTGCGCTCCATCGGCCGTTGGGCGCCACGCAAGTGCCCCTTCCCCAACGGGGCGCTTGCCGATCAGCGCGACGCCGTCGAACCAGAACACGTTCCGGACGTCCGCGGCGGCGCTTGCCTCCAGCGCGATTACGGTATCGGGACGGGAACGCCGCAAGGTATAGGTGACGCCCAGCAGCGGGGACGCAACTCGTGGCGTCTCTGAGCTATCCTCCGCCGCGCACGCCGGCAGCGGCGGCGGTACGCGCCTCGGCATTCCCGCTTCGCGAAACAGTTTCAGCATGTCGGAACTCCAAAACTCGAACACTTCGAAGCGCGTCGTGCCGGGAGAATAGGGCGGGCAGGCTGGGCGTCCGGTCGCCACATCGATCGCCACGGCGCGGTGCAACTGGCTGACCTTGATCGGAGACTTGCCTGGGATGTACCAGGTCTCGACCGTATGCGGGCACCACGCGTTGGGGAGATCGCCGCTTTCGACGCAGACGGCGACCTTGCTGACGCCAGGCGGCCGTATGAGGTCCGGGGCTGGTTCTCTGGCGCGCGCGAAATTCACGCTGTCGGCGATGCGGAAGAACAGCGGCGCGGCCGCGTCGATGCCGACGAAACTCGGATTGCCCTTTCCCGAGAAATCGCCGATCCAGACTACCAGCACATAAGGCCCCACCACGCCCGCCGACCACGCATCGCGAAAGCCCCAGGATGTGCCGGTCTTCCACGCCACCGGCCAACGGCTGCGAATCGGCCGTGCCCCATCTTCATCGGGCCGCGGATTGCGTCGGAGCATGTCGAGTGTGATGAACGCGGCCTCCGGGCTGAGCAACCGCGCCCCTTCGTCCGCTTTGCGCGCCTGTGGCGATGGCGCTACGCGCACCGGACGCAGCATCCCATCGTTCGCCAGCATCCCGTAGAGTCCGGCGAGCTCCTCCATGGTGACTTCGCCGCCGCCGAGCGCCAGCGCCAGCCCATAATAGCCTTCCGGCTTCAAGCGGCTTACCCCTGCACTCTGCAGGAACCCGTAAAGGCTCGGCTGTTTGAGCTGCATCGAAACCCACACCGCTGGAACGTTGCGGCTGCGGATCAGCGCTTCCTCGGCTGCAATCGGCCCGAAAAAACGGCCGTCGAAGTTTTCCGGAGTGAACGGACCGAACGATGTTGGCGAATCGCGCAGTATGGTCCTCGGGTGCAGCACGCCTTGATCCAGTGCGATCGCGTAAATGAAGGGCTTGAGCGCGGATCCGGGAGAACGCTTCGCAAGTACGCCATCCACCTGGCCATCGATCGCCACGTTCCAGTAGTCAGCCGACCCTACCCATGCCTTGACCGACATCTCGCGCGTATCGAGCAACAGGGCGGCCGCATTGCGAATTCCGCGGTCGCCATACTCGTCGATATACCGCTGGATCTGGCGCTCCACCGTCCTCTGGAGACTGGCGTCGAGAGTGGTATCGATGCGCGGAGACCGGCCCGTACGGGCGGCGAGTTGCGCGTCCACAAAGTGCGGTGCAAGGTATGGCATGGCGAATTCGGGCCGGGCTCCGATCGGCGACTCCAACTGACGCCGCTCGGCCTCATCGGCGCGATGGCGCGCAACCCACAACGCCGCGAGTTGTGTGCGCGCCTTCAAGAGCTTTTCTTGCTGCGGACCGTGTCCGGTGCGCGCCACGGGGCTCTGCGGAATCACGGCCAGCGTCACCGCTTCTCCGAGACTTACGCGGCCCGGCGGTTTGCCGAAAAACATCCGGCTCGCGGCGCCGACACCCTGAATATTGCCACCGAAAGGCGCCACGTTCAGATAAGCTTCCAGCAATTCGCGCTTCGAGTATCGCGCCTCCAGCCAGACGGCGACCGCGATCTGCCGAAACTTCCCCGCCGCGGTCCTGGTCTTCAGACCGTAGAGCAACCGCGCCAATTGCATGGAAATGGTGGAACCGCCCTGCCGCCCCGCGCCGCGGTAAGTTCGAAAGCCCGCGCGGGCGAGTGCCGCCGGATTGGCGCCGGGATGCCAGTAGAACCAGCGATCTTCTTTCAGCAGGAACGCATCCACCAGTACCGGCGACATTTCCTGGATCGGCGTCCACAGCCGGTATTGATCGTCGGACGCCAGCGTGACACGCAGTAACTCGCCGTCGGCTGACCACACGGCGGTAGAGAGCGGAACACGGTCCGCCAGTGGCGCGTGAGGCCACAACCGCAACAGCCCAAGGAGAGCTGCGATGGTCGCGAACGCTGTCTTCATGGCTTCACAATTTCGAGCTTGCCGGCAAGCCCGATGCCTGTCGTTTGGGGCGAGTACAAGCCCTCTGCGAAGGCCGGCGGAGCCTGGAACACACCGGCGTTAGTGGCTCTCACGCGGTAAACGAAGGTGCCGGCGTCCCTGCCGATGTCGCCATAGAGCACGAGGCGATCGTCACGCACATCCACGTGTTGCGGCACCCAGGTGGACTTATCGGGCAATCCGATGGCGAGACCGGAGTGGCCTGCCCCTTGCCGCGAGGCGGCGGGATCGGCATCGGGAGTACTGCTATCGCTGGGCGGACGCAGCTCGAGAACCGCCTCCGTTCCTCCCGGCAGCAGGTCCACCACCGCGATCTGGGAAATGCGGTCGCGCTTGGTGGCGCGCAAACGCAAGCGCACCAAAAACTCCTCGCCCACTTTGACCTTCGCCACCGCATTGCCGCTCAGATCCAGGAATTCGTGGATGATCTCAATACCCTGATCGACCGCCGACGCCGGCGACTTTCGTTCGAAGCCGGACTCATTGACGGCATAGTACGCCGCCAACGCTCCCTCCTTGGCGAACTGCACCTTGGCGGCGTTGGTGGACAGGTCTGCCTTCGGCATCGAGCCTGGCGTCACAGCCAAGGCGCGTTCACGGCCGTCCTTCCCGATCTCCGCCACGCCGAGCTTTCCCGTAGCCCCGGCTGTTTTCGCGTAAGCGTCCAGCGCCAGCAGCGTCCAGGCCGCGGACAACGAATCGATCCGGTTGCCGCTGGCGGCGCCGGCCAGATCTTCCAGCACCGTAGCCGGAACCGCACTCAGCCGTGCCGGGAAGTGCCGCGCGAGGATGTAGAGCAGTTGCGCGTCGTGGACCACCGGGTCGTAGTAGATCTCCTCGCCCAAGTCGTGCTTTTGCCGCGACCACGGAACTTTCGCGATGATCCGCTCCGCCTCGTTGTTGCGCTGCATCAGGCGGTACGTGGCGGCCAGCCAGCCCGCTGAAAGATCCGTGGGCCATGCTTGCGGATACCTGTGCGACAGCTCCTGCTCGACATTCGAAAGCGCACTCGTGGGCTTGATTCCCTGCCGCGCGAGCAGGTAAACGGCATAGGCCCGCCATCGGCCATCCGCCAGGCTAGACGCGGGAGTGAGAGCAAACCGCGCCAGCCAGCCATCGACGCCGGTGAGCAGCGCGGGCGAGATCTTCTGACCGCGTTCGTTCGCCTCCAGTAGAAATTGGGCCGCATAGACGGTCGGAAACTCAGCCGTATCGGGCGAGGACGACCAGAGGCCGAATCCGCCCGAATCGTTCTGACGGCTCTGCAATACCGACACCGCGCTTGCCGGCGAGGAAGCGGCGCGATCTCGCACGGTGCCGAATTCGGGCCGCGACGCCAGCAGCAGCGCCGCCGTTCCCTTGCTCACCAGTTGCTCGGTGCAGGCATACGGGTAGTCGCCCAGCCATGCGATCAGTCCCTGGCCCCACACAAGGGGTACCGAGGACACCGCCGCTTCCACTTTCCGATTTTCGTTGTACATGTCCCGTGTCAGGGGGACCACCGTCCTGCCGTTCTCGAATCGGCCCAGCGTAAGTTGCGTACGATAGGCCACCGCCGGCCGGACGCTCACGCTCTCTTCCATGCGCGCTTCCGCTCCGCCCCTGCGCGCGATGAACTTCAACGCGGCCGGGCCCAGCACCGCATTCGCCTTGAAGCGGAACTCGCCGGCAGCTTCCCTCTTGTCCGGCACCTGAAGATTCACCGTTGCCGGACTCGCCGGCGACAAGCCCGCACTCACCTGAGCTTCCAGACGAATCGGCCCATTCCCACCCACGGTGTTGTTAAAGACACCCACGCTCACGGTGAACTCGTCGCCGGGCGCCACCATCGAAGGGACGTTCGGCGTCAGGATGAAACTGCCCTTCACCTCCACCGCTCCCTCAGCGGTCCCTACGCGACGGGAACTGACGGCAATCGCGACGACGCGCAGCTTTCCGTTGAAATAGTCGGGCACTGCGTAGTGGAACTGGTGTCCCGACGGGCCCACATCGACCAGCCCGGACCAGTACGCCACCGGCGGCTTGCGCTTTTTGGCGAACGGGTTCAGATGCCGCGCGAAGCCACCATCGGCATCGCCGCCCGGCGCCGCCAGTTCCAGGAAGCGCTTGAACTCCGGCAGAATCAGATCGAGGATCTGCGTGGTTTGAACTTCCAGCATCCGCTTCTGAAAGAAGAATGCCAGCGGATCCGGGTTCTTATATCGCGCGACTTGCAGGATACCCTCGTCCACCGCCAGCAGCGCGACGCGCGAGGCCTCCGTCGGCACCACCTGCATGGTCAGAGTGGTACCCGGCTTGATCTCGCGCGGCACATTCAGCACCAGCGGTTCTTTCCGCGCGGTCAGGCTGGCGGTGAACGCGGCGACGCCGTAAGACAACGGACTCAAGAAGATCTCGTCCGAGGATGGATCGCGCACGAACTGAACGCTCACATAACCATTGCCTTCGAAATCCCGCGGCACCGAAATCCGCTGCACCGAACTGGTGGTGGACGTCTTGAACCACCGGTGCTGGTACACGCGGTCGCGCTCGATGGTGATCAGCCCCGCTCCCACGTACGGTGCGCGGATGCTCACCTCAATCGTCTCGCCGCCCGCGTAGCCGGGCTTATCGAGCTGGATCTGGAGTTCGGCATCGCGATCCAGCGACTTCGACAGATTCGCCTCGCCGGCCACGCTGTAGCTGAGCTTGTTCAACTCCGCGCCCGCCGCATCGCGCAGCACCAGGACAAAATCTCCCGGCTCCTGCGTGGGCAGCGCGAACTTGCTGCCGCCCGCCGCGATGCGCACCTTCCGGCTGTCGCGCACAATCTCTTTCAGCCTCGAAACATACTTATAGGTTTGGTTGCTTTGCTGCGTCAGCACGGAGACATATTTGCGCTGCACCCAGTCCAGCGTCAGCGCGTCCGTCGCTACCGCCGCAAGTTGCTGATTGACAGCCAGCCAATGCGCCTGCCGCGCGCTGCCCCGCTTCACGAAAGTCAGCTCGCCATCCGCTTGGACCCCCACCAGAAACGCCGCATCCGAAACAATCGCGCTGTTCTGCGCCGCCACATTTCGCCCGCCTTCCGCTTCGAAGGCGCGGGCCAGCAGGTTCAGCCGGTATGCCCGGCCCGTGAAGCGCCCCAGATCCAGCCGGAACGCGGCATTGCCTTTGTCGTCGGTGACCGTCGCGGCAAGGCTTTCATGAAAAGGCTCGTTCAAAAACTCGCCCACCTGGAAGCGATGGTCGGGATACCGGGCGAACTTGGGCAGCACCGCCGTCAGACTCATTTCCGCTTCCACGCGCCGGCTGCCGGCCGGCTCGCCGAACAGGTGGGCCACCGTGACGCGAGCCTTCACGTCGTCCGGCCGCAGCCAGCCGTCCACCGGTTTGTCGCTCAGGTCGAGCCGTATTTTCATTCGATCCGGCTCGAACTCCTGTACCTTGAACGAGGTGCTGCCCAACGTTTCCGGATCCTTCGGGTTCTTCACCAGGTACGCCACTGCCTGGTATGTGCCGGTGGGCGCCGCGGCCTGGCTGGTAAAGGCGATTTCTTCGAAAGCGGCAGCCGATAACTTGATCGCATTGCGGCTCACCACCGTGCCGCGCGAATCCGTAATTTCCACTTCGAGCGGCAGTCCGGTCAACGACGACTTCCAGTCGGCGGTCCGCACAATCATCCCCAGATGCGTGGTCTCTCCCGGACGGTAAATTCCGCGATCCGAGAACAGATAGGCCGACAGTTGCTGCACCGATTTCGCGTTCTCCACGCCGCCCGTATCGAACCGCGACAAATCCAACCTTCGGCCCTGCGTTTGGAAAGGCATGAAGGAAAAGTCGGAATCCTTCTGCGCCACGATCATGAGCGGGGTCTTTTCGCGCTTCAATTGGACGAATTTCGGAAGCTTCGCGCGGCCGCCGTTCTCCGTCGTCGCGGCCAGCACCGGCTGGCCATTGCGCCCGATCGCTTCCACGCGCGCGCCGTCCACCGGCAGGCCGCTGTGGATCGACTGCACGAACACATCGCGCGTGCCGTCCTTCGCCTGCTTCACGATGAAACCGAGATCGGTGATCAGGATCAGCCGCGTATCCTCGATCCCGTTTCCCTGATTCTCCGCTTGACCACCCTCGTCGCCTTCGGACTGGGCGTCGGCATCGCTCTGCTCCGGTTCAGTTTTCTCCCCCGGAATCACCGAGCGAACTCGCAGCAGGAACAGCCCCTGATTCATCTGCGTCTTGCCGCGCAGGTAGCGGCCCAGGTCGATGCTGTCATAGGTTGGCTTACCCGGCTGCTTGTCGCTGAAATCCCGAACTTCGATGAAGCGTTCCACCACCTGGTCCGCCAGGCTTGAGTTCACGTAAGGTTTGCTGAAATCCCACATCGTGGGCGCGATGTGCTGCAACTGGTTGGGCAGCACGCGTCCAATCTCGATCTCTACGTGATCCACGTCGCGCACCAGAAATCCGACCTTCTTATCTCCCGATAGCGACAGCAGGGCACCCTTTCCCAAAAAGGTCAGGGCCTGGCGGTAGGGTTCCACCTGAAACGTGGCGACGAAAGGTTTGCCCGAAATGTACCCGCCGATCCCTTCCACGCCATCGGGCACCGCGGCGTAGATGTAGCGGCCCACGGGAGCCAAAAACTTGAACCCGTGCGACGTGTCCCCGCCCTGCTCCGACGATACGTAGGTCAGGGGCACGGGCTTGGACAGCGCGAGGATGTCCTTGCCGATCTGGCTCTCGTCGTCCCAGCGATACGGACTCGTGTCTTCCTTCCGCTGTTTGGGATGACGCACAGGTAGCAGGTAGGCGGATACCTTCCCCACCAGTGCCCTCTCCGCCACCGGCGACGAACTGGTCATCAGCAGAATCTGCTCGGGCTCATAGCGGGCGTTGTCTACCAGCGTCATATGCAATCCCGAGAAACGCAGGCTGGAACGGCCGGGGATGACGACCACGGCCTCCATCCGCTCCTTGGTTTCGTTGCCGCCCCGCGCCGCTCGAACGCCTTTATCGATTCGCAGCGTCATCGGCGTATCGTCGCGCGGCATCGCCAGTGCCGCGGAATGGATGTGGGCCGCCAGCTTGAACTTGTCGTAAACCACCGTATAGCTGCGGCTGTCGGCTTTCAGTCCAAGGTATTCGGCGTCCTTCGCCACCGCAAGCGACACTCGTTGTTCGAACTGGGCGGTGTCCACGGGATGGCTGAATTCCACCGTGGCGACCAGTTTCTTGAGATTGGGATCCCGAGGATCCTGGTAGAACTGGCTTTCGGCGAGCTTCGCGGAAAAGGGCTGGCTCCGGAAGTCGAAGCTGTCGTCTTCCAGCAGCACTCCGCGGGCGAAGAATCCTTTCCGCGCGAACGAAACCGTAAAGGCCTTGTCCACGGGCCAATCGTTCTTCGGGGTGAACTCCAGATCCTTGTCGCTCACCCAGTGCCAGTCGCCGGGCATCTTCGGAGAGAGGTCGATCCCAACCGTGACCGTCTTGTCCACCTGCTGCAAGGGCGCCGCGGACTCGCTGAATTGTACGGCCAGTGGCTTGATGGAGGAGATACCCTTTTCGTCGTACTCTGTCAGTCCGGGCGCGGTAACGGTGAACGTGACGTAGTGCGGCACCGGCCGGCTCTTGTACCATACCCAACCACCAACCATACTCGCCAGCACCAGGAGGATGAGTCCCGCGCGTTTTGCGTCCGCCGCAATGTAGCGTCCCGCTTGCGCAAGCCGGTTGCCGAACCATCCCAGCCAGGCAGGTGGCTGCCACTCCCAGCGCCCAATCACCCGCGTGCCGAGCCACGAGATCCCGGCTATCAGCTTCGTCGCGACGCGCAACAGCGCCGCCCAAAACGCACGTAGAGTTACGAGAGTTGTCATATCAACCTAAACAATGGGCACAGTGAAAGACACGGTATCTTAGCATCAGGCGACGGCCGCGTCTCCGCGTCAAAACAGATCCAAGATGTTGCTCTTCTGACACGCGTGGTCCCGGCCGGCTGTCCGTTGCCCCAAATAAGGACCCCAACTTTAACGCCCACAAACCGCGCGTTTTCAGCCCTTCGCTTGCGATTGTCTCGATCGGAGAGAAGCCCCACGAAAAATGACATGGCAATTTGGGGGCAAATCCGAACAGCGAGCTGGCTCCACGGGCCGAACGCAGGGCCGAGGGCGGCCGCAAGGCGACGGCGGGGCCACTACACCATGTTCCACATGGACGAGACGCCTAAATGCCGAAGTGCCAAGCCGCCTCGGAACACTGCCCAGATGCTGTGGTGATAGGCTGCAAACGTTTCCCATGGCCGATAACGTCGCCTTCCCGGGGGCGTGGCCGTCATCGGATTACTCCCCGGAAGCCGGCAAGCATCCGCCGACATGCCTCCACGGGCACGCCGCCCCGTCCTAGGCCGGGTTTCAGAGCGTCCTGGGTGTTTGCCGGTGGGATAAGGATTTCGCGCCAGCCTGGCTGGGACGGCAAGGGCATTCCCCCAGGACTGACTGAGGTCTAACGCCGTTTTTCGGCCAGTAGCGCTTTTGCGCCAGGCCGAAACATCGGTAAATCCTTGGCGACCAGGGAGGATCTGTCTCGAAAAAGCACCGTGTCGAGACTCGTGGCTGGTTACCGGAAGGGCTAATCGGACTTGGAATTGGTCTCGCCGGCCCGCAGTGGGCCAACTCCCCTTAAGCACGAGAATGTATTTTATCGTGTTTAAGATCAAGGCCCCGAACCAGTGTCGCGATATGCTAAAGATTGACAAGGTCTGTTATCGCAGGTACAGTGTTGGTCAGGAGCACCACCACCATGAACGTCTCCCTTACCCCTGAGCTCGAAAAGTTCGTCAGCACCAAGGTCGAGTCCGGACGCTACAACTCGGCTAGCGAGGTGGTGCGCGAAGCCCTTCGGCTTCTGGAAGAACACGACCACGCGCGCGCCGGCCAGATGGCCGAGTTTAACCTCGAACTCGGTCGCCGTCTCGCATCTCTGGACCGAGGTGAGACCGTGAAACCCGCCGAGGCCCGCGCCCGATTGCGGAGCAAGGCCGAGCAGCGCAGGCAGCCGCAGGCGTGAGCGACTACATTCTCGGCTCCGACGCCGTCCTCGATCTTGAGGACATTTGGGACTACATCGCCACCGACAGCGCAGTTGCCGCCGATCGGTGGGTCGCTAAGCTGTTCGATGCCTTCGAGGAGATTGCCCGCATGCCGGGCATCGGGCACCGGCGGCAGGATCTCACAGCTTATCCGGTCCTGTTCTGGGCGGTCGGAGCGTATCTGATCATCTACCGTGCGGAAGAAGGCCGTCCTGTCGAGATCGTCGCGGTCACGCAAGGGTCGCGCGACATCCCACCATTCCTTCGACGCAGACTGTGCTGAATCGCGGCCGACTGCCTTGACACCGCCTGCTGCCGCGTCTACAACAGCCGCGAGTGCCCGGTACGATGCGCAGGAATGGCAGCCCTGAGGGGGCATTCGCTGACGACGCCGGCCGCAAAATGGCGAAGACGCCGCCGTCCCCTGCCCTTCCCCCACTTGGCCCTGTAGGAGGCCGCACGACACGGCGCGGCCAGGTGGTCAAACACAATCGGAAGATTGCAGCCAAGCGCCGGAGACGGGCAGCGAACGAGAAACCGTAATTTCCGCGTCTCAGCAGCCCCGCGCGGCGTCTCAGTTCCCTCAACTGCCTTTTCGCGTGGCCCCGTGATACTATCGGGGCACTTTATGAAAACCGTTTTACTGATGGCTAGAGCGCTTGATGACCCTCCTCCTGATGGCAGCAAGTACATGCTCGCGATAGGCGTCATAGGCGTCACCCCGGATGTCAGTTCCGGGTTGAGCCGGACCCCTGTGTCCGATCACTCCTATCGAACTCTCGAAAACCTCTGCGATTTCATTAAGGCTCGTAAGGCTCTGGATGCGCATAGCCTTGCGGCCCTTTGGAAGTCCCTGCAGAACCGGGAGCCGTACTTCACTGAGATCGACGAGGAATGCGCAGTTTGTATGGATTTCAAGCTTCCTTAGTCGCCTTGATTCCGTCTTGACAATAATGGTGAAGTTTGTGACGAAAGGCAAACTACATATGACCGCAGAAAGGATTCTGGCGCTCCTGAACCGACGCGCCAGCGGGAGGAGGGAACTGTCATCCGCCCTTCGGGGGGCCTTCAAGAGAGCAGCCGCGTTGATTGTTATTGCATGACTCTGTTAGACACCGGGGCAGGAGTCGGAGTTCCTGGCGTGGACTGTGTG
>OCTA010005129.1_pt1 | contig 11374 bp, 13 predicted proteins | sample 1538991 | NCBI WGS metagenome assembly OCTA01 (sample SAMEA3539302, study PRJEB22396) | soil metagenome | biome: tundra; feature: field; material: soil | place: USA | collected 2010-05 | depth 0.15 m | reverse complement strand
TCCCTGAGGCACTCATGACAAATCACACGTACGAGGATGTATCCCCCAGCGCGGCGGACATCATGACGGCGAAGGACTCGCACGGGGAGGTGCAGGGGCGTTACCGCCCGATGCGCGGCCAGGCGTACGTGCAGGTCATCCACGAGAAGTCCAAGCTCATCATCACGCCCGACCCCGACTCGCGCGAGGTGCAGAGCCACCGCGGCCGAGTGCTCGCGCTGGGTCCGCCCGCGCGCCTGACCGATCACCCCGACTCGCCCGTCGTGCCGTGGGGGTGCAAGGTGGGCGACGAGGTCGTCTACGCGATGTTCGTCTGGCTCGATAAGATGCGCGTGATGGCGTTCGCGGGCGTCAATGGCGAGGTCTGCATCGTGGCGCAGGGTGAGCTCTGCGGGGTGGTCCAGTGACCGCGAAGATACTCATCTGCACCCCGATTGACGGCATCCCCGAGTCGGCGAAGGTCAGCTACGGCTTCGCATTGACACTCGCTCGAGCCCTCTCTTCTTCCAGCGACATGGGCCTGCTCGACCCGGGGATCATGGCCTACCCCGCCGACCTCGTGCGCTCACGCTCCCGCTGCGTCACGCGCGCCCGCGACTTCGGGGCCTCGCACATCCTCTGGCTCGACGATGACAACGTGCCCAAGGCCGGGGCGATCCAAAAGATGATCGACAGCGGGCACGACATGATCGGCTGCCCCTACCCCCGCAAGCGCATCCACTGGGATCGCTTCAAGGACCCGAGCAACTGGGCAGGGGACGACGCGGAGAAACACGCGTACGACTACGCGTACCACCACAGCGACGGCCCGATGGGGCACGAGGTGTTCGAGGTGCAGGACGGGTGCCTGCCCGTTGCGCGCCTCTCGATGGGGTGCATGCTGACGTCGATGCGCGCCCTCGACGCGATGACCGAGCACCACCGCGACGAACTCTGGTTCACCGACGTCGTGGACGGCGCGCACTTCCCCTGCGTCGCCCTCTTTCAGCTCATGTTCGGCAAGGTCCAGCAGGTGCACGGGGTGCCGTTCCGCCCCCTGTTCAGCGAGGACTACAGCATGTGCGAGCGCTACGGGCAGATGGGCGCCCCCTTCGGACCCATCCAGATGCTCGTCTCCCACCCCGCCGACCACATCGGCGCGCACCTGTTCCGCGGGCACGCGGAGGGGCTAGCCTACGCCCGATGAGCGCTGAACCGACTACGCCCCCCTGGCGCTCCAAGTACCACGACGTCCCGCTGCTCGAGCTGGTGCCGATGCTGAGTCCGCACCTCAAGCCGCCGACGCACCTACCCGACTTCGTCAACGCATTCGAGAGGGCGTCGTGCGGGGAGCCCGTGCGCGCGATGTGCAGCTTCCCGATCCGTTCGTGGAAGACGGTCACCCTCGTGCACGGCGTGATCCGGTGCATGGCGAAGGATCCGACGACGCGCGTCATCGTCATGACGAACGTGCACGGGCGCGCAGAGCAGCTCGGCCGAATGATCCGGGAGCTGGCGGACCAGACCGACTTCGGACCAGAGAAGGGCTGGAACACGATCGTTCACTGGCAGAACAAGTACGCGGGTGGCGTGACGTGCATGTCGTCCGACCAGTCGAAGCTCGGTCTAGATTGCCACCTGCTCGTGTGCGACGACCCGCTCGACGACGTGATGACGCGCACCAAGGACAAGCGAGACCTAGTGGACGAGCACATCTCGCACTACACGATGCGCGGCCTACGGGACGGCAGGAAGTGCCCGGTCATCATCGTGATGTCGCGATGGGATCAGGACGACCCGATCGGCCGACGGCTCGATCGCAAGGCGGAAAACTGGGAGTATTTCCACACGCCCGGGATCGTCAACGCTGGCACCCCAGAAGAGCGCTCGTTCTGCGAGGCGATCTGGCCACTGAAGCTGCTGCGCGACGAGATGCGGATCGAGGCCGAGACGGACCCGACGTGCCGGCGGTTCTTCGCTCAGATCATGGGCGAGCCGAAGGCGCCAGGGCGAGAGGAGTTCGGCATCCCGGGGCGGTACACGGTGCTTCCAGAGTGGCCCGGCTTCAAGGACGGCATCGGGATCGACATGAGCTACACGACGACGGCTAAGGCGGACCAGTTCGCCTTGTTCGTAGGTCGGGTGTACGGCCGCGACCTATTCATCCGGTACGCCGTGCGCCTTCACGCGGACATGATCGTGATGGAGCGCGAGATTCTGAAGGTGTGGGAGCGGTTTGGCCGTCTGCCGATCTTCACGTACTACTCGGGTCCAGAGCTGGGCGCGATCCAAGGCATGCACACGCGCGGGATCCCGATCAATGGGATCCCGGCACGATTCAACAAGGACATCCGCGCCCAGCCTATGCGCGTCGCGTGGAACGCTGGACGCATCATGTGGCCCACGGGTACCCAGTACGATCCAGCCATCCGCAGGATCCGCGCATACGCCGGAGCGGAGGGCGACTGGGACGACGAGCTCGACGCCCTCGTGAGCCTCTACATGGGCATGGCTGTCGGCGGGGGCGGTGGCGTACCGAGTGCGTTCGGAACGCGAAGACTGTGACGGGCCGCCGCGCTTTACTTCTTGAACATGTCGATCTGGATGCGCTCAGGCTTGATGACGACACGAGTGTTCCAGCCGTCGGTCCCACGCTCGCGCGTGCGCTTGCGGTGGCAATTGGCGCAGCGCACGTCGCACTTGTGCAGTTCCTCAAGGATCGTCTTCCAGCGACGCGTCTCCGAGATCATCACGCCGACGCAGCCCACCTTCCCAGCCCCCGGACGATGATCCAGGTCTAAGCAACGTGGGTCGCGCTCGCCGCAGTCCACGCAACCGGAGGCGACCTTGTACTCGTCGACTGCGCGGCGCATACCATTGCGGTGCTTTAGGGTTCTATCGCGCGCCGTCACGGCCATGGCCCGACAGGATAGCACCGGGCGCCGGCCGACCGCCCTGCTCTACTGACGTTGCCAACCTGTGCCGCGTGCCGTAACGTGCCACCAAAGGCCGGGAACCTACCGGCGTGGAGGCACACATGGCCACGGACAAGACGATCACGATCAGCGAGAAGGATCTGGAAGCACTCATCGAGAAGAAGGTCGCGGAGGGCACCCACGGGGCGGCCCGGGTCGCGGCCGAAGCGATGCGCTCGGTGCTGGGCATCACGAACGACCAGACGAACAACGAGGAGCGCGTCCACGCCCAGCTCGGCACCCAGGTCCCCGACCGCAAGCCGCAACCGACCACGCACGTCAAGTGCAACGACGAGCGCACCGGTTTTCGGTTCACCGCCGTCGTGGTGCCGTCCAGGACGCACAAGGACGGGCGCGTCGTCAACCTCATCGACTGCCGCTACCCGGACGACATCGCCTCCCGAGCGAAGAACATCCCGGTCAGCAACCCGAAGCAGACCGCCGACCCCACCCAGCCCGGCAAGTCGGGCCTGACCATGCAGTTCCTCCAGTGGCGTTACGAGACCTACGACCAGGCCGCGCGCCGGCAGTTCGTCGGCGAGTCGGCCAAGTACCTGCCGCGCCTCGACGGCCCCGAGGGAGCGCCCACGCCCGTCGACATGGGTGAAATCCAGCGCTCCTACGTCGGATGAACACGCCCCCCATCGTCGGTGGAGACGTCACCGCGCCGATCCCCCCGGACCAGCGGCGCGAGGCCATCGAGCGCGTCACGGGGGCGAGCCCGGCCAAGGTCTTCGGCAAGGACCCGGGCTTCCAGCCCCCCGTCGACCCGATCGACGGCAAGACGAAGCAACGTGTCGGGTACGTCTACCGGGACATCCCGATCGTAACGATCCAGAACTCCTGGACCGTCCCCGGTATCCGGCAGGCCCTGTACGAGAACATGTACGGGATGTTCTCGCAGTCGGGACAGCTCGTCGACGCCATCCTCGGGGACGACCGAGTCCAGGCCACCCTCGGCAGCCGCGTGGGGGGCCTCTTCGGACGCGAGATCCGCATCAAGCCCGCGAACGACTCGGCCGCCGCTCGAGAGGTAGCCGACGCGTGGGCGCCGACCGCGGAGGATCTGCTGACGGGGTGGGCGCTGACCGAGACGCACGTGTACTCGATCTTCCAGGGCTTCGGCCACGGACAGATCGTGTGGGACACGAGCGCTCCGATCTGGCGCCCGATGCCGCGCCCCTGGCATCCCCGCTACGAGTGGTTCGACTGGACGTCCCGCAAGTACGTCGCCATCTCCCAGGACGGGAACCTCCCGATCATCGCGGGTGACGGGAAGTGGTACGCACACGAGCCCTTCGGCAGTTATCGCGCGTGGGTGCGCGGGGCTCTCCGCGCCGTCGCCGAACCGTGGGCGATCCGGCACTTCGCGATCCGCGACTGGGCCGGCTACTCCGAGGTCCACGGGGCGCCCACCCGCAAGGGCTACGTTCCCGCCGCTGCCGATCCCGCAGAGCGAGCGATGTTCGAGTCTGTCATCGCCCAGCTCGGGGCGAACACGTCGATGATTGTCCCCCGCGGCGTCGACAAGGACATCGGGTATGACTACGAGCTCGTCGAGGCCATGAGCGACTCGTGGCAGGGCTTCCCGGGCCTACGAGACCACTGCGATCTGGCGATCGTCCTCGCGATCAAGTTCCAGAACCTGACGACGGAGATCACCTCTGGGGGTTCGCGCGCAGCGGCCGAGGTTCACGCCAAGGGAGACGTGTCTCAGGTCGCGGCGGACAACCGCGGATGGCGCCGCACCATCCACCGCGACTTCGCCCGCCCGTTCGCGTACATCAACTTCGGCGACGCCTCCCTCGCCCCCATCACGGACCTCGACGTCCCCGAGCCCCCCCGCGAGGACTACACCGCCAACGCGGAAGCCTTCGCCAAGTTCGGCACGAGCATGCAGGCCCTGGCGACGTCGGGCCTCAAGTTCAACGACCCGGAGGAGCTGCGCAAGTTCGCCGAGCGGTCGATGGGCCTCCGGTCCCTGCCAGTCTTCTCGATCGGATCGCCCCCCGCGGACAAGACGGCTGACGCTGCGGTATCGACCGCGGTGGCGACCCACAAGACGGCTGACGCGGCCGTGACGAAGGCCAACCAGCCGCCGCCCCCGCCGAAGGTGCCCACCATCGGAGGTGACAAGTGACGACACGACACGCGCTGCGCAGTGGGGAGATGCTGGCGATCAGTCTGGACGCCATCCAGCGGGACGCGGCCGGGTTTTTCCTTCTCATGGGGCCAGAGTCGCCGGATAACGAGGTGGTCGGCTCTGCCATTGTCGTTCACGTCCGCGGGGCGCTAGCCCACTTCAAGGGCGGCGGCGGGGATTCGTACGAGGGCATCGTCGAGCGAGTGGGCGACGCGCTAGCTTGCGAACCGTCGCACGTTGTCCTTCGGATCGAGTCGCCGGGCGGCCTCGTCGCTGGGTGTTTCGAGTCGGTGCTCAAGCTGCGTCGCATGAGCGCGGAGGTGGGGATCCCGCTGATCGCGTACATCGACGAGACCGCGGGCAGCGCTGCCTACGCCGTTTGCTGCGCGTGCGAGGAGGTACTCGCACCACCGGCCAGCGTCTCGGGTTCCGTGGGTGTCGTGTCCACGATTGGGTCTCAGTCCAAGCGCAACGCGAAGGACGGGATCGACGTCGTTCTCATTACGTCTGGCGCCCGGAAGGCCGACGGGAACCCGAATGGGCCGATCGAGGACGCCGCTGTTGAAGCGGAGCGCGGGCGAGTCGAGGAGATGGCCGCCCAGTTCTTCGCCTTGGTCAGCGACGCCCGTGGCGTCTCGCCGAAGAAGATCGCGGCCCTGGAGGCTGCCGTGTACTTGGGCAAGACGTCGAAGATCGACGACGCGCGCGACGTGGGGCTCGTGGACGAGGTGATCTCGTTCGACGCCGCGATGGCATATCTTGACACAGGAAAAAAGCCGCTTGACAAGGCGGCACACCTTGCGTCACCTTCAACGGCACATGACGGCCCAAAGTGTGCCGCTGACCTCGAGGGAAACATGAGCGTCAAACTGCAAGCCATCGTCGCGAAGATGGCGACCGAGACGGACCCCGTGAAGATCACCGCGCTCCTCGCGGAGTACGGACTCGCGGTCCCCCGCGCCGGTGGAGACCCCGAGGACAAGGGGGACAAGGGCGATCGCGGCGACGACGGAGAAGATGGCGAGGACGGCGAGGACAAGGCCAAGAAGGCCGCCGCCGCCACCAAGAAGGCTCAGGGCAAGGCCGACGCAGCGAAGCATCGCGCGAAGGCTGCCGAGCACAAGGCTCGTGCCGCTGAGTCCGAGGAAGAGGCGAAGAAGTGCGAGGCCGACGATGACGAGCCGGCCGCCGCCGCTGCCGCAGTCCTGCGTGCCGCGGGCACATCGGACGCAGCCGCGTCGGCCATCGCCGAGCAGGCGCGGATCTCCGGGGACGCTGTTGCCCGGATCACGGCCCTCGAAGCTGGCCTGGCCAAGCGCGAGCAGGCCGCGACGATCAAGGAAGCGCTGGCTGACGGGCGCGTCACCCCGGCCGAAGCGAAGATGCTGGGCGGCAAGACGCCCGCGTGGTCGGCCGAGTACATCGACACCCGCAAGGGCGTCCGGGTGGTCAACGTCGAGGAGGGCACGCTCATCCGTCCCCGCGACGCGGGCACCCCCACGGACAACGAGGCGTCCGAGGTCAACGGCCGAATCGCTGCGATGGGCGTGACCGACCCCAAGCTGGTCGAGAAGCTCCGCGCGGACATGCTCACGAACAGGCGCAAGGCGGAAGCCAACGGCGCCGGACCGGGAAGGTACTAGGCCATGGCGCTCACCGCCGACATCAAGATCATCCGGTACGGCACGCCGGGCAACTCCACGCAGCCCACCAATCGCGGGCTGACTGCGAGCGCCACGGTCTACCGCGGCTCGATCGCCACCACGCGATCCGGCTATCTGGTGGCCGCCAGCGCGCCGCAGTCCACGGACATCGTCTGGGGGCTCATCGAGAACGCTGGCCCGGGCAACATTGACGGCGCTCCCGGCATCGCGGGCGGCACGACCAACGGGTCGGTGACCGTCGACATCGCAACGGGGAGCTTCTTCCTCGCTGGCGGAACGGGCGCGGACGCCATCACCGAGGCGAACGTGGGCGCGTCTTGCTACGTCATCGACGAGAAGACGGTCGGGCTCACCAGCAACGGCAACACCCGCCCGGTGGCCGGCCAGATCCTCGGCCTCGGCAACAACCTCGGCAACATCGTCCCGATCGCCGGCCTGATCGCCGTCAAGGTCGGACAACCTGCCGGCTCAACTGGAGGCCCGTCGTGAGCCCGATCCCCACCAACCTGAACATCCTCCTGTCGGACATCAATACGGCCTTCGGGTCCGTGTACCTGGCCGACCCGCTGGAGTCGCACTGGCAGGAGTACGCGACGGAGATCCCCGTCACTACCAACCAGCTCGTCCTGGCCTGGACCGGCCTGATGCCCAAGGCCCGCGTGTGGCTCGGCGACCGCATCGTGCACTCCGCGGCGGCGCAGACGGCAACCTTCGTCCCCAAGCCGTTCGAGATCACCTACGAGATGGACAAGTTCCACCTCGAGGACGACATCCACGGAGTCTACTTCCGATGGATCCCGGACATGGTCCGGCAGACGCGCCGATGGCAGTCGTACGAGATCCGCGACCTGCTCGAGAACGCGGGCGCGTGGACGGGCTCGGCCCAGAACGGCTTCGACGGGCTGTCGTTCTTCAACACGGCCCACCAGGTCGATATCTACAACTCGGGCGCAGGCACGTACTCCAACGACTTCTCGGGAGGCGGCGCGAACGTCACGTACACGAAGGCGAACGGCGGGACCGTCAACGTCCTGACCGGCGGCGCGTTCGGCGTGACCGCGTTCAAGACGGCCTATGAGTACTTCATGACGCTCAAGGGCGAGGACGGGGAACGCCTCGGCATCCGCGCCGGGATGCTCATGCACCCGATCCAGCTCAAGACCGAGGTCGAGATCGTCCTCAAGAACTCGTCCTTCGCGCCCCCCTCGTGGGGCACCCTCACGGGCCAGGTCGGCGCCGCAGACAACGCGTTCAAGCGGTTCGGCGTCACGCCGTACATGAACGAGTACCTCAACGATCCGCAGATGTGGTACCTCGCCGACACCTCGCGCGGGGTCAAGCCGCTCGGCTTCGGGCTCCGCAAGGCATGGCAGATCGTGCCGCGGTTCGCGGAGACGGACGCCAACGTGTTCGACCGTCACGCCATGATGCTCGGCGGCGAGGCGAGGGGCATGCCCTTCTTCGGGTACTCCTTCCTCATGCTCCGGTCGGGACCCTAACGGGGACCGATGGGCTCCCAGTACTGCAACCCTTCAGACCTGACGACCTACGGGATCAACCCGATCGCCCTGTCTGACGTCTCGCTCCCCGAGCAGACGGCCGCATGCGTGGCCGCGAGCGAGCGGGCGGACAGCTACATGCGGGGGCGGTACTCGCTGCCCCTTCTGAGCTGGGGCCAGGACGTCACGATGATGACGGCCTACGTCGCCGTCTACATGCTCATGTCCGCCCGCGGGTACAACCCGAGCGCGGGCGCAGACGACATGATCCGCGTCCGGTACGAGGACGCGATCAAGTGGTTCGAGGGCATCCAGCGCCAGAACACGCACCCCGACGTGACCCCCTCGGTTGCCCTCGGGCAGAACGCAGGCCCGGACCTCCCCCAGGTGCGGACCAGCCCGCAGCGCCGCTACCAGGAGTTCAGCGGGAGCGGGACGCCGAGCGTGTCATGAGTGACATCGAGGCGATCACCTACGACGACGTCCAGGCGGTAACGCCCGTCGCGTCGGGGAACATCTGGAGCGAGCCCGTCGCCGCGTTCTTCGCGAACGTAGCGGGGAACATCCAGGTCGTCACCGCCCGCAAATCGAACGTCACCCTGACCATCAACGCGGGCGTCGTGTATACGCTCGCGATCCTGTCCGTGCTCTCCGGGGGCACCACGGCGACGGGCATCTTCGCCCTGACGAAGCCCCCGTACCGAGGCACCAAGTGATCCGCGCCTCCCTCATGCAGGCCCCCGCGGCGATGGGCAAGCTGCTGGCGACGCTCGAGCGGCTGGCGTACGTGCCGCGCAAGGTGGCGGTGCTGGCGGCGCCGCGCATCACGCGCGAGCTCCAGGTGCAGTTTCGTCAGGGGCGGGACCCGTACGGCACCCCGTGGGCGCCCCTGAAGCCGTCGACCTTGCAGCGCCACGGACCCCCGCCGCTCACCGACTCGGGCGCGGGCAGGGACGCGACGAAGGCGACCGCGCTCGCGAGCAACCGCGCCGGCATCCACATCACCCTCGGGCGCGCGTACCTCTACTTCGCGCAGTCCGGCTTCCGCGTCGGGCGCACCAAGGTCAAGCCGCGGCGCATCCTGCCCCAGTCGGGCATCCCCGCGACGTGGCGGGACATCCTCGTGGCCTCTGCCCGGCAGGCAGTGAGGGAGGCGGCCCGTGGATGACCGCGCCCGCGTACCTCAACAGTCTCTCGCAGCTGTTCTCGAACGTGCAGGCGCACGTCATCTCGCAACGGTCGCAGCAGGGGCTCACGCCGCTCGTAACTGGTGGGTTCCTCTTCGGGCAGGAGCAGCTCCGGCGGGAGCATGCGCCACCCCGGATCGTGATCGTTCCCACGGGCGCGCCGTCGTACAAGGCGACGAGCCGGATGCCGCAGGGGCTGCCTACGGGTCGCCGTTCGGACATCAACCCAAAGGTCTTCCTCTCACGGCTTCAGAGCTTCGAGGCGCATCTCTGGGGCGACCCGACCGCGACGCCCTCGTCCCCGATGACGATGGCGGATCTGACCTCGGACTTCGATGCGTGCGTGGAACTCGAGCGGGCGTTCCTGGACGGGCTGCGGATCTACTGCGGCAACATGCCCAACCTGCACATCAACCGATCGGAGTTCCGGCAGCCCACGGACGACGTGCGCCTCGGGCGCCTGCTCGTGCTGGACTTCGCCATCGAGACGCAGGTATCTACGCTGCCGGCAACCGTGCTGTCGTACTCGACCACGCCGGTCCCGGGCTCGAGCTTCGACGTGTCAGCGACCGTCGAGATGCAGTTCCCGGACGGCGGATCGTCGATCGCGGGCGTGATTATCATTCCGAAAACGTGAGGTTCGCATGGCTGCCCAGGGTGTGAAGCTCGTTGTCCAGGATGGGGGCCTCTCGCAGAGCCCGCCCGGTCTCGGCAACGTCGAGGCGGTCATCGGGATCTGCTCCGCTGGCGGGGGCGCGTCCGCCCTCCAGATGTACGCGCCGATCCAGACGGCGAGCGGGGCCACCCTCACTGCCGCTGCGGGCTACGGCCCCGGCGTCGAGCTCGCGTGCAACATCATCGGGGCGACCGGCAACCCCGTCGTCTTCATCCCCGTCCCCGCGGCTGCCCCCGGCGTCAACACCGGCCCCTTCGGCCTCGCCGGCAACACGGGCACGAGCGCCCTGAGCCTCATCGGCACCCCGCAGGACACCTACTACGGCAAGGTCGCGTGCACGACCGCGTGCACCATCGGCTCGACCGCGGGCCAGGTCACGATCAGCCTCGACGCTGGCCGGACCACGTTCCTGACCGTCAACGTCCCCGCCAGCTACGTAGCGGGCACGGCCCTCAACGTCTCCACGAACGGCGTCACCACGGGGCTGTCGATCGCCTTCGGGGCCGGCGCGCTCGCAGTGGGCGACGTGTGGAACTGGATCAGCGACGAGCCGCTCTGGGCGGATGCCGCGGTGGCCAGCGCCATCGCCGTGCTTCAGACCTGGAACCAGAGCAACGTCGAGGACGTGATCGTCGTGGGCGGCAGCGCCCGGCGCAACGGTGCAGGCACGGCCGGATGCACCAACGGCGACGTAACCGCGTTCGACGGCTACATGACCAGCCTGTTCAACAAGGCCCGCTACAGCCGCCTGCTCTGCTCGGCCGGCGACGCCATGTGGGGCGGGGCCTCGACCGAGAGCGAGTCGACGTGGCAGAACAGCCTCGCGACCGCGCACGCCGCGGACTCGTCGCTCCGGGTGGGCGTCACCGGCGGCCACTACAACGTCATCAGCGCCATCTCGCAGACCCAGTTCCGTCGCCCCCTGCTCTGGTGCGCCGCTGCCCGCGACTCGGCGGTCGCCATCCAGGTCGACCTCGGGCGCGTGAAGGACGGGGCGCTCGGCAACCTCGTGATCCCCGTCACCCCCGACGTGGGCTTCGCGGGCAGCACCAAGCCATTCATCTACCACGACGAGACGGCCAACCCCGGACTCGACGCCGCCCGCTTCCTGGCCGCGTGGACCATCGCGCGCAAACCGGGCATCTTCATCATGAACCCCAACTTGATGGCGCCCCCCGGGAGCGACTTCAACTGGCTCCAGCACGGCCACGTCATCGACGGGGCATCCCTCATCGTCTACGACTTCTTCGT
>OCTA010005128.1_pt1 | contig 11376 bp, 8 predicted proteins | sample 1538991 | NCBI WGS metagenome assembly OCTA01 (sample SAMEA3539302, study PRJEB22396) | soil metagenome | biome: tundra; feature: field; material: soil | place: USA | collected 2010-05 | depth 0.15 m | reverse complement strand
CCGTGAATATCGCGCTGCGGCATCCCAAACTTTTCCGGAAGGTGGTAGCGTTCAGCGGCCGGTATGATCTAACCAGGCCGTTTGGCGTGTTCCGCGATCTCTTCCGCGGTTATTACGACCAGGACATTTACTTCCATACTCCCACTCACTTCTTGCCCGGCCTGAGCGAGGACTCGACGCTGAGTCACTTGCGGCGGCTCGACATCACGCTGACCGTAGGCGAGCACGACCCATTCTGCGAGAGCACTTGGGAACTGAGCCGCATCCTGCACGATAAATCCATTCCTCACCAAGTGCTGATCTGGCAGGGTGAAGCCCATCGGGCGCATTGCTGGAGGCTGATGGCGCCCCTTTACCTGAGCGGCAGACGGTCGTAACCGCACCACGCCCGTAAACAAAATCAATTAGCTTAGTGATCGCAGCAGATCGGAAAGCACTCATGTTGAAAGCTCCGGCCTGGCGCGGAACTTCGCTATGATCGGCATGGCCGCCATGGCATCTTCCTTTCTTTCACGCAGGCGCTTTGTCGAGACGGCGGGAGCGATTGCGGGAAGCGCGCTGCTTCCCTTGCGCGGATTCGTCTCAGAGGCTACCGATGGGCCGGCCGACTACACGTTGACCATCGCCACCAGTCCCATTGAGATTGCGCCGAAACGCATCGTCTCCCTGACTACCTACAACGGCCAGTTCCCTGGCCCGCTGCTGCGCCTAAAAGAAGGACGGCGCGTCACGATCGACATCCACAATCGGACGGACACACCGGAGCAGTTGCACTGGCATGGGCAGTTTCTCGCGCCCGACGTGGACGGCTCCGCGGAAGAAGGCACGCCGTTTGTTCCGCCGCATGGGAGCCAGCGCATCGCGTTCACACCCAGGCCGGCCGGCTTGCGTTTTTATCACACGCATGTGCGCGCCGGGGCGGACTTGAGCGCGGGTCAATACGGGGGTCTAGTCGGGCCGGTGTATATCGAGCCGCGGGAGAACCCCGGCAATTACGACCGGGAAGTCTTTCTGACCATGAAGGAGTTCCAGCCCACCTTCAGCCAAGGCGGCGATATGGCGATGGATTTCCTCTCGCCCGCAGCCACGGTCAAGAGCTTGAAAGACCGGGGCGAAGGCGCGATGCGGGCTTCCCTGGCGAAAGGCGAGCCGCATGGCTTCGAGGTTGGCTACGACTCGTTCACCATCAACGGCAAGATGTTGGGCCATGGCGAACCGCTTCGCGTAAAACAGCGCGAGCGGGTGTTGTTCCACATCTTGAACGGGAGCGCTGGCGAAATACGCAGCCTCGCGCTGCCGGGCCACCGCTTCACCATCATTGCCATGGATGGGAACCCGCTGCCAAAGCCGGTTCAGGCGCCGGGCCTGTGGATTGGCACGGCCGAGCGTATTTCAGCGATCGTCGAGATGAACCACCCCGGCGTCTGGATCATGGGCGATCTGTCCGACGACGACCGGAATCACGGCATGGGAATCGTTGTCGAGTATGCCGGCTACAACGGAAAGCCCCAGTGGATCGCGCCGCCGCCTTTCAAGTGGAACTACGCGCGCTTCGGCAGCCCCAGCCATCCCGCTGCCGAGCCCGACGAGACTTTCGAGATGGTGTTTGAAAAGCGAAACGCGGCGGAGCGGGGCTTCAACCTCTGGACGATCAATGGCGCCGCCTATCCGGTGGATCGAATGATGGCGCCCGCAACGTTCCACTTCCGCGAAGGCAAGCGGTACCGCCTGCGGATGCGCAACGCGAGCGACGACATTCATCCCATTCACCTGCACCGTCACAGCTTTGAGTTGACGCGCATTGCGGGACAGCCTACCTCCGGCGTGATGAAGGACGTCGTGATGGTCGGCGGCTATCAGGAAGTGGAGATCGACCTAGTGGCGAACAACCCCGGAGCCACGCTCTTTCATTGCCATCAGCAACTGCACATGGACTTCGGGTTTATGGCTTTGTTCGATTACGTCTAGCGCGTCAGGCGGTTGGTTCGTCTAGAAACGCCTGTACGTCTTCCTTACTGCCGAGGACAAGGGAGGTCCGCTGGTGAATGTCGTGCGGCACGATATCGAGAATGGGCTGTTTGCCGTCAGTAGCCATGCCGCCAGCCTGTTCCGCGATGAATGCAAGCGGATTGCCTTCATAAAGAAGACGCAACTTCCCGCTCGGGTAACCCGCGGTGGGCGGATACAGGAACACTCCTCCTTTGAGCAGCGTGCGGTGGAAGTCCGCTACCAGCGATCCAACGTAGCGGGATGTGTACGTGCGGCCAAGTCCCTTGCTCCGGAGGCGCTTCAAGTAGGATTGGTAATTCGCCGGGAAGTCGTCGGAGTTGGCCTCATTGACCGAGTAGATGTTGCCGCAGGCGGGCATGCGGATGTCTTTGTGACTCAGCACATAAGCGCCAATATCGGGATTCAGTGTGAACCCGTTCACACCTTGACCCGTGGTAAAGACCAGGATCGTGGAGGGTCCGTAGACGACGTAGCCGGCGGCAACCTGTTTTCTGCCGGTTTGCAGGACAGAAAGACGACTGCCGTTTGAAGCCTGGGGCGGTCGGCGAAAAATGGAAAAAATGGTGCCGACATTGATGTTGACGTCGATGTTCGAAGAGCCATCGAGAGGATCGAAAACGATCACGTACTCGCCGGTCTCGGGGGCGCGGTCAAAAGTGACGGGTTCGTCGTTCTCTTCGGAAACCAAGGCAGCGACACTGTCCCGGAGACTAAGGCAGTGCAGGAGCGCTTCGTTCGCGTAAACGTCCAGCTTCTGCTGCGCCTCTCCGTGTGTATTGGTGCTGCCGACGGCGCCGGCTACGTCAAGCAAGCCAGCCCGCCGAATTCTAGCTTCGGTCATCTTGGTGGCAAGCGTGATGCCGGAAAGCAGCCAGGAAAAAGTGCCCCGCGCGCCTGGGGTCCGCTGCTGCTGCTCAAGTATGTGCGTCTGGACTGTGGTTATCATCTCACTCACGAGTTTAGTCCGCCGGTAGTTGTACGTACAGGTAAATTCGTACTACTAGTCCGATCTGACTCAGACGGCCAAAAATACCGAACTGTAAAGCGCCTCTCCCAATGCGCAAGCATTAGATGCGCAAGAAGATATCCCGGCGGTACATCCAGAGGAGCACTAGCCAATAGACCAGCAACACCGTTGCGCCCAGCAGCAAGGGTTCGAGCGACCGCCCCAGTATCTGGAAGGGCGAATGCCCCAGATGGATGTAGAGCGATTGCGCGATGAAGGGCTCACAAAGCTCCGCCATGACGTAGGCGGCGATTGAGTTGCGTCCGATCGCGACCAGCGGGAAGGCTATTCGCCGCTGGCCCTTCACGTCCACGATCCAGGAAAATGCCGCCAGGGCGAAGAAGCAGATGCCGCCGCTGAAGAGAGTCCAACTGGGTGTCCAGATCCGTTTCACGATGGGGCAAATGCCGGTTACGTGAAAGAGCCCGCCCGCAACCAGGCAGAGGCCACCCGCGAAGAGCATTTTCCTGAACGGGATGGCCGGAGACGCCGCTTTAAGCCATTGCCCCGCGATTAGGCCAAGCAGCATGGTCCCCAGCGTCGGGATGAAGCTAGAAGTCAGGTAGCCGCCGCCGTTTGCGACAAAAGGCAGCTCGCGCGGGAATAGGTTAAGGAACCATTGGTCGATTGCCGTTCCCAGATTGCTGTTTTTGTTCCAGTGGGCGGCGAACCCGGAGAACGGCCATCCATGACCCGGATTGGGGACTGGGTAGAGCGCCCAGGCTAACCAGTATCCGCACAGGATCAGGCCAAGCGCCGCCCATTGAAACCGCTCCGACCGGAAGCCCAGCAGAAACAGAAATGTGTAACCGAGGCCGATCTGCGTGAGTGTGTCTTCGAAGGTGAAGTAGGTTTGAGAGCTGTGCGTCGAGCGGAGAAAGATGCCAAGCGCGATCAAGATGAGAGACCGCCAGATGGTATGCGCAAGCATTTTCGGGAACGGCTGGCCTCTCCGCAGTCGGGCGGCGATGGAGTAGGCGAGCGCGACACCGACGAGAAAGGAAAAGGACGGCTGGATCATGTCGTGCAAAGACATGCCCGCCCACTCGACGTGCGTTTGATTGAAGGCGGCGATACGCCAGAGAACGTTTCCCGGATACGATGCCCCGACCCGCGCCAGTTGCAGAACCTCGCCCATCATGAGGAGCATGACCAGACCGCGGTAAGCGTCGATGGCAATATTGCGGGCGGCTGACAGTGGCAACTCCACTCAGTTTGGATACGGCCTGGGACGCGCCAGACTTTTTAGTACTATACACTCTCACTTGGCGTCCTATGAACCGGGAAGAATCGTCTTCGCTGCCGCTGTCGGAATTTGAGCCGCGCTCGATGCTGCGTGCGCGTGCGAGCGGTATCGAGCGGCCTTGCCACCCGGTGATCGATTTCCATTCGCATTTGACGTGGAGCGCTCCGCTGTCGGCGACGGAAGACGAGAGCGTCACGTTTAACGGGACCGCCGCTGAACTGTTGCCGGTTATGGATCGCAAGAATGTCCGGCTGCTGGTGAATCTTACGGGTGGATACGGGAGCGGGTTGCGGGAATCCATACGGGAGTTGAATGGCGCGCATCCCGGGCGGTTCGCGGTATTCACGGAGCCGTGGTGGAGCCGGGTCGCGTCGCCCGGTTATGCGAATTTTCAGGCCGACCAGCTAGCGACCGCACAGGCGGCGGGCGCCCAAGGGTTGAAGATTTGGAAGTCGCTGGGCCTGTTTCTCCGCGAGCCGGTGGTTACGGGACCGCTGATTCACATCGATGACGCGAGGTTCGATCCAATGTGGGAAGCGGCGGGCGCGCTGGGGTGGCCGGTCGCCATTCATTCCTCCGATCCCGAAGCGTTTTTCCTTCCGGTAGACCGCTTCAACGAACGCTGGGAGGAGTTGCACGCACACCCCGACTGGTCGTTTCACGGGAGGGATTTTCCCGCGGATCGCGAGTTGCAGGAGGCGCGGCGGCGCGTCATGCGGCGGCATCCGAAGACCACGTTTGTGTGCGTGCATGTTGCCAACAGCGAGAATCTGGAATACGTGAGTGAGTGTCTCGACGAGCATCCGAACATGCTGGTGGATATCGCCGCGCGCATCGGAGAACTGGGCAGGCAGCCGCGCGCGGCGAGGCGTTTTTTCGACAGATATCAAGACCGAATTCTGTTTGGGACGGACGCCGTGCCGCATGGCCATGAATTTCCACAGCAGGTTTTTGGAGATGCGTTGTACGAGATTTACTATCGGGCGCTTGAGACCGATGATGAATATTTCGAATACGCGCCGGCTAAGATTCCGCCGCAGGGCAGGTGGCGGATCTACGGATTCAATCTTCCGAAAGAGATTCTGAAAAAGATTTATTGGGAGAATGCGGCGCGGCTTTTGTCGATTGAGCGCTGAGAGGTGATTTCTGAGAGGCAAAATGAAAATCCCGGACGCTTCGCGGCGTGAGTTTCTGAGCGGGGTCGTGGGCGTTGCCGCGGCAGCGCCTGCTTTGGGCGGCAACCGCCCGGTCATGAATATGCCGTTTGACCCCGTGAATCCGCGCGTTGGATTGATTGGCACAGGCGGCCGCGGCACGAGTCTTTTGGGAAACCTGCTGGCTGCGGACGGGACCGTGAATGCCCTTTGCGATGTGGTGAAAGACAAGGCCGTTCACGCGCAGGGGCTGGTCGAGAAGGCCGGTCAAAAAGCGCCGGAACTCTACACGGAAAACGATCACGCGTTCGAAAAGCTGGTCGCCCGGGACGACCTGGACCTAGTCGTCATCGCAACGCCGTGGCGATGGCACACACCGATGGCGGTTGCCAGTATGACGCAGGGCAAGCATACGGTCACCGAGGTTCCCGCGGCCACCACCCTCGAAGAATGCTGGCGGCTGGTGGACACGTCGGAGAAGACGCGGCGGCACTGCATGATGCTCGAGAACTGCGCTTACGGCTATAACGAGACGTTAATCCTCAACATGCTCCGCGCGGGTCTGTTTGGCGACCTGCTCTATGGCGAAGCGGCGTACATCCACGACCTGCGGGAAGAAATGTTCTCAAACCAGGGAGAAGGATTGTGGAGGAGAACAGTGCACACGGAGCGGGACGGCAATCTCTATCCGACGCACGGGTTAGGGCCAGTGGCGAACTACATGGGCATCAATCGCGGCGACCGCTTCGACTACCTGGTTTCGATGAGCAGTCCAGGACGGGGCCTGGATGCCTACCGGGAAGCGCATGTGCCCAAAGGCGATCCCAAGTGGAAAGAAAAGTACATAACAGGCGACATGAATACTTCGCTGATTAAGACGGCGAAGGGTCTCACCATCAACCTGCAACACGATGTCTCGAATCCGCATCCGTACGACCGGCTGAATGTGATTGCGGGATCGAAGGGCGTGTTCAAAGATTATCCGCCGCGCCTCTATTTCGATGGCCAGACGGGCGGCGAAGAGTGGGGCGGCATCGACGCTTACAAGGATCGGTACGAGCATCCTTTGTGGAAACGGGAGGGCGACATCGCTCGCAAATTAGGCGGCCACGGGGGAATGGATTTCATTATGTGTTATCGCTTGCTCGAATGCATGCGGAAGGGCCTTGCTCCCGATATGGACGTGTACGACGCAGCCAGTTGGTCTGCGCCGACGCCGCTTAGCCAGGCGTCCTTAGCGCATGGCAGCGCGCCCGACGCTTTTCCCGATTTCACGAGAGGTCACTGGCGGGAGCGCACAGGATCTCCCATTGGGTTGTAACGATGAGGAGTTTAGAACACAGATGCGATTGACGAGAAGAGAAACGGTGCACCTGCTGGCCGCGGCACTGCCTGCCGCGCGGCTATTGGGAGTTACGCCGGAGCCGCCGCCGGGGATCGAAATTGCGCCGGGTCCCTTCGAGGGAAACCGCAAATCCTTGAGCAAGTATAAAGCGCCCGAGTGGTTCGCCGATGCGAAGTTTGGCATTTGGGCGCATTGGGGGCCGCAGTCCGCGATTGAAGACGGGGATTGGTATGCCCGCAATATGTACATGCAAGGAAGCGATCAATACAACTACCATGTTCAAACCTACGGGCACCCCTCGAAGTTTGGATACAAAGACACCATTCCGGCGTGGAAGGCGGATAAGTTCGATCCGGAACATCTGATCGGTCTGTATAAGAAGGCCGGCGCGAAGTACTTTGTCAGCATGGGCGTGCATCATGACAACTTCGACATGTGGAATTCGAAGCATCAGTCCTGGAACGCGGCGAAAGTCGGGCCCAAGAAAGACATTGTGGGAATGTGGCACAAGGCGGCGAAAACGGCGGGTCTGCGTTTCGGCGTGAGCGAGCACTTATGGATCTCCTATAAGTGGTTTTCGGTAAGTCATGGCGCGGACAAGACGGGGCCGCTGGCAGGGGTTCCCTACGACGGAGCCAATCCCGAGAACCAGGCTCTTTATGTGGCTTCGGACGAAATCTTCGGCGATCTCAGCAATCCCTTTTGGAACGAGAGCAACATACCAGCTTGGTGGAAGCGCCACTGGTATATGCGCATCAAAGATCTTGTCGATAACTACCAGCCGGACCTGTTGTACACGGATGGGGATTTGCCATTCGAAGACTACGGTCTCAGTTTGATAGCGCACCTGTATAACCTGAGCGCCAAACGGAGCGGCGGAGAAGTGGAAGCGGTTTACAACAGTAAACGGTTTCAGGATGCGGCGGAGGGGGTGTGCGTACTCGACCGCGAACGCAGCGTGTTGGACGAGATCTCGCCCACGCCTTGGCAGACGGACACCTGCATCGGCGAGTGGCATTACAAACGCGGAGTCGCTTACAAAACTCCGAAACGCGTTATTGACATGTTAGTCGATATTGTCAGCCGGAACGGCAATCTCCTGCTCAATTTCCCGCTGCCGGCGAGCGGCCAGCTCGATCTGGACGAGATGAACGTCTTGTCCGAAATTACCAAGTGGATGGATGTCAATAGCGAGGCCATTCATGGCACGCGGCCCTGGAAGATGTTCGGCGAAGGGCCGGGAACGGCGACGTCGGCTGAAGGCGGCGACTTCAACGAGAACAAGCGGAAGGATCTGACCATCGACGATGTGCGTTTCACAACCAAGGGGCAAGTGTTGTATGCCTTCACGATGGGCTGGCCGGATTACAAGAGCACGTTCAAGCCATTGGCCTTGGGCACCGGGTTGCGAGTGGGCAAGATTCAGAACGTCGAACTGCTTGGGTTCGGCGGCAAGTTGGAGTGGTCGCAGGACCAAACCGGCTTAAGCATTATTGTTCCCCAGCAGAAGCCCTGCGACTATGCCGTTGCTTTCAAGATTACGGGAGCTCTCTAACAGCAGCGAGCGGACCTCGACGGACGATTTCGCCTGAATATCCACGCGGAAACGCTCGCGCGGTTGGCCGACATGCGCCAGTGTGTAAGTGCCGGAACCCAGCAGCCCGTCGAAGAATTTCTCGATTTCCGGGCGCAATGCGGTCCAGGTTTCCGGCGTATTCGGGGCGAGAAGACGGTCGTTGAAGATCAGCTCGGCTGAACCGGCGTTGAACTTCAGTTTTCCGCGAAACGGCTCTTCATCTTCAAGCTGACTGCAGGCCATCAAGGCAGCGCCGAAGGCTTTCAGGAGCTTGTCCCGCACGGTGCCTTCGGACGGAGTCTTGCGATTGTAGAGCAGGCCCAGGCGGTCGAAAGTGAGATCCAGGCTGTAGTTCGAATCGTGGCCGATTAGGAGAACGCCCGGTCCGGCGGGCACGTGGCTGTAATCCGTCACGTCGATCAGCAGTTCATCGAGCACCGAGTCCTGTATCCAGCGATGGAAGACGGGAATGGCGTCGGCAAGATCGATTGGGGCCGGCTCGTGCGCGAAAATCTTTACGTTTATGTGATCGATGTTGTTCGGTGAGATACGATTTTCCATGACTGGGCTTCTACGCAGTGGTTGGCGCCGTGGGTTGAGCCGACAAGCGGAGGCGGCAGGCGTGGCTGGCCTCGATAAAGAGCTGGGCTTGCTCCACCAGTTGGTGCGCCGATTCGGGTGTGCTTTGGGCGGCTGCGTTCTCGTGAGCGCGGAAAAAGTAATTGGCGAAATTCCCGCCTACAAACGGATCGAAAAATAGCTGCGTATCGTAGAAGCGGGTTCGGAACTCGGAGACGATGCTGTCGGGTTCCGCAGTGTGGGCGAAAAACTTCCAGTCGAGCAAAGCGGCCGCCGCGTGCAGCATCGCTTCATAAGCGCCGCGCGCCGCTTTTTGCGCCTCTCCCCGATCCAGTTCCAGCTGCGCTTCGAACACTTCGCGCTCGCAGGCGGTCAGTTGGAAATCGATGGGCGAAACAACTTCACCGGCACACTCGCCGATGCCCATGTCGCCGAGAGTGAACTCGCGCGCGTCGGCCCAGTCCGTGTAAAAAGACGGATCCACTTCGTGTACGGGAACTTCCATCAGGTCCTGCAACATGCGCAGGCACTCGGCCTTGCCAATGCGCTTTACAAAGGCTTGGAACGATTCGTTGGGCTGGCGATCGGCGACGAAGCGATTGGTGATGCGCTCCACCGCTTGCGGAATGCGCTTCGAGGGAACGGCGCCAATAGCAAGTCCATAGGCGCCGGCGTTTTCGGACCACTGGCCGCCGAGAACGACTTGGAAGTGCGGGACCTGGTAGCCGTTCTTGTTGCGGCTGACACCGTAGAAACCGAGGTCGGCTACGTGATGCTGGCCGCAGGAATTGAAGCAGCCGCTGATCTTGATGCGCAGGTTTTCGACAGCCTTGTCCAGGTTGCCGTTCTTCTCCGCGATGCGGAGCCGCAGTTCGCCGGCGAGCCCGCGCGACGAGCCGATGCCGAGCTTGCACGTATCGCTGCCAGGGCAAGCCGTGATGTCGGAAATGGTTCCCGCGCCCGAAGCGTTCAATTGTGCTTCGCGCAGATCGTTGAAGAGGGCCGGAAGGTCCGCTTCGCTCACCCAGCGGAGGACGAGATTCTGCTCGACAGTGGTGCGGACGGTCTCGCGGACGTACTTGCGGGAGATGTCGGCAAGCGATCGCAATTGGTTTGCGGTGATGTCGCCGAGCGGCAGGGCGATGGTGACGGTCGCGTAACCGTTTTGCTTCTGTTTGTAAATGTTGGTTTCGCGCCAGTGATCGAAGTTCTCGGGGCGCGGGGTTTCAATTTGCACCAGCGGCGCGCCGGGCTTGAGGGCAGTTTCTTCGTAGCGTTCTACATCCGCCAGATAAGCGGTCCAGCGCGGATCGTCGGGCAGGATGGCGCGCTCCGCCGCGGCGACGCGCTTGAATTCTTCGATGCCTAGTTTGTTGACCACGAACTTCATGCGCGCCGTGTTGCGGTTCTTCTTTTCGCCGAGCCGGGCGAAGACACGGGCAATGGCTTGAGCGGTCGGAAGCAACTCCTCTTCGGGCAGGAAGTCCGTAAAGAGCTTGGCTTGATACGGCACCGGACCGAGACCGCCGCCGACGTAGAGTTCGAAGCCGCGCTTCGTTTGACCGTTCACCTCACGGGTAGTGGCGATAGCGCCAAAGTCGTGGATGCGGGCAAGGGCGCAGGGCTTGTCGGCGCAGCCGGAGAACGAGATTTTGAATTTGCGGCCGAAGCTCTGGCAATCGGGGTGGCCCAGCAGGAAATAGGCGAGGGCACTGGCGTAAGGGGTAACGTCGAAGATTTCGTCGCCGCAGACGCCGGCGATGGGGCATCCCGTGACGTTGCGGACTGAGTTGCCGCAGGCTTCGCGCGTGGTGATTCCAACGGCGGCCAGACGGCGCATCAGCGCAGGGGTATCTTCGATGTGAACGAAGTGCAGTTGCACGTCCTGGCGCGTGGTGATGTGAGCGATGTTGTCCGAATACTCTTCGGCGATTTCGGCCAGGACCTCAAGCTGCGCGGCGTTCAGGCCGCCAAAGGGAATCTTGATGCGCTGCATGCCAGGGGCATCCCACATTGTCTGGACGCCTTTAGTGAGTTCACCGGCGGGAAAGGCAAGTTGGCGCGTGGTTCGCCCATCGTGACGGCGCCCGTTGTCGTAGCGTTGACCGTAGGCCCCGCGGCGAAGGCGTGTTTCGCCAAAAACTTTGTCCTCGATTTTGCCTTGCTTCTTGAGCGCGATCTCGTTTTCGAAGACGTCGATTTCCTTAATAAAGGCGGGGGGAATGCGATCCGCGGTTTGCTCTTTCCAGAGAGGGTTGCTGGTTTTCATGTCTACTGCGGGTTAAAATCTTGGACGAACATCCTTAAGTATATCGACATTGACGCGTTTGTGGGTAATTCCCTTATTGCAGGCTGTTCAGCAGTTCTTTTTTGATTGGCCAGGCTCCGATCACTTCGGTGTCGATGACTTGAAAGGTGCCCGCTGCCAGGAGACCCGTCAAGTCGGCGGGGTTTGGCTGC
>OCTA010005127.1_pt1 | contig 11376 bp, 13 predicted proteins | sample 1538991 | NCBI WGS metagenome assembly OCTA01 (sample SAMEA3539302, study PRJEB22396) | soil metagenome | biome: tundra; feature: field; material: soil | place: USA | collected 2010-05 | depth 0.15 m | reverse complement strand
GCATGACCATCCGCTACACACAATACAAGCGGTTCGGCGCGGACTCGGTCATCAAATTCGAAAAGCCCTGACATGGCGTTGCGGGGCCTTTGGCGCGAGCCCGACTTTCTGAAGCTGTGGGCCGGCCAGGCGGTCTCGCAAATGGGATCGTGGATCACGCTAGTGGGGTTGCCGCTGACCGCAGCCCTGCTGCTGAAGGCCTCGCCGCTGCAGATGGGATTCCTGAGCGGCGCGGGCGCGGGCGCCATCCTGCTGTTCGGCCTCTTCGCGGGAGCCTGGGCCGACCGCTTGCGCCGCCGTCCGATTCTGATCTGGGCCGATCTCGGACGCGCCGCGGTGTTAGGCACCGTTCCCATCTCCGTAGCGTTCGGCCGCCTCACGATGGTCCATCTCTATCTGGTGGCCGCTGCCAGCGCCGTCCTGACCGTGTTCTTCGACGTCGGTTACCAGGCCTACTTGCCGTCGCTCGTCACTTCGGAAAACATCCTGGAAGGCAACAGCAAGATGGCTTTGTCGGAATCGATCGCGGGTGTGATAGGGCCAGGCCTTACAGGCGTCCTGATACAGGCCCTCACGGCGCCGATAGCGATCCTGTTCGACGCGATTTCGTTCCTGGGTTCCGCACTTTCGGTGTGGCTGATCCGCAAACCGGAGCCGCGGCCGAAGCCCAGCGCGGCGCCGCACATCGGCCGGGAAATCATGGAAGGGTTGCGCGCGTCATGGCGCGAACCGATTCTGCGCACGCTGCTGCTGCGGACGGCCACAGCATCCATTTGCCTTGGCTTCGCAGGCAGCCTGTACATTCTTTTCGCCGTGCGCGAGCTCAAAATCGACGCCGTTCTGCTGGGCGCGATCATATCGGTGGGCGGATTCAGCGAACTGTTCGGCGCGCTGACCGCGGAGCGGCTGGTGCGGCGCTTTGGATTTGGGCCGACTCTGATCGGCGCTGCGCTACTCGCCGGCATCGCGGGCCTGCTGCCGCCGCTGGCGCACGGACCCGTGGCGTTGTGCGCCGCTATTCTCGCCGCGGCGCAACTGGGCGATATGGCCTGGTCGATTTACAATATCAACGAATTGACGCTGCGCCAGGCCGTCGCGCCCAGTCATGTATTGGGCCGCGTGAATTCAGCCGCGCACCTGACGTTTCGCGGCGTGCTGCCGGCAGGCGCGCTCGCGGGGGGCGCCGTGGCGGAAGCGATCGGGCTGCGCGGTGCGATGTTCGCCGGCGCCAGCGGTTTCCTGCTCTCCACGCTGTGGCTGATATTCTCGCCCATACGCCGCTTGCGGGAGCTCCCGCGCGACGCCGGACCAAGTACCCGCCCCTAGCCCCGCCACGCTATCCGTCACGGTTTTCAGATATACTAGTCCTTCAGAGGGATGGTATGAGAAAATACGGGAAATTCGCCGCTTTGATCGCGGTTGTAATCGCCGCTCTGGTGTGGCTAGCCAGCACCGGCGTCAGCGAAACCAAAACCTACTATAAAACCATTAGCGAAGTCGGCCAGATGGGTGACCGCGCCTTCACTGAGCGCCTCCGCGTGGCGGGCGACGTCGCAACCGGTTCCATCCAACACGCTAATGGACAGGTCTGCTTCACCCTCACACAGGACAAGCGGCAACTGAAAGTGGCCTACACCGGCAGCGATCCCCTCCCCGATACCTTCCGCGACGGTGCGCAAGCTCTCGCCGACGGCCGCATGGGCCGCGATGGCGTCTTCCATGCCAGCAAAATTCAGGCGAAATGCGCTTCCAAATACGAAGCCAAGCCGGGTCAGTTGCGTGCCGCCCCGGCGCTCCCTATCAATAAGACGACTTAGAAAGGCCGACCCATGGAAAACGTGGCATCCCTGGCTGTACTTCTGGCTTTTTGCGCCGCTATCTACGCCCTGCTCGCATCCGTTGTCGGCCGTATCCAACGCAAGCCATTTCTGGTAGTTAGTGGCGAGCGCGCGGTCTATTCCGTTTGGGCGCTCATCTCCATCGCCTCCGGCATCCTGGTCTACGGTCTCGTCACGGGCGATTTCCGTTTCTCCTATGTGGCCCAGCACAGTAATCGCAGCATGCCGCTGCTTTATAAGTTCGCCGCCTGGTGGGGCGGACAGGAAGGTTCGCTGCTCTTCTGGAGCTGGCTGCTCTCCACTTACTCCTCCGTGGTCGTCTTCACCAACCGCCGCAAGCACCGCGACATGATGCCTTACGTCGTCGGCGTGCTCATGTTCGTGCAGACTTTCTTCCTGCTCCTGAGTAACTTCGTGGCCAGCCCCTTTAAGATGTTGTCGATGGAAGGCTTCATCACCGCGGTCCCGGATGGCAACGGTTTGAACCCGCTGTTACAGTATCCGGCCATGGCCATCCACCCGCCGATGCTCTACCTCGGCTATGTCGGCTTCACGGTGCCCTTCGCCTTCGCCATCGCGTCGCTGATTACCCGCCAGCCGGGCGACGCCTGGATCCACACCACCCGCCGCTGGACACTTATTACCTGGCTGTTCCAGAGCGCCGGTGTTATGCTCGGCATGGCTTGGGCATATCACGTGCTTGGATGGGGTGGTTATTGGGGTTGGGACTCTGTCGAGAACGCTTCCCTGCTGCCCTGGCTCAGCGGCACGGCTTTCCTCCACTCCGTCATGATGCAGGAGAAAAAAGGCATGATGAAGGTCTGGAACATCGTGCTGATTTCCACGACCTTCCTCCTGTGTATCTTCGGTACCTCGCTTACCCGCACCGGACTGGTCAGCTCCGTGCACGCCTTCGCGCAAGGTCCCCTCGGTAAGTACTTCTTCTCTTTCCTAGCTATCTGCATTGCGGGCGTCGCTTATCTGATCCTCGACCGCCTCGAGTATCTGAAGAGCGAAGCCGAGCTGGAAAGCGTGATCTCCCGCGAATCCAGCTTCCTGTTCAATAACCTGATCCTGCTGGCAAGCTGCTTCGCGGTGCTGTGGGGCACGCTGTTCCCGGTGATCTCCGAAGCGGTCTCCGGCGAGAAGATCAGTCTGGATGCGGTCTGGTTCAACAAGCTCATGATCCCCATTGGGCTGTTCCTTCTGATCCTCACGGGAGTCGGTCCCTTGTTCGCCTGGCGCCGCACCTCCTTGGAAAGCCTGCGCCGTAACTTCCAGTGGCCCGGCATTGCCTCCCTGGTTCTGGCGGGCGCGCTGCTGGCCGCCGGCGTTCGCAGCTTCTACGCGCTGATCTCCTTCGGCTTCTGCCTTTTCGTCGCCCTCACGGTGCTCATGGAGTTCTACAAAGGCGGGCGCGCCATCGCGGTCAAGAACAACATGAACCTGCTCCGCGCCACCGTCGAGCTGACTCATCGCAATACTCGCCGCTACGGCGGATATCTGGTCCACATGGGCATCGTGCTCATTTTCATCGGCTTTACCGGCGCGGCCTTCAATAAGGCGGACGTCAAGGAAATGAACGTCGGCGATACCCTGAAGCTAGGCCACTACGATCTCAAGGTCGTCGATCTGAAGGAAGGCGAAAACGACGTCTACAGTTATCATCGCGCCAATGTCGATGTCTCGCGCGGCGGCGTTTTACTCGGCACCCTCGAGCCCGAGAAGCGTTTCTATAAAGCCAGCCGCCAGGGTACTTCGGAAGTAGGCGTGCGCCCCCGCCTCAACGAAGACTTGTATCTCAACTTCGGCGGCATGTCCGACGACGGCGTCCGCGCCGTGATCCAGGCTTACGTTTTCCCGCTGGTCTCCTGGATCTGGATCGGCGGCCTGGTCCTGATCGTCGGCACGCTGGTGTGCCTGGTGCCAAGTAAAGTCAAGATGCAATACGCCCGCACCGAAGTGGTCGGGATAACTAGGAAATATGCGGAAGTTCCGAAATAGCCTCATTGTCTTGGTGCTGACTGGGTGCCCCCTCGCCCTCGCCGAAACTGCCGCCGAAAAACCCAGCGTGGACGTCCGCCGCGTGGGTGCCCACATCGGCTGCCAGTGCGGTTGCAAGGATACCGTGGCCACCTGCGCCATGTTGGAGTGTAGCTTTTCGAAGCCCGCCAAGGAGAAGATCGCCAAGTTACAGGCGGCCGGCATGACCGACAAAACCATCCTCGACCAGTTTGTCGCCGAATTCGGGCCCGCCGTCTATCGCGGCGATCCCAGCGCCTATGGCTGGCTCGTTCCGTATCTGCTGATCGCGCCCGGTCTGGCGCTCATCTGGTGGTTCGTGCGGCGCTATCGGAAGCCCCGGCCCATTCCCGAAATTGGACCCGCCCCGGACGATTCCGAACTGGCCAAGTATCGCGAGCAGATCGAGAAGGATTTGGCGCACCTCGAATAAATGATTATCGTCATAGCAGCGCTGATCGCTGTCGGGGCGATCGTCTTCATCCTGACGGTGCGGGCCAAGGACCTGCCCGAGCCCGAGCCGGTTTCCCCCTTTCAACATTTGGATGAGCGCAAAGCTGCTATCTACGAAAACCTGCGCGACCTCCAGTTCGAGTACCGTGTCGGCAAACTCTCCGACAACGATTACCAGCAGACTAAGAAGGACCTGCAACGCGAGCTTGCCGGAGTAATGGCCGAAGTGGACCGCCTCAAGCTGCAATTAAGCCCCAACGGCGCCGCACCGCCGGCCCGACCCGAGCCCCAGCCCATCGATCCCCTGGCCTGCCCGCACTGTGGAGCAAAATTCGCCCAGCCGCTAAAATTCTGCGGCGAATGCGGCAAGCCCATGAAAGTGCAAGCGTGAAAGGATTAATCAGCCGCAGATGCACGCAGATGCACGCGGATAAAACAAAACACATCGTGTTGTCGGGCAGCCCGACGTTCCCAGACCAGACAAAAGCCATCTGCGTGAATCTGCGTGCATCTGCGGCTCTATTGCTTCTTGTGGTTCCATTGCTTGCCGCTGTCGATGGCACGGTCGTCAACAAAACTACCGGCCAGCCCCAGTCCGGCGCCACGGTAACCCTGTATAAGCTCGGCCAGGCCGGCATGGAATCGGTCGAAAGCGTCAAGTCCGGCGCGCAGGGTAAGTTCCACATCGATCAGACTCCGCAAGGCCCGCACCTTATCCAGACCGCCTTCGACGGCGTCACTTACAATCACATGTTGCCGCCCGGCTCCGCCACCGCCGGCGTGTCTCTCGACGTCTATAACTCCTCGAAGCAGCCCGGCGGCGCCCGCATCTCGCGCCATTTTGTGATCTTCCAGCCCAGCGGCGCGCAGATGTCCGTAAATGAAGGCTTCATATTCACTAACAACGGTACAACCACTTACAACGATCCCGATGGCGGCACGCTCAAGTTCTATCTCCCCACCGCGGCCAAAGGTATCGTGCAGGTCAAGGCCACCGCGCCGCAAGGCATGCCCATCGATCGCGCCGCCGACAAGACCAATCGGAAGGATATCTACAAACTCGATTTTCCGATCAAGCCCGGCGAAACCAACATTCAGGTGAATTACTTGGTCCCTTATAGCTCAGGCGCCGTGTTCGAAGGCAAGACCGTTGGCAAGACCGAAGAACCGACCCTGCTGGTGGTCCCCAACGGCGTCACGCTGAAGGGCGAAAGGGTCGAAAACAAGGGCCAGGAGCCACGCTCACAAGCCTCCATCTACAGCGTGGCATCCGCCAATTACAAAGTAGAGATAGCCGGCTCCATGCCCGCCGCTGCCGCCGCCGATGCGGATTCCGGCGATAGCGGCCCCTCCCTCGAAGAAGTTTCGCCCAAGATCCTCCAGCAGAATATGAAGTGGATTCTGGCGCTGGCCCTCGGCATCCTGGCCCTCGGCTTCATCGTGCTCTACCGCGCCCAGCCGGCCGCCGCGTCCCCAGGCCCCACCGCGAAAGGAAAGAATGAGCGCGGTCGCCGCTGAGGGTATCTGGAAGTTCTACGGCGACTACCCCGCGCTGCGCGACGTGATCCTGCACGCCGAGCCCGGCGCATGCCTGGCCTTGATCGGCCGCAACGGGGCCGGGAAGACCACCCTGCTGCGCATCATCGGCGGCTTTTCCAAAGCCGGCCGCGGACAGGTCCGCATCTTCGGCAACGACCCGCGCGAAACCGAAACGCGCCGGCGCGTCGGATGGATCGGCCACGGCATCTCCGTCTACGACGAGCTGTCCGCCCTCGAAAATCTGAGTCTGTTCGGGCGGCTTTACAATCTGCCCAATCCCCACAAGTCCGCCATGGAATGGCTGGAGCGCACTGGCCTCGACCGCGTCAAAGACGGCCTGGTGCGCGAGTTCTCCCGCGGCATGCGGCAACGCCTGGCCGTGGCCCGCGCGTTCCTGCATCAGCCTTCCGTGCTGCTGCTCGACGAGCCATTCACCGCGCTCGACGACCGCGCCATCGCCGTCCTCCAACGCCTCCTGCGCGAAGCCTTGGCCGAGGGCCGCACCGTGGTCATGTCCACCCACCAGTTGCGCGAAGCCCTCGAGCTGGCCACGCACGTGGCCCTTTTGAACCGTGGCAAGATCGCCTTCCACGGCGAGCGCACCGCGCAAATGGTGGCCGACCCCGGCTGGCTCTACGCGCACTACGACGAGGCCTAATGGACTTCTTCCGGCAAACGCTGGTGATCGCCAGAAAAGACCTGCGCGCGGAGCTCCGCACCAAGGAAGCCATCAACGCTTCGCTCGCCTTCTCGCTGGTCATACTGGTCCTGTTCAGTTTCGCCTTCGATCCCGGGGAACAGGAGACCGTCGAAATGTCCGGCGGCTTGCTGTGGATCGTGTTCGCCTTCGCCGGCACGCTGGTGTTGAACCGCAGCTTCGCGCGCGAGGTGCCCAACGATTGCCTGGATGCCCTGATCGCCGCGCCCATCTCCGGAGCCGCGCTGTTCCTGGGCAAAGCCCTCGCCAATTTCGTGCTGGTCATCTCCGTCGAGCTGGTCTCTTTGCCGGTCTTCGGCATCTTCTATAATGTGCACTGGACCAGTCAGATCTGGTCTTTGTTGTTGGTGTTGGCGCTGGGCACCTGGGGACTCACCGTGATCGGGACGATCTTCAGCGCGCTGACCGTGAATATCCGGTTGCGCGAATTGATGGCCCCGTTGCTGGTTTATCCCATGCTGATTCCGGCTCTGATGAGCGCCATGCAGTTGACCATGCAGTTGATTGCCGGAAAGCCGCTGGGCGGCGAAAACGAGGTCTGGCTGCGCCTGCTGGTGGCTTTCGATGTGATTTTTACAGCCCTGTCTCTAGTCTTATTGGAGACCGTGCTAGTAGGATAGGCCTCCTGGCCTGTCCCGTTGTTACGTGCAGTAGGACAGGCCTCTGGCCTGTCCAGGAGACTCGTTATGCGCGAAAAGCTAATCTACGGCCTGGGCGCGATCGCCGCCGTCCTCCTGGCCCGCGATCTCTATTCCATCTTCATGCAGCTTCCCGACGAAGCCTCCCAAGGGATGATCTACCGCATCATCTTCTTCCACGTGCCCGCCGCCATCACCGCCATGCTGTGCGCCGGTGTCACCTTCGTCACCAGCGCGGCGTACCTCCTCACCAAGAGCCTGCGGTACGACGCCATCTCCGTCGCGGTGACCGAAGTCGGCTTGGCCTTCCTGGCTGCCAACCTGGTCACCGGGTCCATCTGGGGACGCATCATCTGGGGCATCTGGTGGACCTGGGATGCGCGCCTCACCTCCGCGCTGGTCTGCTGGCTGCTCTATGCCGGATACCTGATGCTGCGCCGCGCCATCGAAGAGCCTACCGCGCGCGCGCGCATCTCGGCCGTGTTCAACATCTTCGCTTTCGCCGACGTCCCCATCGTCATCTTCTCCATCAAGTGGTGGCGCACCCAGCATCCGCAACCCGTCTTCTGGGGCGGCGGCAGCATCGATCCCGCCATGTACCTGACCGCCGTGCTCAACCTCATCGCGCTCATTCTGCTGGCCGTCGTGCTGTCGCTCATCCGCCTCCGCCAGGAGGAAGTGCAGCGCGAAATCGATTCCCTGCGCCGCTACGCCCACGCCGTTTAGGCAGGACAGGCTTCAGCCTGTCGAAATGGAAATCAAATGGACACACGCAATTTCACATTCATGTTTTATGGCTTCCTGGCCGCCTGGCTGATCCTGGTGGTCTATGTGCTCTCCCTGGTCTCGCGCGAGCGCAAGATCACCGAACAGCTCAAGGGACTGAAAGGCCTGCTCGACGACAGAGACCGCAAGTAGCGCTTTCGGCGGCCAAAGCGCCCGACGCCGGGCCATCGCACACGCTAAAATGATTAGAGTGCGCAAGGCGGCTGCATTCACAATGGAGCGCTATGGCCGGCTGCGGGACATGGACCGCTCGTTTGACGTAGCTTATTGGCAGCGCCTCGGCCCCGCGGCAATATTCGAGGCTGCCTGGCAAATGGCCGTCGATGCACACGCGCTCCAGTCCGGCGGTCCCCATGAACTCAGACTTCGAAGAGCTGTTGAGAATTCTCAACGGCAACGAAGTTAAGTACCTCATCGTGGGCGGATACGTTTACCAGATTGGCCAGCATCCCGGCGCACAGCCGGCTCGGTCGTCAGCCGGGAGGACCTTTTGAAGAACAAGCGCACGATGAATCGCCCCGTCGACATCCACGATGCTGGCCTGCTGGGATGAGCGGGACGATCAAAAGGCGCAACTTCCTGGCCGCGGCGCCCGCAGCGCTGCTGCCCGCTCGCGCCCAACCCGCTACTCGCGGCCTGCCTGCGCCGGTCATCAAAGACGTAACCGTAATTGCCACTGCGCCCGCCGGTCTGCGCCTCTCCGTCGTCAAGATCTCGACCGATCAGGACGGCCTCTACGGCTACGGTTGCGCCACGTTCACGCAGCGCGCCGAACTGGTCAACGCCGCGGTCGAGAAATATCTGCGCCCGTTCCTCATCGGCAAGCGCGCCGATCGCATCGAAGACATCTGGCAGGCCTGCTACAACAACTCCTATTGGCGCAACGGTCCCGTGTTGAACAACGCCATCAGCGGCGTCGATCAGGCACTCTGGGATATCAAGGGACGCCAGGCGGGCATGCCGGTCTACCAGCTTCTCGGAGGCAAGTGCCGGGAGGCCGCCGCCTGCTATACGCACGCCGCGGGCGCGGAGATCCAGCAGACCATCGACCAGGCCCGGCAGTTCATGGAGCAGGGCTTCCGGCATGTGCGCGTGCAAGTGGGCGTGCCCGGCATGGCAGGCTATGGCGCCGCATCCGCCGGCTCCACGTTTGAACCCGCTTACTACATCCGCCGCGCGCTGAAGCTGTTCGAAGAGTGCCGCAAACAGCTTGGCGACGAGGTCGAGCTGCTGCACGACGTGCACGAGCGCGTCTCGCCCAACCAGGCCGTGCAATTCCTGAAGGACGCCGAGCGCTTCAAGATGTTCTTCATGGAAGACCCGCTCTCGCCCGAGGACATCTCCTACTTCCACCAGATCCGCAGCCAGTGCGCCACGCCGATTGCCATGGGCGAGCTCTTCAACAGCCCGCACGAGTGGACCCCGCTCATCACCGGACGGCTGATCGATTACATCCGCATCCACGTGAGCCAGGCCGGCGGCCTCACGCCGGTGCGCAAGATCGCCGCCATGGCCGAGATCCACGGCGTCAAGACCGCCTGGCACGGCCCCGGCGATGTCTCGCCCATCGGACATGCCGCCAACGCGACGCTCGACGTTGTCTGCTACAACTTCGGCATCCAAGAGTACTCGCCCATCAACGACCGCTTGCAAGAAGTCTTCCGCGGCTGCCCCGTGATGAAGAACGGCTACCTCTACGCCAACGACGCTCCCGGCTGGGGGATTGAGGTAGATGAGAAGCTGGCCGCAAAGTATCCGTACGGCAGCTTCGAATCGGACGAACGGAAGAGGCTCAACGGCGGTTGGGGCGAAGTGCGGCGCAGGGATGGGACGGTGATCAAGCAGTAGAGCGGCAGACTAGCTTGTGGTGGGCTTTATGATATGAAACTCACGATCGAGCTGGATCGGGAAACCGATGGCCGCTGGATCGCCGAGGTTCCGGAGTTGAACATCCTGCTCTATGGAGATTCGCGGCAGGACGCCATCGCGCGAGCCGAGGCTGCGGCACACGAAATCGTTCTCGATCGAATTGCCCATGGCGAACTGCCACCCGATTCGGCGAAGACCAATTTCCAAGTCGCTGCATGAGCTCGTGGCCGTCGTCGAAAGCGCGCCGTGTTTTCGCTGCCCTTCAACGTATTGGCTGGCGTCACGCGGACCGTGGGCTCCCATCGAATCATGAAGAAAGAGGGTTGGGCAGATTATCCATTCTCCTTCCACGATTCTGAGGAAGTCGGCCCAGCTATTCTGGCCAAGGTTGCCAAGAAAAACGGCCTCAAACCGGCGTTCTGACGCAAGTCCGCCGCACGGACGGGATGGTGATTAATACGGAACGGCGGCTGGGGGGGTGGACTTTAGCCCGCGCGAGGCTTCAGCCCCGCCTCTGACCTTTCCGGAGAGGCACTACCGTCGCTTCGCCCGATGGACATGCGCACCCTTGCGCCGGGTGGGATATGATGGAGGCCGCGGATACCTTTACTGAAGTCGATCTCGGCCGGCATATCCACGTCATCGATGGCTGATGGTCCTTAGGCTGCCGCTCGTTCACAACCCATTCTCCCGTAGTCGACTGTAGCCGGCAACCCGACGGCGAAACCCATTGACAGCCACCGTCACAAGCAAGACAATGAGGTCTGAATAGCAACTGCGCGCCCCATCGCGCGCCAAACAAAAAAGGAGTAATCAATGGCAGCAATCGATCTCGCCAGAGAAACGAATGTCCAACATGCCCTGGACAGCCTCCATAAAGCCGGAGTCGCCTCCCGCTATGGCAACTACATCGGCGGCCGCTGGACACCGCCGCTCCATGGCCGGTACTTCCTCAGCCATAGCCCAATCAACACCGATCCCCTCTGTGAATTCGCCAAATCCACGCCCGAGGATGTGGAGAAGGCCCTCGACGCAGCGCATGCCGTCAAGGACCATTGGGGCCGCACATCGCCCGCCGAGCGCGCCGCCATCCTGCTGCGGGTCGCCGACCGCATGCAGGAAAACCTGGAGCTGCTGGCCCTCGCCGAGACCCTCGACAACGGCAAGCCTATCCGCGAAACCCGCAACGCCGATGTCCCCCTGGCTATCGACCATTTCCGCTATTTCGCCGCTTGCATCCGCGCCGAGGAAAGCGCCGTCAGCGAGCTGGACCAAGACACCATCGCCTATCACTTCAAGGAACCCATGGGCGTGGTGGGCCAAATCATTCCCTGGAACTTCCCGTTGCTGATGGCGGCCTGGAAACTCGCGCCGGCCATCGGCGCTGGCAATTGCGTCGTGATCAAGCCGGCTTCCAACACGCCGCTGAGTCTCGCCGTGTTCGCCGAGCTGACTCACGACATCCTGCCCCCCGGCGTTCTCAACGTCGTGACCGGCCCCGGCGCCGAGATCG
>OCTA010005125.1_pt1 | contig 11382 bp, 5 predicted proteins | sample 1538991 | NCBI WGS metagenome assembly OCTA01 (sample SAMEA3539302, study PRJEB22396) | soil metagenome | biome: tundra; feature: field; material: soil | place: USA | collected 2010-05 | depth 0.15 m | reverse complement strand
GAGCACTGAGAGTGAAACCACTTTTTAAAATCACAGCCGTAATCTGGACTGAATCCGATCCTTCGAAAGGCAACTTCAGCTTGATGGACTTGCCAATCTTGGCCGAGAAGGAATACTTCTGGTGTTCGAGCATGAAGGCCGTTCATGTTGCGGAGCCCGAGAAAGACCGGGAATGGAACGACACCGACTTCTGGACTGAGTAAGACGATGTAGACCGGTCAACCAGACCCGGTGACTACACCGCGTATCAGCTGCCCTCACAGCGTTCGGAAAAGGGGATGGCGCAGGTCACACAAGGGATACTCGCGAGACTCAAATGGATCCTGGCAAAAAATGCGCCCTGGCAAAGGGGAAGACCGTCGGTAGTCTTCTGCTCAGGCAAATCTGACGGCGCCACGATCCAGCAACCATGATGGCCTGGCGGCAGCGAACATGGCACAGGTGAGTAGGACGATCGCCATGACGATCACCCTGGAGTAATTTCCCGTTCCGACAATGAGCGAGGCAAGCATAGGCCCGGACGCCAATCCCATCTTGGAAGCAAATCCGCTCCATACCGCGGCTTGGCCGGTTTGGTCAAACCTGGCGCACATGCCGAGCAAGTGGGAAATCACGAAGTTCCAGGTGATGCCAGTTGCGACGTTGGCCGCAATCCAGATCCATTTCACTTCGCTGTAATTGAAGACGTAGGTTCCAATGACGGTTAATAGGATGCCGCCGATAATTGGTTTGAAGATCCCGAATTTTGTGGAAACTCCGATCACCAATACCGGACCAAGAACGGCGAGCCACCCAGCGACACCCAGAGTTTCACTGATGAATGCGAGATCGAGGTTATGACTTCTGCCGAGTCCGATCATGAAGGCGAAAAGTCCTTCGTTGGCGGCCTGAAAGAGGAACGTTGCGAGGAGTGCGAGCAGGAGCGGCTTCAGCATCAGCGTATCGGCAAAACCGCCGTGTAAGCGCTCCTTTCTCTCGGGCGGGGGATAGTCGGGCAGGAATTGCAGCATGATCAGGGTCGCGACGTTGAACAAGATCATGGCGATGAACAGGACGCTCGTCCCAAATTTTGGCACGAGCAACGGCAAGGTCATGACTCCGATACCGCCGGTGAATGCCTGGACCAGCAGCAACATGCCAAAGGTGCGGTCCGGTGCTATGGTGCGGGCAATGATTGAAAAACTCAGCCCCACCAACATGCCGCCGATAAAACCATGCAGGAATCGAGCGCCCATCAGGATGTATGGGTTGCTGACGAGCATGGACAATAAATCCATGCCGATAAGGCCGAACAGGAACAGGTGCGCGGTTGATCTCCATTGGACGCGGCGGACCAGAAATGCGATGACGAATGCACCGCAGGCGGCGCCGTAGACATTGCAAGAGGCAACCAAGCCCGCTTGCCGGTTGCTGAAGCCGAGTCCTTGCTTCAGGCCATCGACCAACGCCGGAATGATGAGAACATAGGACAGGCCAGCAGCAGCGAAAAACGCGAGCAGCACGCGGGCGATCATGCTGTTCGGGGCTACCTTGGGCAAGCGGCTGAGAAATGTAGTTATCATCCGCGGCGTTGCCCTTCAGAGCAGATTCTTCCGCAGCGTTGTCCTTCGCAATGACTTCCTTCGCAGCGTCTTGCTGCCCGGCCCCGCGGGGTTTGCTCGAATGATCGCCGCCCGGGGCGGACCACGCACGATCCGCCCCGACATCCCCTCGTCAACGGATGCCTCCGAAGCACAGGTATTTGACTTCAAGGTATTCGTCGATGCCGTATTTCGAACCTTCGCGGCCCAGCCCCGACTCCTTGACTCCGCCGAAAGGCGCGACCTCTGTTGAGATCATGCCGGTATTGATGCCGACGATCCCATATTCGAGCGCTTCCGCAACCTTCCACACGCGAGCAACGTCGCGCCCATAGAAATAAGCGGCTAGACCGAACTGAGTATCGTTCGCGAGAGCGATGGCATCTGCTTCTGTTTTGAAACGGAACAGTGGCGCCACCGGTCCGAACGTCTCTTCCCTGGCAATCACCATCGCGGGGGTGACGCCCGTCAGGATCGTCGGCTCGAAGAAGCGTCCGCCTAATGCATGACGATGTCCCCCGACCAGCACAGTGGCACCTTTCGAGGTTGCATCCCGGATGTGTTCTTCGACCTTCTCCACCGCGATCTGATCGATCAACGGTCCCTGCGTGGCGCCCGGCTCGAAGCCTCGAGCGGGTTTGAGCGACTTGACGGCCGTGGCGAGCTTCGTGGCAAAGGCATCGTAAACGCCATCCTGCACCAGGAAGCGGTTCGTACAAACGCAGGTTTGGCCGCTGTTTCTGTATTTCGAAGCAACGGCGCCCTCGACGGCCGCGTCCAGATCAGCGTCGTCAAAGACAATAAAGGGGGCATTGCCTCCTAGTTCGAGCGACAACTTCTTTACGGTGCTGGAACACTGGGCCATCAAAAGCTTGCCGATTTCTGTCGATCCGGTGAAAGAAAGTTTTCTTACGGTCGGGTTGGAAGCGAGTTCCCCGCCGATTTCGCTTGCCTTGCCGGTGATTACGTTGAAAACGCCCTTCGGGACACCAGCGCGCTCGGCGAGCTCCGCCAATGCTAGGGCTGAAAACGGGGTCTGCGATGCCGGCTTGAGCACTACCGTGCAACCCGCCGCGAGCGCTGGTCCAGCTTTCCGCGTGATCATCGCCGCTGGAAAATTCCACGGGGTGATGCAGGCGACGACGCCGACAGGCTCCTTGATGACGACAATTCGTTTGTCCGCCTGATGCGGCGGGATGGTATCGCCATAGACCCGCTTGGCCTCTTCACTGAACCATTCGAGAAACGATGCCGCGTACATAATCTCGCCGCGGGCCTCGGCCAGCGGCTTTCCCTGTTCCAGTGTCATCAGGTGAGCAAGATCATCCTGGTTGGCAACCATTAGGTCGAACCAACGCCTGAGCACGGAGGCGCGTTCTTTCGCAGTCCGGCTTCGCCACTCCGGGAACGATCGAGCCGCAGCTTCAATTGCCTGACGCGTCTGCGCCACACCCATTTTTGGGACGCTGCCAATTACTTCGCCCGTGGAGGGATCGTCAACATTGATTTGATTGCCGGCGGTGGTTTCCACCCACGCACCATCGATGTAGCAGGCCTGCCGGAATAATCGAAGATCTTGCAGCGGAACTTCTGTCGCTATGCTGGACATAAATGTATCTCCCTAAAGAAACTATCCTTAAAAGATGGTATGAGATCCGAGAGCGGTTCGAATCTGCGCTCCCGAAATTATGTTTTAGATCGCCATGGTTTCTAGTGAAGCCGTTAACCTCAATGCATCGCCGCCCCGCAATTCGGCTTGAGCTTACTGATTTCATGGGCAGCGTTGTACCAGTTGAATTCGTTTGCATCCGTGAATATGTAATAGACGGCGCCGTTTGGCAGCAGAAGAATCGAGATGCCCCCGTAACCGCTCATGTACGGTATCCAAAAGTCACAGGTGTATTGATGAAACTCGGCCGGAGTGATGTGTTTCGCCCAAAACGCATCCTGGTAGTGGAACGAGCCCGGGACGGTCCCATGTCCTTGATCCGAAACCGGCAGTCCCAAGGAAGAGGGTTTGCGAAACAAAGATTCCTGAAGGCGATCCGGATCGAGAACCTGCTTTCCGTTGATTTTGCCCTGCCCTTCGTTCAGGAACCTGCCGATCTTCGCTACATCGTCCTGAATGTAGAAAAGTCCGAAATATCCGTCGGGCCGGCCGGTTTCACTGTCATCGGTGCGGATAGTAGTGAGACCGCCCTTGCTTAAATGAATTGGCTTATAGACCGTGTCGCGCACAAGGTTAAACAGGTCTGATCCGCCTCCCTGCTTCTGCAGATAGCCGGTCATCGCCTGGGTCACAAGGAAGGTCGCGTGGCTTTGATAAATCCACGTTGTTCCCGGTTCAGCCTTGTGCGGGAATGGCGTAAACGCGGCGGCGATTTTCTTGTCGTAAGATTCGGCCATTAGGAACGCGGCCTCTTGCAGGCTATCTTCATCTAAATGAAATTCCGGCTTGAGATAGTTGCCGGTCGCCATATCCAGCGTGTTCGCAAAAGTGACTTTGCTCCAGTCTCCTCCCATCACATATTGCGGCAGAAAATCGCGAATCAGTTGGTGGTATGCGGCGCTCCCGTACATCTCGCCCAACCGCATCATGGCAACACCAGCGAATGCGGTTTTCGCAGTTGAATAGGAGGGTAGACGCATCTCCCCGCAAAAAGCGTACTCACCGTAGCGAGTCTGGCAATTGCCTACGTAGTTGGTGCCATTGATGAACAAGCCGTAGGTCGTAATGTCCTTGGGAAACTTTATGGTTCGAAAAAAGGCAGCCAGGTCCACGCCCGAGTTGGGAAAATCGGTGGCCAACGCGGCAAAAGGCTTGCGCGGAATTCGATTTGCTATTTCAGACGCATGATCGTTCTTCAGTTCGGTGCTGTCGGAAATCTTGGTAGGTGTGTAGGTCGCGGAGAGCTGGCCCCACATGTCAACCTTCAGATAGGTGCAGGTTTCCTGCGTCACCTGATAGCGAACCTTCGAGATGCGGATCGGCTTGGTGTTGCCGAACAAAAACATCATCTCGCCATTGTGAACACAATTCTGGCTCCTCTCTGCCAGCGCGAATGGAAATGAGGCCCGTGTGTAACCGGAGTCGCCGTCTTCCCGCCAAACGCGCCCGGGTCCGATGATGTAGTTCCATGACGAATTTCCGGTAACAACCAGACCTTGTATCACCGGAATAAGGTGGCTTCCATTTTGCACAAACTCGAAGCTGAACGCCGGCAAGTGTCTCCAGGGGGAATCGGCGTCGCCTGTGTAGTTGAAGTCTTCATGAGCCTTGGTGAATCCTCCGGAGGATGCGGGATTCAGCAACTCCAATCGGCCTTCGAAACTTTCTTTCGGCATGGCGGCATTGGCGGGAAGGGCGAATGCACTGTCGTCAACCGGGGAGGATGGCGTTGCCTCGGAGAAGAGGTCTTTATAGGTAAGCAGGGTACGGTCCACAGCGCCTGTGCCGGGGAGAGGATCTCCCGGCACAAGCGTGGGGGAGGACGATCTGGCTAGGCAACCAGATCCAGCAACGACGCAGAACAGTACAACGCCGAGGGCTCTTCTTAGTTTCATCTGACCAATCTCCAAACCGACCGTAACTTACAATCTTTCACGCGGCAGACGCGCCTTTGCTTCCGCTGGTCAGAACAACAGCTTTAGCCCGAATTGAATCTGACGCGATGCGAAGGCTGCGGTGGACTGGCCAAAGAACGAACCACCCATGTCATCATTGGGGTTGAATAAGTTCGTGCGGTTGAACAGGTTGTAGCCTTCGGCACGAAACTGGACGTTCAACCGTTCGTTCACTTTCGTATTCTTGAAGAGCGACAGATCGACGTCTTTATAGCTTGGACCGCGAAACGCATTCCGGCTGAGATTGCCTTCGCTGGCTACCGGCACGCATGGAGTCCCATCGAAGAAGGGCACCAACCCGTTTGGACAAAACTTCTCGATCGCAGCAGAAGTTGTACCTCCATTTGGAAAACTGCGGCTGTTGTCACCGAAGATGCCTGTCTCGAACTGGTGTTTACTGTAACCGGTTCTGGCTACGCCGGCGGGTGAATCGGGCCGATCATAGGTCAAACCATCCATGTTGAAATCACAGCCCTGATACCAAAGCAGACCGCAGAACACGTCGAATGGGCGCCCGGACTGAAGGCTGATGATGCTGTTCAGTTGCCAGCCGCCAAGCACCTTCCCAGGGACGCCGGTGAAATGGCCATGCGGGATATCCCAGGTGCCGTTGAGGGTAAAGCGATGGCGGACATCGAACTCGGATGGTCCGTAGTCGAGACGAGGATGGCTGAGATCCTCGACGCCGGCATACAGGCCCGCGTAGGCATTCACGTTCGCGTAGTCGCCCAACCCGCCCTCGGTGACGTTGTCCAGGACTTTTCCAAAGGTGTAATTGGCTACAAAGGAAACACCGGACGAAAAAGTCTTTTTCAGTTGGGCATTGAAGCCGTGGTAGAAAGAGTATCCCTCATTGGACACGGTATAAGTCTGTCCAAACGCCTGGTTCAAATTGTTCACTACGAAGTCGCAGGTCGTAGGATTACAGGCATCGCCATCAAACCGGTTGTAATCCTCGCGCGAGTAGTTGCCTACGCCGCGTGTGCCGACATAGTTCAGGCTGATCCCATAATGGCGTGCGAACTCACGTTGAAATCCCAGGAACCACTGTTCGGCATAGGCGATTCTGAGGCTCGGCTGAACGGACTCCGGGAAGATCTTCGTTCCCGTAATGCCGCCTGCCGAGTTCACTGGGGCTGCGAAGTCGGGCGATGGCTGGAAAGGAAACGTGTAGTTGACATTCGTCCCAACGCCATAGGCCGGATAAGAGTAGGCGAGGCTGGAATCCGGAGGATCGAGTCGCGTCTGACTATAAAGATTAGAGAAGGGTTCTTGATAGGCGATGCTGAATCCGGACCTTATGGCCATTTTGCCGGAACCGGTGGGATCCCAGCTTACGCCGATGCGGGGCGCAAAGTCGCGATTTCGTGTCTTCCAAAGCTGACTCACCCGGCCAACCGTTGTGTCCGGCATTTCGGACACGATCTGGGAAAGCTTCAGGTTATCCCCGGAAGGAAAAATCATGTTGGCAAGCAATCCGTTGGTCTCGCTTGGCGAACCATAGCGTTCCCAGCGCAACCCGACGTTCACGGTCAGATTCCGGCGCACCTTCCAGTCATCCTGGACGAACAGAGCGGGCTGATTCCAGCGGAAGTGCCGGGGTGTGCCCACGAAATGTCCAAAGAGCGGGCTGCTGGGATTCCTGTTGACGTCAGCCTCTACAAGATAAGGTTCGTCATTGGCATAGTCGAAGATATTAGTGAACTCGTAGAACGGGTTTTCGACTAGTCCGTAATTGCTGTTCTCCTGCACTCGGCGGAACTGGACCCCAAACTTAAGAGAATGGGCGCCGATTACTTTGCTCAGCGTATCCACAACGCTGAAGCTGTTGAACACGAACTTGCGGGGAACATAGACGGAGCCGCCAATGGAGGTCATGCCATCGTCGAAAAAGAGATTGCCGAACACATTTGGCACCCCCGCGCTTTGGAGGGCCTGCTCGGTCGCCGATTTCGGTGGAACCTGGAAACCGATCTTGCTGTTGTTCCGCGAATACGAGAAGCGGAAATCGTTCATCATCGAGTTCGAAAAGGAGTGAGTGTAACCAGTGCCGAGATCCGCGAAGAAGCCGTTCAAGGGCGCTTGAAACCCGCGGATGTTCGAGCCGTAAAGTTCTCCCCGGCTTACATCAGCAGCGGAGGAAGTGTTGATCCAGCGCGCATAGAACTGGTCGCGCTCCCGAATCTTCTGGTCTACTCGGACCATATACTGGTTGTTGTTATTGGCTGCGACGTTCTGGGCAGAAGCTACGCAATAGTCGGGAATGCCGTCCGGCGGACCCGGAAGCGCAATTGGGCCGGCGGAGGGAGGAGGGATACTTCCTACATCCACGATTGGATACGCAGGGTTACAATTTGGCGCTGGGAAATCGTTGTAGAACATCGCCGCGAAACTGCCGGGACGCGATGATTCAACCAGGCTGCGAAACTGTGGAGTCTCGACCGGGTAGATGGTAGATGCGCCATCTTTACGCCGCGAGCCCTCGTAATTGAAGAAGAACAATGTCTTATCTTTAACAATCGGCCCGCCCACAGAAACTCCGAAGAGGTTCTGCACAACGGGAGCCTTGGTGTCTGGAGCATCGAAAAAGTTGCGCGCGTTGAGGGCGCTGTTGCGGATAAAATCGTAAGCGCTGCCGTGATACGCGTTGGTTCCGGACTTGGTCACAACGTTGGCGATTGCACCATCGTTGCGGCCATATTCGGCGGAAAAATTCAGAGTTTGAATCTGAAACTCCTGAATTGCGTCCACGGAGGGCGTAATAAGGGGCGTACCGCCTAGCCACTCATTATTATTGCTGAGCCCATCCAGGACGAAGTTGTTGGCACGCGGTGTAGCGCCATTGGCGATAAAACCGAAACTGAAAGTTAGGCCGGAACCGGTCGACGGTACGCTGGAATTGACGGGCGCGTTGGTCGCAGTCACTCCAGGCTGCAGGGTAAGCAGTTGATAAACTTCGCGCCCGTTCAGCGGAAGGTCCAAAACCTCACGGGTCGAAATGGTATCCGATAACCGACTCTCTTCGGTTTGCACCAGCGGGACTCCGCCACTGACTTCGACGGTTTCGGTCACCGCTCCCAATTGCATCTTGATGTCAACTCGGTTGGTGGTATCGACGTTGACCACAACCCCGACCACCTTGGACGCCTTGAACCCGGTTATCTCCGCGTGAACCTGATACTTACCCGCGCGAAGATGAAGAACCCGGTAGTATCCGGACGAGTCTGTGGTCACGGTGGAGACTTCGCCCGTCTCCTCATTCGTGACGCGAACCTTGGCTGCGGCGACGGCGGCGCCGCTAGGGTCCGTGATGATGCCGTCGATGCTGCCTTCGGTGTACTGCGCCGCAGCGGGCAGGCTGCTGAGTAAGAGTGCGCATCCAACTACCAGCAGGAATATCTGCAATCTTTGTCTGATCATTTGCTCCCCCTCGAAAGCCAGATTCCACAACTGAATTCTCGTTTTACAGCTCCTTGTTGGTAGTTATGCCGATTCAATCATGAGCATCTTTCTCTAGGCCTGAAGCTGTTCGTTTGTCGTAGATGAGTTTTCCACCCACGTAGGTCCGCAGAACTTGCACGTCTTTCAGTTCCTCGGCTGGAACACTCAGAACATCCCGATCGATCACGATAAAGTCCGCAAATTTGCCGGATTCCAGAGATCCCTTTTCATGCTCCTCGAAACCCACATACGCTCCATTGCGGGTATACAACGCGAGAGCCTGCTCGACGGTAATGCGTTCTTCGGGGGCGAGTATCTGGCCGGACTGCAACTCGCGCCGCACGACCGCAGACCAAATCCCCCACCAGGGACTGATGGGGGTCACGAAAACATCGGAGCCAGCACCCTCAATAATCCCGTTTTCAATGTAGGACTTGGCTGGATACGCCCAACGGACCCGTTCGGGGCCATACTTTGTAAACCAACTACCGATCCAGTAAATGAACGGTGGGTTGCCATCGACCAGAACATGAAGCTCTTTCAAGCGCTTCTGAATCGCGGGCGTGGAAATGCCACAGTGCACAACCCGAAATCGTGGATCTTTGAGCCCCAGCTTCTGCATGACGGCGGCATAGGAATCGAGCGTCTGGTCGATGGCGCGATCGCCAATGGCATGGGTTTCAAGCTGCCAGCCGGCCTTGGCCACGATCGTCTGCGCGGCCTCCATTTCCTCTGGCTTCCAGCGCAGAACGCCAAGGTTGTCAGGCTCGCCCAGAACTCCAGGTGGGTAGATGGCGATCGTGCGGGCGCCCATGCCACCATCGGCAAACATCTTGACGGCGCCCAACTTGAGATACTCATTGCCAAAGCCGGTATGCGTTCCCATCGCGCTCAATTTTTCGGCGTCGGCCATGCTGGCGGCGAGTGGGGCTAGTTGAACGCGGATGTGCAACTCGCCTTTGGCAAGCGCGTCCTGATAACCGCGTATGGTCTCAAGAGGTTCTATGTCATGGATGGTGGTGAGTCCGACCTCGGCTGCCTTTTCGGATACCAGTTTGGCCGCTCGCTCATTGATGTCCGGGGAAGAGGTCAGGAAGAACTTTATAAAGAGACCCATGGCATCGTCTTTCACGATGCCTGTGGGTTCTCCTGAGGCGTCATGTTCAATCACACCGCCCTGCGGGTCGGCCGTGTCTCTGGTGATGCCGGCAAGTTTCAGGGCGGCGCTGTTCGCCACGAGCAAGTGGCCACTCTCGTGTACCAGCAGAACCGGATTTCCGGGAGAAACAGCGTCCAGGTCATGGCGGTTGATATATCGATGCTCCGCCAGCTTGTCATTGTCCCAGTTGACCCCTAGTACCCAGGCCCCTGGGTTCGTCTTCGTGACTCGGCCGCGAACAGCCTCTACAATTTCTTGGATCGACTTCACCGCAGGGTACCCGGTGTCGATCATGTCCATCACAATGTTCTTTGCCCACTGCAGGGCATGGGTATGAATGTCGATGAGGCCTGGCAGTACAGTCTTACCGTGGAGGTCGACGACCTGGGTACGCGCGCTGGCACACCGGGCGAGTTCGTCGTCGCTGCCCAGCGCGAGAATTCTTCCGTCGCGCACAGCCATGGAACGTGCAACCCGGTGGCCTGGATCCATGGTTATAATGTGGCCGTTCTTTACCAGAAGGTCCGCATCTATGCAGGTTGTGGCAACCGCGGCGAGCGGCATAATGTGCACCACGATTCTGGAGATCAAGCGCAGAGCTTTACGCACCCGAATCAGATCCTTCCTTAGTTGGAACTCATCATTGCCGGCAGCGGCTAGTTCAAAAAAAACCTTCAAAGCAGCGAAAAAACCTGATTCGACACTGATCCATGATGCTGACTGCGCGCCAACTGGGCGCAGCGTAGCTCGGCGATTCCGATGCTGCAACGGAAAAGATCTACATTGCAGCTAATTGCAGGTTGTAGAGGACGCTAAAGTTGGATTGATTGAGGGCGAGTCGCGAATTCACGTCTGGGAGCGCAAGCGTCCCCGAGGAAGGGGCGAGTTCGAGGAGGCTCGCGGATGAGGTATCCGGCGCAAGAGATTTGAGTCAATCGGTAGGGGTTCCTCCCCCGTTTACGACGCAAGCACATTGCCCGACGGGAGCCGGAGCTTCCTGATAAGAGACTGAAAAAAAACACTTGCCTTGAGGTGTTGCACCCTCGGTTCCGTGGGGAGAGTGACAATCCAGGGCGATCGTTCCTGAAAAGCCTTATCCAGGTAGTGGAGCGCTTGTTCCTCATCACCGATACCCAGATAAACGGTGGCGAAGTCGTAGGCTGCAACGTATCGCTGAGCGGAAAGAGCGTGCAACTGCTTCAGAATCTCGGTGGCACGTTGCGTCTGCCCCTGGACGCCATAGTTGTGAGCCAGTGCCGCTAACATGCCCGGGCTGCGGCCTGAGAACGCTGCGGCCATCTCGAATTCCGATGATGCCAACTTCAGATCTCCAGCGGCTTCGTAGGCCAACCCCAAAGCCCAACGGGCAAGAACGTATTGCGGATCTCTTTCGGTCGTTTCCAGGCAAACCTCAATCGCTTCCTCGTAATTCCCTGCCAGCCTGAGCAGGATCCCATTCCACACGGAAATGATCATGGAGTGAGGATCGTAGGCGTGCGCGAGTTCGATTTCGGCAAGCGCGCGCGTACCCAGATCGGAAGAGCACACGTCTGAACTCCAGTCACTGACCAATCTCGT
>OCTA010005123.1_pt1 | contig 11382 bp, 8 predicted proteins | sample 1538991 | NCBI WGS metagenome assembly OCTA01 (sample SAMEA3539302, study PRJEB22396) | soil metagenome | biome: tundra; feature: field; material: soil | place: USA | collected 2010-05 | depth 0.15 m | reverse complement strand
CCGACGCCGAGCACACGCGCTTGATGAAAGTCGCTGGCGATCTCTATTGCCCGGACGTGGACCAGCGACGCCGGCTCGTTAAAGCCAAGGTGAAGCAACGCAAGGCCGCGAAGCAGCAAAAGGACGACGCCAAGCTCCACGAAACTGGCATCCGCAAACTGCGCCGCGAAAAAGTGTTCACCACGCCGAATTATTTTCCGCCGCTGGACTTCGAGCAGCAGGAAGTGAACGACAATCCCGACTTTCACGAGGCCGTCGAGCCGCAAAATTGCTACGTCTGCAAAAAAGATTATTCGAAGATTCATCATTTCTACGACCAGCTTTGCCCGGCGTGTGCGGAGTTGAATTTTCGCAAGCGCACCGAACTCGCCGACCTGCGCGGGCGCGTGGCGCTGCTCACCGGCGGACGCGTGAAGATCGGTTATCAGGCCGGAATCAAATTGCTCCGCTGCGGCGCGCAACTCATCGTGACCACGCGCTTTCCGCGCGACTCGGCGATGCGTTACGCCGCCGAACCGGATTTCAAGGACTGGGGTCATCGGCTGGAGATTTTCGGACTCGACCTGCGGCACACGCCGAGCGTGGAGGCGTTTTGCAAGCACGTGACGACGAAATATTCGCGGCTCGATTTCATCGTCAACAACGCGTGTCAGACCGTTCGGCGTCCGCCGGATTTCTACGCGCACATGATGGAGCGCGAGAACGGGTCATTGCATGACTTGCCATCGGATGCGGCGCGGTTGCTCGGCGCTTACGAAGGTTTGCGCGGCTATCATCTGTTGCCGGAAGGCGAAGCCAATCGGAACGCCGAGCACCGTCTCGGCGCGTTGAAAAAAGATTTGGAACAGGCCGAGACGGTGCTCGGCGCTCCAAATCCTCTGCTCGCGGGCATCACACACGCGGCGGCGCTTTCACAAGTGCCGTTGTTGCCAGAGGAACTCGAAGCGCAACAAGCCTTGTTCCCGCAGGGCCAGCTCGACCAGGATTTGCAGCAGGTGGATTTGCGCGAGCGCAATTCATGGCGATTACTCATGGCGGAAGTGCCGACGGTCGAGTTGCTCGAAGTGCAGCTCGTTAACGCCATCGCGCCGTTCATCCTCAACGCGCGGCTCAAACCGCTCCTGCTCCGCACGCCGGAACGCGACAAGCACATCGTCAACGTCTCGGCGGTGGAGGGGCAGTTTTACCGGAAGTTCAAGACCACGCGGCATCCGCACACGAACATGGCCAAGGCCGCGCTCAACATGATGACGCGCACCGCCGCCGCCGATTACCACGCCGACGGCATCCACATGAACGCCGTGGACACCGGCTGGGTGACGGACGAAGACCCGGCGCACATCGCCGAGCGCAAGGTGGCGGAGCACCGCTTCCATCCGCCGCTGGACATCGTGGACGGCGCGGCGCGCATCGTGGACCCGATCATCGCCGGGTTCAACACCGGCGAACACATCTGGGGAAAATTCCTGAAGGACTACCGCGAGACGGATTGGTGATTTATAGAATTGAATCCAAATTCGTAAAATTCTTTTAGGCTGACAAATTGTTCATCAAGCTCCGGCTTTTTTGGAAGTGATGCACAAAACTTTTCAAAGAGAACGCAATAGATGCCAAAACCAACTTCCACTAAGTTTGCGGCTTCAGCAGAAACCCATTCGCATTCTTTCACGTATTCTTGCGCCTTAGGAATATCGAAACTGATTTCGTCACGGGACTTGAACGAATCTGCGAACAATCCATGAACCACGCGGTTTCGCCGACGAGTAAAGTTTTGTAGCCGCTCACAGAAAGACGTTTCAAAAAGGTTTGTTTTCCGAAGTTGCTTCTCAATCATCCCGAGCATTTGGCGAGTTCTGGCAGAATCGCCAGACATGAAATCTTCTACGGCAAATTGAAGTCCTTCAGTTTTCAGAACCAAACAAATACCATTGAACACTCGCTCGGTATATTGGGCACTAATAACTGCATTCGCGGTCGCGATACGGACATAGTCTGGAAACACTGCCTCTTTGAATTCCTTGGGGATTTCCTCATTGACTTTCATGGTTTTAAGTTGCTCACGGATTCCTTTGTTTCGGTGCGGTCGTTGAGTTCGTTCAAATCCGGTTCAGCGGGAAATGCTGGTCAATGAATTTGTAATCCCGGTCGTTTTCTAGAAAAAACACGCCGTGCTGAACCACCGTGGCCGCGATCAGGCAATCAATCGAATTGCGGATGGTGATGCCAGCGCGGCGGAGTTCGCGGTAAATCGTCGCGCCCAATTCGAAGGTGGAGCGGTCGTCTTCGAGGTAAATCAGGTTTTCAAACTGCCGCTTGACGGTGGCCAGTTGCTTTTCGTCGCGGATGCCTTGCAACACTTCCGCCAGCACAAAACCGCAGTAACAAATCTCGTCCCCGTTTTGAAAACATTCTTCCAGCCGGGCGACTTTAATCGTTTCCCGCCCGGCGAAAAAATCAATGCAGACCGTGGAATCAACCAGCACTCTCATGGGAAGCGGCTGCGCCGCATTTTATTGAGGTCGCCCGTCCAGTTGATTTTTCCCTTGAGCGCGAGGAAGCCCATCTGCTCTTTGCGGCGCACGAGTTCCAGCAACGCGTGATGCACGAGGGCGCGGCGGGTCTTCAAGCCGGTGGCCTTCAAACCCTGCCGCACCAGCGCTTCATCCATGACGATGTTGGTTCGTTTCATTTGATACACACGATACGACTAAAAGATGTGTATTCAAGTCCGAATGTTTGCAATGCCAGATTGCGCGGCGCGCATCGTGGACCCGATCATCGCCGGCTTCAACACCGGCGAACACCTCTGGGGATAATTTCTGAAAGACTACCGCGAGACGGATTGGTGAATAGAAAATCAAAATAATTTTGTTTTTCTGTTGCTGCGTTAGTAACGTGCCAATCAATTATGAACAAAAGCTTGGTGCAAGAACTCGTTTCTAAATTTGTCCAAAGCTATGATGCGGCTGCCATAGGCAAAATTTGGCAAAAGCAAAGCGCTGATTTCAGACAGTTCTGGTCGGAGCGGGTGCTGGCTTCGGGAAAGGAAACGATCTCCGACGAAGACTGCGACGCAATCATTCGCATTCTCGACTCCTGCGGAAAAGGCAATACCAAAGGCTGCCAGGCTGTCGCCAAAGTGATGGTTCCACAAAATGTCTGGCGGAAACTTTTCAACATTCTTCACTCTGATAAAACGCTTGCCAATTTGGTTGACTCGGTTTTCAAGGAGGACAACGTTGACCGCAAGGCCCAATTGATTGATGAGCTTTACGCCGCAAACGCAGCCGGGAAAAATCGGCTCACAGGGGAAAGCGGAAATGTGCTAAACGCGTTCCTCGCAGCGTATGACCCAGTTAAGAATTTGTCGGCAGTATCAATGAAGCACCGAAAACCTCTCATGGACTTTCTGGAGATAAAGTCGCCTTTTGATTGGGCTTCGGCTTCGATTGGAAAGCGGATTGCACATAGTAATGAATCCATTCAAGAGGCCACTCGTGCTCTTGGTCTTGCCGGTTCTGCGCGGACACTATACCAGTTTTTGTATTCGGAACCGGTCTGGAATCTCTGGCACGCGGAGGACACCGTCAAGCGAGCAGATCAGCAAGTGATTGTTACTGTCCCTCAAAATACTGAGGCTGAAAAGAACGAGACGCCCAATGAAGGCGAGATGCGAGAATCTCTGCAAATCCAAGCTGCCCTCGCAGAAATTGGAACGAGAATGGGATTTCAAATTTGGTTGCCTCGCGCTGATCGTGGCAGAGTGCTGACAAAATGGAAACCTGATACCGGCGTCCTGATCGAAGAGCTTCCGGTCGGATTCGACCAAACGACGATGAAAACCATTGAGCAAATTGATGTGCTTTGGCTCAAGAAACGAACGATAGTCAGGGCTTTTGAGGTTGAACACACCACATCAATCTATTCTGGAATTCTTCGCATGGCAGACTTGCTCGCGATGCAGCCGAATCTCAAAATCAAGTTGCACATCGTTGCCCCAGCCTCAAGACGCGAAAAGGTTTTCCAGGAAATCCGTCGGCCTGTTTTTGCATTGCTTGAAGGCGGCGCGTTGTCGGACATTTGCACTTACCTTTCTTACGACAATGTTGCCGATTTGCGCGAAGAAAAACATCTTGAGCATTTGTCTGACAAGGTGATTGAGGAATACGAAGACAAGTCGCAGGAAGCATAGCACCGTAGGTGCGGAACCTTTGTAGAACTGCCATTCCAAAACAAATCCAGCTCCGTTAGGAGCGGCATATTCCGCACGTCCACCCGATGCCGCGCCTAGGCGCTTTCATATCCGTCCAAAAACCGGCTGGTTGCGGTTCAATACCGCGTCTAGTCGGTTTCCAACGGCAATAATCCGGTTCTGGACGCATTCACAAATAAGACCGTTTTCCGAACTTTCGCTCTTGAGCGGGTTCGCAGGGACGCCGCAGCGCGACAATGTCCACCATCATGGGAAAGTTTTCACGCGGTAAAACTTCGCTGCTGAATTCGTGGTGCTGTCGCTGAATTCAAATGCGCCGGCGGTGTTCGTCAGATTCGCCAGCGGACCCCAGGCGTTGAGCACGCCGGCGGTTTGCAGCGTGTAGGTTCCCGTCAGTCCGCTCATGACCAGTTTGATTTGATGGCCCGGCTGCAGGGTGATGGATTCAAATTTCAGCGGGGCGGCGTTGAAAAAATTCAGCGCGTCCGCCAGGTAGGCACTGCGCACGCCGGCGCTGAGGATCGTCTCAAACGGGAATCCGAGATAGACGACTTTGCCGCCGCCCGCCGTGCCGTTGTAGAGGATTCCCGCCGCGCCGCCGGTGACGTTGCTGTAATTGACGCTCATCGCCGCGCCATTCGTGGGCGCAATCAAATCGGGATAGCCGACGAGATAAATCCCTTTCGAGCCGTCGTCAAAAGTGCCGTTGGTGTTGCCGGCAAAAATCGAGTTGGTGACGGCGGTGAAATTCCACACGCCGGAACTGTCGGCGACGTAAGCGGCGTGAAGCTGGTTGTGGATGAAATTCCGGTCCGCCGTCGTCGGTCCGCTCGGACGGTCCAAATCCCACGCGATTTCCGCGCCGGACGTGAAAAGATTTCCGCCGCCCGCGAGAAACGCCGCGACCTTCGTTTGTTCCGCACTGCTGAAACTTTCGTCCGCCGTGGACTCGTTGCCGCAGGCCCAGATGACGATGGGATAATTCGTGAGCGCCACGAGGTCGTTGGTCACGGCAATGTGCTGGCACGAATCAAACGCCACGCCCGCCGCGCTGATGGCCTTGCCGTGCGGCACGACGTAATCGAACGAATTGATGCGGCGCGGCAGCACGCGGTCATTGCCGCCGGAACCGCCGGGCGGAACGTAGTTTTGCGCCGCGAAATTTTGTTTCAGGTCGGTGGTGCGGTCAAAACGGTCAAACGCATTCACAAAGAGAATTTTTTTGGAAGTGCTGAACAGCGGCGGACGGCAGCCGACGACGGCGGACGGAAATGATTCACCGCCGGCATTAGCGGCGGCCACGCGAAAATAACAATCCGCGCCCGCCGTCAAATTCGTGACGGTGAAATTGGTCGCGTTGCCAACGGAAATCGCATTGCCAAAGCCGTAGCCGTTGGTGGATTGATAAACGACATAATTCGTCGGCACGCCGCTGTTCGCCACGCTCACCGGCACGGCCCAGGCGAGCGAGACGATGCCGTTGGTTTTGCCGATGGCGCGGACTTTCGCGGGCGGTTCGGGGAGAAAAACCAGCGGCGGCGGATTGTTCGTGTCGAACTGGTTCATGTATTTGATGACGGCGTGCAGCGCGGCGCGGGCGACGCCGTTGCGCACGCGCGGGTCGCGCAGCAGCGCGGCGTCGTTGGTGTTGTCGTGATAGGCGACTTCGATGATCGTGCCGTCCATCACGTTCACGAAACTGTTGTTGCTGATTTCGCCGTAAGCGCCGGAAAAAGTCGTGTTCGTTCCTTCGTTGAACCAGGCGACTTCCAGCGGCGGCGAGCCGAGCGCGACCATCTCGTCGTTGACCGTCTGGCCGCAAAGTTTGGCGAGCGCGGCCTGATTCGGTGTCGGCACGCTGGTGATCAGACCTTCGACGCCGCGTGACGTGGCCGTGGCGGGATTGCCGGTGCTCGCGTTCGAGTGAAAGCTGATATGAATACGTTTGAAAAAAGAAGTGCCGTTCGTCTCGGTCATTTCCACGGACATGCGCGGCGGCGCGGACCAACTGTCCTGCTCGTCCGTGCCGCTGGTTTCGTAAAGCGACGTGGACTGGCCCTGGCCGAGATTGGATTGAATCCAGTAGCGGCAGCTTTCGTCCTCGCGCGGATAGCCGGATATGCCGCCGCCACGATCAATCGAACCCATGCCGTTGCCGAAACGAATCGCGTCGGCAACGACGATGCTGCCGTTCGTCGAGCCGCGCAGATTGCTGATGACGACGGAGCCGCTCGCGGCGTTTGATCCGGCATTGAAATAATATTCGCCGAGATAAACCCAGCCGTTGCCGACGAGATAATGCGGCACGCGATATTGCGTTTCGCCGCCGGTGTGGCGGATGCGGTAAAGCTGGTCGCCGCGGTCGGTGCCGTGGCGAACCCAGGTATAAACCGGATAGTAACCCGTGGCGGGAATCGTCGGCGTGTAAGTCGCCGTGGCCGACTCGGTGCTGTCGAAAGCGGCATAGCGATACGGCACGTCACCGGGCTTGCCGAAATAAACCGTCGAGGTGCTGTCGCTCCACGCGCCATTGAACGTGACGGCCGCGTTCACGTTGTCCAGCACGACTTCGTTCGTCTGCTGGCCCAGCGGACGCATGGAGACGACCACCGCGCCGGCATTGAAACAATACGCGGCAAACAAATTCAACTGATCCCAGTTGCCGTAGTCCTCGTTCATGGAGTTCAGCGCCGTTGGCCGTTGCAGATACCAGAAATTGTTCGTGCTCCACGTCCAGCCGTGCCCCGAATTCATGAAGACGATGCGTCCCGAAAGCGCGCCCGCCGGCTGACGCGCGGAGGGAACCATGGGGCTGAATTGTGGCGTCACCACCGCCGGGAAGTTATGAACAGACTTGGCAGAAAATGTTTCCGCAAAATCCGGCGTCAGGGCAACGCGCCACGCGGTGTTTTCATCGGCTGGACAGATGGCGGATTCCTCCTGCGCCTGCGCAAGCCAGCCGCTCGCGAAAAGCGCGCAGGCTAAAATGCAGAAGATACGGCGCATGATGGCATTACTTTCTCACGGCTTGAATGGCTACGCAACTTCGGGGAAGAGATGTTTGGCGTTGTAGGCCGACCAAATCAGCTTTGGACATTGCAGCCCTTGCAGGAATTTCGACTTTGAATGTTTGGGCTGCGGCTCATCGCGTCTTGATTGTCCCAGCGACCTGTGAAATTGACAAGCCTTCAGGGGCGAACAAATTCCATTCTTTTTAAAAAGCCGCTTTGAACGGGCGGGAGGTTCGATATGATGCTGGCGCAAATCTTTGATAATCGTAATCGCCTTATGAAAACGCACAAATTGTTTGAAGCAGCCGGCGTGGCTGTGCTTTTAGTGTCTTGGTTTCTTGAGTGGAGTTCCGCTAAAACGGCAGAGGCAGAAAAACAAGATTTTGTGCATAACGCAGAGCAATTTAATGTCGCATTGATGAGTGAAGAAACCTCGTTTGACATAGAAGTCTGTTACATGAAAACATGTCTTGCGAGTGGCCAAAGCGCTCCCAAAAATAGTGGTTTGAGGGATTTTGAATCGGTTTGGAGTGATTATAATTTCAGAAAGGCATGGTCGCGACATGTGCTAACAGAGCAGCAGAACTTTGTTCTTCAGAATGCAATGATGGCCGCTCACGCATTGACACTATCAGATGAAGACAGGTCTTCATTGGAGGATGCAAAATCAATACAACTGGACATCAACACTCGGTTTAGCAAAGGGCTCAATGATTCAAATCGCAATAGCTTTGTTAACTCACCCATGTTTCCCCATCAACCCGGTAACGCCAGTATTGTGTTATTTGGGGAGAGTAGAGAATGGGTTCCTGAAATTGACCGCATGACTGCTCAGGAAGCTGATTTCATTTTGCGGCGGCTTGTAGAGTATCAATTTACTCTGCAAGGATTTTCTAAGCGTATCATGGAACTCATGGATGAAAAAGCTGAATACCGGTTTTGGATTTTTAGATTTGTTTATTCTATCGGCACTGTTTTGGTAATCGGCGCATTCGTGTTAGAGGCATTCAGCAAAGAGGCAAATCAATCGGAAAAACGCAAGAAGCACCACCATTAAATTGATGCTTAACATATGAAAACACACAAATTGTTTGAAGCCGCCGGCGTGGCTGTGCTTTTAGTGTCTTGGTTTCTTGAGTGGAATTCGGCCAAAAAAGTTGAGGCCGAAAAAGAGCAGTTGATGAGTATTAATTCGCAAATCAACAGTGTTTTGCCGCAACAAGAAGCCGCGTTTGATACAGAAATTAGCTACATGAAAACACGTATTGTTACTAACCTTAATGTCCCGAAACTGGAGCGTTTGAGAGATTTAGAATCAGTTTGGAGCGAGGAGAATTTCAGAAAGGCATGGGCTGAACACGTTCTATTAGGGGATAAAACACTGGCTTTCTGGAATCGAGTTTTGGCCAGTAGCTCATCAAATATTACCGATGAAAGCCGTGCCTCATTGGAGGCTGCTGAATCCATTTTTAAAGATATCAACACTAGGTTTGCCAAAGGGCTTAATGATGCCAGTCGCAAAGCGTTAGTAAATTCTTCCATGTTTCCGAATCAAAATTACAATAATAGTGTGCTATTTACGGAGGCTGGAGGATACATCCCGGAACTCAACCGCTTATCTGCTCAGGAGGCTGACTACATTCTGGGACGACTTGTAGAATATCAGTTCGCCCTGCAAAAAGTTTACACTCAAATAAAAACCCGCATTGATGAAAAAGCTGATGTCCGTTTCTGGCTTTTCAGAGTTTGTTACGTTATTGGCAGTATTTTGGTAATCGGCGCTTTCACCAAAGATGCGTTCCACAAAGAAACGCCCCAATCAGGATTTCGCAACAAACAAAGGAAAAAATAGCTATTTCCCCAGTCGCCGTAACCGTTGGTCCCCTGACCTGATTATCTTCCCGCTGGCATCCCGCGTTCGGTCATCGGATTTGTCGTAACGACTGAGCAATTTGCCCGTTCCGTCACGGAGCCAATTTCCATCCGTCCGGCCAACTTCGGGAAACAAATGCTTGGCGTTGAAGGCCGACCAAAGCCGCTTTGGACATTGCAGCCCTTGCAGGAATCTCGACTTTGAAATGTTTGGGCTGCGGCTCATAACGGGATTAAAAACGACAAAGCGTGGAATAACAACAACGTTTTTTTGACATCTGCTGTTCTTCAAAAGTGGCTAACTTCCAAGGATTTGTGGCACAGAATGAGTTTGGTTGAGTCGGATTCAAAATTTTCTCGCACTCCCACTTGACTACACAGGATTTGTGGGTTATGAAATTACAATGCGGTTAAAGGTTAGAACCGCATTGAACGTAATAACCAAAACAAAAAAATGAAAGACAAAACTATGGCACTAAACATGAACACACATAAACATTGGGCCATTTACTCGGCTCTAATGGTGCGGATTATATCCGTAACACAATCCAGAATGGCTCCGCTTGAATTCGCATTCGGTTTCAACACCGATATGACCGAATTTGAGCCAAGAATCGCGGTGACAGAGTTGAAGCTCGAATTGGAGCGGCTCATCAAAAGGGTCGTCAACCGGGTGGCTCTAGTCCAGCCGGTCGTTGAATCTCACGGTGCTTGGCCCAAGTGGCTGGCATCGCCGGGAACCACAACATCGAAAGCAGAATCACGATTTTCGTGGCTCGTCGGCCCGATATCGAGATGCGTGCCGCCACTTAGCAGAGTGGCACGATGTCTGTGCCTAAACTGCACTTATGAAAACAAACAACAACCAACAAAAGCATAGCAAATATCAAACCGAAAAACTGAACCTCGCCATCTATATAGCCCCTTACGAGGGTTTGGAAGTGTCGGAGCGTTCAACGGCCTCTAACGAGGTAAAACGTAAAACATTTGTCATTTGTAAATGGGTGCGACTTCCTTGGTCTAATAAGCCATGTGTGAAAATTGACTACCCTCAAATAGGATACGCCGACTATTCATAAGAAGTTCCCCAATTCAGGCCAAAAATGGAAAAATACCGATTTAATTTAGAGTTGACCCCGGGTGCAAAGAAACAGTTGGACAACCTTCAAAAACGAACTGAAGCCGCCTCAATTACTGAGGTAATTCGTCGGGCTTTGGCCGTTTATGATGCGTTGGAGCAGCACAAAAGGAAGAATTGGGACATTGTGCTGCGGAACACCAAAAAGGGTGTTGAGAAAACTGTTTGTTTGGTCTGATTCTATCCGGTCAATTGAAGATGCTGCCTTAAAGAGCACCTCTAGTGCCTTGTTGAATTTGGTGGCGGTGGGAATGTCGGCAAACGCTGGCCACCGTTACTGCCGGATTTAATTGTCAGTTTTTCTTTGGCGGCGTTGTTCGGGTTGACCATCCGCCTGCTCTGGTGTTGAATAACGCAGGAAAAGAATTGCTTTTTTATATATGGAATCGAACGCAACACAAGTTGTCACCCGTTTCAGTCACATCGTCATTTTCTGGACCAATCCGGCGCAACCCAACGCGGCGGATGAACTCGTTGCCGGCGCGAATCAATACCTCAAAAGCATTCCGGGCGTGATTCATTTTCACGTCGGCAAGATGTCGCCCAGCCCGCGCCCGGTTGTGGACCAAAGCTACCAGGTCGCGCTGAACCTGATCTTCCCCAGCAAGGCGGCGGAGCAGGCCTATCAAGTGCATCCGCAGCACATCGAATTCGTGGAGAAAGTTTTCAAGCGCGTCTGCCAGAAGGCCGTGATTTACGATTTTGAATAAGGAAACCAGGAAACCAGGATTCTAATGAAATTTTCATGGTTTCTTGGATTCCTCATAAAAAACAAACCGCCTCACGCTCGCGGGTGAAATTTCCGGTGAATCTCGCGCAGCCGGTTGCTGGTGACGTGCGTGTAAATCTCCGTCGTGCTGATGTTCGCATGGCCGAGCAGTTCCTGAATCACGCGCAAGTCCGCGCCGTGCTCCAGCAGATGGGTGGCAAAGCTGTGCCGCAGCATGTGTGGCGTCATGTTGCGCTCCACTCCGGCGTGACGAACCCGATTCTTGATGTGCAGCCACAGCGTCACCGCCGCGAACGGCGTGCCGCGCTGCGTCAAAAAAACATTCGCCGGTGATTTCGGCGTGACAAGTTTTGGTCGCCCGACTTCGATGAAACGATTCAACGCTGCAACTGCCGTTCGTCCCACCGGCACGACGCGC